>MDSW01063135.1_pt1 | contig 70891 bp, 41 predicted proteins | sample 811171 | NCBI WGS metagenome assembly MDSW01 (sample SAMN05326641, study PRJNA326480) | marine metagenome | isolation source: seawater | place: Atlantic Ocean: North West | collected 2012
GGGGGGGGGGGGGGGGGGGGGGGGGGGGGGGTTCGCGCCGCGCGCGCGTCGCGCACCTTAGGGTCGAACACTACGTCGACATCGTCTTCGCGGATCCCTGCGCGCGCGATCGAGGATCGCGGGGGACGGACGTGAGCGCGACGATGCGAGGTTGGGGGAGGAGGGCGACGCGGGGAGGAAGCGCGAACGACGGATCGCGGGTCGGGGCTCGCGACGCGACGCACCGAAGTTCTCGCGACCGGAGGACGTCTCCGCGGCGCAGAACGTGACGCGGTAGTCTAGCGGGCCCTCTAGCATGGAAACCTCATCCGGGTTGGCGCGGGTGCGCTTCTTGCTCATGGCGCCCGAGCGCGACGCGGATGAGAATGACGCGACTGCACAATATTTTTGTCCTTCCGTTCAGATCGGACACCAGACAGATCTCGCCGCACACGGCACGACAAGTCGTACACGTCGCCCGCGATGAGCGGCGATGGGACGTCGTCGTCGTCGTTACGCGCGGCGGACGCGTACAAGTACAACCAGCGCAAGATGATCACGCCGACGTACCCGGAGGAGGGCGACTACATCTCCGTCCAGGGCGAGGAGCTCATCTTCGGCGCGATCTTCGCGTGCGTCGCGTGGTGGATGTTCAAACAGCTCCGGTCGATGCTTCGCGCGCACAGGAACGTGAAGCGGATGGCCGGCGTCGACGACGGAGGACCGGTGGGGGTGATGATCATGTCCGACGACGACGATGACGGCACGGACGCGAGCGAGGACGGGATGGATCCAGGGCGGCCACTGAAGAAACGAGAATGACATAATAGACTGACGAGACGACATAAGACTGCTGGCGCGCGTGAACGTTTCGTGCGTGCGTTGTATTAGAACTCTTCTTAGAACTCGCGCGCTGACTTCATCGTCGTCATCATCGTCGTCGTCGTCCATCCGTCGCGACGTACACCAATCGTGAACTACGGCATCCTCTCTCTCCCCGCCCCGCTCGCTCGCGCCGGCGCGCCTCACGACGGCCGCGCGGCTTTCATCTTCTGCACCTTGATGTCGACGGCGGACGCGTCCACCGCGCTGATGTCCTGCGGGGTGATGAACAGGAACTGCTTGTCTTTGTTGAAGTCGTCCCGTGCGAAGTCGATGAGCGAGTCCATGGACACCTTACGGTTCACCGCGTCCATGAAGACGTCGAACTCGTCCATCGCGCGAAACGGGCTCTCGATGGACTCCCCGAGCGACAGCGTCATCGCGAGCGTGGAGAACGAACGCTCGCCGCCGGACATCGCGCGCGTGTCTTTCACCGTCTGCCCTTGCCCGTGCATCTTCACGTCGAGCGTGAGCGTCGCGGTCGTGTAATCGACGATGACCTTCCCGGCGTGCCCTTTCATCGAGAGGTAGTGGTTGAACCTGTGCGACACCGTCTTGTTCACCTCGTGCGCCGTCTCCTTGAGGATCTTCTGCCGCTGCTTCGCGCCCGCGTTCAGGCGCTTGCACGGGTCCCTCGAGTTCTTCAGCATCGAATCCAGACGATTGTAGTTCTTGAGCGCGTGTCCGAGGAGCTTCAACACCTCCTGTTGCGGCCGCGCGTGCCGCTCGCGTTCGCGTTCCATCTGCTTCTTCGCGCGCTCGTAGTGCTTCGTGAGCTGCGCGACGTCGTATTCGGTCTCGCCCTCCGCGAGGTACCCCTCCGCGGTCGATCGCGCGCACACCGCCTCGGCGTCTGTGATTTTGTCCTGGATCAACGGCGCGTACTGTTCGATCATCAGCCTCTTTTCTTCGACCCGATCGTTAAGCACCTCGAGCTTGTCCACGTAGTAGTTGAGATTTTCCACCGCGAGTTTGTGCGCCGTCGCCGCGGCTGTGTATTTCAATTCGAAATTCTCGGCGTCTTCGTTGGTCGTCTTATACGCCGCCTTCGCCGCCTTCAGCTCGTCGTGCCCGGCTTTCAGCGCCTCCTGCGCGGTTTGCTTCGCGACCGTGGTCCTCTCGACGTGTCCCATCGCGACGTCGAGCTCGCTTCGCACGAGCGCGAGATCGTCTTCCAGCCTCGAGACGTCGAGCACCGTCGGGTCCTCTCGATCGCGCGCGGCCGCCTTCGCGTCATCGAGAGCGATCTTCGCGTGGTCGAGCTTCATGCGGACGTCGTCGAACTCTCTCGCGTTTTTGTCCAGGAGCGTCTTGATTTTCGCCTTTTCCTTCCTCGCCTCGTCCGCGCGTTTCAGAAGCGCCCCGCGCTCGCTGTTCGCCTGCTTGATCGTCTCTTTCATTCCGTTGATCCACGCCTTCTTGTCCGACGCGATCCTACTAGGCATCTCCTTACGCGTAAAGGCTTTGATCATCTGCGTAAAGCCGCTTTTGCCCATCGAGAAAATGTGATCAAACGAATACACCTGGCTGATGTTCGGGTCCTTCTTGCCGGTTTTCGGATACGCGACTTGTGTCGCGGTTGTGTAGTCTGGCACGACAACGACTCTTTCAACGCCCGACATATCCACCGCGACATTGAACACAGTGGGGTTCTCGATATCGATGACGTCCATCATCGTCGTCAGCGCGGACGAGGGAAGCTTGTTCGCGGGGATCTGGTACTTCCCTCGGCCAAACTTACTCGTGACGATAACCGTCGCATTCACCTGACACTCCCTCAACAACTTCTCGAGCGTGGCCCGGTCCTTCATGGACGCGACGATGTACGACTCGAAGATTTTACCCATGTGCTCCTCGACAGCCTTACCCCACTTCTGGTTCTTGAGCTTGACGTGAATCCCGATCGGCCCGATCGGCGGGTGAGAAAACATCCTCTCGTTTCTCTTTATCTCCTGCACGAGCCTCGGCACGCCCCTTCCGAAGAGCGAGAGAAGGTTCCCGTCGTCCCCTTCCGCGGTCATCAGCTGCTCCTTCGTGTCGTTCACGAGGCGTTCCTGATTGCGCACCGCGCTCGTCGCGTCGTTCTCCGCCCTGCCCGCGTCGACCATCCGCGCCCTCAGCTCCTGCCCGTGCCGCATCACCGCGCTCTTCTCGTCCTCGATCGCCTTCACCCTCTCCTCCGCGTCGTCGATCGCGGCGCGGAACGTCACGTCCTGCGCTTGCGACTGCTGCGCGACGCTCATCTGCGCCTCTTTGATCCCGTGCTCCAGCCCCTGGATTCTTTGCTTACATTCGACGACATCGTTGTTGCGTCCTATCAGGTCACTCTCCGCGTGACCCAGCCGTCGCTCGAGTTCGTGGCACTTCCGCTCCAAGGCCTTCCTCGCGTCCACCGCCCCGCGCGCTCGCGCGGTGAAGTCGGACAACGCCTTCTCCGCTTCTTCGCGCTCGCGCTGCTTCTCCTCCACGAGCGCCCTCTGCGCTTCGTGCTTATTCTTCAACTCGTCCGCGCCGTGCCCCTCCAAAGCTTCGAGCTCTTCGTTGAGTTGCCTGAGAGTGTTCTCCGCGTCGAAGACGTCGGCCCACGCGAGGCGGTCCCTAAACTCGTCCGCCTTCGCGGCGTACTCCTCCATCTTCTTGAACGAGTCCGCCTCGTCTTGAAGGTTATCCATCTCTTGCTTCACGCGCGGGAGCTCTGCCTCCTGGTTCTTGATCAGGGCGTCCATCTCCTTGACGCGCGACTTGACGTACGCGAGCTTGTTTTGAATCTCTTCGAGCAGCGTCGCCTTCACGAAAAACTTGTACTTGTCCGTGTCCTTGCCGCTGTGAAGGAACTGCCTCGACGCGTCTTGGGACATCACCACGATCGGGTTGTCCACGTCGATGTTGAAGTGGTCCGTGATCCGCAGGAGATGGTCCCGGTTGCTGTTCCCGACCTCCTTCCCCCACTGGTTCCGGATCTTGAACGACGTCGACCCGGACCCGTTGATCGTCCGCTCGATCGTGATGACCTCGCCGTAGTTGTCCGCCTCGAACGCGTCCGTGCCGACGTTGCGGATGGAAACCTCGAGCTTCGCGAAGGTCGCGCCCTCGCGAATGAACCCTTTGATCCCCTTGTCGCTTCGGTTCGTGTTCTTCGCTTTCGTGCCGAGGGCGAGGCAGATCGCGGTCAGGACCGCGGACTTCCCGCTGCCGTTCTCGCCGACGATGAAGTTTATCCTCGGCCCGAGGTCGACCTCGAGGTTGTGGTGGCACATGAAGTTCGTGACCTTGACCTTCATGATCGTCCCGTTCCCGTGCGCGGCCTCGACGTCGCCCTCGGGGGCCTTGCGCTTCTTGCTCTTCTTCTGCGAGAGCTCGACCATCTTGCGAGTCTCGAGGACTGCGTTCGAGGCGCGATCGTCGCGCGGGAAGGACGCGACGCGCGCGCGAGGGGGTCGAAACGCGGTCCCCCGGTCGCGAGCGACGCGCGCCCTCGACCGCGACGCGTGCGGGTGGCCGCTGTGCGCGCGCGACTGACCGTCTCCGCGGAAGTGGCACCCCGGCGTTCAAAAACTGGGCACTGACTCGAGAGGACGCGGACAGCTTGCGTGCAGTGCCCAGACAGCAGCGAGGCGGGTGCCAAGTCATCACCTGCTGGTCATCACTCACGCGCTTTACCGTTGGAAGGAAAATCAAACGCCCTCGCGCGGCCGCCTCGCCCGCCGCCACGCCCGCGCGCTCGTCATGTGGACCATCTCCCCGTGCTGCGCGGAGAAGAACCCCGGTCGCCCGCACGCGCGCGCGTCCGCGGTTCGATGCGCGCAGGTCAGGTCGTACAAGTACACGTCGCCGAACGACACGATATGCGAAGCCGCGTTCCTGCATCCGATGTGGAGGGATCTCCTCGTGCCGATGTGCCCGCGATGGCTCGCGCCGAACCTCATCACGTTCGCCGGTTTAATCTGCGCGATCATCGCGTACGCGATGATGATGCATCACTCCCCGGACCTGAACGGCGACGCGGAGCCGTGGGTCTACGTCGCGTGCGTGGTCCTCCTGTTCATCTATCAAACCTGCGACGGGATGGACGGGCATCAGGCGCGACGCACCGGAGGCGGGTCCCCGCTCGGGGAGGTCGTCGACCACGGCGCGGACGCGCTCGTGTCCTGCATCTACGGCGTATTTCTGTGCGACACCTTCGGCGCGAGCTGGACGGAGAACCGTCTGTTCGTGATCGGGATGATCACGACGTCGAGGCTGACGTTCATGATCGACACCGTGATGTGCACATACACCGGCGTGCGCGACGTCGCGCCGCTGGACGCGCAAGAGCTTCAGATGATGACCCAGCTCGGGATGCTGTGGAACGTGTGCTACGGTAACGCGCTGTGGAGGCTCCCGGTGAACATCGCGGGCGTGCAACTCGGCGCGTTGGGGCAGTTGATTTTGTTCGTCGGAGGTAGCATCGGGTACGTCGCGCGAATACAGACGCTGGCCAAGTCCGTGAACGCGCCGCCGTCGCCGCACCTCCCCGCGTCTCGCCGCCCGGGGAAGATGTACGGCACGATGTTCGTGTTCGAGATCATCTTGACGTACTGCATCGTGACGTGTCAGAACTTGCCGTGGGCGCACGCGGTGTCCACGGTGGCGTTCGGGGACGCGATGGTGCGCCTCATGCATCTGCGCGTCAGCGACCCGGAGACGGCGCCGCTCTGGGGGCGGTGGTCCGCGATCCTCGCGCTGAGCGCGTCGCTGCTGCCGAGCACGGGCGACCGCGCGTCGATGATCGGGCTCGCGATGGTGACCGCGGGCGTCGTCGCGTACGTCGCGCAGTTCGCGGCGCTCGCGGCGCAGATCACCGGGTGCTTGGGGCTGCACCCGAACATCTTCAAGTTGAAGAAGAAGACGGCCGCGGGGGGCGACGACGACGCGAAGAAGAACGCCCCCGCTGCGTCGACGAGGGCGAAGAAGAAGGACGCGTGACGGCGCTCGCGCCTGCTATCATATCATATTACTCTAGAGTTACTACTATGTATACGAATACTACCGCGCGACCAGACGTCGGTCGGTCAGTCGCCGAGGTCGACGTCGTTCAGCTTCGCGACCTCTCTGAGCTCGCGTCCGAAGCTCTCGACGCCGTCGCCGAGCTCCTTCGTCATCGCCTCGATCTCCCGAAGCAGGTCCGCGCTGCCGCTCAACGTGTTCACCTTGCCTCTCGCCGCGGCGACCCTCTCCCTGAGCTCTTCCCCGCCCCTGGTAATCTCCCTCGCGGTCGCCGCCGCGCTCGACATCGACGCCCTCCACTCCGGCTCCGGCGCGGCGTCTTTCGCCGCCGCCGCCGCCGTCGTCGCGCGTCTCGGCTTGAACGCGTCGTCGTCCGCGAGCACGTCCTCGAGCTCCTTCATCAGCGCCGTCGCCGCGGGTCCCAGCCCGGACGCGCTCGTCGTCGTCGTCGCGCGCGACGGCTCGCGAACCGCGACGGGACGCGGCGGGACGCCGCCGGCGACCGAGGTGCCCACTGCTCGAGCCGGGTTCGCCCTCGCGCCGGGCGCGCGACCGGGGACCGAGATCGGCGTGCCTCCTCGCCGCTGCGGCGGCGCGACGTGCCGCGTCGCCGCCGTCGTCATCTGCCGCCGCGGCGCGACGGGCGCGGCGGCGGCCGGGGAGGGTCCGCCGCGAGCCCGGATCACCTCGTCCTCGCGCTTGAATCTCTCCTCGTCCGCTCTGATCTGATTCTTGATCGTCGCCAAGATGCCGCCGTCGTCGTCGTCGTCGCTGGTGTCGCTCGCGCTGGCGGACGCGTCGCTCTCGCGGCGCGACATCCGCGCGGGAGAGCGGTGGTGAGAGGGAGTGGGCGCGGGCGGAGGGACCGGCGCCAGAGAGAGTGCGAAGCGGAAGCAAAAAGAACGCTGTTGAAAGCAAAAAAAAATGCACCTCCCGGGAATCGAACCCGGGTCTTCACCGTGGGAGGGAGATATTCTGCCACTAGACCAGAGGTGCAGCGGTTTCAAGGGGTGGGTCAGCCTTTCAGCTGATCCCTCACTTTACGGGTGTTCATAGCCGTTCAAGCCAATTTAGGAAATAAGTAGTCTCGCGCGACGAGTCTGTTCGCGCGGGATTCTGCGCGCGAGCGGAGATTTTTCTCTTCTTTCCCGGGGGAAAAGAGAACACCTAACGGGCCGCGCCCGCACAAAGAACGCGCGACGACGGCTCCGCGAGCGCCGGTCGATCGAACCTCACGCGTCATCGAACCCTTCCGAGCGTCTTATCGCTCTCGCGTCGCGAAGCCGCGTCGACGGACTGGAGGGCGGGAGACGCGCGGACGCGTGGTGGACTTGTTTGGATACGCGCGAGCTGACGTCGGCATATCCAGGTTTGAACGAACGCCTCTTCGTCTCCGCGCCGCGCGTCGCTCGCGACGACGACGCGACGGGACGTCCTCAGAGTTCTCCGCGCGGCGGACGACGGAAGGATGACCACCTCGATGAACGCCGCGGTGGGATTCCCGTCCATCGCGCTTCACAACCTCCCGCCGCGGAAGCGTCTCGCCGCGCAGCTCAGGTTCGACAAAGCGACGGTCGCGTCCGCATCCGGCGTGACCACGAGGCGGTCGCGTCGGAGACGCGACGCGGAGACGCGCGCCGCGGAGGCGCGCGCCTCGCTGGCGAAGAACATCACGGGGATCCGCCGCGCGCGCGGACGAGAGAACGACGACGACGGATTCCTGAACGAGGGCCTCGCGCAGCGCGCCAAGCGCGCGCTCGCGTCGTTGGGACTGGGAGGGGAGATGCGAAGGCGCGCGGCCATGGCGGAGACGAACGCGAACGGCGAAGCGCTCACGCCCGAGGCCGCGTCCGCGCTCGCGGCGGCCAAGGCGAAGGGCGACCGCGCGTTCGCCGCGAGGCACGCCGCGGTCGCGGCCGCGGAGATCGCCCGGGAGAAAGCGCAGGCGGCGAGGGAGCTCATGCTCGTCCTCGCGCGCACGAAGGAGCAAGCGGAGGAGCTCCTGTCGTCTCGTACCTTTATCACGTGAAATCAAATCTAGAGCGACTCGCGAACATCTCTCTCTCTCTCATCGCGGCCGTGTCTGCGTCCTTCCTTCTCACCGCCCCCCGTGCAGATGCGGTAACTTTTCCATGCTCTGCACCGTGATCGCGCGAGATATCGCCAACATGTCCGGGCACCCGTCGCCGTCCCAACTCGCACAGACGAAACACGTCTGCAACGGCGTCAAGACTTTGGTCACCACCGTGGACACGAGCGAGAAGTTCAGCATCTGCTCCGCGCCGATGCTCTGCCTCAGCGCGTTGATCACGCCCTCCACCTTGCACGCGTGCTGCGCGAACCCGGTGAGGCTCTGTTGCCCGCCGCGGTCGACGACGGCGGCTTCGTCGTCCGTGCTCAGCAACCCCGTGCCGATGCTCAGGAAATCGATCAACGTCGCCACCGGGGAGGAGCCCTGAAGCACGAGCGCGTCCGCGGTGAGCTTCTTGCGCTGTTCGAACAGCGCGGTGAGGTTCTTCGCGTGCTCTTTCCAGTGCGTCACGACGTCCTCCCGCTGTTGGTCGCTCAGATCGAGCTCGCTCGCGATCTCCCTCGCGCGTTGAAACACGCGCTCGTCCTGCCCTGGCCCGCGCGCCGCCATCGCCGCGCACGGGCTCGGTTCTCCGGGCTTGACGGGCTTGATCGCGAACACCCCGATGTTGCTACACGCGTTCCCGTCGATCAAGTACGATCGGAACGCTTCTTGGAGCCGAAGCCCGACGCGCTTTAACCCGGCCATGACTTCCTCGCGGTTTTTACACGTCTTTTCGCGTTCGCACGTCTTCTTCGCGATGGTCGCGACGGAGAGCCAACGCTTGGCGTCCGCCTGCAGGGATTGCCCGCTCGGAGGCGCGCCGTTCGCGATCTCGATCTTCATTCGCGCTTCCAATTCGTCGCACGGCGCGCAGTCTCCGGGTTCCCGCTTGACGATCTCCATCTTCGCGGCCTCGCCGTTCTGGAGCCGCCCTCTCAGATCCTCGCTCACGCCCGCGCAAATCCTTAGCTTCTCCAACGTCTCCTCGAGCTTCTGCTTCGTCGCTTCTTTCTCCTTCGACAGCTCCCCCAGCGCCTGGTGGCTCCCGCTAAATCGCTTCTGGCACTCCTCGAGCCCGAGCAAACTCTGCTGCAGCGCCGTCTGCAGACGAGCGTTCTCCGCTTTGCTCGCGTCCAGCTCGACTCGTAAAGCCACGACGTCAGCCTCGAGATGCGAGACGTGTTTCCTGTGCCGCTCCCTCGACCTTCTCTGCGCTTGGAGGTTCGCCTCGCGCTGCCGTTTTCTTCGCTGCTCCGCGGTATCCGCGGGGCCGCCGCCCGAGCCCGCGGGCATGGGCGGCGGCGCGGCCGCGACGTTCGTCCCCGCGAACGAATCGGGCGAGACGCTCGAGGGCGCCCCGCTTCCCGACCAGTCGGCGGCGTCGGCGAGGAACTCCTGGAGGACGAAGTCGTCGACCTCGGAGACGGACTGCATGAGATTATCGTCTTCCATCGAGGGGAACTTCATCGTTCGTCACGGGGTGGCGCGCCGCGCGCGAGCCCCGATCCGGCGGTGTCGGGTTTTTGAGGGAAAAAGCGTGCGGCGCTTCGCACGATTACGATTCCACAGCGAATTTTCGCAGAGACGCGGCCGGGGGGGGTGCGACTCGTGATGAACGCGCTCGTGAACGCGATCGACGTCCGACGTCGGCGTTCTCGACCGTTCAACCGCGATCGTCCTCGTCTCGCGCCCGCAGATCTGCGCCTCGCTGCGGGCGCGAAGATCGTCGAAGCCCGAAGGGAAACATGACGAAAACGTGACAACATGATGCCTTGACCTACCTGTAACAACTGAGAAAAGCCTGAGAAAAGCGGTGAAAGCGAACCTTGAAAGCGGGCGACGGAAACCGCTGACTGGCTTGAAACCGAGCCGGCGACCGGCGGCTTCGTTCGATCTGATCGCCTCGCTGCGCTCTAGCTAGAGCTACGAGTGTTTCCCTTACGACCGATGGTTACCTCCTCCGCTGCGCGCGTCGTCACTTCCACCGGCGCGGACGGGGTCTGGAACCTCCCCGGGATCGTCCCGAACTCCGCGCGGGGTACCGAGCGAGCGCGCGCGTCGTCGCGGCGGACGCGCGGGGTCGAGGCGTCATGTCCGGGCGCGGATTCGGCGGCGGTGGCGGCGGTGGCCGAGGCGGCGGAGGCGGAGGCCGAGGCGGCGGCGGCGGCGGCCGAGGCCGCGGCGGCGGCGGCCGAGGCGGCGGCGGCCGCGGTGGCGGCAGGTTCGGCGGCCCCGTGACGAAGAAGAAGCCGTCGACGAAGAATCAGATGCGAAGCATCCAGCGGCTTCTGAAGCGCGAGGGACTCCCCGAGAAGGCGCGCGCGGAGAAAGCGCGACAGCTCGAAGCCCTCGACGCGATCGCGGAGGAGAACAAGCGCGCGGAGCGCGAGAGGAAGCTCTCGGTCAGATACCACAAGGTGAAGTTCTTCGAGCGCGTGAAGCTCACGAGAGCGATGGAGAAGCTCGAGAGGGATAACCCCGCGGCGACGCGCTCGGACGCGGTCGCGGAGGAGCTGAAGCAGCTCAAGGAAGATCTGCATTACGTGATGCACTTTCCGAAAGGGTACAAGTACGTGAGCGTCTTGAAGAACAAAGACGAGACCCCGGAGGCGGCGGAGTACTTGGAGAAGAAACGCAGACGTTTGCGGCAGATCATCAAGGAGAACATGGTCAAGGACGCGGCGTTGGCGGAGGCGAACGAGGGCGGCGAGGGCGTCGCGTCGGCGGCGGCGGAGCTCGAGGCTGGCGGGGGCGGCGCCGCCGCGGAGAAGGACGACTTCTTCCTCGAGGACGACGACGACGACGACGACGAGGGGGAGGAGGTGGTGGTGGAGAAGAAGAAACCGAAACCGACGACGGGGAAGAAGCGCGGTGGCGAGGCGGCGAAGGAAGCGTCCTCGTCGTCCTCCTCGTCGTCGTCGTCGTCCTCATCGTCCTCTTCGTCTTCCTCGTCTTCGTCTTCGTCCTCTTCCTCGTCCGAGAGCGAGGGCGGAGACGACGACGGCGACGGCGACGAGCCGCCCACCGCGAAGAAGACGAAGACGCCCGCGATGAAAAGCGCGAAGAAGACGAAGGAGGTGTACAGCAGCGACGACGAGCGCCAGACGCCGAGGAACGACAAGCGGAAGATCGAACGCGCGCGGGGTGGCGGCGGCGGCGGCGGCGAGGGGAAACCGAAGCCCGAGACGCCGGCGCGAAAACGAGCGGACGGGGGGAGAAAGCGGAGGAAGAAGGGCGGCGGCGGCGGCGGCGGCGGGGAGTGATCATAGATTGACGTGACGCGATAATCGTAGCTTCGCGTCGCGACCCTCGAGCGCACTTCCCGCGGTGTTCCGCTCTCTCGCGCGGTACAGTATCGTCGCCGGGACCATTTTGCAAACTGAAACCCGAACCCTACAAAAACCTGAAGACGCACGCGCGAGATCCGCCCGCCTCGCACTCGTCGACGCGCGCGGCGTCGCACATGCTCGCGCTGCGAGCGGCGTCGGGGCTCGGAACGACGCCGACACCGCGCTCGGATCCCCGCGCCGACGCCCGCTCCCGGCGCCGTCGCGGACGAGGCCGCGCGCCGCGCGAGCGCGTGCGCTCCGGACGCGGACGGCACCCGCCGCTCGTCGTCTCGTCGTCCGCTTCCCCTCGCGAGACGACGCCACCCTCGGACGCGATGGCGGTCGACCGCGAAGCCGCGACCGTGAACTTGTTCCGAAATTACGAGGCGAGGACCGCGTTCGCGCCCGCGGAGCGCCGGCGGCTCCCGACGACGCTCGTCACCGGCTGGCTCGGAAGCGGAAAGACCACGGTGATGCGACACGTCCTCGCGAATCGCCAAGACCTGAAGGTGGCGTGCGCGGTGAACGACTTCGCGGAGCTGAACATCGACGCGGAGCTCGTCGCGAGGTCGGACACCGGCGCGCGCGGGGAGAACAAAGGAATCGTCGAGCTCACGAACGGGTGCCTGTGCTGCACCCTGGGCGGGGAGCTCGAGACGCAGGTGTGGCGGATGCTCGACGACGCGCGCGACCGCGAGGACGACGGGACCGGCCGCGTGGACTACCTTCTCATCGAGACGAGCGGGTTAGTCGACCCCACGGAGACGGTCGCGGCGCTCGATAAGACGTTCGGGAAGCTCGCGCGCGTGCGGTTGGACTCCGTCGTGTGCGTCGTCGACGCGGAGTCCGCGGCGTCGGGGGAGGTCGCGGGCGACGGTGGCGGCGACGGCGGCGGCGGCGCAAAGCCGGAAGAGGCGTGGGCGCGACAGCTGTCCGCCGCGGACGTCGTCCTGCTTAACAAGATCGACCTCCTGGATGGCGACGACGAGAAGCTCGCGGCCGCGAGGGCGTTCGTGCGGAGGTGGGCCCCGGACGCGAAAGTCACGGAGTGCGTCGACGGAAAAGTGTCGCTTCCGTCGATTTTGGACGTCGAGCTCGCGCCGCAGCCGGAGGGGAAAATCGGGCACGACTGGGACAGCGCCGCGCGTCCGTTCCTGTTGTCATCGACGGGGGGCGGACTGCGTAAGAAGAGCGAAGGATCCACCGCGACCGCGGGGCCGTTCGTGATCGACCCGTCGAAGCGGACGTCGCATCGAAATCGAAACGCGGCGGCGGCGGCGGCGGCGACCGACGCGTCCGCGTTCGGGTCCGCGTCCTTCGAAGGCGGCGCGCTGTCGCTCGCGAGGTTCCAACGCTGGGTCGCGAGGGAGATCCCGCGCGAGGTCGTCCGCGCGAAAGGGTTCGTGCAGTTCGCGGAGGCGCCCGGGTGCGTCTACGACTTTCACCTCTCCGGCCGGCGGCGGATCGAGCTCGAGCTCGTCGACGGCGACGGCGACGGCGGGGCGCGCGGCGGGTTTTCGCGAGCGCCCGCGAAGCGTCCGGGGGAGACTCGGTTAGTGCTCATAGGTCCGGGGTTAGACCCCGAGGCGTGCCTCGCGACGCTCAGGGGTTTGGAAGCGACCGGCGGCGACGCGGACGACACCGCGGCGGCGACGAAGACGGCGGAAAAGCTGCGCGCCGCGCGCGAGCGACTCACGTCGGACGCGCGCCTCGAGGTCGTCGACCCGGACGCGTCCTGGTGCGCCTCCGAGGCTTCGATGAAAAACTGCGCGTACTTTCGACTCACCGGCGCGGAATCGAACGGATTCACGGTGAACGAGCTCGAGAAGACGCACGGCGTGGACTTCAACCGAATGAACCTGGAGCTCGTTCGCGCGTTGAACTCGCGCGGCGCCGGGGTGGTCGCCGCGGCGGCGACGGCGACGGGCGTCAAGACGCGCTTCGGCGGCGACGTGATCCTCCTCAGGGTCGCCGTGGACGGCGACGACGACGACGGCGGCGGCGGCGGCGTGCTCAGCGACGCGGGGTGGGACGTTCTCAGGGACGTGTGCACGGGGGTGTTGAGACGGCACATCGGTCACGTCCCGAAGTGTCGGTGCGGGTTTTGAAGCGCGCGAGCGATTTTTACAGCAGCTTCTGTTGCCTTTTCCCGGAGTTTGACGCGCGAGTGCCTTGATTGATAGCCTACGTGGTATTACAAGTACAATCGGTTCAAAACATCTATCGTATTATCGTGCTCGTCGATGGCGACGACGTGCGCGCGCGCGCATCCCTCGTCTCGTCCTCCCTCGCGCTCAAACCCCTTTCTCTTCCCTCGCCGCGCTCGCTCGCGTTTGAATCCCTCGCTCCGGCTCGACCGCGATCGCTCATTTCATTCATCACTCGCCGACGATGCCGATCTCTTCCAAGTAGTTTCTCAGCTTCCCGACGACGGCGTCGCTCTCGTCCGCGCCGATGATCTCCTTCAGCATCTCCCGGTTTCTGTAAATCTGAATCGTCGGCATCTGCGTCACGTCCACGTCTTTGATTACCTCCCCGGGCATCGCGTTCACATCCAAGACGCTGAACGTCAGCGAAGGGAAAAACACGGAAAACTTTTCGAGCTTCGCTTTCAAGTACTTGCACTTCCTGCACCAACGCGCGGACCACACCGCGACGACGAGCTGGTCGTTCTCGCTGTCCGCCATCGCTTTCTCGTACCCGTCCGCGCCTTCGACCCACTCGAACTCTTTCCGCGCCCCGCGCATCGCCATCGCGCGGCCGCGCACGTCGCGAGATCCGCGCACGTCGCGAGATCCGAGCGGGTCGTTGTTATTACGATCCCACGTGGACGCGATCGGAAAACTTTTACGCGCGCGGACGACCGGCGCGTTCGCGCCGCGCTCGCGCGCGTTCGCGCGCGGCATCGCGCGGACGGACGTCGCCGCCGCTATGGCCGCGCGTGACATGACGTGTAAGGAAGGGAACGGCGGGACGTGCCGTGCGTGCTGCGCGCGGCGGCTTTGGAAATATCTGCTTCAGGACCCGCCAAGTCGAGTCACGATGAAAACGCGTTTCGGTCTGGTCAAGCCGCCATCAAGCCGCCGGCTTTGGCGAGCCGCGCGCCGAGCCCGCGACGTCGGATCTGCCGATCGCGATCGTCAACAACAGAGTTCGTGAGGTGTCGTGGTGAAAAACCGAAAAACCTCAACGGCCCGCCCACTCGGCGGCGGCGGCGGCCGCGCCGCGGATGATGTCGCCGCGACCGCCCCGCCCCGCGAGCGCGGCGACCGGCGCCGCGGCCGCGCTCCTGTACGGCGTCACCGCGGTCTCCATGGGATTCGTGAACAAGGCTGTCCTCACCGTGTACGGAATGCGCGAGAGCAACTTCCTCCTCCTCGCGCAGATGTGCCTCACCGTCCTCGTCCTCGGCGCGCTCCGAGCGGCGAACCAGGTGTCGTTCCCGCGCATCAACGTCGCGACCGCGAAGAAGCTCGCCCCGGTGGCGATCCTATACAACGCCAACGTCGCGTTCGCGCTCGCGTCGCTCTCCAAGGTGTCCGTGCCGACGTACAACACGCTCAAGCGACTCACCCCCGCGGTCGTCCTCCTCGCGAACAAGACGCTGCGCCCTCAGAAGCCGGACCCCTCGCGCGGCGTCGTGGGCTCGATATCGCTCGTCGTCCTCGGGTGCATCGTCGCGGGCGCGGGCGATCTCGCGTTCGACCTCGCCGGGTACCTCAGCGGCGTGGCGTCGTGCCTCCTGCAGGCGACGTACCTCATCGTCGTCGAGATCACGGGCGCGGAGCGAGGCGTCGGCTCCGCGGAGCTGTTGGCGTACAACGCGTTGCTGTCCACGCCGATCGTGTTCGCGCTCACGTCCGCGACCGGGGAGCTCGCGAGCGCGGTGACGCGGCTGGGGACCCTGAGCGAGGGCGCCGGGTTCGTGACGTGCTTCGTCGGCGCGCTGAGCATGGGGATGCTGCTCAACTACTCGCAGTTTCTGTGTACGATGAAAAACTCGGCGCTGACGACCACCGTCGTCGGCGTGCTCAAGGGCGTCGCGAGCACCGCGCTCGGGTTCGTGCTCCTCGGCGGCGTGAAGTTTAGCCTGTGGCACGTCGTGGGGATCACGCTGAACAGCGTGGGGGGGGTGATGTACTCGTACGTCACGTTTCACGAGCGCCGCCGCGCGAGGGCGAAGCTGAAGGAGAGCAGGAGCGACGTCTTCGAGCGCGACGGCGGCGGCGGCGGCGGCGGCGGCGGCGGGCTCTCGGCGGCGGAACGCGGGGGAGGGCACCGGTCGCCGCGGGGGGTCGGCGTGGCGTAGCGCGCGGGGGGGGGACGTCGGGTGGACGTCGGCGCGCGCGCGCGTCGAGAGTAGTCGTATTCGTTCGATGTTGATTCTTTAATACGCCGTCGGCGCGTGGCGGCGGAACCTCTTCTCTTCCGTCGTCGTCGTCCCTTCCCTTCCACCCTCGATCTCGCGCTCGCGTGCCGTCTCGTCTCCGCGCGCGGTCTGTCGCTGTCGGTCGAACCACGAGGGTGGCGGCGGTGCATCGCGCGTCCGCTCTCATAACCCTCGCGCACGATGGACGACGCCAGGGCGGGCGTCGCGTCGCGCTCGCTCGCGGAGCGCCGGCTCGCGTGGAGCGGGATATGCAACGCCGTGCAGTACGACGGTGCGCGCCGCCGCCGCGCGCGGCGCGATCCCTCGGAGTCGTCGTCCCCAACACTCGGCACGGCGACGACGCGGATCTCAATCTCTCGTCCGTCCGTCGCGCGATCGACGCGCGCGCCGTCCCCGCGCGTCCATCCCCCCGTCTCGTCTCACGCGCCACCTCCCCCACCCACCCACCCCCCGCGCGCGTCGACGACTCGCAGGCATAGCGGACGCGGCCGCGGCGACGGACCTCGCGAAGACGATCTTCGCGACGCTGCGGGAGTACGACGACAAGCCGTCGTGCCGCGCGGTCGAGCGCGCGGTGTCGCTCGCGCTCGCGGACGCCAACTTCCTGAAGGCGTTCGCCGGCGCCGTCGCGAAGGCGTCAGAGAAGAGCCCGGAGTCGCTCGGCGCGCGGCAGCGGCTCGCGCTCACGCGATGGAGCTGCCTCGTGTTGGGCGCGCTCGACGCGCGCGAGCACGCGGCGGCGTTCGCGAAGATCGCGCGCGCGCTCGGAGGTCTCATCGCGACGCGCGTCGTCGTCGCCGGCAGAGGCCGCCGCGACGGGGCGTGCGGGGCGTTCCAGCAGCTCGCGCGGCGCGAGCCGGGGCATCTGCGCGCGATCGTCGAGCTCCTCGGCGACGGCGGCGCGAAGGCGGCGACGACGTCCGAGGCACTCGCGAGCGCCAGCCTCGCCGCGGAGGCGTGGACGGCTGCGGCGACGGCGCCGCCGGGGAGCGCCGCCGCCGAGGCGCTCCCCGCCGCGCGCGCGGTCGCGATGGAGACGTACTTGGCCGTCGTCTTCTCGAGCGACGCGAAGCTGAAGATGCCAGCTCGCGCGAGCGACGTGTTCCGCGGGTTCGCGAGGACGTTCACCGCGGACGAGCTCCGCGACGCGGTGCTGCCAAAGGCGGTGAAGCAACTGCGGCGGAACCCCGAGGGCGCGCTCGCGGCGACGAGAGCGCTGCTGGAGACGACCGAGTGCGACCTTCGAGAGCACGTCGACGCGCTCGCGGACGTGCTGACGCCGCAGGCGAAGCACGCGGACGAGTGGCGGAGGGTCGCCGCGGGGGGGTGCCTGGCCGCCGTCGCGCGCGGCGGCGGCGGCGCGTGCGTCCGCGCGATTTTCAACCGCGTGAAACCCGAGCTGATGGATACCGCGAAGCGGCCGAAGGAGTGGCACGCGCGCGCGGGTCTGTTCGACGTCCTCGCGTCGCTCGCGGACGGCGCCGGCGGGGGCGGGGGCGGGGGCGCGGGGAAGGCGATCGCGTCGGTGGCGGCGGACGCGTGCGAGACGCTCGCGGCGGCGACGAAGACGGAGGCGCAAAAAGACGCGAAAGAGCGCGCGATTCACGCCCTCGGCGCGTGGCTCGCGCACTTCCCCGGCCCGCTGCCCGGCGACGTCGTCGATCTCGCGGCGACGCTGATGAAGGACGCGAAAGATTTGCACCACCGCGCGATCATGAGGGCGTTATCGAGCGCGCTGGCGAGTAACCCCGGTCTCGCGGAGGGCGCTGGCGGGCTCGTGAAACACCTCGCGCCGCTGACGACGTCGGGCGCGGGGAAGCTCTCCCAGCGCGTCGACGGCGCGCTCGCGCTTCACGTCGTCGCCGCGGCGGCGGCGGCGGACGCGGGCGCGGACGCGGAGGCGATGAAACTCGGCGTGTGGAGCGACGCGATCAAACCGGACTCGACGTTTTTCACCCCGGGCGCGGTTTCAAAGCTCGGGTTCGAAGACTCCGAGGTTCTCGCGCGCGGGCTCGGCGCGCTTCTCACCTCGCACGGCGAGCGGCTGCGGAAAGCGAAGAGCGCGACGGAGGCGACGCGAACGCTCGCGCTCTTGTTCCTTCACCCGACGATCTCCGTGCGCGTCGCCGCAAAGGCGGGCGCGAGGGCGGCGACGCGCGCGGGCGTCGCGCCGCTCGATTTCGTCCTCGCGATGCGTCACTGGCTCGCCGCCGCGGACGTCCCGGGGGGTTGGCCCGCGCTGTCGCCGAACGAGGGCGAGGGCGAGTCGTCGTCCTCCGCGCCCGCGGGGAAGTGCGGCGAGTTCCCTGCGCGGCTCGCGGGCGCCGCGCTCGGGACGCTGTGCGCCGGGGACGATTTCCCGAGCGTGCCGCCCGGGCTTCTGGGTCACGTGCTCTTGCTCGCGCACCACCCGCGCGTCGCCGCCCCGGACGGCAGGCGCGTCGGCGCGTGGGAAGCGCTCCTCGCGAAGCTCAGCGCCGCCGCGGAGGCTGCGGACGAGGACGACCCGCGGATGACGTTGAGAGACGACGTCGAGGGCGCGTGCGTCGTCATCGCCGGCGAGCTCGGGTTGAAATCGTCGCTCGCGTCGGACCGCGACGCCGCGGTGAGAGCCGCGTTCGCGGCCGCGAGGTTGAACCCCGCGGTCGCGCTGGACGCGCTCCTGCCCGCCGCGGAGGCGCTCGCGGACGTCGAGGAGCACGCGTCGTTGACCCCGGAGGCGATTAAGATTTACAACTGCCAAGTCGGGCGTCTGTCCACGGACCAAGTCGACGTGTTCAAGCCCGAAGTTCGCGCGGACGCCAACGCCGGAGCGAAGAAAGCGCGCGGAAAATCGTCCAGTCGCACCGCGTACGGGTCGGACAGCGACGACGACGCCCCCGCGGCGGTGTCGTTGCGACCGTCGCAGGCGCAAGTCGCGGCGAAGGGCGGCCGAGGCGGCGCCGGCGGCCGCGGCGCGGGGAAGGAGATGGATAAAAAAGAGCTCGCGCGCCGAGCGCAGTTCGCGGAGGAAGCCGCGGTGCGCGCGACGGTGAGGGACCTCGCCGAGAGGCTGACGCTGCGGCTGCGGCTGACGTCGTCCCTCATGCGTGGCGGGACCCGTCGCGGCGCCGCGGCGGAGCGCGTCCCGGAGATTACCTCCCACATTTTACCGCTCCTCGCGTCCGAAGTGCTCCCGGAGGACGTCGTGCGCGACGTCGCGGCGTCGCTCGTGATCGCCGCCGCGGGCGTCCCCGGGAACGCCGCGATGGCGCTTGGGTTCGCCGGCGTCCCGGAGACGTTCGCCGCGGCGTTGCGACTCTCCGCGCCCGCGGCGGACGGGACGTCGCCGCCGCCGGAGGTGGACGCGCGAGGGGATCCGATCGCGCCGTCGTCCGCGCGCGTCGCCGCGGAGACGGCCGCGCTCGCCGCCGCGCTCGACGCCGCCACGGAGGCGGTCGAGATGAACGACCTAGAGCCGCTTCCGCCCGCGGCGTTGGCGCTGTTGTTCCCGGTGTGCGCGCGCGCGTTGCTTCTTCCGGACGCCACGCCTGCGGCGATTCGAACGGCGGCGCTCGACGTCCTCACGCCGCACGCGCAGCCCGGGGTGCCTGGATTACCGCGCGCCGCGGCCGCGAGGTTGATGCTGACGGTGATTGCGACCGGGGCGCCGCCGCAAGTCGCGGCCGCGCGGCCGCTGCTGATGCACGTCGCGTTGGGCGCGGACGAGGAGAACGACGGCGGCGCCGCGGTGACGACGGCGCTTCGCGCCGGGCTCTCGTTCGAGTTCCGGGCCGTTCGCGCGGCCGCGCTCGCGGCGCTCCTCGCGGCGCCGCCCGTCCTCGACCCCGCGGCTCCCGAGGGAACGACACTGTTGTTCCTCGCGAGGCACGATCCGGACGAGGACAACCGTGCGACCGCGGAGGACGTTTGGAAAGCGTACGGACTCGACGACGCCGTCGCGGAGACGATTCCCCCGGCGACGATTTTGCCGTACCTCAGCCACGACGCCGCGGCGGTTCGAGACGCCGCCGTCGGCGCGTTCGCGGAGTCCGTCGCCGCGCTCGACAGCGGCGTCGCGCCCGTGCTCGCCAAGCTCTTCGCCGCGTTCTCCGCGTGCTCGCCGAGGCAGGAAGATAAGGACGACGGCGACGACCCGTTCGCGGCGATGGAGCGAAAAAAAGCGGCGTCTTTCCCCGGGGAGGAGAACAAAGACCTCGGGAAACCGTACGGCCGCGCCGCGATCGCGCGCGCGCTCGGCGCCGTCGCGCCGTCGCTCACTGCGCGCGACCTCCCGCTCGTGACGACGTTCCTGACGAAAGTCTTGGGCGACCAGGACGAGCTCGTGCGCGACGCGGCGATGACCGGCGGCCGCGCGATGATCGACCTTCACGGCGCGGAGCACGTGCAGCAACTCCTCGGGGTATACGAGGGGTACTTCGATCGCGGCGCCGCCGCGGGGAGCGGGCTGAGCGAGTCGCAGAACGATTTCGTTCGACAAGGCGTCGTCGTGTTCTTGGGCGCGCTCGCGTGTCATCTCCCGAGGGAAGACCCGAAGATTCGACAGATTTTATCCCGGCTCGTCGCGGTGCTGTCGACGCCGTCCGAGGCGGTGCAACGCGCGGTCGCGGACTGCCTCCCTCCGCTCATGCCTTCACTGGAAGACGACGAGCGCAGGACGTTGATCGAAAGCCTGCTGACGCAAGTCACGTCCGGGGAGGGGTACGCGGACCGCAGAGGCGCCGCGTTCGGTCTCGCCGGCGCGGTCAAAGGCGTCGGGATCAGCTCTTTGAAGAGCATGGGCGTGATGGACGCGATCAAGGCCGCGGTGGAGGATAAGAAAAACCCGGACGCGCGCGAGGGCGCGCTCATGGCGTTCGAGCTCTTGAACGTCCGACTCGGTCGTCTGTTCGAGCCGTACGTCATCCACGTACTTCCGATGCTTTTGGTGTGCTTCGGGGATCAGAGCGCGAACGTGCGCGAGGCGACGATTTCCGCCGCGCGCGCGGTCATGGGCCAGCTCAGCGCGCAAGGCGTGAAGCTCGTGCTGCCGGCGCTGATGAAAGGCTTGGAGGACAAAGCCTGGCGCACGAAAGAAGGCAGCGTGCAGCTCTTGGGCGCGATGTCCGCGTGCGCGCCAAAACAGCTCAGCGCGTGTCTCCCGCAGATTGTCCCGCGTCTGTCCGAGACGTTGATCGACACGCACCCGAAAGTCGTGGACGCGGCGTCGCGCGCGCTGAAGCAAATCGGCGACGTGATTCGAAACCCGGAGATTCAGGCGCTGAGTAACTACCTCCTCGGCGCGATCGCGAAGCCCGCGGAGCTGACGCAGCCGTGTTTGGACGTTCTGCTCGAGATGACGTTCGTGAACGTCGTGGACGCGCCGTCGCTCGCGCTGATCGTTCCGGTGTTATCCAGAGGTCTCAGGGACCGACGGGCGGATTTGAAAAAGAAAGCCGCGAAGATCGCGGGGAACATGTGCGCGCTCGTGAGCGACGCGAAGGACATGAACCCGTACGTCCCCATCTTACTCCCGGACATACAGAAGAGCTTGTTGGATCCGATCCCGGAAGTCCGCGCGACGGCGGCGGCGGCGCTCGCGAGCCTCGTGAAGGGCATGGGCGGCGTCGAGGAGCACTTCTCCGAGCTCATGCCCTGGCTCACGGAGACGCTTCAGAGCGACGGCCCGCCGACGGAACGCTCCGGCGCCGCGCAAGGGCTCGCGGAGTGTCTCGCGGTTCTCGGCGCGGAGTACTTCGAGGCGATACTCCCGGAGATTCTCGCCGGGTGCCATCACGCCGCGCCGCACGTCCGGGAAGGCCACCTCACGCTTCTGCGCTTCCTTCCCCTCGCGCTCGGGCGGACGTTCGAGGCGCACCTCAAGGAAGCTCTCGCGGAAGTCCTCGGCGGTCTCGCGGACCCGGACGAACCCGTGCGCGACGCCGCGCTCGGCGCCGGGAGAGTCTTCGTCGAGGAGTTCTCCCACAGCGGCCCGTCGCTCGATTTGCTCCTGCCGTCCATCGAGGACGGCATCGCAGCGGAGAACTGGCGCATCCGACAGAGCGCGGTCGAACTCCTTGGCAGCATGATGTTTCGAATCGCGGGGACGTCTGGCAAAGTGCGCGTCGAGGGCGGGTCCGACGACGAGGGCGTCAGCACGGAAGCGCAAGGCAAAGCGCTGACGTCCACGCTCGGGGTGACGCGGCATCACGACTTGCTCGCCGCGGTGTACTCGCTTCGCTCGGACCCGATGCTCGTCGTGAGACAGGCGGCGCTGCACATCTGGAAAACCGTCGTCGCGAACACGCCGAGGACGCTGCGTCTGATTCTTCCGCGGCTCATGCAGCGGCTCATCGCCGGCCTCAGCGCGCACAACGACGACCGACGGACGACCGCGTCGCGGTGCCTCGGCGAGCTCGTTCGGAAGCTCGGCGAGCGCGTCCTTCCCGAGGTGTTCCCGATACTCCGCGCGGGTTTGGAGAGCGAGGACAAAGACACGCGCGAGGGCGTGTGCCTCGGCTTGGCCGAGGTCTTGGGCGCCGCGCGGAAAGAACAGCTCGAGGAGTACTACGCCGAGGTCGTGCCCGTGATCCGAGACGCGCTGTGCGACGCGGAGGACGCGGTGAGGAACGCCGCGGGGAGCGCGTTCGACGCGATGTTCCGCCACGGCGGCGCGGACACCGCCTCGGACATCGTCCCCGCGTTGCTCGCGAAGCTGGACACCGACCCGGTCGCGCTGGAAGGGCTGAAGCAAGTCCTGCGCGCGCAGCCGAAGATTCTCGCGAGCGTCTTACCGAAGCTCGCGTCGCCGCCGATCAACGCCGCGCGCGCGAGGACGCTCGGGTCGCTCGCGGAGGTGGCGGGCGCGGCGCTGCCGCCGCATCTTCCGCTTTTGTTCCCCCCGCTTCTCGCGGCGATGGGGAGCGACTCTAACGAGGACGAGGCGGACGCCGCCTACGCCGCCGCCTCCGCGGTCCTGCGCGCGGTCCCCATCGACGCGCACTACCTCCTCCTCCCCGAGGTTCTCGGCGGTCTGAGCGACGAGACCGCGTCCACGCGCGCCGCCGCGGCGAAGCTCTGCGGCGCGTTCGCGTCGGAGGCGCCGTGCTTCGACGAGGACGACGACGTCCCGCAGCTGATCACCGCGCTGTTCGAGCTGTTCGTCGACGTCGACGAGGCGGTGGTATTATCCGCGTGGACCGCGCTCGGGGTTATCATGGCGAAGGTCGCGAAAGAGGACCAGGCGCATTACTTGCGCGACGTCTGTCAGGCGGTGGACACGGCGAGGGAAAAAGTTAGACGACGCGACCGCGGCGCGAGCGAAATTTTGATCCCGGCGTTGTGCCTCCCGAAAGGCTTAGCGCCGATCGTGCAGGTGTACCTGCAAGGCGTGCTCACCGGACGGCACGCGGAGGATAAAGAGCAAGCCGCCGAGGGTCTGCGAGCCGCGGTGCTCTCGACGACGACGGCGGCGATCAAGCCGCACGTGATTCCGATCACCGGTCCTTTGATTCGCATTTTAGGCGACAAGTACCCGGGTTCGGTGAAGAGCGCGATATTAGGCGCGCTCGCGGTGATGATCGAAAAAGGCGGTCTCGCGCTGAAGCCGTTCGTGCCTCAGCTCCAGACGACCTTCGTGAAGTGTCTGTCCGACGGCAACCGCGCGGTGCGCCAGAAAGCCGCGGCCGCGCTCGGAAGGCTCATGGTGCTCCAACCCCGCGTCGATCCTCTGCTCAGCGATTTACTCACCGCGTTGTCCACGAACCCCGACCGCGGCGTACGCGAGGCGACGTTACGCGCGATCGCGGGCGTGTTCGCGCACGCGGGGAAGAACGTCGGCGCCGCGAACGTCGCGACCGCGCGATCCGCCGTCTTCGAGTCCCTCCTCTGCGCCGTGGACGACGGCTCGCGCGGCGCCGCTGCGCTCGCGCTCGCGCAAGCCGCGGCGTGGCTCCCGGACGACGACCGCGGCGTCCTCGTGGAAGAGCTCGGGAGCGGCGACGGCGACGCGGACGAGCGCGAAGGCAGAGCGCTCGCGCTGAGCGCGATCGCGCGGACGTCCCCGGAGCTCGTCCTCGCGTCGCACGCCGCGCCGGCGCTGAACGGTCTCGTCAAGGCGGGGAAGGACGAGTCGACGGCTTCGAGAATCGCCGCCGCGCGGGGGCTGACGCGCCTCGCGATCGCGTCCGCGGCGCAGGTCGGGAGCAACTGTCCGTATCTCCCTAAGCTCCTGCCGGTGTTGTCGCGGCTGCTGCGCGATGATCAGCAGGACGTGCGGGAGGCGACGACGACGACGTTGAAGCGGCTCGCGAAGGAGCACCCGGACGCGTTGTCGCCGCACTTGGGCGCCTTCGTCCCCGCGCTCGCGGACGTCGCCGCGGGGGATCGTTCGAAGGAGGCGAGGTACTACGCGGACCGTGCGTTACGGCATGCGTTACAGATTTACGATACCCCCGACGGTTTGCTCGTCGCGCAGGGGGCGTTGAAAGCGGGCGGCGACGCGCACGCGGCGCGGGGGAAGCTCACGGATATCGTGTTGCGGCGGTTGAAAGCGTTGCCGGACGAGAGCGACGACGAGGGCGAGCAGAGCGGCGGGAACTGGGGGTCGCTGGGCGCGGACGCGGACGACGACGACGTCGTCGTCTTAGGGGATTGACGCGATGCGAGCGAGGGTGATTAGCGATCGTGTTGTGTGTTCTTTCGACTCGATCCTCCGTTCTCCAGTTTCCCCGCGCTGCGGTTTCAATTTCAGCCTGCAGCAGCTTTTCGCGCGGTTTTTTCAGGCTGAATTTACAGTACACGTAATCGGCGCGAGATCTCACCAACGACGAATCCCGCAGTCCCCGCGCCGCCAGCGGCCGTACACTGTGGATGATCCACTGCTGCACTTTTGCCCTTTCGGGTGCGTTCGCAGTCGGGACGCTCAAAGGACGCCGCGCGGGCATCGACGCGCGCGCCTCGACTAAACCTCCCGCGCGACCCACGGCGTCGTCTTCTCGACGCGACGCCGCGCGCTCGAGCGATGTCCGGGCTCGAGAGGCAGGGAAGCCTCGACGGCAGCGGGCGCGGCGGGCGCTTAAACCTCAGCGATGACGAGGGCGCCGCCCCCGGGGACGAGTACGAGGACCACGGGCACACCCTGAGCGCGATGCAAGGGAAGCAGCTCCGACGCGAGCTCTCGACGCATAACCTCGTCCCGATAGGGTACGAGGCTGGCGACCACGGCGCGGGCTCGCCGGAGACGACGTCGCCTCTGAGCACGCCGTCGCAGACGCTCACGGGCGCGGAAGCGGGCGACCTCTCGCACTCCGTCAACGAGGCGCCGGTGGAGCTGCCGAGGCGAGACCCGCGACGGAACTCACTCCCGGAGCGTCCGCGTCTGGACTCCATCTTCAACGTGCCGCCGACGATCGACGAGAGCGAGATCAGTGTTGGTGTTCCAGCGCCGGGCGGCGGCGCGGGATCCGGACAACCGCCGTCGCATCGGTCGGACGCGGATAAACCGAAAACATTCCGAGCGATGAAGACGAGCTCGCAAAGGCAAGCGCAGACGTCGCAGAAGACGCAGCGACGCACGACGATATCGTCCGCGGATACGTCCGCGGGGACGTTCACGCTCATCGACTCCGCGCGGCACGCGAGGAAATCGAACGAGAGCGTCGGCGCGAAACGCCGAGGGAATCTTAAATCCGTCGCGAGAGACTGCGAGTCCCTCCTCCTCATCGGCGACGCGCTTCGGGCGAAAGACATGCCCGGCCTCGCGGACCGGCTCACCACGGGCTTGAGGCGGATTCAAGATAACGCGCGCGAGGGGTACACGGACGAAGGCATCGTCGCGCAGAAGCGCCAGTACCAGCGCGCGGTGAACAGGAGAGAAATCCTCAAGAGCGCGATGCAAGACGCGTTCGGCGGGGACACGCTCACCGGCCGCATGGCGCGTCGCCTCAGCGCGAGCCTCGGGGCGCACCGCGAGAAACAGAAACAACAAGGCGACGCGAAGGACGTCGAGCTCGCGGTCACGAAAGATCACGAGCCACCGGTGAAGAAGAAGCGCGAGCTGACGCTCCGGGACCACTGCGTTCGCACGCTCGTCATCGGTTTCGCGTTTCTTCTCCTGTGCTGCATGCCAGCGATCATGGAGCAGTACACCCCGGACGCGGGCATCGCGGCGACGACCGGTTCGGTCACCGCGAGCGCGAATCCGATATACATGAAGCTCTCGCACCACGAGTACGGCACGTACGAGGTCACCGTCGGCGCGGGGTACTGTCTCAGCGCGGTGTCGTCGACGTACACGTCGAACTCGTACTACAGCGCGCACGTCGTCTTAATGCAAGACGACACGGAGCTCAAGAGCGACAGCGTCCAGCTCGAGACGTCGACGTATAACAAACGACGAAGGAACTTGCTCGCCGGTGGCGCGGACACCGGGCCGTACGGGAGCCACACGTACGAGACGTTTTACTGGCTCGCGGACCCTCAGAGGAGCGGGAGCGATCTGAAGTTGAAAGTCTACACGGACTGCCCGGAACCGGTAGGCTTGTCTCTGGAAGTCGTCACCGTCGGCCCGATCGGCGTCGCGCAAGTGTGGGTCGCGCTCGTGCTCCTCATCGCGACGTTCGTCTTGATCATCCTAGAGGTTGTGCACCGGACGTTAATCGCGTTCATCGCGTCCGCGGCGGTGCTCTTCATGTTGGCGCTCGAGCACCGCTTGCCTTCGATACCGACGATCATGACGTGGATGGACCACGGCACGCTCGCGCTTCTTTGGGGGATGATGATCATCGTTTCGCTGCTCGCGCGCACCGGGGTGTTCGAGTACATCTCCGTGCAGCTCATCATCGCGAGTAAGATGGACCCGTGGAGGCTGACGTGGTTGCTCATGATTTTCGACGCCGTTTTATCCGCGTTCTTGGACAACGTCTCCACGATGTTACTCCTCGGTCCGGTGATCGTATCGATGTGTAAAGCGATCAGGCAAGACCCAAGGCCGTGGCTGATACCGATGGCGCTGTTCGGGAACATCGGCGGCACCGCGACCATGATCGGCGACCCGCCGAACCTCATCATCGGCAACTCCTTGAGCGACGAGATCGGTTTCGTGGATTTCCTGAAAGTGTTAGCCCCCGGCGTCATCCTCACGATGTTCCCAGCGCTGTTGTTCCTCAGATGGTACTACGGCAGAGACGGGATTTACTCCAAGAAGATCGACGTCGACGTCGAAGAGCTCGTGCGGCGGTACCCCATTCGCGACCACGTCGGCCTGGCCAGGTGCGGGATCATCTTGTGCTTCGTGTTGGTTTTATTTTTCCTACACCCGGTGTTGCACTTCGAGCCTGCGTACGCGGCGCTGTTCGGCGCGATCGCGATCCTGGTCATGTCCCCTAGCGAAGACTTCGAGCACGCGCTCGAGAAAGTCGAGTGGGACTCGCTCTTGTTCTTCGCCGGTCTGTTCGTCTTCACCCAGGGCATCAGCGAGCTCGGGTTATTAAGAGTCATCGCGGACGCGTTGTCGGACGCGATCGAAAATGTGGACGAGGGCTCGCGAAACTTAGTCTCGAGCGTGTTGATTCAGGTCGTCGCCGCGGTCGCGAGCGCGTTCGTGGATAACATCCCGTTCACGACGACGATGCTTCCCGTGATCAAACGCATGGCGAAGAATGTCGAGGGCGTGGAGATCAGGGTGTTAGCGTGGGCGTTGTGTTTCGGCGCGGATTACGGCGGCATGGGGACGATCATCGGCGCGAGCGCGAACGTCGTCATGGCCGGCATCGCCGCGGAGGCGGGGTACCCGGTGTCGTTCTCGCAGTTCTTTAAGATTGGGTGGCCGATGATGTGCATCTCGCTGTGCGTCTCGATCCCGTATCTGTGCGCGATGATCGAGCTCGGGAACACGTGAGAAGGAGACGCGACGAAAAAGAACGCGTCTGTCGACGACAAAAAGAGTCGCGACGAAAAAGAACGCGCATGTCGACGACCTCAAGCGGAACGATTCACAGTATTGATAGACTATGTATCTTGCTTGCTAAAATTCTTGCATCTTAGTCTACGTATGATATGATTCCACGCGTCTGTCGACGATATTACCTCACGGAATCATGCACGGGTCGCGTCGCGCGAAGTGCACCGCGTCGATCGCCTCGAGCGTCTCCTCGCTCAGCTTCACCTTCGTCTCGTCGAACGCGTCGATGTCCTCCTCGAGCTGCTTCATGTTCGTCGCGCCGATGATCGTGGACGTGACGTAGAACCGCGTCTTGCACCACGCGAGCGCGAGCGTCGCGAGGGACACCCCAGCCTTTTCGGCGATGGCGGCGTATTTTTCCGTCGCCTCGACGCTCGGCGCGTTCAAGTACCTCTGCATGAATTTCGAGTATTTCGTCAGCCGCGCGTCCGCGGGCCTCGCGCCCTTGAGGTACTTCCCGGAGAGCGCCCCGCCCGCGAGAGGCGTCCACGGGAGAAGACCGACGTTGAAGTTCGAGGGCGCGCACGCCTCCGCGAGCTCCGTCTCGAACGAGCGGTGGAGGAGACAGAACGAGTTCTGAATCGTCGCCGGACGCTGCACGCCGAGCTTGTCCGCGACGCGCACGAACTCGCACACCCCGAACGTGGTCTCGTTGGATAATCCGTAGTGCTTGATCTTCCCCGCGGCGATGAGCTCCCCGAGCGCGGCGACGGTCTCCTCGATCGGAACGCTGTCCGGGCGTTCTTTCGACGCGTCGTACACGTTGTTTCCGAAAGCTGGGCAGTACCGGTCCGGCCAGTGGAGTTGGTACAGGTCGACGTAGTCCGTCTGCAGCCGCCGCAGCGACGCGTCGCACGCGAGATGGATCGACTCCCGGTCGAGGCGGCAGTCCGCTTTCGGCTTCGGCGGGACGTATCGGTTCCCTCCGGTCTCGCTCTGCGGGTTGAACCCGCTGACTTTCGTCGCGAGGATCACGTCCTTTCGAAGCGTCGGATTCTTCGCGAGCCACGTCCCGATGTACTCCTCCGTGACCCCCGGCTTCCACCCCGGCGCGGACGACGGCACGGGATACATCTCCGCGGTGTCGATGAAGTTCACCCCGCGCGTTTTGATCGCGTAGTCAAGCTGCTCATGCGCCTCCGCCTCGGTGTTCTGGACGCCCCACGTCATAGTTCCGAGGCACACCTCCGTCACGAGGACGTCCGCGTTGCCCATCGGTACCTTACGAAGCGCCGCGTGGGTGGTGCTCATGCTGACTCTAGTAGACGCGCGTTTCGAGCGCGAGGGAGATTTGAACGCGGAGTACACGCGAGGCGCGGATCTCGCGAGGGACGCGCGGCCGAGTGTCGCCGTGAACGCGCGCGCGGCCATCGAGTGATCGGTCTGATGACGCAAGAGTGACGCAAGAGTGTGTCACGTCGTCCGAGGAACGAAAAAGCTTCCATCGACGTCGCGTCGCTTCGCCACTGAGATCTGGTGCGGAGCGGCGGCGGCGCTGACGCGGATCGATCGCGCGTCATGGCGAAGTCCCCAGGGCTCGCGGACAGGCTGTTCCGACGCCTGGGGACGGGCGCGAACTCGACGCCGTACGCCAAGGTCGAGGACGGCGCGCCGGAGGACTCCGACGACGAGAGCGAAAGCGACGCCGGCGCCGGTGCCCATCAGCACACGAAGTCGAACACCTTCAAAGGGCGCGCGGAGCATGGGTTCATCTCGAAGACGCTCTTCCTCTGGGTCTCCCCGTTCCTCAAGCTCGGTGGGGAGCGGATGCTCCAGCTCGAGGACCTCCTGCCGCTGCCGCCGCACTACCTCGCGGCGAACAACAGCAAGCGGTTCGAGTCGCTTCTGAAGGACGCGATGGCGAAAGAGGAGCGACGCGAGCGCGAGGCGAGAGAGTGGGAGGACGCGGGGTGGAAACCGAAGCGGAGGCCGTTCCTCCCCGAGCTCGTGTGGCCGCTGTGGACGTCCTTCGGGGCGACGATCTTGACCGGGTCGTTCTTCAAGCTCTGCAACGACATCATCCAGTTCATCCCTCCGCTCGTGTTGGGCGGGTTCCTTCGATACATCGCGGGGAAAGACCACTTCCTGGAGGTGCTCGACGCGAGCGACGACACGTACGGGGTCGTGTACTGCGCCATGTTATTCTTCATCCCCGTCGTGAGGACGCTGTGCGAGCAGACGTACTTTTACTTCATGCAAGCGTCCGGGATATGCATCAAAGGCGCGCTCGCGACGGCGGTGTATCGCAAGACGACGCGGCTCTCCGCCGCGGGAAGAGAAGGGAGCACGACGGGCGAGGTCTTAAATCACATGCAGCTCGACGCGCAGCGGGTAGGGGACACGATGTTTTTCATCAACGTCCTGTGGAGCGGCATCTTGCAAATCGCCGGGTACATGACGATCCTGTATTTCTACCTCGGCTGGGCCGCGATCGGCGGGTTCGGCGTGATGGTCGTCCTCGTCCCGTTGCAAAAGACGTTTTTCCGATGGATCAGCAAACTTCGGAGCCAGCAGATGGTGCAGACGGACCGCAGGGTGAAGATGCAGAACGAAGCGCTGAGCGGGATTAAGATCTTGAAGCTCAACGCGTGGGAGGAGCCGCTGCGCGAGGAAGTCGAGGCGGTGCGGGCGGAGGAGATGCTCATCGCCGGGCGAGTCGCGAATCGAAACGCGATGAACATGGCGATCATGAACGCGGGACCGACGCTCGTCGCCGTCGCCGCGTTCTCGCTGTACAGCGGGGTGATGAAAAGACCAATGACGCCGTCGGTGATATTCCCGTCCCTGTCGCTGTTCTCGCTGCTGCGGTTCCCGGTGATGTTTTACCCGCGGTGCTTATCCCTGTGCGCGGACGCGTTCGTCGCGCTTCGACGGTTGCAGAAATATTTCCTCATGGAGGAATCGCGGGCGACGACGGTGACGCTTCCAGTGCGCGTGGACGGGGATGCGCGCGGGAAGACGACGAATGAAGAGACGCCCGCGAAGGCGCCCGCGTCGGAGCCAGAGAAGGGCGACGAGACGCTCACCCCGGAGGTTGAAGTGAAAGATCTGACGCGTGCGGCGTCGTCCACGCCCGCGGCACTCGCGGCGGTGACGACGCCGATCGCGGAGGAAGTCGCGAGCGTCCGAGGCGGATACTTCCACTGGACCGCGCTGAAGAGCCCGACGGAGGAGCCGTTCTTGAAGGACATCAACTTATCGTTGAAGAAAGGGCAGCTCACCGTCGTCGTCGGCCCCGTCGGCGCGGGAAAGTCCGCGCTGATCGGCGCGTTGCTCGGCGAGATGTACCAGTGCGCCGGTCCCGCCGGGTTCCCCGCGTCGGACGGCGCCCCGGACGTTCGCGGCACAGTCGCGTACGTCGCGCAGGTCGCGTGGGTTCAGTCTCTGTCGTTGAAAGAGAACGTTTTATTCGGGAAACGTATGGACGAGGAGCGTTACAGAAACGCCCTCGACGTCGCGTGCTTGGACGCGGACGTCCGGCAGCTCCCTCACGGCGACGAGACGGAAATCGGCGAGAAAGGCATCACGCTCTCGGGCGGTCAAAAACAACGCACCGCGATCGCGCGCGCGGCATACGCGGACGCGGATCTCATCGTCATGGACGACCCTCTGTCCGCGCTCGACGCGCACGTCGCGAAGGACGTCTTCCAGAAGTGCATCGTCGGCGCGTTCAAGGACAAAGCCGTGCTCCTCGTCACGCACTCTTTAGGGTTCGTGTCGCAGGCGGATCACGTGATCTGCATGTCGAACGGGAAGATCGCGGAGGAAGGGACGTACGACGAGCTCGTGAGCAAGGAGAAGGGCGCGTTCAAGGCGCTGATGGAGTCGTTCCACGGAGAGGAAGAGGAAGAGGAGGGCGTGGAGGTTGGGGACGTCCGCGTGGAGGAGGTACCGTCGACGCCGGTCCCGGCGGCGGCGGAGGAAGAGGAGGAGGAGGACGCGAGTTCGGAGGGTCGAATCGGGGACCTGACCGAGTCCGCGGCCGCGGAAGCGGGCGGCGACCCGTCCGTCGCGGCGAAGCGGAAGAGCTTCGAGAAGACCCCGCTCCTCGCGGCCGCCGCGGGCGGGGTCCTCCTGTCCTCGTCCGGCGACGCGAAAGGCGCCGGGGCTGGTGGGAACACGATGACGAAGGAAGTTCGACAGGAAGGCGCGGTGAAGTTCAAGACGTACTGGACGTACATCACAAACATGGGAACGCCGTCGAAGATCGTGTGGTTGCTCACGATGGTCACCGTAGAGAGAGCGATGAGCGTGATGACGTCCGTGTGGCTCGCGTTGTGGTCCGAGCGGCACTGGGAGGACATGAGCAACGACGAGTACCTCGCCGGGTACGCCGGCTTGGGCATCGGTCAGGCGATCGTGTCGTGGTTCCGAACGTTCGCGTGGGCGCTCGCCTCGCTCGCGGCCGCGAACACGCTGCATCTCGCGCTGTTCAAAGCGACGATGTCGACGCGGATGTCGTTCTTCGACACGACGCCGCTGGGAAGGGTCATCCAGCGGTTCACGAAGGACACGGCGACGTTGGATAACAACCTCGGGCAGTCCGTCAGCAGCTTCGCGTCTTTCTTCATCCTTCTCATCGGCACGCTCACGGTGATGGCGTGGGTGATGCCCATTCTCGTCCCGTGCCTCGTCCCGATCGCTATCATGTACTACTACGTCCAGCGGTTCTTCAGGCCGGGGTACAGGGAAGCGAAGAGGCTCGACGGCATCTCCGGGTCGCCGATTTACGCGCACTTCGGCGAGACGCTCACGGGGATATCCACGATCCGCGCGTTCGGGCACCAGCGCCGCTTCATCGCGGAGAACGAGATGCGAATCAGCGTGAACCAGCGCGCCGACTACACGCAAAAATGCGCGTGCGATCGATGGCTCCCGATCCGTTTAGAGACGATCGGGAACTCGATCACGCTCGTCGTCGCCATACTCGGGGTTTGGAACCGAGGCACGACGTACGCCGCGCTCGTCGGGTTGACCATCTCGTACGCGATCGACATGACGGGTTTACTGTCCTGGTTGATTCGCGTCGTGAGCGAGCTCGAGAGTAACATGGTGAGCGTCGAGAGAGTGTCCGAGTACGCGGAGTTGGAGAGCGAGGAAGCGACCGGGGCGGTGATGAAAACCGGCGGCGGCAGCGTGAAAAAGCCGACGCACGGGTGGCCAGACTCGGGGGCGATCACGTTCGAGAATTTGCAGCTCCGATACAGGCCGGGTTTGCCGCTCGTTTTGAACGGTGTGTCGTTCAACGTTCAGGCTGGCGAGAAGGTTGGGATCTGCGGAAGAACCGGCTCCGGGAAGAGCTCGCTGATCGTCGCGCTGTGGCGGTTAGTCGAGCCATGCGGCGGCGCGATTTGGCTCGACGGCGTCGACGTCTCCACGATTCCGCTGAAGACGTTGCGAAGCGCGGTGACGTGTATTCCCCAAGATCCGATCCTTTTCAGCGGCACGGTCAGGGATAACCTCGATCCGTTCAAAAACCACGCGGACGCGGAGCTGTGGTTCGCGCTCGAGGCCGTGCAGCTGAAGAAGGCGGTGAGCGAGATGGGCGAAGGCCTCGACGCGCCCGTCGCGGAGTACGGGGAAAATTACAGCGCCGGGCAGCGGCAGATGCTGTGCCTCGCGCGCGCGTTACTTCGCGACACGAAAGTCGTCTGCCTCGACGAAGCGACCGCGAGCGTAGACCTGGAGACGGACAAGGTCATGCAGGACGTCATCGCGGAGCAGTTCAAGGCGCGGACGATCCTCACGATCGCGCACAGGATCAACACCATCATCGAGAACGACAAAGTCGTGTGTCTCGAACGCGGCGAGCTCGTCGCGATGGACGCGCCGGCGACGATGTTACTGGACGAGAACAGCATGTTCGCGAAGCTCGTCGCCGAGACGGGGGAGCAGAGCGCGAGGAATTTGAGAGCGCGCGCGGAGGAGTGCGAAGCCGCGCGCGCGGCGGGGCGGCCGATTCGGAGGATAGGAAGCAAGCTGAGCGTCGCGTCGAACGATTCGAGATGAATAGAAAACTACAGTACGTTTAGCGTTTGTGTACAACGACAGAGACCGCGTCCAGCAGCCCGCTGTTGAATCGAATCGTGTGCTACTCCTCATGATCACCCCCCCAAGCTTCGTGATTACACGTTCGCATACCTTACATGTTCCACGGCGCCGTCTGGGACCCGAAGAAGTTGTGCGTCGGGTCGGAGATGTGCGACGTGAGGTTCGCCACCGGGCCGACGCCGGTGAACTCCTTCTGCACGAGGCAGCCGAGGAACGCGCCCATGGCGAGGCGGCAGTGCTTCAACTCCTGGAGCTTGAGCTTCTCGAGGTCGCCCTTCTCCGCGAACCCGAGCGGGTCGAACCTCCCGCCCGGGTACAGGCTCGGCTCCGGGAACCCCTTCGGGGGGCTCACGATCCCGCCGCGGTACGCCTCCGCGAGACCGACGGCGACCACCTCGAACGCGAGCACCGCCCAGAAGTACGGCGCGCCGGAGCCCTCCGGCGCGAGCGGCGCGGGCGCGCCGGGGAAGGAGTAGTTCTCGAGGCAGCTCGCCGGCGTGCAGAGCGCGCCGGTGTCGTACCAGGGCACGCCCGTGGCTTGCTCCTGCGCGACGATCCCGGGGATGGCGAGCATCGCCCAGCGGCCGTGGATGACCTCGTACTCCGCGGCTTTGTTCATGGAGAGGACGTCGTCGTTCCCGAGCGGGGAGACCGTGTCCGCGTCGGGCGCGCCGGGGTAGGTGCCGGGCTCCTGTTTTCAGACGTCGCGTTTTCGCGTTTGGTTTGGGGGGGTCGGAGACGTCAGCGGCCGTGGACGGAGGCGAGCGACGCGAGGGCGTCGATCGAGCGAGCGAGCGAGCGATATCGAGCGAGCGAGCGAGCGATCGTCTGTCGTCGCGAAATCGAAAATCACATCGGACGCACCGGCCAGAGGTTGGCGGAGACCTTGACCGCGGCGCGGCGCGCGGTGGTCTTGCGCGCGCCCGCGGTGGGGAGCGCGACCTTGACGAGGGAGGCGGACATGGTGAGAGCGGCCATTGTGATGCGTGCGGTGCGATGCGGTCGCGTGTGCGGGAATGACGAGACCGCGAGAACGGCTGAAAAGAACGCTCGAGCCGATTCTGGATCCGCGCGCTCGGCCAATCAGCAGCCAAAATCAGCGCCGAGAAAATCGCCCCACCGACCACACTGCGATCGAGATCTTGATCGAGACCGATCGGCAAGCGTTCATCGCGTTTTAGGCTCGCGGTCATCGGTTCGAACCCGGTTCCACGGTGATCGGCCTGATCGAGACCCGATCGAGCAGAGCTCTCGTCGGTCTCGGACGGCACTTGCACTTTTCGTCCAGCGACTCATTTGCAACGACGCGCGGGGGTCGCCCGCGGCGTCGCTCGAGGCGGGCGCGATGCGCGACGACGCGGCCGCGACCGCGCGGCGGCGCGTCGCCGCACTCGCGCGTCACGCGTGCGCGGCGTCGTCGTCGTCGTCGTCGTCGTCGCGCGAAGGCGACCGCGCGGCGCGCGTCGTCGTCGTCGGCGGCATGGTCCTCGACGTCCAGGCGTGCCCGTCGACGGGCGAGCGCGTCGCTCGAGGGACGACCGCGCCCGGGGTCGTGACGCAGCGCCCGGGCGGGGTCGGGCGGAACGTCGCCGAGGGCGTGAGCAGGTTCGCGCCGTCGCGCGCGGCCCCGCCGCTGCTCGTCGCCGCGGTCGGGGACGACGTCGGCGGCCGCGCGCTCGTCGCCGCGTGGCGCGACCTCCCCGGTCGCCCGTCGAGCGACGGCGTGCGCGTGTGCGCGGGGGAGACGACCCCGGTGGTCTCCGCGGTGATCGACGAGACCGGCGAGGTCGCCGCCGCGATCGCGTCGACGACGCTGGTCGAGACCGGGCTCGACGCGACCTGGTTGCGACGGCATCGCGACGCGTTGCGACGCGCGCGCGTCGTCGTCGTCGACGGCAACGTCGCCCCGGACGTCGTCGCCGCGGCGACCGCCTTCCGCGACGACGTGACGCCCCGCCGCGCGTCGTCGTCGTCGTCGCCCTCCCCGCCGCTCGTGTGGTTCGAGCCCGTGTCCGCGGCGAAGGCGACGCGCGCGGGGCGCGCCGGGGTGTTACATCGCTGCGACGTCGTCTCGCCGAACGCGCGAGAGCTGCGCGCGATGGCGGACGACGCGCGACGCGAGAGACGCGGCGAGCCTCCGCCGCGTCTCTCGGCGAGCGGCGGCGAGGATTTGGATTTGGATCACGAGGCGGCGGACGCGGACGTCGCGCTCGCGGCCGCGCGCGCGCACGAGGACGTGGTGGCGCTGTTGAGAGAGGGCGTCGGGACGGTCGCGTTGACGTTGGGGCCGCTCGGCGTGCTCCTGTGCCGAAAGCCGAGCGCGAGCGCGACGACGACGACGACGCGGCGTCCGGGCGCGGCGGACGAGGACGAGGACGGCGGCGCCGTGGTCTACGCGCACTACCCCGCGTGCCCTGAGGGATTCGGAGACGGCGACGCGCGCGTGTGCGTCGTGAGCGCGGTCGGCGCCGGGGACGCGTTCGTCGCCGGCGCCGTCGCCGCCGTCGCCGCCGGGTGGGCGTTCGACGACGCCGTCGCGGTGGGCGTCGCCGCGAGTCGACGCGCGGTGGAGACGGACGCGAACGTGCCGTTCGATCCGAGGTTCGTGTCGTTTACCGCGCTCGCGAAGGACGCGCGGGAGGTTCGCGCGCGCGTGAAGCTGTGGACGGCAACCTCGAGCGACGCGGCGGAGCGGCGAGCGAAGCGACGAGCCTAGAGATGAGGAGTTGTTAGAGTAGACTAGTCGCGTTTTGATATCGACGACGGGTACAACCTCCCTAAGCTTATTTCCGCCCGTTCTTGGGCGCGCCGGTCGGGACCCACGTGCGCGTCATGCCTGAACGGAGAGGGGACGGCACGTCAGCGCGCGGCGCGTTTGGATTCGGCTCGGCGAGCGGCGGGGGAAACTAAACGAACAACGCGGGGTCCATCCTGTCGTTCAAACGATCGAGCCGGTCGACGCACCCGTGGGACCGCACTTCGTCTTCCACACCGGCTGCGTGACCTTCCACAGCTTCGCCCTGTCCGCCTTCGCGGCGGCTTCCGCTTCCGCCTTGGCGATCGCTTTCGCCTCGAGCTCAGCCTTCTCCCGCTCCTCCGCGCTCGGCTCCCTCGGCGCGTTCGCCAACTCGACGCCGTACGTGCTCGCCCACGTCTTCTTCAGCTGCTTCTCTTTCTTGATCTGCTCGTCCCAGAACGACGTGCCTCCGGCGCTGCCGTAGATCCACGACATGACGTCGACGGCGCGCGGGTGCGAGCGCGACGCGCGAGGTGGACTGCCGCGGCGGGCGGCGCGGCGATCGGTTCCCCCTTTTGGGCGCATTTCCTTTTTTGACCGACCGCGGACCGGAGGATTTTTTTTGCGTCGGGCCGCGGGGCGCACCGCACACGCACTCGGCGACGCGCGCGACGCGGGGCCCGGGACGAGATCCCGCGCCCCCCCACGTACACATGACCCGACCTCGCGCCTCGGCCGCGCTGACGCTGCGAATCGCGCTGCTGCTGCTCGCGAGCGGCACCTCGCGCGTCCGCGACGTCGCGCGCCGCGGGTTGGACGCGAACGAGCCGCGGGCGTCATGGATCCGACCGGGACGCGGCGGCGTCGTCCTCGCGGACGCGCAGGCGGACGATAACCCGCTGTCGATCACGACGTCGACGACGACGGACGGCCGCGAGTGCTCCGTGGGCCCGTACGGGTGGTTCTGCGACCCCGCGAGCGTGGACAACGACGTGAAGTACTACACCGCGGTGCCGTTCGAGGGGCAAGAGCCGTTCGACACGCCGGACGGACTCGTCGGCGCGTTCCCGGACGGGCTCCCGCCGCTGTGCACCATCTCGTGCGTGGACGACTGCCAGCCGCCGTGTCCGGTGGAGTGCGTCCGCGCCAAGTTCGAGGCGAGAGTGGAAGCGCTGGACAGCGGCACCGCGGGGGTGTTCATCAACAGGGACACGCATCAGTTTTACGTCAACCCGTACAACGGGAGCGACGCGTGGCCGGGGACGCGGACGCAGCCGTGGGAGACTTTGAAACGCGCGCAGGCGCAGGTGAGGTTCATGCGCGTGCAGAACACGGAGCAGCCGGACAGCGTGAAGCTGTTAGACCCGGTGCAGATTTGGATACGGAGTTTCGACCACGCGCAGACAGAGGACTACCGCGCGAACGGCGAAGAAAATTCGCGCTTCATGGGGTTCACGATACTCGAGTAGGTCAGTCGGATCCGTCGTCGCGCGTCGTGAACCCCAGACTTCTTAAGGTAGCACCGTTATGTATGTAACAACACTCTAGATAGCGCGCACGTCGCGACTTAATTAATACTCGAAGTCGTCGTCGTCCGCGAGGAGCTTCTCGATGAGCTCCTTCCTCGGGCGCTCGTTCGTCTTTGGACGAAACGTGCACTCGCGCTTCTCCTTCTCCTCCTTTTCTTGCATCAAACGCTGCCGCCTCAGCTCCGCCTTCATCGCTTGCTCGCCGTACCCGGAGATGTTATACGGCCGCGGGACCGTCTGCTTGTGCGCGGGCATCTTCTTCGTGGCGGCGTCCTCCATGAACACCTTCGCCTGGCGCGCTTTCGCGTCGTCCTCCATCTGCTTCGCTCGGCGTCTGAGCTCCAGGTGCCGACCCAACCCCGGCACCGCCTCGACGACAGACTTCGTCCCCGCGAATCCTTTCGTCGGCTTTCGTCCGACGTTCGGCTGGAACGTGCACGCCTCGAGCTCTTTGAACTCCTTCTCGTTCCGGGCTTCTTGCAGGCAAATCTCCTTCTCGCGGCGGTACTCGCGAATCCGCGCGGTGATCCCGCCGCCTTGGTTGTAATCCACCTGAAACGGCCGCGGCGCCGCGTCCGAGTGCTTCCGACCTTTGTTCGGCTCGAACGTGTGCTCGGTCTCCCACTGCTCCGCCGCGGCTTGCTCGAGGGCCGCGCGCTTCTCGCTCTTGCGGTTCTCAACGAGCTCGTGGAGCGGCGTCGCGCGCTTCGTCTTCGCGGACTTGGAAAGCCGCGGCTTGAACGGAGCGATCTTCTTTAGATTTTCCTCGTGCGCGCGTTCTCTCGCCGCGTCCCTCTCTCGCTTCTCGATGTACGACAACCGCAGGATCCTCTCGGAAGCGGTCTCACCCAGGCGTTCCGCGTGCTTCGACGTGCTTATGACCTCGTCCGCGTTCCCGGTGTTCGGGTGGAACGTGCAGTCCTCGTCGAGCAACGACCTCAGTTGCTCCTTCTCTCTCTCCGCCTTGGCCAGCGCCTCTTGTTGCCGCTCGAGGAACGACCCGGCGCCGCCGCGGACGCCCTCCTCTGCCATCATGTCGATCAACCGCCGCGTGTTCTCGTTCAACTTTGGCTTGAACGTGTAGTCCTCCTCCGTTCCGACGCTCTTTCGGCGCGTGTACGTCCCGCCCCGGACGGACTTCACGCTCACGCCTTTAGAGAGAAGGTCGACGCGATCGCTCGGAGAGACGCCGGCTTCCTCCTCGAGCCCGCGCGCGATGGCGCGGCTCGCTTGGCTCACCCTCGGCGCGAACGTCAAGTCCGGGTTCTCGAGCTCGACTTGGACCTTCGCCGCGGCCATGGACTCTTGCCGCTTTCGAAGCAAGTCGCCGACGCGCTCGTGGATCGGGCGGTACCCGTGCTCCTCCACCGCCGCTCGCGAGTTGTCGTTGATCGCGGGTTGGAACGGAAACGACGCCACCTCGGCTTCCGCGAGCTGCCGCTTCGCGTTCTCCCGCGCGCGGTACTTGTCCTTCCCCGCGTCGTACAGCCGATCCGGGAACGGCAGCGTCGTGATCTCGTCTCTGCGCCCGCGGCCGTAGGTCTCCGCCATCTTCTTCGGGCGGTTCACCTTTGGTTTAAACGTGCACTCCCTCGTCTCGGAGGCTCTCGCGTCGAGCTTCGCCTGCTCGCACCTCTCCCACAGCGCGCGTCGCGGCGTCGAGAGCTGCTCGATGTGATCCTGCCTGGACATGTTCTGCATCCGCGTGGGCGGCCGCGACCGCCGCGCGCTGTTCGTCCGCGGTTTAAACGTCATGTTCTCCCTCTCCTCCGCGGCCACCTTGGCGGCTATCGCCTCCTTCGAGTGCCGCCCCGCCTTTCGCTCCGTCGCGACGTTGAACGGCTTCCAGTCCGCGTTCGCGGCGTACGACGGCCGCGGCGCGGACTGCGGCCGCGGCCCCCACGCCGAAGTCTTATTCGCCCGCATCGCGCTCCCGTTCTGCCCCGCGTACGACCGTCGAGTGACCGTGTTCGTGGTCCCGGGCGTCGTCGACCGCGCCGCGCGTTGATTCGACGGCGTCTTGAACCCGTTCCCGGGGTGCGACGGCAACCCAAACGCGCTCACCCGGTTCGTACCGCCGCCGCGCGTCTCCGGGCTGTCCCCGCCGTCCCCGCCCGCCGCCGGCGCGGACTTCCGCGCGGACGCGCTCAACCGCTGTTGACGCTCGAGGAGGAGCTGCTGCACGCGCTCGCGGCGTTCCGCGGCGGTCATGGAATCGCCATCCTTCGCCGCCGTCGTCCGCGCGCGATCGTACGAGCTCTTCGCGTACGCGTCCGGGGTGTTTCCCTTCCTGTGCTTGTGCTTCTCGATCTTGTCCATGATCTCGTTGCGGCGGGACGCGCTGAGGCGGCCGGACGCGGCCGCGGCGGCGTCGGACGCGAGCTCTGACGCCGCGGACGCGCGCGCGGGGGCGTCTGGGAGGAGGTCGAGTCGAGAGAGAGACGATCGGACGGGGGCGAATTCGTGAGTCACGGCGCGCGGCGTGAGGCGTGAGGCGCGCGTCGGGCGGGTTCGAGCGGCGGCGGGGGACGCGCGACGCGCGACGCGACGCAGAGGGCGGCGTGGAGTGGGGACGACGCGCGCGGGACGGGTCCGCCATCGGCCGCCGTGCCAATGCCAAATTTCCCGTCCGTTGCGCGTCGCCGCCCGGAAAATCCCCATCGTCACCGCCCCTCTCCCCGCGCGTCTACAACGCGTTCGTCGCGCGCACACGCCGCGCTCGAGCTTCGCGAGAGTCATGACGAGCGTACCTTTCACACCGAAGCTGTCCTGCGCTAAGAGCTCCTCGCACATCTTGATGTCCGCCTCCATCTGCGAGCGGAGCGCGAGGAAGGGGTCGTTAGGTTGAAGGCGAGCGAACGCGCGCGCGCGGGGGTCGTTCGAAGACGCGCGAGCGGTATCGCATCGTCGAAGGCGAGGCGCACCTGCTCGAGGCTGAGGTCGCCGCGCTCGGTCATGATGCGAGAGTGTTTACCGCGGAGGGGGCGCCCTGGCGCGGCGCGCGTCCTCGCAATGGCGGGGCGTTTGAAACCAAATCGTGACAAGACCGCGTTCAACCCGCCTACCCGCCGGCGTGATATTCTCCCCCCGCGAACAGTGCCGCGAACCGTCGTTTACTCGCGCGTATTGCTCTAACTAATTGCCCGTACATTTGTGTACGAGCGCGTAGTACGATAATCGGCCCCGCCCTTGTGTCACGAGAATCACAAACAATTTCCACCCTGGAAGCGGCCGTGAAAAATCGGCCTTGCTTCGATCGACGCGGCTTCCGCCGCAGAGTTCAGCGCGCGCCCGTCAGTTCTTCGACGCCGCGTCCTCAACCAACGAGTTCTTCCGCGAATATCATGGCCGCTATCGCGTCCACCGCGTCGGTCGCCCGCGTGGTGGCCGCGCGCGCTGGGAAAGCCCCTAAGCGCGCCGCGAAGGCGTCGCTTCCGGTGTCGACGCGACGCGCCGCGAAGATTGTCGCGAACGCGGACGCTAGCATGGGTGGCGTCGCCGGTTTCGGCGATCCCCTCCCCGCTTCGGCCCCGATGCCCCCTCAGCAGGTCTTCAACGCCGCGTCCATCAAGGTGAGCGCCCGCCCGCGCGCCGATCCGTCGGATTTTAGATAACCAAGATCATTTTCCCCCCCCGGAATCGCCCCGATTTTCTCCCGAGACGCGTCGCCTCCCGAGCGCGCGGCACGCCCTCCTCGCGACGCGAACACGATCTGACGATCGCGCCCTTTACGTTTCCTCCTCTTCCCAGGTTGTCGGCGTCGGCGGTGGCGGTTCCAACGCCGTGAACCGCATGGTCGGCAGCGACATCGGCGGCGTCGAGTTCTGGATCGTCAACACGGACGCGCAGGTGAGACTCGTTTTCCGTCTCGCGTCTTTCCCTCAGCTCGCGGCGCCCGCCGTGCCTTCGCGCCGCGCGTCCCCACGCCGAGCGCGATCGCGCCGACCGCGAACTCACCAATCCTCATCCCACCCTCGCCGCGCCGTGAACCCGACAGGCCATGGCCACCGCGGCGGTGAACGACGCGTGCCACATCCAAATCGGCAGGGAGGTGACGCGCGGTTTGGGCGCCGGCGGCAACCCCGAGATCGGCCAGAAAGCCGCGGAGGAATCGAGGCAAGCGATCGAGGCCGCGCTCGCGGGCTCGGACATGGTGTTCGTCACCGCGGGCATGGGCGGTGGCACCGGCTCCGGGGCTGCGCCCGTCGTCGCCGGCGTCGCGAAAGCCGCGGGGATCCTCACCGTCGGCATCGTCACGATGCCGTTCAAGTTCGAAGGCCGTCAACGGTATAACCAAGCCATGGACGCGGTCGAACGCCTGAGGAGGAACGTGGACACGCTCATCGTGATCCCGAACGACCGCCTTCTGTCCGCGGTGGACACGTCTCTGCCCGTGCAGGACGCGTTCCTTCTCGCGGATGATATCCTGCGCCAAGGCGTGCGCGGCATCTGCGACATCATCACCCTGCCCGGTCTCATCAACGTCGATTTCGCGGACGTCCGCGCGGTCATGGCGGACGCCGGGTCGTCGCTCATGGGTATCGGCCGCGCCACGGGTAAGAACCGCGCGCGCGAGGCTGCGGCCGCGGCGATCTCGTCCCCGCTCCTCGACCTCGGCATCGATCGCGCGACCGGCATCGTGTGGAACATCACGGGGAGCAAAGATCTCACGCTCCACGAGGTGAACGAAGCCGCGGAGGTGATTTACGAGCTCGTGGACCCGTCCGCGCTCATCATCTTCGGTGCGGTCGTGAACCCGGCGATCAAGCTCGCGGAGGGCGAGGTTGCGATCACGCTCATCGCGACCGGTTTCCAGCCCTCCGCTAACCCGCAGGCGGGGCAAGGGCAGGTGAGGGGGCAACCGCAGCAGCAGGGCGGCCAGCCCGTCATGGGATGGGGCTCTCCGCAGGGTGGGCCTCCCCCCCCGCCGCCTCCCCGCGGGGGTGGTGGCGGCGGCAGCAGCGGCATCCCGTCTTTCCTGAAGAGGCGCATGGGTCGCTAAGCAGCGACGCGCATGAAGAGAGTCTAACGATACGAGCGAGGAGGTGATGAGCGATATGTTTTAATGTCGTCGCGCGAGCTGCCGAGAGTGAGGCGTTCTATAGAAAAACCTTTGTCAATTTCGAAGCAAGACGAACATTACGTACGTGTACGTGTACTGCACGACGCGTCTCGTTTTATTATAAAGTTAAAGTTAAGAGCAAACTCGCGCGTTCGCTTTCGCCTATTTCGATCCCCTCGCCCGTTCCCCGTTTTTCTCGGCTCTCGTCCTCGCCCGCGGCGTTGCTCACTCAAGCGGCGCGTTGCGCCAGATGAAAATAGCGCCCTCCGCGCCGACGGTGACGATCCTCTGCCCATCCGGGGTGAACTTTACCTTCGTGATCGCGCCGCTGTGCCCTCTGCCGACGCGCGCGCAGTGCCCTTCGTCGTACCCAAAAACCTTCACCTCTTTGTCGCCGCCGCCGATGACGATCGCGTCCCCGGCGACGCTGATATCGAGCGCGTTTATCTCCGCGTCGTTGCTGCCGTCCACGACGCGTATCGCCTGGCCGTCGAACGCGTCCCACCACGACAGCTGTCGATCCGTGCCCGCGGTGACGATCTGCGACTCGTCCGGGTGGTATCCCACGGCTTTGAAGAACGTGTTCGCGTTGAGCGACATGTTCCTCGAAAACCGCGCGAGGTCCCACACGACGCACGACCCGTCGCTGCTCGCGGAGACGCACTCGCTGTCGTTCGCTCTCAGCGCGAGCGAGTTCACCGGTCCTTTGTGCTCCTTCATGGACGCCACCATGCTCTGCGACTGCGGGCCGATCCGCCACACGCGGACATTGCCCTCCTCGCCGCCCGTGATGATCCTCGCGCAGTCGCTGCTTCCCACGATCGCCGTCACAGCCCCGTGCGCGTCGTTGATCTGGTACAACAACCTCCCGGACTGCGGCGCGAACGCGCGGATCTTCCCATCGCTCCACCCGGAGATGATGCTCCCTCCGTCCGGCATGAACGCGACGCAGTTGCACGTGACGTTCGGGACCTTTACGCGCAGCAACTCCCTCGCCTCGTTCACGTGCCACACCCTGACGTCGTTGCTCCCCGCGGTGATGAACACCTCGGAGTACCCGACCGGGAACGCGATGTCGTTAATGATCTCGTGGTGACACGTCTGGATGAGCTCGCTCTTGAACCCCTCCATCGGGGAGAACTTCAGGTAGTACACCTCGCACGAGTCCGTGCCGCAGTACACGCCGAAACCGCCGTCCTCGTGGAGGTGGGGCGCGATCTCGCACGACGTGACCCCGCTCGCGAGCTTCGTTATAGCGATCGTCTTCATCGTGTCGCGATCGAGCAGCGCGACGGAGCCGTCGCCGCCGCCGATCACGATCTCCCCGGTCGGCGATATCGCGCTCGACACGACGCCGCGCGGAAACCGCGTCTTCGCCGGGCCGGCGTTTTTGAACAGCCTGGACGTGAGCGACATCTGGAGGATGTCCCCGGAGGTGGTGCCGACGTACATGTAGTCGTCCTGTTGGAGAGGAAGAAGCGAACGGAGCGCGGGGATCGAGATTGTTAGACGGAGCGCTCGCGGGCGGGAAGACGCGCGACGGGAACGGAATTGCCAAATTAGGAGGAGGGACAGGAGGGCTTTTTGGGTCGAATTGCTTCGTTTGAATTGGGGCGCGCGATTCCTTCCCGGGCGGGACGCACGTATTCGTCGATCGTGACGCTCGTCGCCGCGCGCTTGAGTTTCCCGAGCGTGCACGGCAGCGACCGCAGCTTCCGCGCGCCGCGGTCGAACGTCCACACGTCGATGTCCCGGCTCCCCACGGTGACCAACTTGGTGCTCGTGTTGTTGAAAAACTTGACGCACTTCGTCTCCCCCGCGGTCGGGAACCCGCAGATCGCGTCGCCGGTGCCGACGTCCCACACGACGACGGAGTTGTCGTCCTGCCCGCCGAGGGACGCGAGGTACTTCCCGTCCGCGCTGAACGACAGCGACTGCACTTTCACCTTGTGAAGGGACATTCGGTGCACGATCTCTCTCGTGTCGAGGTCCCAGACGATTATGTCCGCGGCGAACCCCATGAACGTGATCTGCCCGGACGCGAGGTACCTCCCGTCCGCGGAGACGCACAGGCACGAGACCTCGTCCGTGTGACCCTGAAGGAAGCTCTGCGCGGCGTCGCCGCCGAGCTCTTTGATGACGATCGTCGCGCCCATCGGGTAAATCATCGCGTTCCCTCGCGGATGAAGCGCGAGGCCTCCCGGGACTTTGCCCTGGAAGCCGATGACGGCCTCGAGCGGGAGCGCGCCGTCGGTCGCCATCGCGTCCGCGGTGTGATCAAACGCTGAACGACGGTCGCGACAGGGGAGCGAGTCGGAGCCGCGGCGTGGTCGTGCACGCGCGTCGGTGTGTGCCGCCGCGCACCGGAACGCGCGTCAATTCCAAAAGCGGGACGAGCGAAAACCAACGGGTGAAACGCGATCGACGACCGGCGCGGCGAGCGAGTGGCGAGCGACGACCGGTGGTGGAAGTTTTTCGAAGGTGCCTCGGCGGCAGAGCAGAGCGCGCCACCCCGCCGCCGACGCGCTTCTCGCGCGTCCGATCGAGAATGGCGAAGTGGGGCGAGGGCGATGAACGGTGGATCGTGCAGGAACGCGAGGACGGCGTCAACGTCAACGGATGGCACTGGCAAGAGAAGAACTACATGGGCTGGGGGCGAGAGCGGCTGTCAGATCTCCTCACCGCGGTGACGTTCGACCTCCCGAACGACGAGGGGAGCGCGTCCGTGATTGAGATTTCAAAGTTCGAGGGCGACGCCGCGGTGAGCATCCGCAAGGGGAACAAAAAGTTCGCGGTGTTCGACCTGAACATCACCCTGAAGTGGGAAGGGACGTGCGAGGGCTTCGAAGGCGACGGGATCGTGAAGGGCGAGATTAAAATCGCCGAGTTCGCGTCCACGAACGACGAGGACGAGTACGAGTTCAAGGTGACCGCGTCCGACGGCGACGCGGACGCGAAGAAAAAGATGAAGCAGAAGATCAAATCCGTCGTCGCGGAGGCGTTCATGCCGCACCTGAACACGTTCGCGAAGGAGCTCGCGGAGATGTGACGACGGGAGCGCGAAGAACTCGTTCGTTCGTACTTTCGTACCTTTTTATTTTTTCCCGCGCGGCGCCGCCGGCCGCGACGACGGTTCGTTGGATAGCACGTAGACTAGCATGATCTAACGTCGCCCGTCGCGTTCGTTTCGTTACTTTCGTTACACGCTCCCGTTCTATGGATCACCCACCGCGCTGGCTGCTGCTAGTAAAAGTCCTCGATGCTGCTCCCCGACTTGGCGCGCATGTGCCGGTCGAACAAGTTTCCTAAGCTCGCGCTGCGAGAGTGCGGCTGCGACCCGCTCGAGCGGTCGCTCTCCGCTCGTCTGTACGCCTCGTTCATGATCATCTCGCGCTGATCGTTCGATATTATCTCGTGCTTGCGCGCCCACTCCAGGGTGTCCGCCATCTTCTTCACGGTCATCCCGCTCGCGTCCGCGGTCCTGCGAAGCATCAACGCCTTATTCCTCAGCTTGATGTCGATCGTGCACGCGGGCTGCTCCCACGGTTCCCCGTCCACGTGCATCGGGAACCCTTTCTCGACGATCACCTTCACGTCGCGAGCTTGACATATCCGCACGGGCTTGTCCACGCCCCAGTTGAGCTGCCCGAGGTGTAACGCGCCGAAGACGACGACGACGTCGACCATCCCGTCCTGCATCGATGAGTTCCCGTGGCCGTCGCCCCCCTCCCACATCCGGACGCCGCCGGCGAAGGAGTTGATGTTCAACAAGATGATTCCCTCCGTCTCCGGCGGAAGATCTCTGCGGACACCGTCCGCGATGACGTGCACGTGCTGGTTCATCCCCGCGCACGAGTGCTCGACAAAGTCCCGCGCGCCGAAGAGGCCGTACAGAATCTTGTTCGTCGTCGCGCTGAAAAATAAGTGCGGTCGGATGTTCCGCGTCCTGTGGAACCGCAACGCCGCCTGCGCGTCGACGCCGATGCCGAGGTAGTTTTGAAACACGAGCGTCTTCGCGCCGCCGCCGCCGCCGCCGCCGCCGCCGCCACCGGTCACCGCGCCGTGCACGGACCCGTCGACGACGGAACCGCTCTCGCCGGAGCCGCTCGGCGCGGGCGCCGGTAACACCTCCGTCCCCGGCCGATGGCGCCGTCGCTTCTTCGGCGACGGCGGCGGGCCTTCCGGGTCCGCGGGGATGATCCCGACCTCCCACCGGTCCAAAACCGCGGGGTGCGCTTCCTGTATCTGCACGAGGAGTTCGGACACGAGGTCGTTGTAGTACCCGCCGCCCCACCCCAACACCCGCGCGAGGTCGTTCCCGGTCCCGAGCGGCAAGATCCCCACTGGCGGCTTCGGGTCAATCTCCACGAGCTCCTCCAGCGCTTGCAGGATCCACGCGACGGTGCCGTCGCCGCCGCACACCATGATGCGCAGCTTCGGTAAGTTGCTGAATAAGCGCAGCGCGAACTTCGGGTCCGTCTTGTGCAGATCTACGACTTGAAGCGGGTTCAAATTTTGTTTCAGCTGGCTCGTGAGGTACCCGCCGAGCTGCCCGCCGCTTCGCGAGTTCACGAACACCAACAGAGGGCTCGCGTCGTCGGGCAAGAAGCTCGGGTCGATGCTTATGATCGGATGGTTGTCCCCACCGTTCGCGGTGTGCCTGGAGATCTTCCGCATGACTTTCCTCGTCACGCGCGTTATCGGCGATCGCAGCGGCGCCTCGTGGACGCACTCGGGCGGCAGGATCAACGCGCGGTGCTTCGACTCTTGAAGCATGAGGTACCACCCGCGCTGGCCGCGTCGCCACCTCTGGTACTTCCCGACGACCCAGTGCGTGGACATCAACACGATCACGAGCGTCACCGCGAGCCGGTACCACTGCTGCGCGGTGAGGTTGATGCGAAACGCGTACTGCCCGAACGGCAGGTCGTCCACGAGCTTCGTCACGTTGAGCACCCAGCCGCGTATCTCGACGTCGCGCGGTAACGCCGCGCGCTCGGCGACGCTCTTGAGGTTCACGAGCCACCGGTCGCTGCTCAGCGTCGTCGGGTCCCGGTCCGGCGTCGGGTCGAGCGCCTCCGCGCCGGGGACGGGCGCGTCCGCCTCCGCGGTCGTTTCAACTGTGCTCCACAGGCTGTGGTCGTCGCCGACGCCGACGCCTCCGTTCCTGAACGCGGCCTCGTACGCGTCGAAATCGTCGTCGTCGTACGCGCCGGAGACGGTGGGGTCGTCCATGTCGTCCCCGGACCCGGGGGACCGGTACGACGGCGTCTCGAGGCCCGCCATGCGGGTGCGTCGGGCGCCCCGAGGTTTGAGCGCCCTCCTCGCGGAATCTCAACGAACAACTGCCAGAGCTTTTTCCGCCCGTAAAAGTGAGTGCGTTGTCAAACCCCGAGCGCCCAGCGCTCGGTCTTCCAAGACGTCTCGCGCGCGCAGAGCAGCCATGGCGGCGGCCGCGCTCGTGGGTAACGCGCTCGTAAATGCGCGAGCGCGCGCGTGCGCCACGTCTCGCGCGGGGAAACCCGCGTGCGTCGCGGCGACGCGTCGTGCGCTTTTCCAGCCGCCGCGATTCCGACACGAGAGCGCGTCGTCGCGCGCGCGAAACGCGCGCGGCGTTCGCGGGTTTCACGTTTCGTCCCTCCTCCGCGCGGCCGCGTCTGAGACCGGGGAGGCGCCCGCCGCGTCCGGTGAAGACGCGAGACAGCGGGAAGCCGTCGACGTCGCGGACGACGACGACGACGACGACGACGACGACGACGAATCGTCGACCGCCGCCGATTCCGAGGAAAAGACGACGACGTCCTGGACCGACCTCGGCCTCCCGAAGAACCTCGTCGCCGCGCTTCAGCGCGTCGGGTTCGACGAACCGTCCGCGCCGCAAGTCGCCGCGATACCGCGGCTGATGCGAGGCGAGAACGTCGCGCTGCAGGCGCACACCGGGTCGGGAAAGACGATGGCGTACCTCCTCCCCGCGCTCGCGGCGGCGGCGGCGGAAGAAGAGCTCCCGGCGAAGGAGCGGAGCGAGGCTGTCCAGCTGCTCGTCGTCGTCCCGTCCCAGGAGCTCGCGATGCAGATCGTCCGGCAGATAGAGAGACTGTTGGGGGACTACGGCAGAGCCATAACGCAGCAGTGCATCGGCGGCGCGAACGTGCGAAGGCAAGAGGAGGCGATTCGCGCGAAGAAACCTTTGATCGTGGTCGGAACCCCCGGAAGGCTCGCGGAGCTGTCGCGGACGGGGATCCTGCGCACGCACGGCGTGAAGTGCCTCGTCATCGACGAAGCGGACGACCTCCTCGCGTCCAACTTCCGAAGAGACATGGCGCGCATAACCGACCACACCGGTAAGGGCGTCTTGGGCGGCAGGCAAACCGTCATCGTCAGCGCGACGCTGCGACGCGAGACGCTGGACCAGTACGGGTACATGGCCCCGGACCTCGTGCACGTCGTCGCGGGGCGGGCCGCGGTCGCGAGGGAAGATTCCGTCGCCGCGGTCGCGGCGGCGAAGAACTCGAACTCGGACTCGAACTCGAACTCGAACTCGAACTCGAGAGAGGCAACGGACGACGAGGTGGAGACGACGAACGCGTCGCTGCCGCCGCAGTTGGAGCATTACTCCGTCGTCGCGGAGCGCGGGAAGAAGGTCGACCGGCTGCGCCGCGCGATCCACGCGACGGGCGCGGAGCGCGCGCTCGTGTTCTTGAACTTCGGGCACCGGCTCTCGGAGACGAGGGATAAGCTCGCGACGCGAGGGATGGAGTGTGGGGTGTTACACGGCGGCATGAACAAGCTCGAACGCGCGGCGGAGCTCGCGGCGTTTCGCCGAGGCGATTTCCGCGCGCTCCTCGTCTCCGACCTCGCCGCGCGGGGCATCGACGTCCCGGAGATCGACGCGGTGTTCAACCTCGAGCTCCCGACGGACGCGACGCATTACGTCCACAGAGCGGGAAGAACCGGAAGGATGGGCGCGAGCGGGATCGTCGTCTCCATCGCGGAAGAGAGAGAGGCGTTCGTGTTGCCGAAGCTCGCGCGGTCGCTCGGCGTCGAAATTCTCGCCGCCGACCTTCAGAAGGGAAGGGTCGTGCCCGACCGCGGGAACAAGCCGACGCCGAGAAAGGAGCACGCGGAGAGGGCTTCGAGGGCTTCTTCGTCGAGGTCGAGCGCGGGTGGAAGAGGAGGAGGACGAGGTGGTCGCGGGGGGGATCGCGGGGGAGGCGGCGGCGGCGGCGGCGGGCATTACACGCCCAAGGGAAAGCCGCGTCGACGCGAGCGAAACGCCGCGGCGTGACGCGTCGTCGTCGTTCGACCGTTTAGTGAGTGCACTTCTCTTTATTAAAATACTTGATACTCACACCCACCACACCCTCTGCTTTGCGTTCGTTCGCTCGCGACGTTTAGTAGTACACGTTGAACGAGTCGATCACGGTCTGAAGACGGTCCTTCATCTTCGGCCATCTTCGCTCGCTCGAGCCGGTCGTGAGCGTGTAAAACTTCCCTTGCGTGATCGTCACGATCGTCAGCGCGTGCCTCTCGTACTGGTTGCTCTTCGTGACGTACTCCAGGAAGTAGTACAGGTGACCGTCCTTGTCCTTCCTCTGCGCGGTCTTGAGAACCTTCGCCTGCGCGCCCGGAACCGCGAGCGCCTTGCCGACCAAGGTATTCGCGACCTCGTCCGGGGACCCGATGTCCGTGAGCGACTCGCGCTGCGTCGGGTAGATGTTCAGCGCGACGGACTCGAGGGGCTCGATGACGTCCTTATACACCGCGTCTTGGCCGTCGACGGAGATCTCCTGCCACCCGACCGGGTAGTAGAACTGGTACCCGTCCCTGGTGTCCTTCACGACGGAGAATCCCGACAGCGCGTGCGCGGGCTTCGCGTTCGTCAGAAGCGACGCGGAGAGCGCGGCGGTGGAGAGGACGGCCTGGCGCCTCGTCGCGTTCGCGCCCTCGGTGGCGGACGCGTGGACGATTGTGGAGACGCGGCGCGTCGCCTTGGACGCCTTCGCGGTGGTCGCGACGCGCGTGTGCGCGAACGCGGCGGATTGCGTGCTGCGCGGCGACGATCGCGGAAGTTTCGATGGGAGGAGAGGCGAGGTCAGCGACGCGCGCGGGGGGCGCGGAGGCGATCGACGCGACGCCGTCGCGGGCGCGATCGCGATGCGGAGGGAACGGCGCGCACCAAGCCTGCATGATCGGCGACGGGGAGAGGCTTCGCGTGCGGCGCGTGTCTCGGGAGTGACGTCGACGCGGGGTTTATCCACTCAAGAGCACCGGACAACGGGACTGCCAGTTCATCGGTGCGTCTGACCCGGCGCTTCGCGATCGGCCCGCCCGAGCGCGCCGGCTGAGCCAGGGCTCGGCAGAGGCGCTCGCTCGCTTTGAAAAAGTTCGTGCAGCCGCCGTGGAAAGGTCGCAGACTTCACGCGCGCGCGCGAGCAGCGACGGCGCGGCAGAGCTCGTTCCCGACACGATCTCTTCGCGGAGGCGACGGATACGAGGTCCATCGTTTCGACCGCGCGGCGTCGTTCGATCGTTTCGCGTCAGGACGCGCGCTCGAGCGACGCGAAGCTGCGGGAATCTCTCCATCAAGATCGCGCGCGAAACGATCGGACGCGAGGCATCGACGTGAGGCGTCGCCGACCTTTTTAAACCCTACGCGATCGCGGCGATGGATCCGATGTCGAACGCGCCCGCGGGCGCGCCGACATCCATGGACGGGTGGGGAAGCATCGTCGCCGCGGCGTCGCCGCCTGCGAAGCGCGGGCGCGACGACGACGCGGCGGATCCGAACCGCGACGACGCTCGCGACGGTGACGACGAGGCGAGGCCCGAACGCGAGGCGAGCGTTCGCGCGCCCGCCGCGGACGCGCCCGCGGCGAAGAAACCCAAACCGGACGCGACCGACGCCCCGCCCGACGTCCCGATGGACGACGACGACGAGGCCGGGGACGTGAAGCTCTTCGCCGCGCGCCTTCGACCGGGGACGCTGAAGCACACGTGCTTCGTGCTCCTGCAGCGCGCGCTGGGGGAGGGACTCGAGACGAACGAGATTCTCGAGAAGGCGACGGCGGAGGATCTGTACGTCGGGAAGAACCGGAACGTCCTCACGACGACGCTGTCGCACGAGCCGTGGTTCGTGCACCGACCGGACGACAAGACGAGGTGGTGCCTGCGATCGTTCGTGGAAGGGGGGCCGGAGGCGGCGGCGGCGGCGACGGCGGCGGTGGCTGGCTCGGACCCGAACGCGCCGAAGCGAAAACCGCCGGCGCCAAAGCCGCCGAAGGATCCCGCGGAGGTGGAGGCGCGCGCGCAGGCGAAAGTCGCGGCCGCCGCGGCGAAGGCGAAAGCGGTGACGGAGAAGGCGCAGTTGAGATCGCTCGAGCTCGCGGAGAAGGCGCAGCTCAAGGCTGAGAGCCAGCTGGCGTTGTCGCTGACGAAGGGCACCGCGGAGAAGATAAAACGCGCGCAAAAGGCTGTGGAGCAGGAGGAGGCGAAACTGGAGAAGATGCGCGCCGCGAGAGACGCCGCGGAGGCCAAGGCGGTCAAAGCTGGCGTATCTCCCAGCGATTTCGAGAAGATGATCGCCGCGGAGATGAAGAAGGCGAGCGGGAAGGGCGGCAAGGGAAAGGGCGGCGGCGGCGGCGGCGGCGGCACGCCGACGAAAGGGAAGCCTGGTCCGGGGCAAGGCGGCCCGGGGAAGTCCGCGGCGGAGATCCTGAGGGAGCCGAACGCGCCCACCGGGGAGCTCCCGCCGCGACTGCAAGTCTTCAACGGCGATTCCTCGGACCGGCACGCGCTGATGAAGTGGAAGAAGGAGGTTGAAAAGTTCAAAGACGGCGTCGACCGCGCGAAGGACGCGTACGTCGCGAAACGACGCAAGGCGCTCAAAGCTGAGGCCGCGAAGGAAGGCGCCGCGACCGCGAAGCTCGTCGCGGACGCCGTGAAGCACTTCAACGCGTTCAACGACGCTGAGGCGGGGCTGTTACGCGCGAAGAAAATCTTGCTCGAGACGAACGAACGCGGGGTCGAGCTCGAGATGATTTTGAAGGAGAGAGCCGAGCTCGGGAAGGGGGCGCAGACCCCGGAGAGCGCGCGCAGGATGGCGGAGATCGACATCAAGCTCGCGCTCATCGACGGGAAGAAGGTCACGGAGTTTAAAGCGCAGGGGGAGAAGGAAATCGCGAAAGAGAAGGCGAAGATCGAACGACTCGCGAAGATGCAAGCGGAGAAAGCGGAACGCGACCGGATCAAAGAAGAAGAGAAAGCGCAGCGCGCCGCGGCGAGGGAAGCGGAGCGCTTAGAGCGCGAGAAGAAGAAAGAGGACGAGCGCCTCGCGAAGGAGCGCGCGATGAAGTATCCGATCGACGATGACCTCCTGAGAGCGGAGTTCGAGGAAGAGGCTGCGAAGAAGAACGTCTCCGTGGACGAGCTGTACCCGCCGCTGCCGACGCCGAAGCCCGTGGAGCACGGCGTGGAAATGGCGGACGAGGCCGCGCTGACGGATTTCCTGCACGTCTTCGGCGAGACCCTGGGCGCGCCCTTGCGAGGCGGAGACTCGCACAAGGACCGCGTCACGGTGAAGAAGGTGAAAGACCTGATCGTCGCGTGCGGGGAGGACCTCGAGAGTCTGTACAACGTCCTCCTCGACGGCGCGATGGAGATCGCGGTGATCGGGAAAGGACGCAACGCCGCGAAGTGGCGACGCGTTCTCGGGGACGCGACGTGGCCGGAGGTCGTGCGAAGAGTCTTGGAGAAGAAGCACGCGGGCGGGCACGGGGTCGCGGCTCTCGGGAAAAAGGCGTGGGCGAACCTGAGCGTGCACGAGCACGTGCTCGCGCTCCGCGGGCTGTCCGACCTCGCGCTCGGAAGCGAGGCCGTCCGGAGCATCATCGACTGGAGGCTCGAAGAGGCTGCGAAGTTACGGACCGCGCGGATCGAGGAGCGCAACGCGGACGCGGCGCGAAGGCGCGCGATTGAGAACAAAGCGAAGGAGAAGCGCATCGCGATCAGGGAGAAAGCCGCGGCGAAACGCAAAGCGGAGCGCGAGGCGAAGCGCCTCGCGCGCGAAGCCGCGCTCGCGGCGGGGAAGGAAGTCGATCCCGAGGAAGAGGAAGATGAAGATGAAGAGAACAACGACGACGACGACGACGGCGACGTGGACATGGCGGACGCGGACGACGACGACGTCAAGCAGGAGGAGCCCGAGGTCAAGGAAGAAAAGCCAAAGCTGAAGCTGACGTTCGTGATCAAGAAGCAAGAGCCGAGGGCGCCGTCCCCGGAGCCGTGCTTCGACCTCCCAAAACATTTAATCGAGTACGAAGGGCACCCGGACGACCGCAAGGCGCTCATGGCGTGGCGCGCGGAGCATAACCGCGTCGCCGAGAAGCTCGCAAACGATAGGCGCGAGTACGAGAAACGGAAACGCTCCGAGCTGAGGAAGGAACAGGAGAAGGAGCGCATGGAGCGGCAGAGGATCGAAGACGAGGAAGCGGCGAAGATCGCCGAGGAGGAGGCGAAAGAGAAGGCGAAAGAACGCGAGCTACGGAAGAAGGAGACGACGCGCATGGCGGAAGACGCCGCCGTCGCCGTGAGAGTCCACAAGCTCGGCGTGGACCGCGACCATCGCTCGTACTGGTGGGGCATCGGCGGCTCGAAAGCCGCGGTGTACGTCGAGGATATCCAAGGGCACTGGTTCGTCCTCGACACGCGCGATGAGATCGACGACCTCGTCGAAGCGCTTCACTCGTGGGGCACGAAGGAGAAGAAGCTCAAGGCGGAGCTCGCGCGACGGTCGCACACGATTGCGGCGGAGTTCAGGAAGCAAGCGCGAGAGAGAGAAGACGCGGAGGCGGACTCCGCCCGCCGCGCCGCGAGCGGGTATTCCCAGCGCGAGCGCGGTAAGGAAGTCATCTCGCCGCCGCCCGGAAGAGGCCCGAACGCGTCGTTCGACGAGGCTGTTCCCGTCGCGACGGCGAAGCGGACGATGGAGGTGCTCTGCGGCGCCGCGGAGGAGGCGGCGATCGCGCGCGAGCCCGAGCTCGAGACCAAGCTCAGGGAGGACTGGCGCGCGTTCAAGACCCGAGTGCGGACGACGTACGACAAAGATCTCGTCGCCGGGCTGCTGTTGCAGCTCGAGGAGAACTTGTACGCGATCCAAAAAGCGGAGTTCATGAAGAAGGAGGAGAGGGAAGCGCGCGAGGAAGCGAAAGCGAACGGGGAGACGTACGAGAGCGAATCCAGCGACGGCGAGGATTTCTACGACGACGACGACGAGTTCTGGGGGAACGAGGAAGCGCACGAGACGAACGAGGATCTGATCGCGCGCACGGGGCTGATTTACCCCATCTGGCGGTCCAAGGCCGAGCGCGCGAAGTGGCGCGAGGACGCGCACGAGTTCCAGACCGGCGCCGCGGTCGCCTTCGCGGCCGCCGTGCTCGACGACACCGCGGGGGCGTTTCTCCGCGCCGTCGTAGCGGCGAAGACGAACCCCTGAGGGTGACGACACGACGACCGATTTATTTTTTAATACGATGCTACGAGAGTATTCGTTATTGCTGCGTACGTCTCGTGTCCTTAACAACGCGGCTATATCTTCTACGTTATTCCGGAAGAACGTTCTAATCCGACTCCGCGCATCCGCAGAGAAGCCGCTTCCGTTTGCGTGCACATGTACATTCAGACAGACCCTGACGGGGACGTGGAGTAGTACCCATCGCTCGGCGGCGGAGGGATACACGCGTGCTCCTCCCCCGGAACTTTCGCGGCGACGTACCGGCCGTCCGGGGAGAGCTCGAACATCCACGCGTGGTCGCGCAGGAACTCGGCGTAATTCTCCGGCACCGTGAGCGGCTTCTCGCACAGCGTCTCGACGCCGTCCTTCCCGAGGAGCTTCACCCACGGCGCGCCCTCGATCGCTTTCGCGCACAGAAAGTCGTGCAGCTTCGAGACGTACACCTCGCGCGCGCCGCGGAACCCGGCGCCGTTGAACCCGGGCGCGGGGTTCTTCTTCACCGGCTTTTCAAACCGCGGCGCGGCGTGCTTGCCTCGACGCGCGCCGCTGGGGGGGAGCCCGTTGCTTCGCGCGCCGCCGCCGCCGCTCGGGGGGCTGAAACGCTCGCTCGAGCGACGGTTCGGGGGTTGGTACGCGCCGCCGCCGGAGGGCGGCGACGCGGACGCCCGGCCGCCGAAATCGTGCCCGCGCGCGCCGTCCGGGGCGCTGCGACTCAAGTTTCGCCGCGCGATGAGGCTTCCGGGGGAGGTTCCCGCGACGACGTTCGACGGCGTCAACGCTTCGTCGTCTTCGCCCGGGAACAAAACGTCCGGGAGCTTACTTATGAGATCCTCCACGCCCGCGGTCGTGGCCTCGCGCGGCGCGTGCTCCGCGATCGTCGTCGCGCTCGCGCACGCGCCGCCGAGGACGACCGCGTCGTCCCCGCGTCGTTTCGACCGGGGCGACGCCGGCGTCTGACGCGTCTCCGTCGAGCGGAGCGAATCGGACGAGCCTTTCTTGCTCGCCTTGACGGCCGCCGCGGTGGATAACGTCGCCATCGCGTGCGTTAGGTTACTTCTCAGAGCCACTGACCTTCGTCCTGCGGTGTGTTGTCGTTTCCTTGCGGTGCCTGCGGTTCCTTTGGCGTGACCGACGCGACGTCGCCTTTGATCCCGGCGATCTCGACGGCGAGCTTGTAAATCTCCTCCTGGTAGTTCGCGACGACCTCTTTGTTCTCTTTCACCGCGTCTTCGTACTCCTTATCCGGGCCGGACTCGTCGAGCGCGGTCTGAAGCTCTTGGTTCGATCGCTCTAAGTGTTTCACCGCGTTCGTCAGGCGCGCCTTCTCTTGCTCTAACGCCGCGAGGTGCTCGTTGTCTTCTGGTAATCCGAATGTGTTTTCGCTCTGGGTCGTCATTCGGCCTAGTTCTCGGACGTCATCTTCTGAGATCGTCCGTGCGTGCTGTCTATACGTGTGCTAATTGTCCAAGGTCCTACTAGGGATTTAGAGGGTGGGGAGCGTAGGCGAGGACGCGTCAGTTTCGGGCGCCGGGACGTCGGAATCGGTGCGCGCGGCGTCGCGCGAGGCGCGCGACCGTTCGTTGCCGTGTGTGGTATCCACGCACCCCGCGACTTTTCGAACTTTTCAAAAGTCGGATATCGATGCTCACGCGTTCGCGCTTCAAACGGCGTGGGGGTCTACATGGAAGTCATCTTCGCGCTCGTCGAGCGGCTTCGATGGCGAGGTTGAATTTTCCGCGTGAATCGATTCGCGCGTGTCGCGTGCGTCGTGGAGAGAGCGTCGCGTTCAAACATCTTACGAAGGATACGCGTTCGCGCGAAAAGGGTGAAGGGACACGTCACTCTGATCGCCGATTGGCCGAATTCTTCTGACTGTTTGCACTGTGGAGGGGCACCTTCGTACGACGTGTCGCGCGAAACCCGATCGCCGCGTCACGCGCTTCCGATAGGGTAGTGCCGACACTTTCCACGCCGCATCCGGCTCGCCTACCGCACGCCCTCGGCTCAAGAGCACCCGCCGCCTTCGCCCACGCACACGAACAGTCATCATGTTCGCGCTCTCGACCGCCTCGACCGCGGCGCTGGCCCCCCGCGCGCGCGCGACCGCGATGCACCGCCGCGGAGGCGCCCGCCACGTCGTCTCCGCGACGACGACGCCGTCGAACGCCCCCGCGACGACCGCGTCCGACTCGATCAGAGCGAAAGCGTCGAAGACCGCGGCCGCGCTGATGCTCTCCGCGGCGATCGCGCTGTCGCACCCGTCCACCGCGCACGCGCTCGGCGGCGGGTTCAAGAGCAACAACGACGTGTACGCGCAGATGATGAAAGAGATGGAGGAGCAGAGGAAAGCCGAAGGCACGAAGACGCTCAGCGCGGCGGACATGTACGACGAACAGGGCGGCGCGTGCGGCGAGGGGTACGAGCTCGTCGTGAGGAAAGTCCTCGGCGCGTCCTGCGAGTGCGTCGCGGACTCGTGCAAGGATGGCGCGGCGGAAGGGTCGAGGGAGGTGCGGACGGAGGCGGAGCGGAGCTTCGGGAAGCAAGAAGACGCGCCCGAGGCTGGAAGCTCCGGGATCGTCTTCACGTTTCAAAACAAAGAGTGAGCGCGGAGAGGGGAACGAAGCGCGGCGGCGACCTCGCGAGGAAGAGACGCGCGCGGGATGTGCTGTATGGTTATGTCGCGCGATGGTCTACTGTACTCTCGACGACGCGCGTCGCCGTGTCAAACGAACGGGTCATCGATCAACTCGCCCAACTCGCACGCGGGTCGTCGCTCGAGAGGGGGAAACGCCGCTCTCCGTCGCTCACTTCCCCGCGCCCTCGAGCGCCCGCGCGAACGCGTCGACGTCGCCCGCACGCGCCGCCTCGGATAATGCCGCCTCCGTCTCCGGCGTCATCGACCCCTGCGCGCCCGCCGCCGCCGCGATGAGCCGCCCTCCGGGCCCGGGCGCGCCGACCCACCCGACGCGCGCGCGCGTCGCGTCTTTCCCTTTCCCGCGGGCGATCACGACAGAAAACGGCTCGATCTCGACCGTTAGCGATGACGACGTGCCCTTCATCGCCCTCGCAAACGCGAGAGACGCGATCGTACGGTACGCGTCCGCTAACGCGGCGCCGACGGCGAACTCCGACGCGGGGTACGCCGCGGTGACGACCGCCGACCCGTCCTTCTCCATCTCGGCGCTCGCCGCGCCGCCGCCAGACGCGCCCGCAGGAGCCGGCTCGCCCTCGTTCTCCTTCTCTTTCGCCACCGCGCATCCCTCGAACGGACCCAGCGCGCGCACGACGATGGACACGCCGTCTGCTCCTCTCAGCTCGAGCTCCGCGGTCGCGTCCTTCACCGTGAACGCGATCACCGGACAGCTCAGCCCGGACGCGGCGGCGTCGCCGCCGACGAGCCTCGAGTCGCCGAAACGCGTCGCGCGTCGCTTCAACCACGCCGCCGCGGCTGTGCGCTGCGCGGTGACCGTCTCCTTCTCGACCGCCAACTTTACCACGCGAGCGGCGTGTACGACATCGAACGCTTCGTACGTTTTCGCGGTCCCTTGCGCCGCGCCCGTGTCCCCCGCTTTACGTTTCTTCGACGGAAGGATCGACCCGGACGTCGCGTCGAGCGCGGCGCACGAAACCACGCGCGGCTTCGACGCCGCGTTCGGTCGCTTCGTTTGAATCAACGCGAACGATGTCTTCCCCGGCTTGCCCTTCTCGTCCTCCGAGCCGACGGACACGCCGACGTAGAGACCGCCCGAGGATGGAGATATCGGCACGAGGGCCGCGAGAGGGCGCTCGGCGAGGTCGGACGGCCAAACGTCGTCGCTCGCGAGAATCGCGCGCGGGGTCTCGTGCGGTCGCATTCCCTCCGCGGCGATCGCGTCGCGCAAGTCGCGCTCGAACGCGGCTCTTCGCATCTTCTCGAGCAGCGGCTGAATCGCGTCGACGCCGCTCTTGAGCAACCTCGCCGCCGCCGCCGCCGCCACCGCGGGGGACACGAGCCCGCCCGCGCCGCACAACGACAGCTTCCCGCTTCGCTTCGAACACGAGATGGACACGACGTAGTTCCCGCTCGCGCCCAGGTTCGCGACGATCGCGGGGCGTCGCGCGATGCCCCACCCGTCCTCGTTCTCGCCGAGGTCGTTCACCGCGTCGGGGTCGAACGTCACGGTCAACCCGGCTTGTTTACACGGCTTCGCGACCGCTTTCAACGCGGCGTTGAGCCGCGCCGTCGCCGCCGCGCGCATGCCGTCCTCCAGCAACCTCCGAACATCCACCGTCGCGGTGTCGAACGTCAGCTCCGTGGTTTCCACTTCCGGCGGGGAGGTCGCCGCCTCGCCGTCCTTCCCCGCGGCGGGTGCGGGCGCGGGCGAGGCGTCCGACGCGGGCACCGCCGCGGTCGCGGCGATGACCCCGCTCGAGCTGTCGTTTTCATCCGCGGCAGTGTACACGACGTCCACCCTCGGGAGCGTCCCCGCGGCGACGGCCGCGTCCACGGCCGCGGTGGTCGCGGCCACGGCCTCGACGGACCCGACGCCGACGCCCGCGAGCTGCGTCCCGGTCCCGTGCCCGGCGGAACGTTCCGGGATCCAGAACCACATCCGGACGCCTTTGCCTCCGCCAAACTTTGTCGCCGCCGCGTCGTTCTTTATCGGCTCCGTGCGGATCCCCCCCCCGGTCCATCGCTTCGCGCTGCCGCTCGCGAGCCGCTTGGACTGTTCCATCACCGCCGCGGCCGCGAGTTTCAGCGCGGCGCCGTGACAGACGTAGTGCAGCCCGTTGAGGCTTTGCGCGCCGCCTTCGACGCGTTCGGGCGGCGCCGGCGGCGGAGGGCTCATCCCGGCCATCCTCGCCGTGGAACGCTCGCTCAGGACCCTCGTCTCTTGCGCGGATAACTCGAACCGTCGCGTCTCGTCCGTGTCGACGTCTCTCTCCCCCACGAGTATCTCGATCCGCTCGACGAGCCAACCCCCGAGAGGCGGCGGCGGCGGCGGCGGCGGCGGCGGCGGCGGTTCCTCGCCCTCCGCCGGCTCCGGCGGCGGCGGCGGCAGCGGCGGCGGGCCCCCCAGCGTCAGCACCGCTCGGTACTCCCCGGGGACGCCGACGATCGCTTGGCCGCGGGATATCTCCCACACCTTCATCGCGCGCGGTTTCGTCCCGCCGGTCGCTACCCCGGCCTCGACCTCGAGCAGCCTTCCTCGAATCTCCGCGTTGAATCTTTTCTCTCTGTCCTCCTTCGCTCTCTGTTGCTTCGCCTCCTCCGCGACCTGCGCCTCGGTCTTCGGCGCCCCCTCCCTCGCCGCCGCAGCCTTCGGCGCGTTCTTGACCTCCTCAAACGCCGCGTGCGGCATGTCCGTGTACCGCCCGCGGCACAGCACGTCGAGCGCCCCGGGGAGATCGTACAGCGGCGCTTTCGCCCACGCGAGCTGCGAGTGCAGGGCGAACAACCGATCCGCGCCGTCCGTGAACGCCGCGTCGTGTTGCGCGAGCTGCCCGAGCATGTCCCCGCACGTCACGCTGATCTGCGCGCGTCGCTGCACCGGCGCCCATTCCGCGATCGCGCCGAGCCGCGCGAGCCGCTGCTTCGTGACGTGAAGGAACCGCGCGAGCTCGCGTCGGCGATCGGGCTCCGGTTGCCCGGGGAGCGCGTTCGCGAGGGACGTCAGCTCCCCGTACGACGCGTGCACGACGCGGTCGACGAGCTCGGTGAGGGAGACCGTCGGGGTGTGCCTCGGGAGGCCCTGCATCGCGCCGGACCCGCGATGCGACCGCGCCACCCCGCGCGGCGCCACCTGAGACGCGCGCCCCGCCCCCGGCTTTCCCGCGCTGCATGCATTATTTTCGACTGCGGAGGGCCATTCCTCACAGACTACAAAAAATGTTCATCGGTCAGTTGAAAGGGGATGCGATCAAATGTTGAAACCGAGGGTGGGTGAAAAACGTTTGCGAAAAACTTCCCTGATTATTTTCGTCGACTTCTTCGACAGCTCGTCGACAACAACAACAGACATCGAAGGTTTCGGAAGATCTCGCGATCGCGCGCGCATTCACACGCGCACACCGCACGAAAGGTTCACTACCCGAACGATCGCCATGGAAAGCACCGGCGTCAGAACCATCGACCACATGGAGGTCGAGTACGAGGACCTCGACGTCGGCCAGGAAGCGGACGTCTCGATCGCGAAGGACGGCGGTTGCATGAAAAAAGTCCTCGCGAAAGGATCCGGGGACGAGCGCCCGCAGATCGGGAACGAGGTCACCGTCCACTACACCGGCACGCTCCTGGACGGCACGAAATTCGACAGCAGCGTCGACCGCGGGGATCCGTTCAAGTTCAAGCTCGGCGTCGGGCAGGTCATCAAAGGCTGGGACGAAGGCGTCGCGTCGATGCGCAAGGGCGAGAAGGCGATCTTAACGTGCACGCCCGAGTACGCCTACGGCGCCGCCGGGTCCCCGCCCACGATCCCCGCGAACAGCACGCTCAAGTTCGAGGTCGAGCTCTTCTCTTGGACGAACGATAACGACTTGTACAAGGACGGCGGGATCGTCCTCGCGAAGACGCTGAAGAAAGCGGACGGGTACACGTTCGCGAAGGAGAGGGACGAGGTGAAGGTGACGTACTCCGTCGCGGCGTCGGATGCGGACGTCGTCGGCGGCGGCGACACGATCGTTCCGTCCACGGAGGCGGAGTTTGTGGTCAAGGACGCGCCGTTCGACGGCATGCGCGCTCTGCTCGCGAAGATTAAGGAGGGCGACTCCGGGATTTACAAGATGAAGAACGTCCCGGGAGGACGGCAGTACTGCACCGGGTTGCCGGGCGACCCGCAGAGCGCGGACGTGACCGTGACCTTGAACAAAGTCATCACCGTCGAGCCGATCTGCGGCGGCGCGGGGTCGAAGAAAGCGACGACGGAGGGCGAGGGGTACGAGCAGCCGAACGATGGCGCGAGCGTCACGATCTCGTACACCGTCACGCTCGACGACGGGAAGCACACGCTCGTGGATTCGCAGAGCGAATTCACCTTTGAAACCGGGAACGAAGCCGTGCCCGCGGGGCTCGAGGAGGCGGTCATGCGCATGAAGAAGGGCGAAGTCGCGGAGGTGAAGGTCCCCGCCGCGTTCGCGTACGGTGGCGACGGCGCGACGCTGTCCAAGGGCGTCGTCCCGCCGAACACGAACGTCGTCTACAACGTCACGCTCTCGGCGTTTGAGAAGGAAAAAGAGACGTACGAGATGTCCACGGCGGAGAAGCTCGAGGCGTGCGAGAAAGTGAAAGGCGCGGGGAACGACGCGTACAAGAGCGGGAAGCTCGAGCTCGCGTTCAAGAAGTACGACAAAGCTATGCGGTACGTGGAGTACGACTCGCAGTTCACCGACGACGAGAAGAAAGCCAGCAAGAAGCTGAAGCTGTCGATTCACTTGAACACCGCCGCGGTCGCCATCAAGGACAAGAAATACTCCAAGGCGCGCAAGGCTTCGGGCGAGGCGCTCGACATCGAGAGCGGGAACGAGAAGGCGCTGTACCGCCGCGCGCAAGCGGCGACGGAGCTCGAGGAGTACGACGAAGCCGAGGCTGACGTGAAGAAGCTCATCGAGAACGACGAGGGGCACAAGGAAGCCCGCAACCTGCTCGCGAAGATCAAACGCGCGAAGCATGCGCAAGCGAAGAAGGACGCCAAGGTGTTCGGCGGCATGTTCAGCAAGCTCGGCGGGCTGTACAAGGAGGAGCCGAAGATCAAGGAGGTGGACGTCAAGGCTGCGGCGGCGGACGCGCCGATGGATCCGGTCGACATCGGGAACGGGTTCCAAATGGAGGAGATCACGGACCCGGAGCCGGACATGCCGACCCTGGAGCCGGAGGTCCCAGCCCCGGAGGGGATCGACACCGCGTAAACGGAAGAGCGTTTGGTCGACGTCAGACGCGACGCGACGCGCGGATAACATGCTCGCACGCCGCGCGCGGTCATCGCGCGCGGTTCTAATCATTTCATTTCAATACGATAATACGATTCGAATCGTCGTGACATTACGTTATCGCTTCGTCGTTCGTCTACGCTACGCTAGTCTATGCTTCGTTCTACTCGATCGTCGTTCGTGAGTCGTTCGATCGTTCATTCGCGGACGTGTTCGTTTAATCCTCGTCGCTGTCGCTGAGAACGACGACGCTGTCGCTCGTCTTCGGCGTCGCCGGCTTCTTCGCCGGCGACATGAACGCCTTGATGCCTTCCTGACGCATCCTTTTCGTAGGAGACACGAGCGGCGAGGAGGGTAGGGAAGACCCGCCGCCGCCGCCGCCGCCGGCCGCGGCGGTCGCCCGCGCCCTCGTCTCCGGCGACGGAGGCGTCACGAGGTCTACAACTTCCACGGAGTCTCTCCGTTCACGCGCGCGCTGCGCTGGGGTCGGAGACGCAAACTCTTGCGACGATTTAACCTCGTCGTCGCCTACGCCCGCCGCCGCCGCCGCCGCCGCCTCCACCGGCGGCGGCTTCTTCCCTGTCGTCGGGTACCCGTACTTTTCCCGGTACGAAGTCAACCCGCCGGTGAGCAACTCCTCGGAGCCCTCCGAGCCGACGGACAGCGGCGACGTGACGTGCGCGTCCGCTTTAATCAACACCGGCGTTCTCAGCGCTTCCGCGATCGACGTCGCCGCCGGCGCGTCCGGGAAGAGCGTCTTACGCGACCGCATGGACCCTGTGATCGCGTGTTGCGTCGGGGAACGCTCGCGCGGGATCCCCCGCGGCGTCGTCTTCCGCGGCGTCGTCTTCCTCGGCGTCGGCGTCTTCGGGTCCACGCGTTTCACCCCCGGGGTTTTTCCGCCCATCCCCTTGCCTTTCGTCTTCGTCTTCGGCGTCGGCGGCGCTTCGAACGCGGCGACGAGCTCGGGGAAGGCCTCGCGAATCAACCCCATTCTAACGCTGCGGTGCGGTCGGTGATGGGATAAAAACTCCAAGTCGCGCGCGATTTCAGACGCGCCGAGCCCGTCTTCGTCGTCGTCGTCGTCCAGAGCGATCTCGCGCGCCCCTCCCGGGGTGTTCGCCGCCGCGCGCTTCGCTTTCAGCTGCGCTTTCAACCTCGCCGCGTTGACCGCCTCGTTCGGATCGACCGCGGCGATCTCGAGGAGGTACCGCCACCTGCGGCCGACGCCTCTGTGCCCCGCGACTTTCGTGATCGATGCCGCGGTAAACTCCAACCCCGCGGACGGCGCCCCGGTCACCGCCGCGGCTCGAATGTCCCACTCCAGGAGCACGGGAAGCAGCTTCTCCCGCGCGCGCCGATCGGGGATGTCGCACAGCGCGAGGATCTCGGACACCGCCGCGGTGTCCGGCCGCCGCGTCCACGCGAGGCGCGAAAACGACCCGCCGCCGCCGCCGCGGCGCGCGGCGGCGACGTCTCGCGCGCGCGGCAACGCCGCCGCCGCGATCGACGCCTGCTTCGCGTACGCCTTCGCCGCGCGCTGGAAGCTCCCGCCGACGTACCCTTCCGTCGCTTTCGCGCGCCGCCGGACCTTATCCATCCACCGTAAGTCCTCGGTGCTGTGAAACGCACACTCGCACGGGCCGTCGCGTTCGACGCACCCGCTCTCGGTCCCGCAAGCCTCGCATCCGTGGACGTGCCGCTGCTTCTTGCACTTCCCCCCGCCCTCGTGCTTGCACCGCACGCACCCGGTGCAGCCGCGCTTGCCGATGGCCTCGAGGTCGTCGTCCGCGGGAGCTTCCAGAAACGCGTCCAGCCGCCGCGGGAGCGTCGTCGTCGACGGCCGCAACCCGGGGCTGCCGCTTTTCCGCCGCTCGCGCGCATCCTCCGCGGCGAGTCCCTTCACGACCCTCGACGCGAGCGCGCTCCCCACTCGCTTCGCGCCGTCCGGGTCGTAGTCCCCGCCCGCGAGCAGCGCGAGCGCGACGAGCGCGTCGCTCACGCCCTCGTGCTCGTCCCCGGGGAGCCGCATCGTTTCCCGTAACCACGACGCTTCGCACCGTTCGATCCGCGACTGCTCCGGGGCGTCTGCGAAGAGCTTGATCGTTTTGAACTGCACCCTCGCGCCGAACAACAGCGCGTCGCCGTCCGAGGTGGCGCATCCGTCGACGAGCCCCGCGGCGTTCATCGCCGCGCACGTGGCCTCCGCCTCCCCGGGGGCTTCCACCGCGGGTAAACCCAACGCCCGCAGCGTTCGCGCGGCGACGTCGCCGAGTCGTCCGAAGACGCCGCCGCCGCACCCCGTGGCGCCCATACCGTGTCGCTGTTTCATGCGCGCGAGTTTCTCTGGCGGCGGGACGCCGTCGATGACGCCGATCGGGATGCACCCGTGCCGGAGCCAGTTCGCGGCGCGCTCGAACACGACCTTCGCGACTTGCCCTTCCGGGGTGAACAGCTCCGCGGTGGCTGGCTGCGACGTGGCCTGGAAGATCCACTCCGCTAAGTCTACGGCGAGCACCTTGCCCTCGACGCGGTCGCGTATCGATGGATGCGCGTTCTCGTCCGACGCATCCGACGCGTCGATGACTTCGACGACGCCATGGTCGTTCAGGAGCGACCTGTGACGTGGGGAGGGGGCGGGGGGTCGGGGACGCGCGTCGGGGATCCGGCGTTTTTTCTCCCGGGGGAACGCAATTTGGGCACCCAGAGGTGAACTCGAGAAAGCGCGCGCGGGGAGGGGTCGCGGCGTCGATACGATCTATACGATCGCGTTCGCGCACCATAAGTTCGTCACCGTCATCTCCGTAAACGGAAAACGAAACGAGCGCTCTTCTCCTCGTCCGAGCCCCGCGGGGACGCAATGACGCGCGCGCGCGGACGCAGATTCGTTTCGTCCCGGGACTTCGGGACGCGATCTCGAGCACTCTTCTGCAGAGAAGCGTCCTCGTCGGATAAAACGACACGGCGTTTACGAAACCTAAAGCGCGCACTTCGACGCGCGCGCTACGCACGCCAGCTCACCACCCACCACCCTCCCTCACCCCGACTCGTCGAAATGGGCGCCGGACAGTCCACCCCCGCGGACGTGCTCGCGGTCAGAGATCAGCCCGTGAACTACGTCCCCCCGCTCGAGGTGAACCCCGCGAACCCGAAAGTGTACTTCGACCTTCAGCTCGGGCGATACGGCGACGCGACGCCGATCGGACGCGTCGTCATGGAGCTGAAGGAGGACGTCACGCCGAAGACCGCGGAGAACTTCAAGCAGCTGTGCCTCGCGGACGAGGGCGCCGGGTACAAGAAGAGCCGGTTCCACCGGGTCATCCCGCAGTTCATGTGCCAAGGCGCGTGAACCTCGTCGATCGATCGTTCGATAGATCGACCGATCGATCGACGCGTCCCCGAGCGCGATTGGATCGGACGGACGAAGATTGTTCACCGCCCCCTCGCCCCCTCGGCCGCGGTCCGCTTACCGTACCGCTCTCTCCTCCCTCCCCTCACCAAATCCAGGCGGCGACTTCACGAACGATAACGGCACGGGCGGGAAGTCCATCTACGGCCGAACCTTCCCCGACGAGAACTTCACTTTACCGCACAACGGCCCGGGGGTTCTCTCCATGGCCAACGCGGGACCGAACACGAACGGGTCGCAGTTTTTCCTGTGCACGACCGCGACGCCGTTCCTGAACGGCAAGCACACGGTCTTCGGTCAGGTCGTGGAAGGGTACAACGTCGTGAAAGCCGTCGAAGCGTGCGGCAGCAGGAGCGGCGACACGTCCGGGGACGTCATCATCGGCGACTGCGGCGTCGTCGCGCGCGCCGGCGCCGCCGGAGGAAAGCGCCGAGCCGCGGGGTCCGGATCCGCCGCGCGCGGGTACCACACCGCGGCGGCGGCGGCGGCGAGCGCGCGGTTGTCTGCGCGCGCGCACGTGGCACGTGGGGTCATGCGCGCGGCGCCACGTGCGGCGCGCGCGGTTCCGAGGTTCGGGAGGGCGCTCTCCGTGATGTCCCGCGCCGTGGTCGCGTGACGCCGTACGCGAGAAGCAGGCGCGCGAGGGTCGACGCGTCGTTCGCGAAACGCTCGAGCGCTCGCGCTCGCGCTCGCGCCGGCGTTCGAGTCGTCTCTCTCTCTTTGTGTGCTCTCTCTTTAACACGATATTTGAATGCTACGACGGCTACGGTACTATCGACGACTGACTCCCCTGCGCGGCGCGTCGCGTCAGAGCCCCGGGACGTCCAGTCGAAGGAAAGACGCGATGGCGTTCACGTCCACGTCGGCCCCCGCGAGCGTCCCGAGCGGCTCTCGCATCCGCGCCGTGCCTCTCCACGGCTCGCTCCACGGCCCGCCGCCTACCTCCACGGCGGCGACGTCGGAGCGGACGTCGTCTAAGAGTGTCTCCACGCGCGCGCCCGTGGACGGGTCTAACTTCCACATCGACATCGACATTCGTCCGCGGAAACTCTCGCGACACAGCGGCGCCATCCCTTTGTCGACGTCGTCCATCGGCGCCCGAAGGACGGTCGTCTTCCCGACGACCCCCGCGTCCTCGGCCGTGTCCGCCTCAACGACAACCTCCCGCGTCGGCGTCTTCGCGGTGACTCGCCACCGTCCCCACGTGTCGACGTCCCAGATCACCTCCGCGGCGGGCGACCCCCCCGCGGCCGTCACGGGGGCGAACGGAAGAAACGAACCGTCCGGCAAGTGCACGAGCACCGCGGCGACTTCCTCTCTCACCCCGGGAAGCAACACGACGCCGCGGTTACCCCCGGTCGCGGTCACGCTCAACCCCGGAGCGCCGTGAAACGCGTTGCACTGGCACCAAAACCATCTCGACGGGAACCCGGCGCCGCCCCAGTTCTTCTCCGAGTACGCCGGCGCGTTCGTAAACTCCGTCCGCGCGCCGTCGTGCTCGATCCACCCGCTCGCGAGCCCGTGCGCCATCGTGACCTGGTAGTGCGGCTCGAACACGGGCAGGGACGATAACCAGCCCGCGAGGGAGACGTTATCGGCGTCGTCCGCGCGGCCGCCGTATCCGAGGACCGGGCGGACGGCGATGTCCCACCGCGCCTCCGAGACGCACTTCTCCCGGGGCCACACGGAGTGATCCTCGAGGGGTCCCGCGGACGACTTCGACTTCGAGAGGCGGCCGCGGTGTCGTCTGCCGTCGTCCGTGATCTCGAAGAATTCCTCGTCGGCCGTGCCGCCGCCGCCGCCGCCGCCGTCGCCGTCGCCGCCGCCGCCGTCGCCGTCGCCGCCGCCGCCGAGGGTCATCCGAAGAGCCAACGCGTGCGGATCTCCCGAGAACGCGTCGACGTCGGAGGACTCCCGGTAGATGTATCCCCCGCCCGGGGTGCACGCCTGCGCGCCCGCGCCGCGTCGCGTGCTGCTCGTCAAGTCTGGGTCGTAGACGTGATAAATCAGGCTGAGGTTGTCCCGCATCTCCGGGAGCGTCACGCGGAAGTACCACCCCTCGAAGAACGGACGCGGGAATCCTACGATTCGGTGGTACCCGCTGTGAGGCACGGTCGCGTTCCCTCCGCCGTCCTTCGCCGCCGCGCGCGGTGTCGATATCCTCGTGGAACGCGCGCGACGCGCGCGATGGACGAACCCAGGGCACGCCGTGGCCGTCGTCGCCATCGCGCGCGGCGCCGCGCGGCGATCGTGTGATCTGAGACTGGCGTCAAACGTCGCGTCAAACCAAAGTTAACACCGCGAAAAAAATCGACTCGCCTTCCGCCGCGGCGGCGCGTCCCCGAGCCGCGTCCACGCGCGACCCACGTAGCCTACACTACTTCTGTCGCTCTACAACGACGCTATGATGCTACGTCTAGTCACGTCACCCGGTCCGTCGGCGCGCGCCATCCCGGCGGCATCGCGAACGGTCCTCTCGCGCCGCTTTTCGTCCCCCGCGGCGGCGCGGGCCACGGCCAATCCTCTCGACCCTCCGGCGCCGCCGCCGCCGAGTCTTTACCACCCTCGCCCTCCCTCGGGATCCACCACACCGCGGTCTTCGCGCCCTCGCACCGCAACTCGCACGCGCGCGTCTCCCCGGGCGCCCTCGCCATGAGATGACGCACGAGCGCGTCCGTCGTGCGCACGGGGGCGACGCCGGCGACGGGGTCCGCGCGCGTCGGATACAATTTCGGAAACACGCAACACGGGACAACCGCCCAGGGCTTGTTCAAAACCAACCCCGCGTCCACGATCGCGCCCGTGGCCTGGTCCGGGTGGAGACCAACGATCGCGGAGCACTCGCGGAGCAACCTCGCGAGCGCGGCGTCGCGCATGACGGTGTGATCGAACGAACGCTTGACGTGCTCGACGCTTTCCGGGACGCGCCGGCGCCACTCGGCGCGGAGTCCCCTCGCGAGCGGCGACGCGGCGGCCCACGCGTCGTCGATCATCGCGCCGTTCTCCGCGCGCGACCGCAACAGACGCTTGTGCTTGGACGTCAACACGACGCCGCTGCCGCGCGGATCGATGATCGTGCACGGGACGCCCCATCGCGTGGTGAGCTCGAACGCGAGTTCGCCGCCGCCGCCGGCGACGTCGACGACGCCGGCGCCCAGACGCAACGTCTCGACGCCGAAGCGTTCGACGAGGAGCGCCGCGAACGACGACGCGCGGTTGTCCTTCTTTATCTTGTGCCAGTGCGTCTTCTTCTTACCGCTATCCTTTTTCGACGGTTCCGGTTCCGGGTTCGACGTGTTCTCCGCGTCGACGACGGTCGCGTCGTCGACGTCGGCCGCGCGCGGCGTCGCGTCGCCGTCGCCGTCGCCGTCGCGCGACGCGTCCGCCGCCGCCGCGACCCACGTCCGCCATCCCTCCTCGCCGTCCCCCCTTCCTCTCTTCCGGACCCTCAGCTCGGTCGGGTGGAGGCAACATCGTGGGGGCGCCCCGGCGCTCGCGCCGCCGTCGCCGCCGCCGCCGACGTCGTCGGGTCCGGCGTCCAGCGTCTCGGCGACGCACGCGAGGATCTCAACCTCCGTCGTCCCGAACGAGGCGCCGCCCTTCGCGTCGTCCGCGCCGAACCTCGGGAGTCCGAGGTCGTCGCACAGCTCCGCGAGAAGCTCGCGGCCCCACCCGTCCTTCGCCGCGAGGACGACGTCGACGACGTCGTCCGCGGACGCGAACGCGCGCGGACGCGATTTTTCAGAGGCGGCGTCCGCGTCCGCGTCGTCCGCGACGACGTCGGGCGTCCCGAGATGGTCGTCCCTCGATCGACGCGCGTCGAGCGTGCACGCGGCGAAGTGCTTGCTGAACGCGGCGCCGTGGCGCACGATCCCGCGCGTCCCGGACATCGCGGCGTCCTCGCGAGCCCGGGCGCGGACGCGACGCGCGGCGCGACCCCGCCGTCGACGCCGTCCGGCGCTCCCCGAGACTGGGTCCGCATAATTCTGTTCACCCTTCCTGTCTGCCTGTCCGAGCCTGCACTGATGAGGGCCATTCCATACAAAAAAAGTTCACCGGTCAGTTGAAAGGGGGAGCGATCAAATGTTGAAACCGGGATATGGGTGAAA
>MDSW01041645.1_pt1 | contig 70851 bp, 59 predicted proteins | sample 811171 | NCBI WGS metagenome assembly MDSW01 (sample SAMN05326641, study PRJNA326480) | marine metagenome | isolation source: seawater | place: Atlantic Ocean: North West | collected 2012
ACCACGATCAATATATTCAAGTCTGGATGAAGATGCTAGAAAGTTATCTGATTATTTAGGATGCACGATTATTCCAAAAAGACCAATCCCCAAATTAAATGGTTTAAGAAGAATAGGTGTAGAAGGAATCGAGAATAAAATAAATAATTCTGAGATTGAGTACTTATTTCTATCTCACATGTCATTGTCAGAATTGTAAAAATGTTATCCTGAAAGGAACAACCTGATATGTAGGGACCTTAAGCGTGGAGTGTTCCTTATGTCTAAGTTCTACGGATTCAGATTTTGTGTGAATTGTGAAGTGGCCTGTACTAGTGGTAATTTCGTTGATTATGGTAAAAAAAGATACTGTACAGCTTGTTGGGTTCAGAATCAAAATCCCGATCACCCGGGGATAGAAGAAATGAGAAAAAAAATTACCGAAGATGCTGAGAAATGGAAATGCATTAAGTGGAGTAGAGAAGAAGGTCCACTGCCAATTGGACCAAAATCTCATAGAAATTGAGGTTTTTCAATGGATATAAATTTTAATCTTAATGATGTAGATGCATCTAAATGGGAGAATATAGAACCATATCTTATTAATCTAAAGGATAGAGAGATTAAGAGTAGTCAGTGTATTGAAAATTTAATACATGACGAGTCACGATTAAGTGAAATTATTTCAGAAACTAGAGCGAGAGCATATATCAATATGACATGTCAAACTGATAATCAGGAATATCAAAAGGCATGGACAGATTTTATTGAAAATATTCAACCAAAATTATCGGAATATAATGACTTATTTAATAGAAAAATAATAAATAATAAATATGTTAGTGATTTATCAGAACGTTACAATGTTATGTTAAAAGGAATAAAGACAGATATTGAGATATTCAGAGAAGAGAACATACAACTTCAAACAAGATTGTCGATCTTAGGAACCAAATATAATGAAATCAGAGGAAAACAAACAGTATACTTTGATGGCGCCGAAAAAACATTTGCAATGATGGCAATTTATCAAGAGAATACAGATAGAGAAATAAGAGAGGGAGCGTGGAGGGCAACAACTTCAAGGATAATTCAAGACTCAGAAGAAATATCTGACATTTTTGAAGAAATGATAGAATTGAGGCACCAAATTGCAATTAATTCTGGATTTAGAAGTTTTCAGGAATATATATTTGCTGCTATGCATCGATTTGACTATACGATACAAGATTGCTTGGAATTTCATGATTCAATAGAGTATTCGTGTATGCCTCTAAAATATAATATGAATCTATTAAGAAAAGAAAAATTAAATTTAGCAAAATTAAGGCCTTGGGATATGTCTGTAGATATTGAGGGCAAAAAACCTCTAAAACCATTCAAAGATTCAGAAGATTTAGTTAATGGATGTTCAAGAATATTTCATTCAATGTCTGAAGAGTTAGGAAATTACTTTGATTTATTAGAAAAAAATGATTGCCTAGATTTGGAAAGCAGGAAAGGCAAAGCCCCTGGAGGGTATCAATACTACCTACAAAAAAGTAGAATGCCATTTATTTTCATGAATGCAGCAGGGACTCAACGCAATTTTGAAACAATGATACATGAAGCTGGGCATGCATTCCACTCATTTTATTCTGGACATTTAGATTTGATACATGAAAGAGATTCACCTATTGAATTTGCTGAAGTGGCGGCTATGTCTATGGAGCTATTAACACACCCTTACTGGGATGAATTTTATGAGAAAGAAAATGCTGAAAGAGCAAGGGAAAAACATTTGAAAGGAATCATACAATTTATGCCTTGGATGGCAACGATCGATTCGTTCCAAAATTGGATATATGGAAATCCACATCACACTCGTGCGGAAAGAAAAACAAAATGGCTTGAAATACAGGATAAGTTTGGATCTAAGATAGAATATGACGGGATTAATAAAGAAGAAGATTTAGAGAAAATAGCCGAAATTAGTTGGCAATTACAAGGTCATTTATTTGGAGCCCCTTTTTATTATGTAGAATATGGAATTGCTCAATTGGGTGCACTACAGATGTGGAAATATCATAAAGAAGATAGGCATAATGCACTTGAATTATACAAAAAAGGCTTATCATTGGGATATACTAAAGGATTAACAGAATTATTCGCAGCAAGTGGATTGGAAATATCTTTTTCTAGGGAACATGTTAGTAAACTGATTCAAGAAGTTAATTATGAACTTAATGAAAACACCCTTCAGAGCTAGGAGACTGAGTAACCTACAAGATTAGTCTTGTAGGCCCTCAGCCGTCACTGTAAAGACTGCCTCTCCTTCAGGAAGATTTGGGCTGTCGACAAGACGTGCTATCCTGCGACCTCCTTTTGATTTCCTTAGATATAGGCGGAATGTACTGGCGTGACCAACGATATGGCCCCCGATTGCTTTAGTTGGATCTCCCCATAATGCATCTGGTTTCGACATGACTTGATTTGTCACAAGGATTATTGAATTTTGAACATCTGAAAGTTGTTTAAGTTCTTTTAAGTGTCTATTGAGTTTTTGTTGTCTAGTTGCAAGCATGCCTCTCCCAATATATTCTGCACGGAAGTGACTAGTCAAAGAATCGACTATAACTAGTTTAACATCTATATTTTTTCCCATTCTTTTGATTTCATCCACGAGTAATATCTGATGTGCGGAATTATAGGCTCTTGCTACATGTATTCTTTCTAATGCATCACTTGGATCAATGCCTACTGATTCGGCCATCTGTGCAATTCTCTCAGGCCTAAATGTATCTTCAGTATCAATATAAAATACTTCACCATTTAATCCCCCTTCTTCTATTGGACGGATTGCATTAACAGCTAATTGATGTCCTATTTGCGTCTTTCCACTTCCAAATTCACCATATACTTCTATAATTGATTGAGTTTCAAAACCACCTCCTAGTAGCTCATCGAGAGATGAAGTTCCTGATGTTAATTTCTGAACTATTTTACGCCTATCTAATAATGCATTTCCACTGATAAATCCCCCTATGTTAGCCATCTTCTTTGCACCGGCAATAATTTTTGCTGATACAGCTTCTCCTAACTCTGCTTGTTCTGCTAACTCTGAAGGACTCATGACTGCTATAGCTAAGAGCTCTTCAAAACCCGCTTCACGTAATTTTTCTGCCGTTGCAGGACCCACTCCTGGCAAATCTTCTACGGTTAACTCTGGCTCGTCAACATCAATTATAATTTCTTTATCTTCTACTTTCTCACTTGCTGTTTTCTTACTCATTTAATCGCCTTCTATGGTAATCATACGAAAGACTTCAGTATATTAAGGAACTATTAACCCATTGTTAAAAAAATGAAAGTGATTAAAATTGATTAATCCTCTTAGTATAACGTTTTTTCACTTTCATTTTTTATTTTTTTTGGTATCGGATGGTGGATTTGAACCACCGGTCTCCGGGTTATGAGCCCGACGAGATAACCTGACTACTCCAACCCGATGGTTCTCGGGAATGACTAGAATATTTGAAATCGATGGAAATTGATAATATTAGTTATTTGTTAATATTAATATTTTTTACTCAATATTATTGAAAATTATTCCAAAAATATTATACTCTACGTCTAGCCTCTTCGATTAGTAAATCAGATTCAGCTAATAGAGAAAGAGAGCCTTGAATCTCTCCATCTTCTAGTAGTCTAGTAATATCCGTAATATTACCTTCTATAGATATTCTGGCTTCATCTTGTGGACTAATTCCAGCAGAATCTAGTTTTTTTCGAAGACTGATCCACTCGTCTTGGATAAAGGCTAAAAGTTCATTTGCTTCTTTCATTTCCTCTTCAAAGTCTCTTAATGAATTTGTTAAATTATCTAAATCATTAGAAGCTTTTATCCAATCTCCTTTGTTTGAGGAATATATTACAGATTTTAATTTTAACATCCATTCATTATTTGATTTACCAATAGGCATTTTAGATTCTAATTTTTTCTTATGCCGTAGGGCTTTCTGGACTTTATTCATTGCCTCTGAAATTGTACTAATTTCACGTAGAATGCTGTTAGCTAATCCTTTTGCTAGAGCTGAATTTCCCGATTTTAATGCATCTTTGGCTTCAGTTATTCTCTCTTTTTTATTTATTGAAATATTTGAACTTAATTCTAAAATTGCATCTTCAGCATCTTTAATAGTTTTTATTGCACTTTCTTCTGTTGAACCGATTTCATTTATATGATATTTTATTGATTCAGCAATTTGTATTGCTTCTTTAGGATTTTCTCTGGATAATGCATCCTTAGCTGAATTTAATATTCCACTGATATCTCTTATTTGGTGTCCAGAATAGTCACTAACCATAGATTCAGAGGTTTCAATCAATTCACTAGCCTGTTGCCAATATTTTTCAATATTTATTGCTTTTTCTTTTGCTTCACGATATAATATTTCGGCATCTCTGAATGAGCCATATTCAAATTCTTTATCCGCTAATTCAAAATCATTACGAGGTCCAGTGGGTAATTTTGTTATCAATTCAGCTTTCTCTATTGCCAATAAAGAATTACTTCTTATTTCATCCAAATCTTTAGAAAAAGCGAGTATTTTTTCGGTATCATTAATTGCATCATTTATTAATCTCATTCCTTCTTCTGGATTATCGAAGCCCTCTTCTCTTGCAATTTTCAATATTGATGTAGCCTGTTGTATATTATGGCCTTTTGACTTAAGCTCCAATATCTTTAATTCGGCCTTGTCCAATTCCTTTGAGAAATACTTCCTTTGTCTAAATTGTGAATCTCTAGATAATAAATCTGGAATCATCGTAAATGAAGTACTGCCAATAACGATAAGCCAAGGTATCAAGTTACTTGTAGAGGAAAGTATAGACAGTGAAATTGCCAGACCCGCGATACTAGTTATTCCTCGTAATCTTCTACTAGCCAAACTATAAGATAAAATTATGCTGGAAATTTTCCATAAAGTAATACTAATGAAAAGTAGTATCAAAAGGGCCAGAACATTTTCATTATTAAAAAAACTAATTCCTATGAAAGCTAAGATACAAGGATAAAGAATATTACAGTATGATGCAATTATAGAACGTGATTTTGGATTAAAATCAATTAACTCCGATATAGAAAAAGCAGAGAGGAATAGTATTACAATAGGCCCAAATTTTATTATCGGATTTAAATTATTACCAAGGTTAGCAAAAAGCCACCACCCGCCAGTTATTATTAGTAATAAAGTACAAATTATAGCGAATTTTTCTACCCTTATACGATGTTCTGAAACTACTCTGTCAGGGTAGCCCGGTAATATCATCATACCCATCGGTTAAGTGGTACAGTCAATATCTATCCGGTTAGATGCTAGTAATCTAATTACTTTTACCTGCTAGTCCAATGCTTCGTGAAATGAAAATAGCGACTATTATAAGAATTAATATTGGAAATATAAATAGTGATTTGTGATCATCCTCAGATTCAATATTATACTCAAGGAAAAAATTACCATTATCATTTGCAGATATACTATCCCATTCAATCCTGATTGTTATATTTGATTCTTCGGGCATAGTAAGGTCATACTCTAAAATAGATATAGTAGTTGATTCCAGTTCAGCACCGGGAAGGAATACAAATCTGTTACAAGTATCTTCAATACAAACTCTAGCGTATGTATCATCAAATCCATTATTTTTCATCTGCAAAACATACAGCGCGGTACCTCCTTCGGATAAATCACCAGTTAATGATTGTGAAATGACTTCTAAATCAACCCCTCTTTTAGGGAATATAGATAAAGGGAAAATTTCTGTTTTTGAATTTCCTGATGAATCATTAACGATTACAGTTATTTCATGATTTCCTACTTTAATTGGTGGGAGAAGGAGTTTCTCAACTTTTTCTGACCAATAAGAAGTTTCCAATAATATGTAATCATTCAAGTATACCTCCCAAGTAGTATTATTTATAGAATCTAAATCATCATAAGAATTTGAAAAAACTAGTTTTACATTATCTCCTTCTCTAGCAGAATCGTCTAAATCAATCAAAGAATTATTGGCCATGATATCCATCAAGATAGTAGGGGCATTTCCATCTGTTACTTCAATTTTCCATTCTTTAGAGACAGAATTTCCTGCATCATCAGTTACGATTAGTAACATACCTAATTCAGTTGGTTGTTTTACTTGATGCCTCTCTGTGATGCTTAGATGCAATCCATTGATTCCTGAACCTTGAGATACAATAAAAGAAAAAGTTCCTTCATTAGTTTGATACTGCCTCCATCCATCGGAAATATTTGTTAGAATTTCAATTGATGTAGGGAGTTGGCTTTCATCATTTGATGTGATATTTATCATTATCTCACTTCCAGAAATTACTGATAAAATATCACTATTAACATCAAGAATCTGGAAATTATTCTCAATATTTGATGAAATTTCACCACTCCATTCAGGCATGATACCGTCAATAATTATATTCTCTGACCATGAAGTATTAATCCCATGAGAATCAGTACAACTAACAATTATGGTTATCGCTTCTCCGTGTTTAAAATCATAATCAATAGGATTTAACTGAAACCATGGATTTTGTATCGTATCTATTAATTGGTTATTATTGACTATTTTCCATTCTATAATTGGATTTTCTAGGACACTGTCTTCACAAAAACTTGTATATGTAGTAGACCCATTAAGAGAGATTAAAGAAGATTCGGGATATCTAGATGCAGATAATGAGGGAGGGAAATTTTCCCCTATTGTTATTCTGATATTAGAGGCCACAGGTGAGTTACTACGGTTAACAACGAAATTATTTGGTTCACCATCAATTATCTGAGACATGGCGCTATACCTAAATTCCCAATTTTCGGGAAGTGAGATATGTAAAGGTACTTCTTCTATCAGAGATCCAACTCTAGGCAAATCGAGAATCCTTGTAATCCTATTATCAGTCAAACCTGTCAAATTAGCGGACTCAATCCAACCCCAAATACTATCAGTTTGATTAACTAATCCGGGCAATGGAGCATTGATTATTATTTCATTTTCTAAGGTAGTAAATGGAATATAATCAAATTCACAACATCCTCCAATGGCAGAGTTTGTCCAATTTCTAGAAGATAAAATTAGTTGAGTGAAATTATTTATTTCCGTAGAATCAAGGAAACTATCATTATTTCCCATATATTCATCTATTTGATTTCTAATTCCATTGGATTGATTTGGTAAGAGATCGGTTCCGTATGATTCTAAAATTGAAATTTCAGAATACCACGAAGCATTAAATCCAGAATTAATTAATATCTGATCTGTTATATTTAGAAATGAATTTCCCATTATATAATTAATTGGTGATGTTTCAGAAGTTTTAGAAAAATCATTATTATTTGAGACATTAGATTCTACTATATTTTGAGGAGGAATTATCACTGAAAGAAAAATAATTAAAGTAAATAAAATACTAATGATATTATTTTTATTCATAACGAAAACCTGTTAAATTGAATTATAGACAATCTGTGACCCATAGTGATCTAATTTTAAGGGTAAAATCTTGTACTCTTGTCCAAAATTTGAAAATAATTTAGTCCTAAATTCTGTGGTTCCATGGGCAAGAAAGAATCCTCCTCCTCCTGCTCCCAGTAGTTTTGCCCCAGACGCACCTGCATCGAGTAAGCGAATATGAAGAGAGTCTAACTCTTCATTACTAACACTTTGAGAAAGCTCTCTTTTTAGTTTCCAGGTTTCATCAAGTAGTTTTCCTAATTCTTTTAATTTTCCATTTTCTAACATTTTCTTTGAAGAAAGCGCCTGAGAACGTATTTTACGTAATCTTTTTATTTTACTTTCTGAATTATCACTGGATTCGGCTAATATTTTACTTGCACTTCTGGATAAACCAGTAAAAATAAGAAAGAATTCATTTTCCATCTTATCAATAATTTCTCTTTCGATAATTAATGGTGTGACTTTTACGTTTTCATGAGAAAATGTGATGCAATTAATACCTCCATAAGCTGCGGCATATTGATCTTGTCTACCAATTGGTTGTTTTAGAATATCTATCTCAATCATGCAGGCTTCTTCGGCCAATTGTTTCGGTGAAGCGCTATGACCCGCAAATGTATGAAGTGCGTTCAATAATCCTACAGTGACTGAAGAAGAGGACCCCAATCCAGTTCCTCGAGAAGGAATGTCTGCAATAGTAGTAATCTCTACACCTGATGTTATTCCCGTTATACGCATTGCCTCACGTACAAGTTCATGTTCCAAATCTTCAAAATTTTCTACCAATTCCATCTTTGAATAAGATACCCTTACCATGTTGTCAAATCTTTTATTTACTGTAATATGTATATAACTTTGAAGAGATACTGAAACTACCATGCCTCCTTCTTCTTCGGTATACGAAAATGAGTCGATATCAGTACCCCCTCCACAAAAGGAGGCTCGAAGTGGAGTTCGACTGATTATCATCAATACCTCCCGGAAACTCTATCTGACATCAAGACATCGGTTTTATCAACACATAAGGAATTGTTTAGTAGTAAGGCATATGGAGTGTCGCCCTGTAGGAGTGTAAAGAGAGAGAGCTATGAACGATCTAATTACGATGGATGATCTTACAAATGAAGAAATTATAAAATTATTAGATGATGCAAAAAAGATGCTTCCTGCTGCAAGGGGAGAGGTTTATTTACCACTTTTACAAGGAAAGGTATTAGCAAATATGTTTTTTGAAAATTCAACTAGAACTAGGATGTCATTTGAAACTGCTATGAAACGGTTAGGAGGAAGGGTATTGAATTTTACTTCTGCCGGCTCATCAGTAGCAAAAGGAGAAACATTGTATGATACAATGCAGATGATTGATGGATATTCAGATGTAGCGGTCATAAGACACCCGCGCCAAGGGGCAGCACAATATAGTGCAGATGCAGTAAAAATACCAATTTTGAATGCTGGAGATGGTGCAGGAAATCATCCTACACAAACATTACTTGATTTATTCACCATAAGGGAAGAGCATAATGAATTTGAAAATCTAAATATCATGTTAGTGGGTGATTTAAGATATGGTAGAACGGCACATAGTCTATCACACGCGCTAGCACGTTTTAATGTAAATCTGACTTTGGTATCTCCTGAAGCATTAAAAATGCCAAAAGAAATAGTAGACGATTTACTTTCATTGGGATGTAATGTTAATGAAACTGATAAACTCTATGAAAATATCAAAGATTCTGATGTTATATATATGACAAGGATACAAAAAGAGCGTTTTCCAGATGAGGACGAATATGCCAAAGTTTCAGGTATTTATAAAATCTCAGAATCAAATTTAGTGGGCTCAAAAGAAAATATGATAATTATGCATCCACTTCCTAGAGTTAGTGAAATACATCCTTCAGTTGACTCCACTAAGTATGCCAGATATTTTCAACAAGCTTTTAATGGGATTCCGACAAGAATGGCTTTGCTCTGTAAAAGTCTAGGCATAGATATTGAAAAGGAGTTGTCTTAATTGAATGATGCCGAAATGAGAAGAGTTACTGCCATATGTAATGGTACTGTGATTGATCATATACCCGGTGGTCAATCGTTACAGGTTCTCAGAATGCTAAAGCTTGATTCAGGAAGGTCTAATCCAATTTCATTAGTAATGAATGTTCCAAGTGATAAATTAGGACGAAAAGATGTTTTAAAAATTGAGGATAGGGAATTAGTACAAGAAGAATTAGATAGGTTGGCTATAATAGCACCAGAAGCATCAGTAGCAATAATTAGAAATTATAGTGTTGCAGAGAAAAGAAAGGTTGGATTAAGTGATGAATTGATTAATATAATTAAATGTTCATTTTCCAATTGTATTACCCAAAATGAAAGAGAACCATTGCCTCATAAACTAATAGTCGTCAACAAAAGTCCGGTGGAAATAAGGTGTGCATATTGTGGTAAAATACAAGATATATCAGAAATACCGGACTATATAATATAATTAGACTTCAGAAAGCCATTGCTTCATAGTACATGCTTGACAAATATCCCTACTTGTAACTTCTTTGCATAATGAACAATATTTAATCTTTGGAGAATTTCTATTACCTTCTCTAAATAATTTTCTAATTTCTTCTAAAGAATGTAAAAGACCATGTCTTGTGCCAGGGGTTTGATTTTCCAAATTTGCGATAACGCCTCTACTTACTTGACGCATTGCACCAGGGGCGTGTGGACAATCTCCATGGAAAAATGGTAGATTGGAAACTACCGCATGGGCGTGAATCTCTTGCTCTGGTATCCACCTTAATGGAACTATTCTAGGAGATAGTCCTTCCAAAGGTGAGCTTGTATGAGGCGCTAGTCTTATGGAACGCTCAACCTCTCCTTTTTGTAAGTTCATCAAGATTGATTGTGCCATATCATCAAGGTTATGCCCTAATGCCATAACATCGGCTTTCGTTTTATGTGCTAAAGCATTCAATCCTTGCCTCCTAAATACTCCACAAAAAGAACAGGGCATCATACCATTTGCTTCATCATGTAAATCACCAATTTTTGGCATTTTTGATACTACTGAATCCATTCTTTCATAGCCTAATTCTGGATAGCTAATTGTTTCGAAGCGTATTCCTAAATCTTTGGATAGATTCATAGCACAGTCCATTGAAGGCTTCCGATATCCTTGAATACCTTCATCAACGCATCCAGCAATTATCTCAACATCTCTTCTTTTACCAATTATATCAACTATCATTGATAAGAGTACAGCTGAGTCTTTCCCACCAGAAACTGCGACAAGTAATCTAAAAGGAGATCCGTCATCATGTCGGGCATTTTTAGGTAAAATTAGTTGTTTCCTTAATTCCTTAGCTGTCCTTCTTCTAATAGAATTTGATAGACATTTTCCGCATAAATGTTGTCCACTGTATGCTTGATGCAGTATAGATTGTGAAGAGCATTTACTGCACTTCTTGACTGAGATGGCCGCACGCATATCATTTGCTCGAGGGTATTTGTATTGAAACCATTCTCATAAAAATGTAATTTTGTGCGATGGATTGATGACTGTAAATACATTCTCGGGTATATGAAAGGAGCGGATTCGCTACCTATGAGAAAAGTAGAAAGAGGGATGTTTTCAAGCCCATGGTTAGATAGATTCTGTCTAATTATTTCTCTTATTTTAGCATATTTTACTTCACCCTTTTTATCCACATATCTTGAGATTTACATAGGTGAAAAAGCAGAATTGTATTGTTTAATTTTTTTAATAATTATGTCGCCATTTGTTGGTGATTTTATTTCAAAAAGATTAACAAACTACATTTATAAAAAATAATTACGAACGGAAATTATTAATATTTAATTCTATATATCCTACAATTCTTTGCCATGGTATTACATACCTCATTCCAGCAACTACTAACATAAATAGACTAGCTGATATTACCTTTCCATAAGTCATTTGTAATTCTAATGATTCTTGTACTTGCCCTGACCATTGTGAACCTTGCAAAACTCCTACAAATGATACTAGTAAATCATCAAATTGTAATGCTAAAATAGTTACAAAAGATACTAAAGAAATTATCACAACAAGATGGATTAAATGAGAATTTATTATATTATTAAATTGTTTAATATATTCTTTATCATTCTTAGATCCTTCGGGAAGAGACATTGCATACTCAAGATGGGTAATTGCAGCTAAACCAGATTCTAAAAATATCAAAAGTAATATCGATATCACTAACAGGTCGAATGCCAATGGTGAAATTAATCCACCCAGCATACTAGAGTTTCCAATTTGGGACGGCAGGGCTTTTAATCCCAAATCAAAAGCTCCAGAAATTTCCTCAAATGTAAGTATTGCATGAATTCCTATCACCAACAGAAAATATCCCATTGCCCAAGTCAATAATCTACGAGATAATCCCCATATACCCATTAGTCCAGTTAAAATAGGTGCAAAAACTACTCCAAGAAAAACCAATTCTAAAAAGAAGCCCATTGGAGAGAATAATGAACTGAAGTGCTTAATTGGCCATTCAGGGCCGTTGAATGCCATTGATGATATCCATGCGAAAAGGAATGGTAAGAATATCCAAATTGCTAGAACTATTCCAGTGATTTTTTTGATATCATTTTGTAATTTTTCACCTCTTGTAAGGATATAAGACCAAAGAGAGGTTACGATTACACACAAGATTAAGGGGCCTGAAAAGGAAGATAATCCAGATTGTCCGATTCCCAATAGAAGGTTAGGAATTAATAGATTATGAGTATTACTTAACCAAACTAAGCCTCTTGTATGCTCATATGCTGGACACCAATATGAAGAACCTTCAGCGAGAAGGATGAACTCTTCGGTGCAGGAACCGTATAACTGATTCATTCGTATCATTAAAATCAAAAGAGAGAATGTAGAAAGTAATTGGAATGTTAAAATTTGCCATTTCCTCCTCAATAGTGGAAGGTGTAGTGTCTCTTTTGGGCCCTCCTTTTCGACAATATCCATCAATATACCTCCTAAGAACCTTTTACTTGCATTAACGCCTGTGATAATTCTATGTCCGGCATCCAATCAATTACTTTTGCTCCATATCCTGAAATTGCAGTCAATCTATTTTGTCTCTCAAGTTTCAAAACTTCATATGAAAGTCTTGGTATTCTACTAACTAATCTTTCAAGATCTATGCTACTTGGCGATAAGACAATTACTTCGTGACCTCTTCCTGCTAAACTACGAATTGCAGGGAGTGTAGTCCCATCTCCTTCAAGGCTACTAATTATAAATACTGGAGAACCTCGACTTATTCTAGATGTAATAGCATTAGTAACTGCTTGGAGAGGCATTGAGCCAGAGGCTGAAACCGCAGCAAGATTACTTAAAATTTTAAAATTTTGTTTATCACCGGTCTCTGGGCCAAGATAATCCATTTTACTACCATATGTAATTAGAGCTACAGAATCTCTACGCTTCAAGAAATGACTTGCTACAGAGGCTGCAGCAATAGTACCCATCTCTAATGAATTTTTAAGTACAGTCCCTATTCTTGCGACATCTCTAACATCAAGAATTACAAAAACATCTGTGACTGCATCTCTAGTTTTCTCATTAACCATTAATTCACCGGTTCTTGCAAATGCTTTCCAATTAATAGAGCGAAAAGAATCACCAGGGATATATTCTCTAAGAGAATAAAATTCCATTCCTGGGCCGGGAGTTTTCAAAGTAGTAGCGCCCGTATACATATTAGGGACATCAGATTTTAATAGAGCTTCTTCGATGTCTCTAACTTGTGGGAAAACAGTTACATCAGACCTGGAATCTATTTTTGATTCATTAACGAATAAATTGAATGCGTTTCTGTATCGAACAGAAACAGGTCCGATTGTGTAATAACCTCGTAATGGACAACGTACATAGTAACTTATTTTTGTACTCTGGCCTGGCCCAAGATTGATTTTCATTTTATTGATTCCAAAATGTAATTTCATTTCATGGGGAACGTTATCGAAAACTTCTATTTGTTGTGTTCTTTTATATGATTTATTAGAAATAGTTAGATCAACCATAATTTTATCCCCTTTATACACATTATAAGCAGAAAGTTCTCTGTTTATCTCTATGTCTAAATATCCATTGACCCAGCCGTTAATTGAAAGAAACGCTATGAAAGTTAAACCTATTATTATGAATTGAAAATTCGAAATCATCATGCCAATTAAAATCAAGCTAATGCCGCTTGCAAGTAATATAGTTCCTTTTCGTGTCCACATTAAATATCACCTAGTTATTCAAGTTCCCCCACTCTTTGATCCTTTTGACAACTCCAACCAGTTCATCAGGCCTATATTTTCTATCTTCAAAAATGAATCTAATTAAAATTGGATCTTTTACCATATTTTGTAATTCGGCAGCAGGGAGTGCATCGAATTCTTCTCTGGATAATGTGTTAAGATTCCTTATCCTAGTAAGTAAAACTTGTCTTATTTTATCGGACTTTTGATAGTATTCATACCTAGTAGCATCGCCAAAACCATAGTAAATTATTCTGAATATATGGCGCCAATCCTCTGGATCTTCTTTTCTGATTATTATTGCTTCTAATGAAATAAATAATATCAAGAATAAAATTAGCATAGCCATCCAATCATTAGTAAAATAAATTAGTAAATAATATATTAAATTGTAAATATCGCCAAAAATATTTTGTTGTTGATGTCTACTTTCATCGAATATTACAAGAGCGTTACTACTAATATTAGTTCCAGATTGACCTACTAAAAGTGATTCTGCAATTATATCTAATGCCCATTTCCTATTATCGTTTTCAGGGACTAAACCTGAATAGAATTCGTCAAATTCCGGATTATAAAGTGAATTTATCAGCATTGATCCGTCGGAAACGAAATGAATTCTACCAGATGTTGCCGACCTACAAAGTATATTATCACAATAACGTACATACACCGGAAAAGGTCCTTGTTCATCTCCTTGGATACCCAATGCCTCATAGCCACCAATTGTGTAATTACCATCATCATTATTATCCATCCATGAATCTAAGGTTGTTCTGGCTATTACATATCGATGCTCTGAAGGGTTATATGCTGAGGTTTTTTCAAATCCTGATAGTCCATTCGTAAGTAGATTATATTCTTCACTGAAATCCCATTGTCCAGTTTCAACATCAAATCTATGAGCACATAATCCTACATTCAATAGATTGATTACAGGATTTGGAGCGTTTGGGTCATTGGGATCTCCGTCTAGTAAATCTATTACACCATCATTATCAAAATCACGAATACAAGGATTAACTGATTTCTGGGAATTGGGAGTAGTGGTAAAATTATATGCAGAAGTAGTATTAACCCAGACAAAATTGTACCCTAAATCTCTATCATAAGACTCTCCATCGTACAAACTATGACCAGTATACTCTAAACCAAATTGCTTTGCTAAATTACTAGAATATCCAAAATCATCCATTAGAAGAACGGTCCCCCCACGTTCGACATATTGAGCTATAGCAACAATTTCTGAAGATGTATATCCATCTCCTTCTGAAAACTGGATAACATCTTCATCTCCTGTAAACCTAGGTAATGATATTGTATCTCTTTCAACACCTGAAATAACAAATATGGACTCTTCTGGATATTCAACTTCACTTAATAATAATGGGCTAGAAACTAGAGCTGTTGTCGGGATGTCTAAGTCATTTAATTCTGCTCTGAATGATCCTAAATCATTCCAATCATCTCCATAAGCTGATTGTTGAGTTTCACCTGGTATAACATAAGATACTGCGATAGAAGAGACCAGTAATATTAACAGAGTCCAGAATGAGAAAAGTAGTGCATTACGACGATATTTTTGAGAAGTGATTCTTTTTGAGAATCTTTTCCAATCAACCATGTTCGAGACCACCTGTGCTCAATTTTAATCAACGAGCATTAAGTTCATCTTAAGACCGTTGTGAGGCCATGAACGAGATGGCATCATTAATTAGCGAGATAATTGAACGTGCTTTCCAATAGTACTAATTTCATCAGTTGGTATAGATACTAAGCCTTCTTGAATTGGCCACGGCAAAACTTTAGGATCTAAATCAGGCTCTAATGCTACTAAAATAGCAACTATATTACCACTAGATGAGTCTATTGTAAAATCTGCGAGAGTTCCCAAAACTTCCCCTGCGACATCAACTACTTTACGTCGCAATATTTCCATACTAAATGTTGATGTCATTTTTTACCTCAGACAGATTCCATCCCAGAATTACTACTAGATGAGCGTTTAACTGACTCTAATCCACTTGTTAAAGTTGATTCCATACGATTATAATAATCCATCATATCTTCTGTAACTGTTGGTCTGACTCTATCTATGGCTTGCTCAAAGAATTTCTTTGAAACTGTCTTTTTATTAGCTCGCATAGAAATCAAAGCTGCTTCTCGGCATATCGCTTCTACGTCAGCACCAGTATAATTATCTAATTTTGGTAAGAGATCATCAAGATTGAATTTACCCAGAGGCATAGATTCAGTATGAATCTTAAGAATCTCTTTTATTGACTCTCTATCAGGCGGTGGGATGTGTAAAACTCGTTCAAATCTCCCTGAACGAAGTAGCGCTGGATCAATCATTTCAGGCCTATTTGTGGCTGCAACAACGATTACTCCTTCCATTGATTCTACGCCATCCATACTACTCAATAACTGATTAACTACCCTATTCATCGCATCGGAGCCCCCACCAGAATTATCTCTTCTAACTCCTGCTATACTTTCGAATTCATCCAAGAAAACTATCGAAGGACTAGCTTGTTTTGCTTTTTTAAACACTTCCCTTACTGCTTTTTCGGATTCTCCCACCCATTTTGAAATTAATTCAGGTCCTTTGATAGTAATAAAATTAGCACTGGCTTCATTAGCTATTGCTTTCGCAATTAGTGTTTTTCCAGTACCTGGGGCACCAAATAGTATTATGCCTCTAGGAGGTTTAATTCCAAAGTGTTCAAAAGATTCAGGTCTGTTTAAAGGCCACTCTATGCTTTCTTTCAATCTTTCTTTAATCTCATCTAAGCCTCCAACTTGGTCCCAACTTACTTGTGGCACTTCAATATACACTTCCCTTAGTGCACTGGGCTCAATATCCTTAATTGCTAAGTGGAAGTCAATCATTTTAACTTCCATTTTCTCAATAACTTCAGGAGGTATTTCTTCTTCATCGAGGTTTATCTCTGGCAAATATCTTCGTAAAGCTTTCATTGCAGATTCTCTAACAAGTGCAGAGATATCTGCCCCTACAAATCCATATGTATTTTCCAACAACCAATCGATATCAAAATCATCACTTATTGGCATATCTCTAGTATGAATGCCAATGATTTCTGCTCTTCCATTTTTATCTGGGACACCTATTTCTAATTCTCTATCAAATCGTCCTGGTCTACGCAATGCAGGATCTATTGCATCACGACGATTTGTAGCACCAATTACGACAACATTGTCTCTTCCCTGCATTCCGTCAAGCAGAGTAAGGAGTTGTGCCACTACTCTTCGCTCTACTTCACCGCTTACATCTTCTCTTTTTGGCGCAATGCTGTCTAATTCATCTATGAATATGATGGCTGGTGAATTAGCAGCTGCTTCATCGAAGATTTCTCTCAATTGCTTTTCACTCTCTCCATAATATTTTGAAATTATTTCTGGGCCGTTGATTGATTGGAAATGCGCATTGGTTTCGGAAGCAACTGCTTTAGCAATTAGGGTTTTTCCTGTTCCTGGAGGGCCGTGTAAAAGAACTCCGCGAGGAGGATCTATTCCAAGCCTACGGAATAATATTGGATGTTTAAGAGGTAGTTCGACCATTTCTCTTATATTTTGAAGTTGTTGCCCTATTCCTCCTATATCTTCGTATGATATTGAATGGATTATGTCCTGTTCTTCTTGCCCACTTATTGGTTCTTCTTTAATGATGATTTCTGTATCTGGTAAGACTTGGACTATTCCTTTTGGGCTAGTTTGAACTATAGCAAAAGGTAGTGCTTCTGCGAATAATGTCATCCCTGGTATGAATATCCTATCTCCTGCAACAACTGGTCTTTTGTTCAATCCTCTTCTTGCAAAGCCTTCTATCCCGGGGCCAAATCTAACTTTTTGTTGTTTGGCCATAACTGGACTAAGCACTAATCTAGTACAAGGTTGTGTTTCGACCTTGGAAATAGCTACACGATCTCCTAAACTTACTCCAGCATTTTTCCTAATTATTCCGTCTATTCTGATCACCCCTAGATTGGCATCTTCAGGCCTACAACGCCAAACTATTGCAGCAGTATCTTGTTCACCAGATATTTGTATTATATCTCCTGGTTTAAGATTGAGATCGTTATCAAACGGGACTCTGGCACGTCCATGTCCTACATCGCTTGGGATAGCTTTTGCGACTCTTAATGTCAAAGAATCTGATATATCTGATGAATCTGTTGTCACTTCATTCGCCCCGAACAGAAGCGTCTAAAACTCTGGGGTAATTAAACCTACTAACAAAAAATTGTCTTTTATTTTCATTATTATCATTTATGTTAATACTCAGTAGGGTTATCAAAGTCAAGTCTATCGCAGCGTCATGGCCCATGTATTAGCGACCGGTTTTGAGAAGATGGAAAGTAAAAATCCTAATGATAATCCTAAGATTAAAGGATACAATATAATTAATGGAAAATTAAAGTTGGCAAGTAGTGGTGAAAGTTTTGAAAGTATTAATCCTGCTTGGTTAGACGACTGTTTGGGAGAATTTCCTCTTTCAACAAAAGCCGATGTGCATGAAGCATTAGCTGCCGCCCGTTCTTCGTTTCCCTCTTGGTCATCTACTCCAGCCCCTACTCGAGGGCAAATTATAGGAAATATGGGGCGACTATTGATGGAGCATAAAGATGACTTAGTTCGTCTACAAGCACGTGAGATAGGAAAAACACTGAAAGAGTGTGGAGGAGAAATACAAGAAGCAATTGATACCTGTTTATTCTTTCAATCTGAAGGGCGTCGTCTGTATGGTCAAACAGTCAACTCTGAATTACCAGATAAAGAATTATTCACATACAGGCGTCCTTTAGGTGTCTGTGGGATAATTAACGCCTGTAATTTCCCATCCGCAGTTCCTTTCTGGAAAATGATTCCTGCAATTATGTGTGGTAACACATGTGTATGGAAATCTCCACAAGATTCGCCATTACTTTCTTTTGCTCTTGCACGAATAATGTATGAATCAGGTTTACCAGATGGTGTGATTAATCTAATTCACGGTAAAGGAAGTGGTGCAGGTCAATATTTAGTTGATGCCGTTGATCTTGGAATGGTGGATAAAATATCTTTTACAGGTAGCACACCAGTGGGAAAAATGATTGGAGAAGTATGTGGAAGAAATCTAGTTAGTGCAAGTCTAGAATTAGGAGGTAAGAATCCACTTGTAATAATGCCAAGTGCTAATTTAGACAATGCAGTTGAAGGAGCCTATTGGGCTGGTTTTGGTACTGCTGGACAACGATGTACAAGTCTTGGTAATCTGATTATTCATGAAGATATATATGATGAATTTGTTGATAAATTTATGAACAAAGTGATTAGTACTCCTATCGGAGATTCTATGCGTCATGATGGTATGATATATGGATCAATGCTGTCAGAAAAGTATGCTATTGATTTTCTAAAAGCTCTCAAAATGTGCGAAGAAGATGGAGCTAAGAAATTAATTGGTAGTGGCAGAATCACAAATGATCTTCGTCCAGAGGGTTTTCAAGGGGATGCAAATGAAGGAATATATATGTGGCCACATGTTTATGTTGATGTTACAGAAGACATGAAATGTTTCCATGAAGAAATATTTGGACCTGCAGTTACAATTGTTAAAGCTAGTGATTTTGAACATGCCCTACATTTAGCTAATGCGAGTCCTTATGGTTTGTCTTCAGCGATTTATACAAATGATAGGTTAGAGGCTTATAGATATAAAACTGGAATTAAAGCAGGTATGACTGGAATTAATAATTCAACAACTGGGGCTGAGGCTCACTTGCCATTTGGCGGTGTAAAGGGAAGCGGAAATGGCACCAGAGAATCTGGCATATGGGTCATTGAAGCATACTCTTATTGGCATGCAGTTAATGATGAATTATCCGGTAAATTACAACTTGCACAAATGGATGTAGATGAAGTGGATATAGAAGAAGCTGAGGCTGATTATTCTTCTCTTGCATAGATTAAATTCCCTCCACATTCTTGACATGTTAGATTAGGCGATCATACCTAGGACATATATCAACAATTAGGACAAATAGAGCTTTCTAGATTATCAATGGGATTCATTTCATAAATCCCTTAATATCGAAAATAAATAGTAACTAATATACTTTCAGAAAAAGGTCATGGATGAAAGCAATCACTTATTGGCCACCGTCTATTCGGTTATGATATAAGGCAGGTGTTAGTTAGTGTCTGATGCAATCAAACTTCCTATGAAAAAAGGATTTGGAATTACCGATAGAATCGATAAATGGTGGAATAAACCCTTTTGGATGGGTTTTGGACTTTCTTTGGCGCTTGTTTACACTGCGCTACGTGTACTTGTATGGAATGGGGAAATACATTATGACAATCATAGAGTAACTTCACCTATATTTTCTCCTGATGTTATTCACATTTTTGATTTGCAAACTCCAAACTGGATGAATTCAGCATTACTTATCCTCTGGATACCTTTTGGGTTTAGAGGGACATGTTACTACATGCGCAAAGTGTACCATCGAGTATTTTTTCAAAATCCAACTGCATGTGTTGTAGCAAAACCAAAAATTAGTTATAAGGTAGATTATAAAGGAGAAAAGGGATTATTTATTCTAAATAATATTCATAGGTATATGTTATATTTAGCAATAATTATCCTATCTATGAAAATATATGATGTTTACCATACCATGTGGTTTCAAGGAGATAATGGAGTTGAGTCTTTTGGTATTTCAATTGGAACCTTAGTTCTAGCTATCGAGTCAATGTTGTTATTCATGTATGTAGCTTCTTGTCATGCATTTAGACATCTATTCGGAGGGGGGATGAATCAATGGAGGAATGGTATAAGCGGCATATTTGGAAAATTACATATAAAAATAAGTAATTTAAATATAGAACATGCCTTTTGGTTTTGGACAAGTTTAGTTATGGTATTTTTAGGAGACTTATTTGTTTGGGCAGTTGCTGAAGGGATAATCAATGATATTCACTGGATAATTATTTGAGGTTTTTAATATGAATGAAGAATATATTACACATGAATATGATGTAGTCATCATTGGGGCCGGAGGAGCAGGACTTAGAGCGGCTATTGAAGCGAGTAAATCAGGAGTATCTGTCGCAATGATTTGTAAATCAATGCTAGGTAAAGCACATACTGTAATGGCCGAGGGAGGTGCTGCTGCTGCACTTGGAAACAAAGACCCCCGAGATAATTGGCAAACACACTTTAGAGATACTATGAAGGGAGGAAAATATCTCAATGATTGGAGAATGGCAAGAATACATGCTCAGCAAGCGCCTGATAGAATAAGAGAATTAGAAACATGGGGTGCGATATTTGACAGGACATCTAAGGGACTTACTAATCAACGTAATTTTGGAGGACATACTTATCCTAGATTGGCGCATATTGGAGATGCAACAGGTTTAGAATTAATTAGAACTTTACAAGAAAAAGGAGTTCATATGGGAATGGATGTTTTCATGGAATTTACAGTTCGTAGATTGTTTACAACAGATGGCAAAATATCAGGTTGTTTTGCATATGATAGAAATGATGGAACGTTACATGTCTTCAAATCAAAGACAATAGTCATGGCAACAGGAGGAGCAACTAGGTGTTGGTCGGTTTGTTCTGGATCTTGGGAATATACTGGTGAAGGATACGCATTAGCATATTGGGCTGGCGCTGAAATTGGAGATATGGAGTTCATACAATTTCATCCAACAGGAATGATTTGGCCGCCATCTGTAAAGGGAATTTTGGTAACTGAAGGAGTACGGGGAGAAGGAGGCATGCTTACTAACTCCGAAGGTAATAGATTCATGTTCGATTATGTTCCTGAAATGTATAAAGATGAATTCGCAGATACTGAGAAAGAGGCTTTAGAATGGGTTTCCGAAGTAGTTGATGGAAAATTAGCAACAGTACGTAGGCCTCCGGAACTGCTGACTAGAGATGTTGTTGCAAAGGCAATTAATTCTGAAAGAGATGCGGGAAGGGCAAGTAAGCATGGCGGAGCATACCTAGACATATCATGGAGAGATCCTGATCAAGTCAAGAAAAAGTTACCAGGTATGTATCATCAATTCAAAGAATTGGCTGCAGTAGATATTACAGTCGAAAAAATGGAAGTTGGACCAACTGCACATTATGTTATGGGAGGAATAAAAGTTCATCCAGAAACTCAAGAGACCACTGTCCCTAGGATGTTTGCAGCTGGAGAGGCAGCAACAGGTTTGCATGGTGCAAATAGGCTTGGCGGTAATTCATTATCGGACTTAATTGTATTTGGTAAAATAGCTGGAGAACATGCGGCCCTAGTGGCGAAGGAATTATCAGATTTTCTAGTAATTAATCCAGTAGAAATAGAAGAGTCGATTAAAGAAACTTTAGCCCCTCTGAAACGTAAGGAGGGAGAAAATCCTGCAAAAGTTGTGGAAGATTTAAGAGAGATGATGCAAAATAAAGTCGGGATAATTAGAACTGAAAAATTGCTGAAGGAAGCATTACAAGATTTGGATGATTTAGAAATTCGTTCCCATAAAACGTCAGCTGGAGATAGTAGAATATATAATCCAGGATGGCATCAAGCATTAGAGATTGAAGCAATGTTAGATGTTAGTAGAATGTGTGCATTAGCAGCTTTACACAGAGAAGAGTCTAGAGGAGGGCATACTAGAGATGATTTCCCCATTCCGGATTACAAACATTGGGGAAAAATAAATAGTGTAATAACTAAGAAAGATGGGATGTCCATAGAGCATAGAAGTTATCCTCCAATAGATGAAGAATTGAAAAAATTACTAGATACTGAAGATTTACATGAGGAGGAATAATAATATGAATGAGAATGTTACATTCAAGATTTTTAGAGGAGAACCTGATAATGACGGAGACCCTTTTGGAGAAATGGTAGAATATACTGTTCAAATGGATGAGGGAATGGTAGTACTCGATGTAATACATAGGATTCAGGCAGAACACGCACCTGATTTATCATGTAGATGGAATTGTAAAGCAGGAAAATGTGGTTCTTGCTCAGCAGAAGTAAATGGTAAGCCTCGTTTAATGTGTATGACAAGAATGGAGGAAGTAATGGAAGAAACTCCCGATGGAGAACCTGTACTTGTGAAGCCAATGCAAGCATTTCCTCTTACCAAAGATTTGGTTACTGATACATCATGGGCATATGAAATGAATAAAAAAATGGTCCCAATAAATGGACCAGAAGAAAAAAATTGGGAATTTAATCAGAATGAAGCGAATAGAATACAAGAATTTAGATCCTGTATCGAATGTATGCTATGTGTTAACACTTGTCATGTTTTAAGGGAACATCAAAAATTCGATGAGTTTGCTGGACCTAGGTTCTTTGTAAGACTAGCAGGATTAGAAATGCACCCGTTGGATATCGAAAATAGAATTCCAGAAATAAAAGAGGATTTTGGAATAGGTTATTGCAACATAACAAGATGTTGTACTGAAATTTGTCCAGCAGGCATAAACATAACTGATAATGCAATCATCCCCCTAAAGGAAAGAGTTATTTCAGAATATTATGATCCTATATCCATATTGGCAAAAAAAATAGGGTTGAGGAAGTAAAATATTATCAATTATATCCTGTCTATGCGAATTTTCTTTACATTTGCTTTATTTATTTTATCAGGTAACCACGCAGGTGCACTAGCAGGTTTTGGAACCATTTCTTTTTTACCTGTAAATACATGGACTTTTGCTGTACCTCTTTCTCTGAGCCTGATATCAGTCTCTCCCCTTGTTGCGGCTTTTAGGGCAGCGCCCCTAGGTTGTTTACTGTGGAACACTTGTGTTGTGTCTTTTCCACCTTTCATCAATACAAAATATTTCTTTTCAGTCATATACAATTCTCCAAACCTCTCCATTCTAAAATAGATAATTAACTTTTGGGCAAATGAACATAATAATATTACCTTAAATAGGCATAAGATAAGTTTGGAAGAATTAAAATTCAGCACAGGCTAAAGTTTTGGTATTTGAAATTCCAGGAATAGAACGTATTGAATCAACTACCATTCCGGCTATTACTCCAATGCCATCTGCTTCAACTTTGATAATTATATCATAGTCTCCAAAAAGATGGTTAATATCTGAGACAAAACTTAATTTGGATAACTTATCAAAAACACTTGTTTCTGCACCAGGTTCAACATTTACTAAGACATAACCGGAAGACATATGCGATTCGAGGAGGGTTTAGTGAATCAACTCTTCGGCCTAAATCGGATAAAAACGATGCGATGATTAGATATCCGATGACCTCGCCTCGCTGATTTATGGCAGAAGTGGTAATAGTGAGAGAGTGCAAACATGGACAAGTTAGAGTGTTGTTCGGCAATATTACCACAGTCGAAGGTGATGTGATGGTAATTCCAGCTAATAATCGTCTAGCAGGAAGAGAGGGTTTAGATGAAAAAATGCAATTAGTTGCTGGACCTGAATTGAGAGAATTCTGTACAAATATAGCAAAAGAAAGACGTAAAGAGAATTTACAACCATGTGGAGTTGGAGAGGCAGTTACTTCACCTGGATTTAACCTACCTGCAGAAAATCTAGTGCACGTAGTTGGACCTGATTGTAGAAGACCTTCACAAGATAACTTTAGAAGAGAACTATTGAAAAACTCTTATGATGCATTATTTGAACAAGTTGAAAAAATAGAGCCCAGAGAGACTTTAGTATTGCCACCTTTAGGCATGGATGTTTTTGCCTATCCTCATAGAGAAGGAGCACGAAAGACTATGGAAATTATACTTGATTGGATGGATGGTGAAAATGATCCCGGAGTCAGAATGGTTTTGATTGTAACTCATGAAGATAATTTTCTTAATAATATGAAAACTGTATATAGAGAAGGTGAAGATCAACTTCCAGGTATTGAAAGAACTAGAGATTTTCGTAAAGGAAAATTTCAATAATCATGTAGGTGTAAATGCAATGCTTCTTTTAATGAAATCTTACCTTTTGCCACGGATCTAGCTAAATTAGATGGAATAGTAGATTTACCTTGGCTAGCAAGGCGGCTAATTCTTTGTATTTCTCTCACTTCTCCCTTTGTTGGAATCACTTTTAGACGGTTAAAGACTGATATGCCTTTTTTTAAACCTATATTCTTAGCTGAAGAAACGTGATCATGTCTTGAACCAAAAGAAGTATTAGTCTCGTCCACTAATTCAACACTGAATCCTTGATCAAGACAACTATTTACAATCCTATTAGATAATGTCCTCGGCCCTTTACCTATTCTAATAATAGAAGATTTAGGAGATATGTGATATATTATTTGATTAATCTCTTTAACTACTGAATCTACTTCTTCTAGTTGTAGTGAACCTATTATTCTACCATCAGCAAACCAAGCAAGGCCAGGTCTTGGACCTGTATCGACACCAAAACTAAGTAATTCTACATTTGGACCAGCTAATATTATATTGATATATTTTTGGATAGTGACATCAACTGAATCAATATCGCATGAAACACCATTTTTATCTGTTGATTGTCTGACCTCTTCATCTGTTCCAAACCAAAAAATAACATCAGAAGGTATTTCTGCGCCATATTCTAATTGGATATAGTTAATTTGTGAATATCTTAGTTTTTTGATGAGTCTATAGGCTAATTGAAAGTCGTTAGTCCGCACTCCGACTCTTACCATGTCCACACGAGGTATAAGAAAGCGTTTTAATTAAACACATGTATAATTCATATTATACATATTTGGAAGTAGTTTTATTCTGATAAAATAAGTGTTTCATTCAATATGTAGTCGATGTAGTCAAGTACCCTCACAATGCGCTATCCTTGTGGGAGTCAATTACGAGAGAGAACTACGGTCAGTTTTGGCAGGAGAATTAAAAGGAATAAGAGCCGTTACAAGGTCATGTACGGAAATAGAAAGAGCACAGTCAATGCAAGTAATGCAAAGGCCTTTTCTTGTTGTTAGAGCACCAGGAAGTGGTTCAGAAGGAACAGGAGATTTATTGGCTTTAAGGGGAGACATATGTTTCCCAATAGAGGTTAAGTCTTCAAAGGAAAGTAAACTCTATCTATCGGGGAGAACGGTTAATCAATATAATTCATTAAAAGAAGTTGGAGAAAGATGTGGTTTAATGCCCCTATATGCATACAGATTGAAGGGAGTAAGAGGAGATAGTTGGAGAATAATGAGAGTAGAGGGTACTAATCTAACTGGTAAGCTAAGACAATTATCTCGGAAAATACCTTCTTTACCACTTACTAGAAATGGAACTCCATATTTAGGATGGGAGCATGGTATGCCACTTAATCGATTTATTGCATTAGTATGTGGCCCTGATAGTTCTCGGAATATTGGCCCATCTATAGAAAAAATATCTATTGAAGAAATTCTTATTTCATGAGTAGTTAATTTTAATCTTTAACAAAGTCTTTCCAAGATTTCATATAATTAATAAATATTTGACTAAGATCAGCCTTTCTTAAATGTGAAGTTGAAAATGGTGGTTTTTGAGGTTTATATCCTTCTTCGGTTATTTTACTAGCCCAGTCAGGATGGGCGATTCCTGCACGAGCCACCCCGACAAAATCTGCACCTTGTGCGAATACAGATTTGACGTCATCAATGTCCCATATCCCTCCAGTACAAATTATTGGAGGCAAATTATCTATTGTACTTGTAAACCATTCAGTAAGAAATCGAGGATCTTCTGGTTCACATTTAGAACGAGAAAATGAATCCCAGCAAGATAGATGTAAGAAATCAATTCCTTCATCACGTAAGATTTTAGATAGAGTAATACTTTCATGGAGATCAATTCCGATTTTATGAATTTCTGGAGAAATCCTGATACCTATGATAAAATCATTAGGAACATTTGATTTTATTGAACGTAATATCTCAATAAGAAATTTTGATCTGTTTTCGATTTTTCCCCCCCATTTATCTGTTCGGCGGTTTGTTTTAGAACCCAAAAATTGACTTATTAAATAGCCATGTGCACCATGTAATTCTATACCATCAAAACCGGCCTTAGAACATCTTAATGCTGCCTCCTTGAAATCATTAATTAGTCTAATTATATCTTCCTCAGAAGCCTCTCTTGAATATTTACTATATGATTCATCACATCTATTTTTACTCGCTGAAATTGGTTGAACTCCAGTTAATTTTTGAGGCGCTCGCATTCCTGCATGAAATATTTGAGCAATGGATATTGCACCATTTTGTTTTATATTTTTTGCTAAATAAGATAAACCAGGTATATGAAAATCATCAAATATTCCAAATTCTCCTTCCCATCCCTGACCGTCTCTTGAAACATGAGTTGCTGCAGTAGTGATTATTCCAAAGCCATCTTTCGCCCTTCTTGTTAGCCATTTTATTTCATCATCAGATAGTATACCGTCTTGGAGGCTTTGTTTATTTGTCATAGCAGCTAAAACTGTTCTATTTCTAACATTATGTCCTGTTCTTTCAAAGATAAAATCTTGACCAACAATAGACATAATATTACGCCTTTCTTACTATTATTCCTGCTTCTTTCATCATTTTTGATGCAATGTCGAAATCTGATTGCCATCTTTCTGGTATTTCAATGTTAGATGGATAGACTACTTCACTTATTCCTGCCTGTATTAATGACCTAGAACATCGTGAGCATGGGGGCCATGTAACATATGCCATGGTACCCTTAAGAGAAACTCCAATACGAGCAGCATGCATAATGGCATTTTCCTCGGCATGACATATCATAGGATATTTTTGACTACGATCTTCTAATCTCTCTGACGTATCATCAATGCCCCTAGGGAATCCATTAAATCCTGTGGAACGTATTTCTCTATCTTCACCTACTATAACACATCCAACTTTAGTAGAAGGGTCTTTGCTCCATTTAGAAATATGCACTGCTAAATCGATAAACCTTAGGTCCCACTTGCCGGGCATATACTATGGCGTGAGTGAGTGGCTAATCATACTGCCTACTTTAATGGTGGATGGATTGTTAAGATATCGTATAAGTCCAAAGAGTCTCTAATAATTACGTAATTCATAATTTCGCCAACTAAATATATACTACCTATTATCAAAACAGAACAATTTAATTTTTTAGCCATAATTTCTAATTTGATAATAGCATTATGAAGATCATATATGATTTCTAATTCACTCAAACCTAACTTTTCTAATTCATCGAGGATATTTTGAGGATTAATCGGCTTTTTTCGTCCTTTTGACGGTTTAGTAACTATTGTATGCAATATTTTTGATTGCCCTCTAAAAGGAGATAGTGTTTCATAAATATCCGGTTTAGATGTCATTCCAATCAGCATGATAACTTCTTCGTCAAGTGAATTTAACTCATTTTCAATACTTTCAATATTATGAGCAGCACTAACTCTACATCTTATTCCTGGTATCCAACTAATATTATCTTCTGATCTGCCTAGCCAATTAAGTTGATAGTCGTCTATTTTCCAACCCAGATAATTAGCTATATGTATTGCATATTCTTTTGATATTTCCCATGCTTTTAGAGAACTTGGATTAAACCACTTTAGGTCGCTTCCAGCGATTTTTGTAAAAACTTCTCTTACATCATAATCTGGGTGGAATAGAGAAAATAATGGAATATTTGGACGATGTATATATGCTTTCTCTGAAGCAATTTCTACTAACGTTTCTCCCAATATTTCTGAATGATCTTTGGAAATTGTAGTTATAGCACAAAGTTGTGCTTCTACTAATCTAGTTGAATCTAGGCGCCCCCCAAGTCCTGTTTCAATGATGGCAATATCTATTTTTGATTCTGAAAATACAAGTAATGAAGTGAGGAATGTAATTTCAAAATATGTAGGTTCGATTACTGGCTCAATTAATGATGCTTCATGTACAGAAGATAAGCATCTATTAAACAAATCTGTGCTTACTGGTCTTCCGTCAATTCTGGCTCTTTCTTCAACAATAATTAAATGTGGGGATGAAAATAAACCCACTAATAGACCATTATTTGAACCAATTGCAGATAAATTGGCACATAATGATCCTTTGCCGTTAGTTCCAGCTACATGTATCGAAGAGAAGTTTTTTTGAGGATTTTCAAGTCTACTAAGCATCTCAGTACAATTATTTAATCCTAGTTTTATTCCTGAACTAATACTATTTTTCAGCCATATTTTAGGAGTTTGAATACCCTGACCTGTAATGCCCATGTGAGGGTCAAAGTGAAATGTGTATTGAATGTCGTGGAAGCATGTCAGAGTATAATGTGTCAGAAATATTACAGGCAATGCGCGAACAATGGGTCTCGATGACAGGAATGGCAGGCATGTTTGTTAGTTCAATTCTACTTGGTTTATTCATACAGCCTGTATATAATTTCGATACAGCAAGGGCCTTTGGAGAAGAAGGTACCACAAAAGCTGGAAATATATTATTAGAATTAGTGATGATATTTTTATTTACAATATTAATAATCTGGTTGGCAAGAAAAGGCTTAGATTACTTGATCAAAGGGATTGTCATGGTGGCCCTTTGGTTTAGCTTATTGTATACAATATATCCTATGACTTGGTTGTTAGTAGCTTTAACTGACATAATAACGAATGGTTTTTTCTCAGATAATATACTAGAAAATTTTATTATATTTGGAGCAATATTATTTAGTGTTGGACTAATGATTTATTTGAATAAATATCCAGAATGGTATGTGGTGAATAGCGTAGGAGTATTGGTTGGAGCAGGAGTAATCACTATGATTGGTATTTCTTTTACACCTGTATTGGTTATTATGTTTATGACCTTGGCAGCAATATATGACCATTGGGCTGTAAATAAAAGTAAACATATGCTTGAGTTGGCAGATACTATGATCGGGCTAAAATTACCCGTATTATTGGTTGCACCCAAGGGTAAAGGATACTCATTCAGAGAACAAAATGATAAAATAATGCAAGATGAATTAATAGATTCTACAAAAGAAAAGGTTACAATGTCAGAAAATAAGTCCAGAGATGCGTTATTTATGGGACTGGGTGATGTAATTTTTCCAGGAATTTTAGTCATTTCAAGTGTTACCTTCTTACCCGAAATAGGACCTATTGTATTTGATTTCTGGCCTGGTAGTGAACCAGTTTACTATGGTCCAATGTTAGTTGGATTGGGCACTCTAGTTGGAGGATTATTCGGTTATCTAGCTCTTATGACTCAAGTTGCCAGAGGAAAACCACAAGCCGGACTTCCTCTATTGAACGGAGGTAGTATTCTTGGATACATTATTTCAGGAACAATTGCTATCGGATTTGATCAGCTATGGCATAACATTACCCTGTTATAATAAAAATTGCCGATTAATTGAAGGGTAAATGTCTATCCCTAGAGGTTGTTAGTATGTTAGACATTAACTTGTTTAGGGAAAATAAGGATATTATTTTTGCAGATCACATTAAGAGAAAAATTTCTAATAATAATATCAATGAAGTAATTAGATTAGATGAAGAATGGCGAAAGGTAAGATATGATTCAGATGTATTACGTAAAGAACGTAATGAAGCTGCAAGAGGTATTGCTGCAGCGAAAAAAATTAATGATTTGGAGAAAGTTAATGATATAATGAGAAAGGTTGCAACTATTGGCTCAAAAATTGATGAATTGGCCATTTTGGCTGATAATTATTTACAAGAAAGAGACTCTTTAAGGATGAAAATTCCAAATATACTTCATGAAAGTGTACCTGTTGGTGAAGATGATCAGAAGAATACATTACATAGTTTACATGGAAATAAAATACAATTAAATTTTGATGCAAAGACTCATAATGAAATTTTAGAAGAAAATGGATGGGTAGACTTAGAAAGAGGTGCAAAGGTAACAGGAAGCAGGTTTTATTTTCTGAAAGGAGACTTGGCAAGACTTGATTTAGCATTACAAATTTATTCCTCTAACTTTTTGATGGACAGAGACTATACCCTTATACAACCCCCATTAATGATGAATAGAAAATCATATGAAGGAGTCACTGATCTTAGTGATTTCGAGAATGTAATGTACGGGATAAAACCGGATGAATATTACTTAATTGCTACAAGTGAACATCCTTTAACAGCAATGAGGATGGAGGAAATAATAGAGCCATCTGAATTACCAATCAAATTAGTTGGTATTTCTCAATGCTTCAGAAGAGAAGTTGGAGCACATGGACTTTCGGATAAAGGAATTTGGAGAGTCCATCAATTTACAAAGGTAGAGCAAGTTGTCATTTGTCACCCAGATGAGTCATGGAAACATCATGAAGATTTATTAAAAAATGCTATTGATTTATGGACTGACCTAGGAATTCATTTTCGAGTTGTAAATATATGTACTGGAGATATTGGTACAGTTGCATCAAAGAAATATGATTTAGAAGCATGGCTTCCAGGAGCAAATGAATACAAAGAAGTAGTATCTTGTTCTAATTGTACAGATTATCAGGCTAATAGACTGAAAATGCGTTATCGCACTCCAGAAGGAAATTCTTCAGTACATACTTTGAACTCAACAGCGGTTGCAACAAGTCGTACTTTAGTTGCAATAATGGAGCAGTATCAAAATGAAAAGGGCCAGGTCGGAATCCCTGATGTTTTACAGCCATTGATGAATGGTCAAAGATACCTTGAGCCGTTGAAATAATAATTAATCATTAATCTCAACTAAAAGAGCATCCATATCAACTCTTTGTCCTACTTCATGAAACAATGAAGTTACTTCTCCGTCTCTTGGAGATTGAATCTTATGTTCCATCTTCATTGCCTCAATTACCATTATGTTCTGACCCTTTCTTACCCTTTGCCCTTCCTTGACAAAGATTTGTATTATTGTCCCTGGCATAGGGGCTACTAGACTTCCTTCATTTTGTTTTTGGGAAGAATGCCCAACTTCATGAACATTTACGATATGAACCCTTCCATCTAAATGAATCCAAAATGAATCTTTTATCTTGACAATGTGTACTAATTTAGATTTCTCACCAGTTTTCAGTAATAGTCTATTAGAATTAGAATCTCGAGTTACAGAAATATCTGAAATAGGAATTTCTTCATCTTCTATCTTTAAACTAGTTAAAGATATTATTCCATCACTGTCGACTAAATCAACAGTATACCGAATTTTATCTTGTCCTACACTCCATTCCATATTTTTACCTCAGGGAAATATTCTTGATAATGTCTTAAATGGATCTCCGGCATGGCCGCTATAATTATCCATTATTTCGTCGTTTGATAACATAGATGATTGTGTATTTATTCCTAATCTTTCTGCTGCCGATGCTATTGCAATTAGATAAGAAGGGTCGGTAGTCGGCTGAATGAAAATTGAATCATGAGCATTGTCCAAATAATCTGTAGTCATCAGACCTTCAGAAAATATATTTTGTTTTATTATATCTCTTAGGAAGCCTAAATTTGTAATTACTCCTAAGATTATGAAATCAGAAAGGGCTGTATCTAATTTCCTTAAAGCAGCTTTTCTATTTGGTGCATGAACTATTAATTTAGCAAGCATTGGGTCAAAATCAATTGTAATCTCGTCACCTTCACGAAAACCTGAGTCTAATCTTATTCCTGGCCCTGTTGGACATTGCCATTTTGAAAGTATACCTATTGCAGGTAGAAATCCGTTTGACGGATTCTCGGCATAAATACGGGCTTCTATTGAATGGCCATTAATGCCAATATCTTGTTGAATTAATCCTAAATCTAAACCTGCAGCAATCTCAAACTGTTTCTGAACTATATCTATACCGGTAATCAACTCTGTAATTGGATGTTCGACTTGTAATCTTGTATTCATTTCCAAAAAAAAGAATTCCCCTTTTGAAGATAATAGAAACTCAACAGTCCCAGCGCCTACATAATTTACAGATTCCGCAGCTTTGAGTGCAGATTGACCCATCAGTTGCCTGATATCATTAGACAAAGCTGGAGAGGGTGTTTCTTCTATTACCTTTTGATGACGACGTTGTAAGGAACAATCTCTTTCGTTCAGGTGAACACAATTTCCATTCTCATCGCATAAAATCTGTATTTCTATATGTCTCGCTTTTGCAAGTAATCTTTCTACATATACAGTTCCATCACCAAAGGCTGCTGACGCTTCTCTTGATGCAGCCTCGTATTGTGATTTAAGATTCTTTGGCGCATGAACGGCGCGCATTCCCTTACCTCCGCCTCCTGCACTAGCTTTGAGTAGTAATGGGTATCCTACTCTCGCAGCTGCGGCTGCCAATGGTTCAATGTAGTCTTCATCCTCTTGAATAAATATCTCCTCGCCCGGTATTATCGGTACCCCAGAATTAATCATCTTATTACGAGCAGAAATTTTATCGCCCATGATTTTTATTGATTTTGGGCTTGGCCCTATCCAAATCAAGTTTGAATCAATGACAGCTTTGGCAAAGTCAGAACGTTCAGAAAGGAAACCATAACCAGGATGAATGGCCTCTGCTCCCGAAATTTTAGCTGCATTTATTATTGCTTCTATATTCAAATATGTCTCAGACAATAGTTTACCCGGTAGGTGGATGGATTCTTCGGAAATTTCAACATGTAATGACTTTGCATCAGAATCTGAGTAAATTGAGATTCCCCTTAAACCTGATTCTTTAGCCGCTTGGAGAATTCTCACTGCAATTTCTCCCCTATTTGCAACCAATACTGAAGAATATGGTTTTACAGCATTAGACATCCAATCGGGATACATACTTATCACCCTTGTTTTTCATCTTTCCAATCAGGATTTCTCCTTTCGATGAATGAAGATAGTCCTTCTTGGCCTTCTTTAGAACCGCGCATTTCACTCGTCTTATCTAAAGTAAATTGACGTAGTTGTAAATTATCACCCGTCCAAAAATCAAAAAATAATGTTAATTTTTTAGCCTCTGATATAGCCATTGGACCTGTACTCAAAATTTCAAGTATTATTTTATCAATAGATTCCATAAAGTCATTACTGTCGCTTACTATCTCATCAACAAAACCTATCCTTAATGCCTCTTTAGCATCAATTCTGCCGGCCATCATAGATAATCTACGAAACTGAGCACTACCTATTCTTCGATATACATATGGACCTATTACTGCAGGTAATATTCCAAGCTTTGCTTCAGAAAGTGCAATCTTCGAATTTGATTCCATTATCACATAATCTAAGCATGACACAAGTCCTGCTCCGCCTCCTAATGCAACTCCTTGAATAACTCCAATAGTAAAACAAGGGTGAGACCAAAGAGAATAAAATAATTGGTCAAGTTGGATCGAGTCTTTTCTGTTTTGTTCAACTGATTTTGATCCCGCTTCACGCATCATATTAATATCAGCACCTGCGCAAAAATGTTTTCCTTCTGATTTTAATATGAGAATTCTAAGATTCTTATCTCCATTAGAATCAATTAAATTATTATTCTCTCCTACTGAATGATTTTTTGACCATGACAATAATTGTATCAGTTCATAGATTAACTTTTCATTTAAAGCATTATATACTTCTTCTCGCTTTATTGTTATTGTTACAATTGAATCTTTGACAGTCAATGTACAAAGTTTTGTCTCAGGTTTAGAATCTATCATTTTCAAATCATCACATCCTAAATACGCCATAATTTTGCTTTGGCATTGGAGCGTTTAAAGATGCAGAAATACACAATCCCAAAATATCGCGTGTATCTCTTGGATCTATCACTCCATCGTCCCAAATTCTGGAAGTTGAGTAGTATGGAGAACCTTCTTCATCATATTTTTTTAATATTGGATCTCGAAACTCATTTAGAGAGTTACCAATCATAGGTATTTTTCCTTCCCTTGCTCTTTGATCTTGTTTTACTGTGGTTAATACATCTGCGGCTTGAGGTCCACCCATTACAGAGATACGCGAATTAGGCCACATAAATACAAAACGAGGATCAAAAGCACGCCCACACATGCCATAATTTCCTGCTCCGTGCGAACCCCCTATTACTACAGTAAATTTTGGAACTGGAACACAAGAAACAGCAGTCACTAATTTTGCTCCATCTTTTGCTATACCTCCTGATTCGGCATCTTTTCCAACCATAAATCCAGTAATATTTTGTAGAAAAATTAACGGTATTCCTCTTTGTCCACATAATTCTACAAAATGTGCTCCTTTTAATGAGGATTCTGAAAATAATATCCCATTATTTGCTATAATACCAACCGGATAACCATGAATTTTTGCGAATCCGCAGACCAAGGTCGGGCCATATCTATTCTTGAATTCATGAAATCTGGAACCATCAACAATCCTTGAAATTATTTCTCTAACATCATAGGAAGTTCTGTTATCTATAGGTATGATTCCCATTAATTCCTCTGCATCATATATTGGCTCTTCTACGATACCTGTATCAAGTCTATGTTTAGGTTTGATATTAAGATTTTCAATGATATTCCGTACCATCCGTAAAGCTTCTGGCTCATCTTCAGCGAAGTGATCTGCTACTCCTGAATCTCTGGTATGTACTACTGCCCCTCCTAATTCTTCAGCAGTTACTTCTTCGCCTGTAGCCGACTTAACTAGTGGAGGGCCGGCTAGAAAAATTGTACCATTTTCTTTTACAATTATTGATTCATCTGACATTGCAGGTATGTATGCTCCACCCGCAGTACATGATCCAAGAACGGCTGCTACTTGCGAGATTCCTTTACTAGAAAGTATAGCCTGATTTCTAAAAATTCTCCCAAAATGTAGTTTATCAGGAAATACCTCATCTTGGAGTGGTAGAAAGGCTCCACCTGAATCAACAAGATAAATACAAGTTAGATTATTTTCTTCTGCTATCTCTTGGGCCCTGATATGTTTTTTGACAGTTAAAGGATAATATGAACCTCCTTTAATGGTAGCATCATTTGCAACAAACATACATTCTTTCCCATGGACTACACCTATTCCAGTAACAATTCCTGCAGAATGAGCTTTGCCATCATAGCAATCATTTGCAGCTAGAGGAGACAGTTCTAAAAAAGGAGTCCCGGAATCGCATATATCCGATATTCTCTCCCTTGCTAATTTTTTATTTCTACTTCTATGACGGTTGACATATTTATCCCCTCCGCCAAGTTTTACTTTGGACAATTTTTCTCTTAAATCATCAACTAAAGTACTATTTTTCTCTTTACATCGGATAAAATCTTGACTTGTAGAATCAATACGTGTGGGTAGCCTCTCCATTGCCTTCAATCCTCCAGATGGTGTATAAGTATTCAATTGAATTGTCTATTATTCAAAAAAATAAAATAATTAGACTCCTAAAGCTAGTCTGAAAACATCTCGAAGACCTGGGGCCATACCCACAACCAACATGGCTAATCCGATTAGTAATCGTAAATGTTTTTGTCTATTTTCAAAGTTGGATATAGTGAAGAAATACCATATTAATATTCCTAATCCTAATTTTATTATTACAAATCCAGCAGCTGAATTAAATTGTTCAATAATCCAAGCAGAAAAAACATGCTTTTCCCTATAATTAAAAAAATCAATACCAATCCAAGTTGCTACGCCATCAAGTAATTGTCCTGCGACAGCCAAAAATACCACTGGAGATGCCCCTATAGCTTTCTTGCGGTGTTCTTCGATGAGATCTTTATCTGGAGAAGCGAGAGCAATGTAGTCTTCTTCAGTCATTACTCCCGGGAGTATGCCAGCAATTAATCCGTTTTCAGATAATTCTTTTACTGAAGGAGAGCCAATGCTATACATAAAATATGCAAGAAGCGAAGGGAGACCGATTACTACCATTATTGGCCATAATACTAATTCTTCACTAGGAATATGACTTGCATAAGATGCAAGTGCACCAATAAATATCAATGATCCTCCAAGACCAACAGAATAAACAGTTTTCTGGACAGGAGTGAAAACTTTTAATGATTTATTTAATAACTGCGGTGTAAAAATAGCAAGCATTCCAATCAACAAAAGTAGTGTCATATCTATTTCTTGATTAATTACTTTGTCACTGTTGGATATTGATGACACATATAATAAAAATTGTGCTAGAATTAACAAACTAGAAACTAGCTCTATTTCTTTTTCTAGTTTAATCTTATTTTTTGATTTCTTCTCAAGATTGTATGCCACTGAACCTGCTATAATAACCCAAAGGGCGGTTTGAAAATGAACCCCTGGGCTAACAAAATATGGAGCGAGGTTTGAATCAAACATTTGTGCATCTTCAACAACTTCTCCAAAAACTGCCCAGAAAACATAAGGAAATAGTGCAATTAATGTATAGTCACTAGAATCTATATTCAAATATCTCAATAATGCGGCTAATGATACCACAAACATCGCCAAAATAAATGCATAAGTCATGGTATTAATTGTGTTATAACCTGCATCTGAGGTTTCTTCAGCAATAATTGGATCTAAGTAGTATTCATAAATAAAATCTGTAAGAGGGTTTTCAAGATTCAAATATGAAAGAAATAATCCACAAAAAAATAGTGCAAATGAAATTAATATGATATTTATAGACCATTTTTCATAATCATATAACTCTTCCAAGTGATTAGACATTGTGCCGGCGAAGAGATTATTGCGCTTAGGTGTGGCGGTTTTATTCACTCTTCTTCATATATTATTTCTTCATCCTCTGCAAGTTCCAACATTTCAGATATGTCGTCCTCACTTTGAATATTCACGGGAGAATTAGTAAATTTTCTGGAGGCTTTTCTTCGGGCCTCGGCTAATCCAGGTACTAGAGCATTAAAACCTGATTTCGGCTCATCGGTTCGATCTTGATGTGAATCTAGACTTCGGGATTGTATGCGATGTTTTCTTTTATCTTGTTCTAGGCCATACAAAACAGTTCCATGCTCAGAACCCCTCAATATTCCTTCAATTGCCGGCCCTGCAATTGCTAAACTTTGATCATCCCCGATTATTAAAACCGTAGAGCCATAAATAGATATTTCACAACCCGTTAATTCTTCAATCAAACTCCTTATTCGGCCATTTGTGCCTATGAGCCTACTTCTCATTCTACGAATCTGATTAGGTTGGCGCCCAACCCATTCCCTAATATCATACATCCTCAGAAAAATATCGTCATTTAATAACTGTAGAGCCCTTTTTGGCGCTAAACCTCTGCCTATTGACATAATTAAATCAGGCATTTTCATACAAATTATGGGATCTGGGTTCTCTGAATCCCATGTTATGTTGACCTCTCCTGATTGAGAATCTATTTGTAATAATCCACCGCATGCTTTTTCTATTAATTTACGAGTTGATCCTCGCTTTCCAATGAGGACTGCGATACGGTCTTTTGGTATACGCGCAAGATGCTCCATGAATCTGGTCAGAGAATCATATATTTTAATCTCCGCCCGGTAGAGGTTCTAATTTTGGAACTGGTTCATCTAAAACTCTAACTAAACATTCTGCTAAATCTACTGTAAATCCTTTACGATTAATCCATTCTACTAATCTTGTGATATCTCTGACTAAGAATTCTTCTGCATTAGGATGTTGATTAGTTACTGCCTGGCCAACATCTATAATCCAAATATCATCATTTTTTATTAAAATATTATATTCACTAAAATCTGCATGAACTAAATTACATGATTGCCAATTTATTGCTATAATATCTAGAAGTTGAGAAAAAATCTCAAATGGATTTTCAATAGATATATCTCTTAGTCTTGGACTAGCTTGTTTTTCACCTATGAATTCCATAATTAATACATTCTTAAAATGAGAGATGGGTAATGGAACTCTGAGTCCATTTGCCCTCATACGCTTTAAATTTCTATATTCTTTACGAACCCATATATTGACTAACTCTCTATGACGTCTCGAAAGACCTCCAAATCTTGGGTCTCCATCAATATATTTTGCTAAACTCTTGAAAACAGCATTAGTGGTATGAAATATTTTGACGGCAACTGGTCCATTTTTACTGGTTGCATAAAAAACATGTGCTTCTTTACCCCTTGCTATAGGATATTCGATGGTCTCGATATCTCCTTTTTGCATCATTTTATGAATTGCTAGGAGAGTAGAACTGTCAAATACCTGATCAAAAACTCTTCTATCTACCCACTCATATCTACCTTTACCCATTACTCCTTGAAGTCCATGTTCAACTTCATTGAATAATTTCTTAAATCGTGGTTCAGAAATCCATTCATGTTTCCTTTCACTTTTCATTAAGGAGTCGAAGTCAGGCTCCAAGTCCCATTCTTCGTCTCTCATTTAATTCACCCGAAGAACGAGTCAATATCATCATTATCATTATTCATTGGAGGTGAATGAATTTCTGGCTCTTTAATTACTTCAGAATCTGAAGTTATCTCTTCAGATAATTCTTCTACTTCTTCGTTCTCAATTTCTTTATCTGGAGTTGTTGGAGAATCTTCTGCCATTCCAAATAAGTCGACAATTTCAGGTAATACTCCCTTTCTTGAAAGATAGAGAGATTGAGTTTTTGTATACCTCATACAAACATTAGCTTTTTCATCTTGAAATTCCCATGGTTGGAGTGTTATCAAGTCTCCTTCTCTTACCCACTGTCTCCTTCTCATTTTTCCAGGAATCCTGGCGAGACGGGTTTGACCATCTTCACAAATAGAACGTACCCTTCGACCTCCTAGGATCATGTCTGCAATTGCGAACATTTCATTCACTTTTCTATTGGGCAGAGGTACACGAATCCTATCTCCAGTTCCAGATTCAAGACGTGCAAGAAGTTCGGCATCTACCTTTTCTTCTCTACGTGCCATATACCTCGGTCGATAGACTCCTATGTGAACTTGAGCATGGTTCATCTAAATTAGACTAAGGATTGGGCTGCTTCATTAACAATTTCAAGTAACATCTCCGACAGAGGACCAATACCAAGTAAGATAGTGAAAATTGCACATATTATTATTGTAATTCTTAGATAAATAGATTTTTCCAATGGTTTTGAGGATACTGGCTCATCAAAAAACATAATCAACCCTATTCTTAGATAATAGAATAATGAAATTGCACTATTAATTACTATAGAAATAGCTAACCAGAAAATTATATTTACACTAGTCGCCCAATTTAATATTGTTGTCGATGATATATTTCCTGTTCCTGCGGAGATATTAACTATTCCATTTATCATCAAAAGCTTAGACAAGAAACCTGATAATGGCGGGATGCCTGCTAATGAAAGCATAAAAATAAACATAGAAACTGCAATTGTGGAGTCTCTACGTACTAATCCCTTTAATCCATCCATACTATGACTTAAACCCTCTTTTTCAAGTAAGCTAAGCACTAAGAATGCACCTAATTTGAATAACACAAGTATTGTTAGATGGAACATTAATGCAGTGATTATCAAAATATTTGAATTTTGGTTTCCCAGGCCGCTGCCTATTGCAGCTATAGCAGCAAGCATATATCCTGCATGGGCTACACTTGAGTATGCCAACATTCTTTTTGGGTTATCACTAGTTAACGCAGCTAAATTACCCCATGTCATTGTGATTACTGAGATTACTGCAATTGCAAACATCCAATATGCTTCCGTACCTTCTTCCGGTAAGGTCACAATAAGTAAAATTTTCATTATGGCTACAAAGCCCATGGCTTTCGATGCAGTTGCAAGTAACCCAGCAATAGGAGATGATGCTCCCGAATATGCATCAGGAGTTGCCAAATGGAATGGTGCAGCACCTACTTTGAAACCAAATGCAACGAGCATGAGGCCCATTCCTATACCTGCCAAAGGATCGAGAGATTCCATAGATAACCAAGAATTACTAAGAGAATGTAGTTGTAGATCTCCGTTCCATAAATACAGCAATGACATTCCATAAATTCCAACGGCGGATGCAACTGAGCCTACAATGAAATATTTTGTTCCAGCCTCTCCTCCGATATCTTTCTCTTTGTAAAAACCTACAAGGACATATGATGACAAAGAGGCCAACTCAAGACTAACAAAGAGTAAAAATAAATGAGTAGATTTAGACATTAAACACATACCTAGTCCTACCATCAACAGGAGAATGTAGAAATCTACTTGTCGGCGATTATTCATCAGTATATTTATTTTAATTGATACTGAATCTGTTGAATCAGAACTTTCAGGTATCTTAGGATTTTTTCTAGGAGGCATTACATAGAAAGTGGCTATTGAGGTAATAAGTAGAGTCGAGGTAAAAATTAATGAAAATAGATTTGTGAATTGATTAATTTCCATTATTTCTCCAACATAGCCATTTGTTTCCCCTTGAATCATTATCAATGACATGATAAAAGAAAGAGTGAATGTAAATATTGCTATTATGCTAGGAATATATGGATTATTTACTTGATTGAATCTAGTTCCTCCAATTAAGACGGGTATAGAAGTAGTAGTCAGAGGTATGCGTATTTTAGCATCACCCAGATTAGGTATTATTATCATTGCCAATATCCCAATAATCATCATACTTTCTGGGATTAATAATTCCATTGAAATATCACTCAAAGAACTCATTTGAATACCTCCAAAATCCAACTTAAGCTTGGCCTCCATATATCGTTACTTTGCATAGCATCGATCATAATTTCACTCATAAATTCTGTACTCCATACTGACATCATATCCCAGAAAATAAATGGAAAAATACCAAAAATAATTGTGAAAATGCCTAATATAAACATACCCGTATTTTCATGCCATGTAACATCACGAGGTTTTTCACCATGTAGACTATCAGGTAACTTTCCTTGATTAGGATCATCTGACTCAAAGATTGTACGTTGCATAGACGTTAGGTAATATGTTGCAGTTATCACCAAAGTTAAGGTTGGCAACATAACCAACCATCCAAAAGATAGCCAAAACGCAATTAGTATCGCAACTTCTGCTACGAAACCTGCCATTAAAGGCAAACCCAAGCTAGCCATCCAGCCCAACATCATATGCCCAGATAGATATGGAGAATGGTGTGCTATTCCCCTCATGGAACCAATTTCTAATGTATGATAATGATGTTTGAAGGCTCCTGCTACCGCGAATAACAGTGGGCTTATGATTCCGTGTGCAAACATCATGAATAACGCACCAGCAATCCCAAGAGGTTGCATCGTGGCTATTCCAAGGAATATTAACCCCATATGTGAGACCGAAGAATATGCAACCATTCTCTTGAGATTTGTCTGCCCCATGCACACCCATGCACCATAAACTAAACTTGCCATTCCTAAGAAAACTAAAAGCGGAGTAAATATAATTGTAGATTCAGGGAAAATAGTAACTGCAACTCTAAGAAAACCATATGCTCCCATTTTAAGCATAACTCCAGCCAATAGCATAGATCCAGCCGTTGGTGCCTGAACGTGTGCATCAGGCAGCCATGTGTGAACTGGTACACTAGGCATTTTTGTTGCAAAACCTATTAGTAAAAGTATCCAAACAAAATGTCTAAGCCCTTCATTTGGCATGAAATTACCTTGGATAGACATCTGTACTAAATCGAAGTGGTGACCTGTCATACTTCCAATTCCAGGCAACGAAGTAGTATGGAAATACATCACTAATATTCCTATGAGCATAAATACACTTGCAGTAAATGTATAGATAAAAAATTTCATTGCAGCATATTTTCTATTTTCGCCGCCCCACAATAGAATAAGTAAAAACATAGGGATCAATGTTAATTCCCAAAAAACATAAAAAACAAACAAATCTAATGAAACAAAAACTCCTAACAAAGCACCTTCCATTATCAATATTAGAGGATGGAAAATATGTCCTTTCTTTGCGTCCCATTCCACTAGCATGGATATTGGAATTAAAAAGGCAGTTAACCATATCATTGGAAATGAAAGAGCATCTGCGCCAACTTTCCATTGAACTCCTATTGATGATATAAGGGAAAATTGTTCATTCTTTAGAACATATTCACCATGTAATAGATTTGTCCATTCTACGTTACCAATTGTCCCAATGAAAATCATAGTTGCAATAGCAAACATAGCCAATGCAATTCCCATACATATATTACGAGTAATCTTTTTCAAATTAGAACTCATTTCTTTGGGTAATATTTGAGGTAGAATAATTAATGTTATGCCTGTGAATAGAGGCACGAGTGTCAATATTGTCAGAATATCTATGTTCATGCATTGACCCCCCAAATTAATATAAATATTGAAATCATACCAACTGCTGCCATCAGGATATAATCTCTGGCACTTCCAGTAGTTATTTTCCTTATTTGTATTGAGCTTGTAACGGATCTGGATTCTACTTGTTTTATTATCCCATCAATTATTATACGATCAAACCATGCAGATATGTTAGCGATTGGAATAATAGTTTTAGAAATCAAATATTCATAAATATCATCAAAATATAATCTATTTTGTAATGCCTCTGAGAATTGTGATTTTGACATATTTTCTACATCTTGATGGCCAAATTTACTTGAAAGTATTACTAACCAATTAATTGGTGCTATAGCTTTCTTTCCTTGTTGTAATTTTCCCCCATGAACTCTTGCGGCTATTACAGGGCCAACAATAAAGGAAAGCAATATTGTTGTCCAACCGACAATTCTAGTAGTCATATCGGAAGGAAGGAAAGCATGCTCTAATATGTACAAAAGTCCATGCATCTCTAAATGATCATTATCTGCTGATAAGAAATGTATGATATCCAAAAGAGCTAATCCAAAACCTCCAATCGCTGTTATAACTGTAAGAATCAATAATGGCTCTCTAATCCAAGGTGTAGATTCGTGCACATGATTTACAACATCGTTTTTGGGTTCTCCAGCGAATGTCATTAACCACATCCTTGACATATAAAAACCAGTCATCCCTGCAGTAGCAAGGATAAGTATAGCAGGAATTAACATTAATGGCTCATATTCGATTGCTGCTTTCCAAGTCTCAGCAATAATTCCTTCTTTAGACCAAAAACCACCAATAAGAGGGACCCCGATGATTGACATAGAGCCGAACATCATTGCCGTAGCAGTAATTGGCATTTTTGAAGCTAAACCACCCATATTACGCATGTCTTGAGGGTCGAAGTCATGATTATGGGATGTATCATCATGCATATGATCATGTGCATGATGCATTTCATGAATAACTGAACCACTGGCCATGAATAACATACCTTTTGCCATGGCGTGATTGAATAAATGGAACATTGAAGCACCAAAAGCAATCATTGCTGCGTGATGATGGTCAGTATTATAGAACCAAAGTGCAACTCCTAGGCCGGTAAATATATACGCTAATTGACTCATAGTAGAATATGCAAGAACTTTCTTAATATCGTTTTGAACAAATGCAATTAATGCAGCCATAAATGCTGTTATTCCTCCTATGAATGCAATAATTATTCCTAGATTTTCTAAACCTGAGACTCCATTATAATGTACATCAACGAAAGGGACCATCCTAGCCACCAAATATAATCCAGCGTTTACCATTGTTGCGGCGTGTATCAATGCAGACACAGGAGTTGGACCCTCCATAGCATCGGGTAACCAGACATGTAATGGAAACTGTGCAGACTTTCCAACTGCACCCACAAATAATAATAATAGAGCCCAAAATAATTGATTTGAATCTACTAGGGCTCCTGCCACTCCTGTTGATGGATCATCAAAAATTACTTCAAAGTCTAAAGAACCATATATATCATAAAGAATAAATAATCCAACCATCAAGAAAACATCTCCTATCCTAGTTGTAAGAAATGCTTTTTTTGCTGCATAAGCAGCACTTACTTTCCAATAATAAAAACCAATTAGAAGATAAGAACAAAGTCCCATAATTTCCCAGAATATGAATAGCCAAAGGAAACTATCTGCCAGCACCATCCCAAACATCCCCATACTGAATAATACAAATTCTGCATAAAAGCGATGGTTTCTATCTTCATTTATTGGATCTGTATTCATATAACCCATGCTAAACCAACATATCAAGAAGCAAAGAAAAGTTGCAACAAATAAGATCATCAAAGTTACTTGGTCTATCCAAATGCCCACTCCAATTATTCTAATTTCTTCTGAAATAGTAAAATCGGACTGTAAGAAATCAAAGGTTATCCATTCAAACCAAGTAAGTATAGATTGATCTGTAAAATTTGAAGAACCATAAAGATAATCAAATAAAATCCAGAGTGCTACAGTAAGAGAAACTGCAAGTGCACCTAGTGCTAATATTCCGCCTTCTTTCCATTTATTTTTCCAAACTTTATTTTTATTGAAAATTTGACCAATGATAAGAATTGTTGGGAATATCAATAATGGAACTGTAATAATTAAAAATGCTGCATCTACCGAATCCCAGCCCATTAATTTTAGGAATGGTGCTAGTAAAAGTATAGGAATTAATGGGTACAATAACGGATATTCATGCTTTATCTGGCCCATAATTTCACCTCAATTCCTTAATATATTAGCATCTTCTAAAGATATAGTTTCCTGTGTACTGTACATCGATAGTAAAATAGCCAAACCAATAGCAACTTCTGCTGCTGCAATAGCGATGGCAATAGCGGTAAATACCCACCCATTTACATCCCCATAATACATTGCCCCTGCAACAAAGTTTAGATTTGCAGAATTTAACATTAATTCTATACACATTAGAACAACTATGGCATTTTTATGATAAAAAGTTCCTAAAAGACCTATGCCAAATAGTATTACACCTAAACCTACTATCCAACTAGGATCTATCATTATTCTTCCTCCATTGTTTGGGAATCTTTGGTAAATTTTTTGAATTTACTTATATTTTCTAATTCTTCGGAAACATCTCCTCTAATATCCCATACGAGATTAATTAAGCGTTCATCCCTAACTAAGTATGAAGCCCCAATCATGGCCATTGCTAGAAGTATCCCTAGTATTATAGTCGCAATTGCCCATTCATTGAAGATAGCATCGGCAAAACTCAGAGTTGTTGGTGAATTCGCTGAAATATCTTGACCCCACATTGGATGTGAATTTACTTCTTGTAATAATAAAAGTACGAAAACAAAAGTCCCCACCGAAGTTGAAGCGGTAATTACTCTCATTAGTAATCAACCTCTAATATTTTACGTCTAGTCAGCATAACGCCAAACTGGACTACCAACATTACGGATCCAAGATACACAAGAATCTGTATTGCTGCTAACATTTCAGCCCCGGCTAGAACAAATACACCGGCAACTGCGATAAATGTCAACATCAAAGAAAGTAACGAGTGTGCAACCCTCTTTGAAAAGACACACCCAAGAGCACCTAGTATAGCCAATGAAGCAAGGATGACAAATGCAATCGCATGAAAATCAATGGCCAATGTCATGCCTCCAATTTAGCAGCTTTCTTTTCTCTCTTTATTTTTTCTTTTTTTGCTCTTTTTGCTAATTCCATGTCAACTCTTTCTTGGTGAACGGCCGGCAATAAACGGGTTCTACTAGCGTCCATCCATAATTGTTCACGCGTGTAACCGGTCATACCATCATATTCATTTGTCATAAAGAACGATTCGAAAGGGCATGCTTCAGCACATAATCCACAAAACATACAGCGTCCTAAATCTATACGACCAGATACGATATCTTGCTCTGCAGGTTTTAAATCGGAAGTATTTATTTCTTCGATTCCAGATCCATCCTGCCACCTCACAGTAGCAGTATCTCCAGAAATATCAATAATTTCTGCAAAGTCATATTGTTGAGGTGGAGATGAATGGGCATGAACTACGTCAAATTCTGTCTCTATTTCAACAAAATTATCTTTTTCACGAGCGGCTAGTCCTCCGGCCTCCAATTCTCCTCCATAGCCGTGCCATTCATCTCCTTCACTTGTAGTATCAAGAACGTTTACTCTTGTTTCGCTAGTCATATGTAAGCAATCGTTAGGACATGCCTTTACACAGGCTTTACAGGCGGTACAGGTTTCCCATACAATTCCTATACGGCCATTATAATTCCCTGGGACGAAGAGCCATGGTTCCATATCTTCTAGCCTCTCATAGGGATACATTATGGTAACAGGACGTTCCAAGAATGGTAGAGCTGGAGAAGACTCCCTATCTGCAGAATAAACTTGTCCTACAGATGGATGATTTTCACCTACCCTATTTATTGTAAAATCATCAACCATTTTAGCCTCTTGAGCATGATAATTATTTTTTAGAAAGTTGGCTTTTCCAATGTACGGAATTGTGCGTAATGCAGTTTTCATGGTTATCCACATCGGCCTTATAACTAAATTCCGAAAATTTGGTGTTGCGTGTGGATGCCCTGTGTTATAATCTGGATTTTTAATCAATTAATTCACCTCCTATTTTTTTTGAGTTCCCGGGTACGCTTTGGATAAAGTCTGTGTACTGTAGGGGCGGCGAGATTGTGCCAATGCTTCTTCATCTTCATCAATAGCGTAGACAATAAAGAAAAATAATGCAGTAATCGTTAAAAAAGGCGCAGCCCAAATTGGCCAACCTGAGTCTGTCCAAACCTCAAGGCGAAGGAATGTTGCTATCACTAGGTTTACCATTGACAGAGGGAGGAGGTATAACCATCCAAATTCCAGTATTTGATCAGTTCTTATACGGTGTAATGATGCTCTTATCCATACAAAAAATGCAAATAATATCCAGGCTTTTAGTAAAACCCAAACTAATCCAGGTATTATTGTAAATATTACTTCAAAAATATCTCCTAAAATCGGTAATGAAGATAAGAAGTCCTGAAAAGGAAATTCCCAACCACCCAAAAAGAACATCGCAAATAGTATACATGCTGCGTATGCCCTCATCATTTCAGTAGCAAACATAAGGCCCCAGCGAATACCACCATATTCAGTCCACCAACCTTCTACGAGTTCGGCTTCAGCTTCTGGCATATCAAAAGGTATTCGTTCTACTTCTGCAATCATCGTTACAAGGAATAATACTGCACCCAATGGTAAAATGAAAATGTTCCACGTATTTGATGTCTCAATTTGGAAATCAATAATTTCTAAAATATTGAATGATCCGCTTATTACAGCAATACTTAGAACTGTAATTAAAAGTGGTATTTCATATGCTGTTAATTGTGCTGCAGAGCGCATTCCACCGATTAGGGTATATTTGTTATTTGAAGCCCATCCAGCAAAAAATACCCCCAATGGTGCGACACCGAAAATTGCCATCATAAAAATTAGAGATAGGTCTGGATTTGCCGCCCAAATATGAGGTCCAAAGGGAATAAATGCATACACCATAATAGTGGTTGCTATTATTATTACAGGAGCTACTTCAAACACTAGTTTATCAGCTTTCTTGGGGATTATGTGCTCTTTTGTGGCAAACTTGAGGAAATCTGCTAGAGCTTGGAAAAAACCTGGAAATAAAAACCAAATACCATGATATCCGCGATTATTTACTCGTGAAATTGTTTCATGAGGATGATCATTGCCGAATGATTCGTTCAATTTAGTATTTACAAATCCTATGGGGGCACCAAGACCCATTGGTAATTTATTCCACCAATCTCCTGCTGTAGCATTTCCTTCGCCAACCCAGAGGCTTCTTAGTGAAGTAGTAGCACCAATCCTATCCATTAGTCTTCCAATAAATTTACGTTCGATATATGGGACAACCATCAGAGTGAGCATCATTACTGTAAATACTACAGTGCACATCACTGTAGCTAGGAAAAAGGATTCTAATGCTGGTTGAATTTTAGCAAATTCAGTTTGTATTGTATTAGGTAGGAAATCATGAGTAGTGTCCATGGACCATCCAATAATAGATTCAGACCATCCACGGATATCCAACCAATCGCTACTAGTCATTGAATCACCTATCTGTTTCTCCGATACAAGGATCGAAAGAGCCCATGATTGCAGGTATATCTGCAACTTTATATCCTATCATACATTTCGATGCGTATGGAATTGTAATAAACATAGGAGACCTAATTGAGACTCTATAAGGCATTTTACCTCTACCTTCTCCACCGCCGGCGAGATAAAACATTGATTCGCCCCTACTATCTTCAAAATGATGTGATCCACTTGTTCCTTCAGGGGCACGAGATGGCGATTTTGCTAATATTTTAGGATCTCCAGGCTCATGATATGTTTCAGCCCCTCCCGGCATTTTGTCAAGAGCTTGTAGAACTAAACTAGCACTTTGACGCATTTCTTCCACTCTAATTCTGTATCTATCATAACAATCAGCCCCTTTGATTGATGAACGCTCTACTGCTGGAGCCCAATCTAATTCAGAATAAACAGAATAAGGATGTGATGTTCTAATATCATGATTTACTCCTCCTGCACGAAGATTTGGACCAGAAACGCCATGATTAATCATTTCTTCAGGTTTAGCATAACCAACACCTTGACTTCTAATAAGGAAAATAGTACTTTCATCAAAAAGTGACTCATATTCTTGTATACGATCTAAGAAAAGAGATAATTTATGTCTAGCACGCATTGCAAAGCCATGAGGTAGGTCTCTTTTGACCCCTCCAACTCTCGGGAAATTATAGTGCATTCTTGAACCGCCTAACTCTTGTAATAAATCCATCATCATTTCTCTTTCACGGAGACACCAAACCATCACGCTAAGATTTCCTATATCTGGACCATATGCCCCCAACCACATCAAGTGACTGGCTAGACGTTGTAATTCAACTGCCACTAAACGGATATATTCTGCTCGTTCTGGTACTTCAACACCCAGTAAATCTTCTGCCGCATATATATAGGCATGAGACCAAGTATTTGCACTTGCATAACACAAACGATCACAATAAGTAGTTATTTGAGTAAAATCTCTAGATTCACAAATTTTTTCTACTCCTCTGTGGATGTATCCTAAATCAGGTTCAGTATCCACTACAGTCTCACCGTCAACTTTTACCTTTAATGTCCATAATCCGTGAGTCATAGGATGCTGAGGGCCCATTGAAATCCACATTTCTGCCATATTAAAACCTCATTTAACTCTCTCAGAATCCACTGGTTTTCTTTTGAAACCTTGAGCATCGTCATACATTTCTTGAAAATTATGATATCTTAATTTGTGTTGCTTTTGTAATGGATGATATCCTTTTGGAGTTTCATGTGGTTGTAGAACACGACGCATTCCTTCATGACCTTCGAAATCAATTCCTACTAGGTCCCATGTTTCTTTTTCGTTCCAGTCTGCACCAACCCATATATCTTGTACACTTGAGACAGAAGGTTCGCGTGTATCTCCTAAATAGATAGTTACTTCTATTTCTAAAGGGACATCGGAACCAGTTAACTCAGAATTATTAGTGATGATTGGCTGTATTACGCCATCGCTATGAGGAGGATTTTTTACTCCTGTTCTTAGAAAATGATAAATTACTTCCCAATTTTTGTCTTGTGAATCTGGCCAATGAATACCAGTAATCATTGAGCAGTAATCAACCCCATAATCAGAATATAATGATTCGGCAACTCCTCGCCAGCTTTCCGGAGATGCAACTATCTTGACCAAAGGCCTAATTTGAGTACCATTTGAACGTTTATCAACAGATGATGTGACGCCTTCAATGGCATCTATTTTTTTTACAAAATCTTCTGCAGCAGATATTTGAGCTTGTTCTGAAACTACTCCACTCATAGCAATACTTCCTACTGTTCATCTCCAATGATTATTGGAGCAACGCTATCAGTCCTAGAATGACTAGGTACTGCACCTATACGTATTATTTTCTCACGCAGCTTACCAAATCCATCAATAAGAGCTTCAGGGCGAGGAGGGCATCCTGGAATGTAAATATCAACAGGTATTACTGTATCTACTCCTTCTAGAACATTATAAGATTGAAAATAAGGCCCTCCAGATATGGCACATTCTCCCATTGCAATACACCATTTTGGCTCCGGCATTTGTTCCCAAAGACGAACTATGGGGTCAGCAAATTTCTTACTTATTGGCCCATTTACAAGTAATACATCACATTGCCTTGGACTTGATCTAAAGAAAACACCAAATCTTTCTGCATCAAAACGACTAGCACCAGCTGCTGCCATTTCTAGAGCACAACATTTGATACCAAGGTGCAGAGGGAATAATGATTTCCTTTGACCCCAATTAAATAGTCTACCAGCTAAAACACCGATAACATCTCTAAGTCCGCTTGCTTCAAGTGCTGCATCTGTAGTATCACCAACTGTATCAATCAGCATTCGGCTACTAAACATAGTATAATTTTGACCATCTTCTGCCATTATAATTCCTCATATGTAAATTCTGCCTCTTTTTCTGAAAACATGCCAAACGCCTAGACTCATTAGAATTATAAATATCGAAAGTGTAAGTAGCGCAGTGTATACTTCAGAATTTGTCAACATATTATCTTGAATTGTAATTACTCCTCCAAATGCAAGGAACATGAATGCTATATCAAAAACTAAAAAGATGATTGCATACCAATAGTATTGAAAATGGAAATTTATATCAGCGTCTCCTAAAGGCTCTGAGCCACATTCGTAAGTACTATCTCGACGGATATATAGACTTTGATCCGTTTCATAACCGGGTAACAACCAAGAACTTAGTTGTGATTTATCATTAGAGTTTGGAGTTGGCCTAAGAAGCCTTGAGCCAATGAAACTACCTATTGGAAAACCAATCCCAACTAGGGCCATTACGGCAACCGCAATATAATCTTCAGGCACAGACACACTCACACCACACGTCCCACTAGAGGGCTACAAACGTGGCCACCTGAAAACGGAACATAAGTGTATCCGGCGAGCGTTGTGACGTATGGTCAATCTTCTTGCTTAATTAATAAGGCTTCATTAATCATTTTATTCTCTTTTCTTGTTCTTAAAAATACCAAAATAAGGAATATTGATCCGATTAACATGGCACCATAAAGTAGAAATTGCCCAACGAAATCATTTACCAAACTAATTGTAGATGTGTCAGCATTAACAACCAATTCAATAGGTTCCCCGGCAACTGGAGTATCTTCCGGTTGAATTATTATGGTGAATTTGTAAGTATCATCATCCTTTAAACCGACTGGAGGGGTAACTCTAATTTCTATTTCTTTGGTTTCTCCAGGTTGTAATTTGAAATCATTAGGGACAACATCAACAGACCATTGCCGTAAAGGAGCTGGTGTAATAATTTCTACTTTTTCTTCTGAGTTTCCATTATTTGTAACGTAGGCGATAAAGGTACCTCTATTTGGATATTTAACAGTAATTTCTTCCGGAGATGAATCCAAGGTATACTGCAAATCATGAATTATCATTACATCTATATTAAAATCAATTGATGAAGATTGTGCGGTATTCTTCTTCGAAGATACACTAACACTTATCGTACCAGAAATTCCACTATCAACACCCTCAATAACTTCAAGATCGACCTCCACCAAGACTCTAGAATCTGCAGGTATTGAGATTTCATTATTGGAGATTTGTCCATCAACTTTGATAGTATGCAGTACAGAAGATTCCATTCCTGTAACTGTTAATATTGCATCATCGATACCCCCATTTCCAGTGTTATCTATCCAGAAAAATGTGCCATATCCTCCACCTGGAGGTAGTGATAAAGAAGCGCTAGCAGGGTCATTTACAGGATTTTGGAATGAAATTGCCATACTGTAATTATAATTCGAAACTGTAACTCGGACTATCTCAGTGGATTGATATGATGCACCCATTATACCTACCCTTATTTCAAAAACTTCTTCGCTGTTATCAAAAGGATCTTCTACCGAAATGTCAGCGAATATCTCCATAAATTCTGCTGGATCTAGAGTGATTGTAGAAATCTTGTTCCCTTGAGAATTGGAAAATGATGCATTCCAAGCAGGAGATGAACATGAAGAGTTGATATTAGGGTTACAAACATCCAAAATAAATGTATCACGAATATTACCAGTATTTTCAATATAAAGTGGGAATTTGACAATTTGTGTAAATTTACCTGTTTGAGAATCAGAAGTTAAGGATGTTTCTACAGCATGGACTGCCGCTACAGTGGCTTCAAGAGAGATAATATCATGTTCTTTGCCTGCAGAGTTAACATAGAATTCGAGTTCATATTGGATATTGGCTAATGCGTCTGTGGGTATTTGGATGTCGACATCTAATATTTGTTCATTACAGTTATTTGGCCCACAGTGTCTGCCATTAACTGTAATACTGGTTGAAGATAATGTTATTTGCCATCCAGAGGGTAAATTTGTACCCCCTACTGCAAAAGTATCTTGACCGTTGCCAATATTTTTTACAGTTAACTCTACTCTTTCTGTAGTTCCTGGTTGTGCATTAGATAATTTCGGAGTACTGAGTGAAAGAGAAGCATCTTTATTTTGTCCTACAGTTACGTAAAGTTTTTCTTCACAAGCAATAGAATTACCTGCTCTTGCCTGTATTTTTAACTCAATTGTATCTGGTTTTACAGAATCATCTGGAGTTATTGTAAATGTAAATGTGTGTGAATCTTGAGATGTTCCAGGTTCAGTCAGTGTTTTCGATTGAGCGCCTTCAAAAGAAATCCAACCTTGTATATTCGCTTCATCAGAATCAGAAGCAGCTACTGCTGTCCAATCTGTGTTCCCAATATTTGTAATCGAAAAAGAATTAGATGCAGATTCAGATGGATCTAAAGTATGAGAGGATTTGCCAAGTGAGGATTCACACTCTTTTATTTCAGGAATCTGGAGAGTGAGTGTTATATTATCCTCAGCCCTATCTGCAGCATTTGGATCTTGAGTTACTGTTGCCCTAATTATGAAACAATGTGAATCTGCTTCAGTAGCTCCTTCATCAGGAACATCAACGGTTATTTCAACTTCCTCAGTGTCTCCAGAACCTAGATTCTCTGTAGACTGTTTGTCTGAGTTGGCTGTAAGGCCATCTGAATCACAATCACCATCAGATGTTATTTCAATTTGCATTGTAGACGATTGTTCTCCAGTATTTTCAACGATTAGTTCCCATTTTACTTGATCGCCGTCTTCTTCACTATCATAATTTATTGTTTGAGGATTGTTATTTTTAACAGAAATTTGAACCGAGTATTGCCCTCCTCCATCCTCATTGGTTGTTTCAACCGTAATTGAATCAGAATCTTGATCTCCAGGGGAAGCCCCTACTGCTGTGGCTGAAACAGTAGTTTCACAACTATCACCAGCCGTATCGGATAAAGTTACTGTTAGTTCTGTAGTCTCACTACTTCCGCCATTAACAGTAAGTACTTGGTCAGATAAGGAAGATGAATAGCCATTACATTCTGCTGCTTGAGATGTGCTGAGTGAAATAGTAGCATCATCTTCTCCAGAATTTGCGACTGTTATTGTATATGTTGCATCATCTCCGGATGAAGCCGATTGACTTGTTGGTGAAGCGGATAAACTGACATTAACAGAAGCTGAAGCAAGAGGCAGTGAAATAATTATCAGCATCAAAGTAATCAAAATTGTGACTACAGAATTGTTCCTCATCATATACCGGAATCAATCTTTACTCAAAGGACTTTGGAATAAATGCACATTAAAGATATGAATGACTTGATAAAAAAAAACAATCAAAAAGTTATAATTTTGTGTAATTTACTGGATATCAGCATTATCCTGGTCTGGAATCCAAGTTTCATTATCAGAATCCCATAACCACCCAGGATACTCATCATATTTCTCTAGATTTTTTGAAGTATCTTGGATAGTTTCATTTTGTTCATTAACATTGGATTTGGTAGAAATTAGCGACTCCGGTTCTTTCTTTTTCTTAATATCTGAAGATATATTATTACTTATCTTTTTTAATTCAAAACCTCGTTGATAAACAAATAAACCTACACCAATAATTGACAAGATAATAATTGAGATTAAAAGAATTAAACCAAATGAGAACCCTTGATTATCGGTAACTCCTTTTACTTCAACTGCGAATGCTTTACTATAGTCTGATTCCCCTAATGTTTCTCCAAGATCTAAGACTATTGAACCATCATTTGCATTATTTGGTGTAAATTCTATCTGTACAGATCTTATTTCATCAGGTTGTAAATTAACCATCATCCCATCCAACACTCTAATATTCCAACTATTGGGGCCGGAAACGATAATCCTATCGGAAATTATTGAATTGCCAGTATTTTGTAATTCAAAATACATAGTGCTTGATGAATCTGCATAAACATCACTTACTTGAATTAGAGTCCATTTTACCTGGCTCAGAGTCTCAACTAGAAGTGAAATTGTATTTCTTGTTTCTATTCCTCCTTCCTCCATTACTAATGTTACTTCTGGTTCTGATCCTGCTTCTGCAGATAAAGGAATAATTACTGTACACCAAACTCTAGAGGTTTCTCCAGGATATATTTTTTGTGGAGTTAATGAACATGATGAAGAAAAATCATTAGTTGGTAATTCCATCATAATAGAGGGTTCCCAACTCACGGTCCCATCATTTCTCACAGACCATCCTAAATCAAATCCAGGTCCTCCGACTGGATAAGAATCTACGCCCAATGGTGTATCAGCAGTTTGTCCATTTGGGATATCAACTTGATAGAAATCAACTACAGGTACTGCCCCAGAAATTACATCTAGAGTAATATTCCAATCTATTGAATAGCCATAATCAGTGATAAATCTAATTTCTAAGATGCCACTTGATGCTTTGCCGTTACCCGTTATCGATATAGACCATTGAGAGTTTTGGCCCCTTTCAATTGATATTTCTTCAAGATTGGAAAGTGTCCACCCTCCGGGGAGATTTCTTTGGATTGGTTGTAATGTTATTTGTCTATTTCCTTCATTTTTAATATCCAAAATAAACTGATAATTACCATCGGATAAAAGTGTATTTTCATCCTCGCCCGTTTCTAAAGATATGTCAATTTTATCATATCCAATAACCACAAGAGGTATATCAATTGTCCATACGTCATTACTAACTCTAGAGCCAACTTCTAACTTAGCAATAAATTCAGATCCTGCTTCTATCAATGCACCAGGAGAAGTCACAGTTACATCGATTTTTACCTTATCATCTTTAATTAATGTACCAGATGACCCAGCTGATGAGCCAGTAAATGGACCTATGTCATCAAAACCTAAATTCCATCCTGCAGGAGATGTTAATGATAAATCATAAGTTTGGGCCCCATTTCCATTATTTTTAATATCAAAGGAAAAATTTGTATCCACTAAAGAACTAACAAAAATCTCTGATGAAGGGAGAATAATTTGAGGCTGAGCAAGTACAGGTACATCAAAGAAAATTTCTAACTCTGAATCTATATTATTTTCAATATCATTACCAGTTACTATCATTTTGTACAAACCTGGTTGTGGAGGTGCTGGATGCGACATAAGTAGAGTAACCGGAATATTTTCTGAAGCATCTAAATTAAAATTAGTATTGTTAAAAAAACTAGGCCAATTAAATTGAGCATTATCTCTGGTCCTTATTGGTGATGATACTGAAATTGTAGCATTCGTCTCAAATAAAGCAGTATTGGTTATTATTAAGTCCCATTGAGTTGTTGAATCTGAAGCTCCACCTAATGTTACTATTGGGTTTTCAGATGAAACTCTGATACCAGGAGTACTTACAGAAACAAGTGCGGAAATGAAATTATTAACTTCAGAAAGTTCTTCTAAAGTATCATTTGGATCTATATAAAATGAAATCTCAACCTCTCCTTCATCTTCAGATATTGGAGTCCAGTACCACGTTAATTCTTCAAAACCTCCAGGAGACATCGTTACTAATTGGTTTCCTATGGGATTAGAATTTGCATATGCAGTTACTGGCAAATCAGTAAAAGAACCGGCCCCTTGATTTCTCAAAGATATTGATATTTCTATTTCTTCGCCGACCTGAGGTATTGGAGTAGAGATTTCAAATGAATCAGAAATAAAAGTTGGATCAGGAGTTAGATCATTTACGTTAACTCCTCTTACTGCTATGGAATATGGTTGAAATGTTCTACTACCTCCGTGCTGAGCATCTTTTACTTTTACAGTCCATATTCCAGTTGTGGCACTATCAATTAGAACAACTTCAACATTATTTCTATTATCTTTTGAACCATCGGTAGTTGACCTGCCATTATTGAAATCGTTACCAAGATATGTAACTTCTCCGCTAGGAGAAATTACCTCTAAATCTAAATCATTACGTAATTGAATACTAGAACTACTTGAACCTGGGTAATCAGACCATGCAATAACTACCTTAAGTGGTTCTCCCGATCTAGTAACGTCAAATAAGTATTCATTTACTTGGCCGCTAGATAACCTAGATCTATCGTCTACATATGTTCCAACATCTTGATCTGGAATTAAAGTATTTATCAGATTGACTCTGCCCCATCCTTCATCATCATTTGGAATGTCACGTGTACCCATATCTTCGGCACCTAAGATTAGCATCGCTTTTACTAGTGAGCCTTGAGGAGCTGGTCGATCGGCGATTTCTGTTAAGTATTCTCTAATCAAAGCGGCAGCTCCTGCCGTGGCAGGTGTCGCCATAGATGTTCCACTGTATTCGATGTAATACGAATCGCCAATATTTGTTGATACGTCTTCGGCTTCCTGTGCTAAACATGAACGTACATAATCACCTGGTCCAGTGACATCTGGTTTAATTCTCCCATCATCAGTTGGGCCTCTGCTAGAAAATGTATACATCTCATCGGGTGAACCGTATCTATTTACATGGCCGCCTACGGTAATGACGTTCTTTGCAGTTCCTGGAGAAGAAATGCCATTATCACCTTCATTTCCAGCAGCAAATAAAACTGTCATTCCTTGATATGCCCAATATTGATCCCATGTGGATGTTCTATCGTCTGCATCCTCGGATTGCGTAGTATATGACCCCCCCACTGCAGATCCCCAACTATTTGTATGAAATCTGGCACCTCCTGAATTATAAGCTGAATTAAGCATTCCATATATTCCACTATTAGATAGTTGGCCATTACTATCTATTTCCATGGCTTGGAAATATAATTCTGATTCGGGCGCTACTCCTGTATATGTGGAAGTCCTACTACCATCTCCTAAAACAGTACAAGCAACATGAGTTCCATGGCCATCATTGGTATCCGCCGTAGATGAATCTCCGGCTACATTGACAACGCCGACTATTCTATCGCCGAAGTCTCCATGATCTTGGTCAATACCAGTATCCGCAACTGCTATTATTTGGCCACTTCCATTTAGGCCGGTAACATATGTATTCTCAACAGTATTTATTCCCATATGTATCCTAGCTTGATTATTGTATGTATTACGCTCAAAAACTGGAGAAATATAAGATACTGAGGGATATTTTAGTATTTCATTTATATCTTTAGTATTGATTTCTCCAACATATATTCCACTTCGAGGTGAATGATAATTATTCATCCACATGAGTGCTATTTCTGATAGTGAACTGGTTAGGTTTATTCCAGGAGAATCATGTCTTATTAAATCAGAATCTTTCCATCCCAATAACTCTACCAATACTGTTTCATCATTATTCGAATTGTAGAATTGTTTATCGGTGAACAAACCTAATGGGACCGAATGACTTGTTACTACTATGGAAAGATTAGCAATTTTGCTAAGTTGATCTTGAGTGCCTTGTATCAAAAATCCAGATGGAGGTATAGTTGCACGAATTTCTACTTCTGCAAATTCCATTATTTCCATCCTAGCGTCCCATAGGCCGGTTTCTCCATCAATTAAAACTAGTGATAAGTCTGATCGAGGCAATGTCAGGTCTGAATTCATATGAACACTTGGTATCAAACCAAGTTCAGTATAAACTCCAATAGGAGTATCTGCCCTTAAATTTCTTATTTCTTCTAGATTAAAATAAGATGAAATTGGAGATAGATTTTGGATTGAGTTTGGATTAGGAGATATTTCATTCCTTTGATATTCTGGTTCCAAAGTATTGTTTTGCTGATTATCTATTTTAGTTTCAAATTCAGCTAAAGGAAGATAGGATAGTAAAAGAATTCCAAGTAACAGCACAGATATACGCTGATTCATGATTGTTCGCCCTCTCGAGTGTAATTTGATGGTATTGGTAGAATGTTAATACACAAAATATGATTAAACATGATTAACCCTCCTTAGAATATAATAATTGGAGCACGATCAGTGAATAGTTCCATTGTCCATTCTCCTACTTGATGGGTCCATCTTTCATCAACTGCTCCATTGTAGTAACTGTACTCCAATAATATCTCAATTTGGTAATTTTCCCATACTGAAGCACCTCCGACAATCAATTCTAAATCATCTCCAGCATAGAAACTATGCGCTGAAAGTGAATCGATATAATGATCAGTACGGCCTAACTCAACACTGTTTGAATCTGTAAATCTTATGGAGATAGTTATATCTGAAATTTCCCTACTACCATGATTGTCTAATTGTGCCAAAACTATGTGCCCAGATGTTCCTTGACGGTATACTACATCCATACTTACTCTATCATAAGGGACAACCCAAACTACGGTGAATAAAGATATAAAAAGCAAGGAAAGAACTGTGGCAGAAGCAAAAATAACTCTTCTTGGAGAAATTAATTCTTTAGTCGATTCTAATGTTTCTAGAATATCATGAGCCATTTCCGATTCTAATGAATTATCATCAATCTCATCCTTTTGTAATTTTTCAAGTAGGCCCATTATTATCACCTCCTAAAAATGTTAATACTGTTAAAATGCCCGAAGAAAGAGGTTCTGGTGCCATTATATGGCTTGTTGAACCAGAAACTCCAGGAATTACAGATAGAATGGATAAATCAGAAGCTAAACCATTTATTCCAAATGTAGTTCCAGTTGGAATTCCTCCGGTTATCTGGGCATCTATTAAAACACCTTTCAAGTCTATATTTCTGTCATCAACTTCAGCATGTAATCTTGCTGAGGCTATAATTCTTCCACCCTGAACATCATCAATTTCTATAACGCTGTATGGATAAACAATTTCTCTAATATGAATTGTAGCACTCTTCAGGTTTTCTCCTAAAGCCTCCATTTCATCTATCACAATTGGAGGTGTGGTGGGTATGTTACTTGAACGAAGATATATTTTTTCTACTCCATCCCCCCCAGATCTAATTTGTAATCCAAAAGAATCTGTAGGTTTGATAATCATTTTATTTGTCATTCCCTCTGCTAAAAGGACTATGTCTCCTCGGCTATTGATTGCCCTTCCAAAAGCTTCAATATACATAGACATGCCAACATCAGAAGCTGTAAAGTCAAGAATTGGACTACCTTGGAATGCTAAATCTTTGGTAATATCGAAGTTTAAGTCGGGTTCAGTAGTCAAATTCATTGAACCTGGTATATCTGTCAAGAATATAGTTGCAGGCCACCATAAATCGTCCATCCACTGCATTTGTTGGATCATCATTGAACCCACAGCAAAACCTTCTGATGTTCTAAATTGTTCCGGTACGGTCATATCTATTGATATTGCAGACCCCAGACTTGCTTGAAGTTCAACTGATTCGGGTATATCTTTTATCATTATTTCAGTACGTAAACCTGCCTCTCTATTAATTAATAAAACATGGATCCACTCTAAACGATTGGATAATTCATAAAGACTTGTCGTTGAAACTTCCGTTATCTCACCAAATGTCGTTATGGTGATAATGGAATCTAAACCTAAACTTGTATATTCCCCAACTTTCAAGCCCTTCATGGTCACAAATAAATCTTGGCCATTAATTCCTCTAATTACCAACATTAATTCAGTATGTTGAGGGTACCATGATTCTAAATCAACATATATTGACCAATCTTGTTGATTTTCAGAACCATCTCTGGATATTGACAATTCAATAGATGGAGGGAGGCGAGGTATCCATAACCTTAGATGAAAACCATCAGAAATACCTGTTGGACTTGCTTCAAGTGAAACACCATGAACCCAAGGAAGATTTTCTGATCTTTTATCACCGTGATATGATTCCACTACAATATCAAACTCTGAGTCTGAGTCTAACTCTATACCAAATGAAAAATTAGATGAATCTGATCCTGAGCCTGTAGATATATCAGTAGTTATACCCGAAAGTACATCGTTCATAGAGCGGCCTAAATCAGAGAAGCCGCTGATAAATGATGCAATTCCTGACAATCCATTTGAAGTATTAAATTCTGGAATTATCAAACCTGGCCCTTCATTAGCACCTGTAGGTATTCTGAGTGATACTGAAGAAGGAAGTGGGTTAATCTCTGCCTTTACAGATAATTTATCATCAAAATTAGTTGGTGCCTTTTCAACACTGAAAAGCATAGGATTTGGATTTGCAATATTCAAATATGCAGTTCCCATTCCAGCCAATCCTTCTGCACCTTCTTCTTGGGGCTCTATCCAACCAACTTCTTTCAAACCAGAAATCCTAGAAGATAGACTAACCTGATTATTGATAGGATTATTATGAAATAAGAAGTGATCACCACTCATCGTAATAGGTGTAGATGAATTAGAGATTTGAGCTTCTATAGTAGTGATTGGAGTATCGGAAGACCACGAGACAGTATTTCCAAAAGTTTGTACAAAATTAGCTGGAAGATCTATGATATTTGCAGCTTGATATTGATTACCCTCATTGCCTGTGTATGAAATAGTATCAATAATTGATGATGCAGAATAATCTAAAGAATCTTCAGATATTATAATGGACAGTTCATTTGGAAGATCTGAAAATAATATTGCATGGTGTGAAAAATTAACTATAGATTCTGATGGATGTTCTATAAAGGACATAACAAGTTTTTTATTAGAGTCAGTAAAAATATCTATTTTTTGTTCATTTGTTTCATTATTATCAACAAATGATGCGGCCATGAATCCACTAAAACTTAAACTAGCAGCAATAGATGCTAAAGGTTCAACTGGTCCGTTTCGGCCTTGGATAATTGTCAAATCTGTATCCTTTGACAATATTAAATGATCTCCATCTATTGTAGGATGAGAGGAAGATCCAATTGCTAATTCAATAGAGTTAAGAGGCATCATAGATCTATCTTCTCTCCAATTATTAGTCATTAACATATGGAAAGAAGCCCCATCAAAACTACCAGAAGTGGCATCTCCACTGAGTAAGTCTACTATGATTGTTGGAACGTCATTTAATACACTTCCAGTATCTAAAAAGAGATCTACGAGATTTAAGATTACTGAATCGACAATTTTTGATATGAAATCTAAATCTGAAGCACTATCCAAACTAGTATCTACATCTGAAGAGCCTCCCATTTCAAATGAGCCGTAAACAATTAATGCGGTCGGAATATCCGTGGCTTTTACATGGATTGCCCTATGGTCTTCTTGGATTCCTCCTCGTTTAAACCAAGAATAGTAGTCTAAACTTTCAATTGATTGCTTTGACCTAAGAAGTATCAGACTGTTGGGTGGATTTGCAGGATTTATTGGTAATGTTAAGTCATTTACATTCGGGCTTGTATCTCTTGAGAAATTTTTAACGCCTATAATCAGTCCAAGTCTATCTGGTTGCCCTCCTGGTAATTCTGGAGAATTCTCAGAACCTAACATTCTGAATATTCTTGATATTTCATTTGGAGACATTGAACCTTCTGGCATACCCCTAAACCATCCTAGTGAATCTGTAACATTTCCATAATTTCCATCTGATTCTGATGAAGGAAGATTTGATCTATTCTCGTGGAAGTGGAGGAATAAATCAGCTCTATCATCGGCCCAATATTCTATTGTGGTAAGGCTCTTGTCTCCTTCTAGTCCTGTTGAGGTTGGAAGTATACTATCGGTTCTGATGATTATTTCTGCTTCTGAAGGTAATCTATCAGATTCCCCATTTGGATGGAATGTTGCATCAATATAAGCTAATTCCCATACATTTCTGGTGCCATCATTATTCGGAGGAGAGAAGTGAATGTAACCTAAACCTACAGATACTCCACAATTTATTTCTTCAGACGGTAGTGTAGTTAATTCTGATGGAGAATACCTGGAAGGGCAAGAAATTTGACCAGCATTATTGACTCTGATAGAATAGGGAGCAGAGATAGAAGCAAATGAGATACCTGTCTCATCTTGACCTATATCAATTAATCCTAATGTCAATGCTAATAATAACCCACTACTTGCTTGTGATATATCGAAATAAAAACGTTCAATACCAATTTCTATAGAGAAATCGTAGGGCGCTGATGTAAATCTTGAATCCACTATCCAGATATAACTTTCACCATCTCCTAACGCCAAAACAGCATCATCAGCAGAATAAGCAAAGGCTTTAATTAAAGAAACTTGTAAAAATCTTAAACTATTCCAATCTGAATCATCGACACTATCTTCGAGAACCTTTACGGTAAATGAAATTCCTGGTTCAATCCACAAAGTATCACCTTCAATCCCCCATCCTCCATTAAATTCCCATGAAACACTTAAACCGACTTGAATATCGTCATCTCCATCGTCGTCTATATCGATTGAATGAAGTAGTGGATCGGTATTAAAATTAAACAAGGACAATAGAGATGCACTGAATGTTACAGTTTCAAACTGTTCAATGACATTACCATTGATGTCAGTATATTTTGTCCAAATTACATAATCAGTAACATTGATTAAAGTTTGCCATATATTATTTACTTCTCCTGGCCTACTTGCGCCACTTATTGCTAAATCATAAGCATCCGGATGAGATGGTACAGGCGGATTAGTGTCAATTAAAGATATATTATTAACGCCTTGTCCGATATTGGAAAGAGGGTCTGAATCGCCAGAAGGAGAAACCAAATTATTTATATTTTCAATTTTTGGTTCTGCTAAAGATCCTATGGAATTAGTATTTATTATATTCTGCCTTTCCGATAGAAGATTGCTTAAATCATCAAGAATTTCAAAATCATCAGATTCAATTCTTGCCTCAGCGTCAACGTTAGTAAATGGTATCAATGAGGGTAATAAAAATAACAATGTAAGGACTATTGCAAGACGAGAAGGATCAAAATCAAATCGAGGGAGGATTATCCGGTTGTCCTTTCCCATAACATCTCATACCCTATGTGTGATATATGCTATTGCCTTTCTTGACCTACAAATATGTTGAGTTCTGGAGTTTATCTTAATGGCGATCATAAAAGACTTACCTCTTCAATGGAACCACACTTTGGACAAGCAGTTCGAGCAGAATCTATGCCTTGGGGGAGTTCTACAGAAAATAATAAATCACATGAAGAACAGTTTTTCTTTATTACCCTATTAGATGTATTTTCTTTTAATTCGTCCTTAATTCCTTCGGAATCAGAAATATCGCCTATTAAATCTGAAAGTAGATCGTGGTTTTCATTAGAGGTATTAGGCGTTGAATTTTGGGCTTCTTCCAATAAACCCTCTAAATCGAAATCAGATATATCGGTAATTTCATTATTTTCTGAGACGTAAGTGTTTGGAGAGGTTTGTGCCCACATTTCTTTTTGCTCTTCAGGAGAGGGTGGTTTAATTTCTTCAACTGGCTCTTCTTCTTTGGCTAATTCTTCAGCTCTAATTCTAATTCTTCTTTGTAATATTTTGAAAGAAATTATAGATATTATAATCAGAAATAGTAATAATGAAATACCGATAAAAAGTGGGTTTAAACTATTTTCTTGTTTTTTTACCTCTAAAACTGTTACAATTATTTCAGCTTGCGAGGATAGTCCAACATCATTTTGGGCAAGACATACCACTCTTTGTACTCCAGGGATATCAAAATCATATTGAATTAATTTTCCATATAATTGAGTTTCATCTTCTAGACCTTGGTTAAATATCCATGAATATTGTATTTCGTCCGATTCTTCATCAAACGCGGAAATTTCAAATGTCACAGGTTCACCTACAGAAACTGAAATTTGACTTTCATATTCGTTAAATATAGGGGGAGATAAATCCGAAAGAATAACTTTTACACTATCGCTAGATTTCTTTCCAGATTTATCTGTAACTATAAATTCAATATTATGTTCACCAGATTGATAACTTGAGTCAAAACTGAAAGTAAAAGAAGAACTTACAGATTCTAAAATAGTATAATTACTTTGTTTTATTATTCCATCAACAAGCCATTCCGTTCGTTCAATACCCCAATTATCAGAAAATACTGCACTGATTAATATTGGTTGATTGTATCCTTTTTGTAAATCACCATTCACAGATATTGATGCATTTGGAGGCGAATAATCTTGAATTTCTATTGGGATAGTGGTACTTGCAAATATTCCATCTGACGAAATTATGTTTAATTTTAGAGATGCATTATCTGGATTAGGCCACATATAATCAAGAATTGGTCCAAAAAAGTCAGGGATATCGTCTTGATTAACATCCCAAGAATATCCAGATTCCGAGATTTGATTAGATCTATTAGGAGTATCTAATGCAGAGAATGAAATTAATTCACCGACATCATATGATTCTTGGGGGTTAAGTGTAGATATCTTAGGATTTATTATCGGATTAAGAGTTACAGTAATGGTAGTTCCTGCGATTGTAGTTCCTGCACCACCTCCTCCTGGTCCTGCTCTATTGTCAACAATCACATAGAGGTTTATGCCTTCATATGTTTCTGGTACCGACCATAATAAGACTCTTTCATCTGAAACTAGAAGCATATCCGCTTCAATTATCCTAGAAGCCGCAGTACCTCCATTTGAATAAAGATTTTTTTGATCTTCGGTCATAATAAAAATATCTGGATTTCCTTCCATTGTCCTAGCAAATATTTGTATGAAAGTTCCAGCATCGACAACAATAGGGCCTTCTGCTATTGAGAAACTACTTGTATCGACCTTAACTATAGAATCAAAAATAGTATATGGTTGTGTATTTATTTCTTCTACATCAAAGGAAATTTCGACATCCGATTCACCTTGGGCGCCCAATCCATCATCGCCAGGGTGTGCAAAATTATCTATTATCATGTACCATCTTGTTTTTTCTCTATCATTAGGAACTGTCCAATGCCATTCTCCGTCTCCATTAAAGTTTTCAAAAACAGATTCTTGTTGCCAAATCATATTATTTCTATATGATTGTTCGTTCAGATAAACATCCAAGGAGTTCGCAGGAAAGAGAATTATGTCTATTTCATCATTAGTAGAAATCTCAAATGAAAATATTGTACTTGGCTCTAATTCACCTAAATCAACACGTATACAACTTTGTTGTTCGACTGTCCAGCTATCTGGCAAAGATGTTGTGTCAGTATTATTACAATTAGTTATCGCTTTTGATTCTGCATGGATAAACGTAGTCGAGAGAAGTATAATTAAGACAGCAAATAAACTCCCCGGGCGCCATCTCATTGAGTAACCGTTTCGACATACCTTTTGAATCGTATCGTAATTACGTTCATTGCATATTATGCTCGTGCCATGAATTTTGACTTTTTCTAAGGAAGCTTATTTTTCCGTTATTAGATACGCAAAAAATATCACCATCATTGCAAACAAAACTTTTTTGATGATTGATTCTAGATTCCTTTTCAATTTCTTTGAAATCAGTTATTCTAGGACTAAAATGTACCATACCGAGGACTTTTGCATTTACATCAGAAGCTACCTTTCCTGCTTCTAGAGATGTTGAGTGACCGTGTTCTCCAGCTTTTTCTGATAGTTCATGTGTAAATGTTGCTTCATGAATTAATACATCAATGGGATTGTTCAATATTTCTTCTTTGAATCCTGGAACATTATACTTAGTATCCCCAGATATCAAAACTCTTCTATCTGAATTTTCAGTACTTTCGATAAACCATGCAACAGAAACAATCGTATGATTGGTAGGTATTGCAGTCAATTTGATTCCCTTTATTGGTTGATTAATTAGATTATGAAGATTATTTCCCAGTATTGGAATAAGTAACCAATTGATTTTAAAAATATTTTTTGAAGAAGTATTTTCAATATGTGTGCGCCATTCTCTGAATAATAATGCAAAATCTGATGGATTTATATTAGAATTTGATGGGATACTATCTCCATAATTATTTTCTGCCCATTCAATAGCCTCGATGGTAGATGGGGCAATTATTGTCAGTGGCTTAGCTCTCCCATCCAACTGCATTGTTTTCAAAAGAGGAAGAAGGCCCCAGCAATGATCTAAATGTGAGTGAGTTAGTAATATGACTTTTATTTTAGAAATACGAGCTCTAATACCTATTGGATTTTTTTTAAGATCTAATTCATGCTTTACTAAACGATCTTGGAATCCTTCTCCACAGTCAATTATTAGGTTACCATGAGGCGTAGATAAATAATTACCTGAAACTGACCTATTTTTTGTTGGGCGAGAACCAGAAGTTCCTAATACGTGTAAATCAAACATGTTAATCAAAAAATAAGCATTATAAATCCCGAGGTATTGGAGTTTTTGGGAACCATCTCAGAATTACTACATCGCCTATCGAACGTATCCAATGCCATGGTATTGAAACATGAATTCTGCCCTCTACTAATTCGCTAGGAGGATTTGCAACAAATATATGGCTACATTTCCATCCATTAGTTTCTACAACTGCATCATTAACAGTACCGATGACTCTGCCATCTGGAAGAATTACAGGAAGTCCTCGTATTTCTGAGAGGTAGTGGTCAACCATCGATTAGACCGATGAGGTTCAAACCATCAATATGACGGATGATATAATCATTTTCCGCGATTTTTATTCGCCTTTAAGCTAGGACGGAGTTTTTCTGCTCCTTTCCCTTTGTTATGTAATCCTCGTCCTCTTTTACCAGCACTTGTCTTTCCACGTTCAGCACGGCCTTTGTGACTGTTTCCGGATGAAATCCAACTATATTTTTTATCTGCTTGAATTACTGGATGATGAGGATCTAGCATTATTACTTCAAAGAATTTGTTCTTTCCGTCTTCACCAACCCAATATGAATTTAGGACCTCTAAATTAGGATATCTTTTGCTTGCTCTCTCTTCTGCTATTCTTTGAGTAGATTTTGCCATTGTTATTTTAGTAATACCAGACTTTGAGGGTTTACGCTTCATGTGAATCTTGCCCTTTCTAAGACCTCCACGGCGTATTCTTGTTCGAACTATAACTACACCTTGTTTAGCCTTGTAGCCCATTCTCCTAGCAGCATCAATTCGAGTTGGTTTATCGATTTTCTGAAAGACTGGTTCTCTTCTCCATGAAGCCATTCTATCGATTCGATAACGACTTGGAATATTGGCCTTAGGTTGCTTCCAAATGTTTCTAACATATTTATTTAGACTCATTTATACACATCCTAGCGACTCGCCGACTTTACACTCCTTTATGAGCCTACTTGCATTAGAGGGAATTGTGGACCTAGGTACTAGAGTCGTAATTCTCGCAGAACACAAGATTTTGAAAGAGCATGAAGAAATCAAAGAAGATAACCTGAAAGTTAGAATAAAAAAAATGAAGAAGCGAGGATTTTACAAACCAATTATTGCTGATTATAAAACTAATGTAATATTAGATGGGCATCATAAATGGAATGCTGCAAAAGAATTTGGCCTTTCTAAGGTGCCTACAATATTTGTAGATTATAACGAAGAAGGAGTAAAAGTCGATGTATGGCCAAATTGTGGAAAAGATTCTATAACTAAAAAAGAAGTAATTGCAATGGGGCTATCTGATAATGTATATCCTCCAAAAACTAGTAAGCACACATTTGATTTTGAAATACCAATTATATCAATACCATTAGAATCTCTGCGAGAATAGTGGTCCGAGCTCCCGGACTTGAACCGGGGACCCCCTGATGGCCATTTGGCCAACAACCGAAGTTGTTATTTCCAGTCTACAGTCAGGTGCTCTAGCCAACTGAGCTAAGCTCGGATATCATAGACGAGCGTACCTTGCCTTATCTTGCTTTCCAGTGTTATGTAATTAATTATAGATGAAATATTTTTTTAATATATGTAAATTCATTTATTCGGTTGGAAAAAATGAGTCAACAAAACTGCCTCTACTATGTCGAATCTCCCTCAACTATTAAGAAGGGAAAGATAACTCTGTTGAATTGTAAGGCAGTAATGCCGGGGATGCATGGGGAGAAATATGGTAGAGGCGCCTATGAGGTCTATTGACCGAGAAAGTCATCAAATACCCCCTAAAAGGATACCTACAGCACTAACAGATAGAGAATTAGAAGATTATGGACCTGCTGATCCTAGAATATTAGTTTGTGGCTGTGGAGGTTCAGGCAATAATACGATGAATCGGATAACTCATATTGGAGTTGAAGGGGCCATTACTGTAGCCATAAATACGGATAAGCAACATCTTGATAATACACGCGCAATGCAGAAATTACTAGTTGGAAGGCACATAACAAGAGGTCTTGGAGCAGGAGGAGATCCTGCAATGGGAAGAAGATGTGCTGAAGCTGGAAGAGATGTGATCGGCAATATTGTAGCAGGAGCAGATTTGGTATTTGTCACAGCAGGCCTTGGTGGAGGCACAGGAACTGGCATTGCACCTATAGTCGCTGAAGAAGCAAAGAAAGCCGGTGCATTAGTAGTGGCTGTAGTTACTACTCCGTTTTCTGTGGAACGTAAAATGAGAATGAAACGTGCTTTGGAAGGGCTAAATATGGTACGAGAAACTGCTGATGCTGTGCTCGTTTTAGATAATAATAGACTATTACATTATGTTCCTAATCTTCCAATGGAAGAAGCTTTCAGCATAATGGATCAATTAATTGCAGAAATAGTAAAAGGAGTTGTAGAGACAATTACTCTTCCTAGCTTAATTAATCTAGATTTTGCTGATGTTAGAACAATAATGAAAGGTGGAGGAGTCACTATGATGCTATACGGAGAAAGTGATCGTGGGCCAGAAGAAGTTGTTCATGAATCACTTAACCACCCTCTACTAGATATAGAAATTGATGGAGCTACAGGTGCACTAATTCATGTAACTGGTGGCCCATACATGACATTAGAGCAAGCTAATCAGGTTGTTGAACTAATGACTGCAAGGCTTTCTCCAAATGCAACGGTAATTTTCGGAGCTAGACAGGATCCAGCTTTTGGAGATACAATAAAAGTAATGTCAATTATTACCGGAGTAATCAGTGAAAGATTGAATAATGAAATGTTAGATGCTGATATGCTAGGTGAAGCCCTAAATATTGCAAAAAGGGCAAGAAATAGATCAGAAAGTGACTTTCAAAGATTTGATTGAGTATGAACAATAGAGGGTAAGTATCAAACGAGAGCAGTTGGGAGTGCGTAATATGGAAGCAGGGCGTGTCGCACTCTCAATTGTTCTCGCAACTTTACTAGCATTATCTACTTTAGTAGCCCCATCTACTGCTCAAATAGCAAATGATCCGAAGCAGCCTTCAGAAGGAAATAACGTCATGGTAATACTTGGATCACAAGATTTACAAAATTGTTTTATGCATTTTGATATTAACGATACTACCGGTTCTGCAGATCAAGGTTATGGTCAAAAGGACTTTTCAGAAGGGTCGCAAGTCAATGTGATGTTTAATTGCCAATTAGAAAAATCTTTCATTGAGCACATGTATCTTACAAATGGATCGATAAAGTTTGATTTTACAGTCAATATAGACTCTATGGACTGCACCGATAATGGTGATTGTACTAACTTAACAGTAACAATTTCCAAAGGTCAACAAATTGTAAAAACACAAGAATGGCCTGTAGAACAAGTTAATTCCGGAAATGATGTTAATTTAGAAATGGAAATTACTGTTGATGAAATGACCAATACATGGAATAAAAGTAGTCAAGAACCATTCATTGAGTTTGAATATTCTGCACCGGGATGGACCACTTTAGATTGTAACCTCCTTCTTGATTGTCCGGGATACTTTAGACTGTATTACTATACTATTGGTAACGATACTGGAACAATTGAGTTCCCAATTAGAAATATTACAGATCCCAATAATCCTGATGGAAATGGAATGGGAGGAGGAGGAGTTTCTGATGATAGTGGACTACCTGGTTTCGGATTGATGGCAGGAGTAGCAT
>MDSW01112184.1_pt1 | contig 70845 bp, 66 predicted proteins | sample 811171 | NCBI WGS metagenome assembly MDSW01 (sample SAMN05326641, study PRJNA326480) | marine metagenome | isolation source: seawater | place: Atlantic Ocean: North West | collected 2012
TATGGTGGCCAGGGGCAGAATCGAACTGCCGACACGCGGATTTTCAGTCCGCTGCTCTACCAACTGAGCTACCTGGCCAAGTGAGTGTATTCTACAGTCCACAGATAAAAATCACAAAGACAATATAGAGCTTGAATAAAGAGTGACAATGAATATGAATTATATCAACTTGAAATTACATCATCAGCAGATTTGTAATCATAGCCTAACTCTTCTGCAACAGCTTTAAAGTTTATCGAGCCAGCATGCACATTTAACCCATTCTTAAGATGAGTATCTCTTCTCAAGGCTTCAATCCATCCATTATTTGCTAGAGATTTAACAAAAGGTAATGTCGCATTCGTTAGTGCAAAAGTTGAGGTTCTTGGCACCGCGCCTGGCATATTTGTGACACAGTAATGTACGACTTCATCAACCTCATAAGTTGGTTCTGCATGCGTAGTCGGTTTACTAGTCTCAAAACAACCGCCCTGATCAATAGAAATATCAACCATAACAGCGCCTGGACGCATCGCTTTTACATGATCTGAGGTAACTAATTTTGGAGCAGCCGCTCCAGCAATTAATACGGCTCCAATAACAAGATCAGATTCCACTACCAAGTTATCAATAGCGTCTTTAGTGGAATATTGAGTATTAATTCTGCTGCCAAAGATTTCATTCAGCTGTCTTAGTCTAGGAATAGAGCGATCAAGGATAGTAACTTCAGCTCCCAAGCCTATTGCCATTTCTGCCGCATGTGTCCCAGAGACGCCTCCTCCAATAACAAGCACTTGTCCGGGTTTAACTCCTGGAACACCTCCTAAAAGAACACCTCGACCTCCATTGGCTTTTTGCAAAGAAAAAGCCCCAGCTTGAATAGATAATCTTCCAGCAACCTCGCTCATCGGGGTTAATAATGGAAGTGAACCATCATCTGAAGTCACTGTTTCATATGCAATTGCAGTCACCCCGGAATCGACCAGAGCTGCAGCTTGATCTGGATCGGCTGCTAAATGAAGGTATGTAAATAATACTTGCCCTGCTTTAAGCATCTTGCATTCTTCAAGTTGAGGCTCTTTGACTTTAATTATCAAATCACAAGTGTCAAAAATTTCTTGAGGCGTATTAAGAACTTTTGCGCCTGCTTTGATGTAATCTTCATCAGTCATTCCTATGCCCATGCCCGCATTCGACTCTACAAACACTTCGTGACCGTCGCTAACTAGCTCTTTAACCCCTGAAGGCACCATTCCTACACGATATTCTAAGACTTTAATTTCTTTTGGTATCCCAACTCTCATACATCATCTCCTGAATGAAATGTAATTTAGCCAATAAAAGCAATATACCGAGGATGCAAAACAATTTTATTGCTGATTATCATGTTTTTCTGTATTATTTTTGAATAATATTGCTATTTTTATATTTATTTTAGAATTTAATTGCGTGAATATGGATATTTTTGATAAAAAACTGCTCTCTATACTCCAAAATAATGGAAGAATCAGCAATGTCGAACTTGCTGAAGCGGTAAATCTATCTGAATCTGCATGCCTAAGAAGAGTAAGATCGCTGGAAGAAAGAGGGCTTATTGATCGTTACGTTGCATTACTGGATCATAAGAGAGTGGGACTCACGGACACAGTATTCGTGCATATTGTGCTTAAACGTGAAGAAAAAAGTGAATTGGAAGCATTTGAAAATGCCGTCAAAAACATACCAGAAATACTTGAATGTTATTTAATGACAGGGGAATTTGATTATTTACTCCATATTGTGGTTGCTAATATGGCTGACTTTGAGAGACTTCACAACGATTCGCTTACACAACTTCCTGGAGTATCCAGAGTGAATTCAAGTTTTGCTATTCGTACCGTCCAGAAAACATCAGAGTTACCTATTAAGTAACTATTTATCCTGAGGAACGTATTCTTTTGGAACTGTCGCTCCTTCCCCAAAAAAATATTTCTCCATTTCTTTTTCTAGAAATTTTCTTGCTTCCGGTTCAATGGGTGTCAATCTATACTCATTAATTAACATCGTTTGATGACCAAGCCATTGTGCCCAGGCCTCTTTACTTACTTCATTATAAATTCTCTGACCTAATTCCCCTGGATATGGCGAATAATCGAGACCCTCTAATTCTTTCTTCAAAATACAACACATAACCGTTCGTGACATCAATGATCTCCTTAAACAACCTCTTGTAATAATTTTTTTATAGGTGCTGCCATGCCTATTTCAGAAGGCTGATCCAAATCATACCAGTATTCATTCTCATAAAGATCTAATTTACATGAAGAGTTACCAAGTCGCACCTCTATTGGATTAATATCTAACTTGAAGTGACTGAAAGTGTGAGAAATAGTAGATTTTTTACTAACGGTGTTTTTAATTTTTTTTAGTCTTGTCTCGCACCAGTGTTCAATCGTTTGATTTTTATCGACCTCAGGAAAGCTAAACAAGCCTCCCCATATGCCAGAATCAGGTCTTTTTTCCAGCAACACTTTGTTTCCTGCAATAACTATAATCATTATTGTTTGTTTGCGTGGTTTTGGATTTGATTTTTTCTTTCCAGGATACTGCTCCACCTTTTCTTTAATTCGTGCTTTACAATTGCTTGTCAATGGACAAATTTGACATTGCGGTTTTGATCTTATGCATAATGTTGCGCCAAGATCCATTATGGCTTGAGTAAAATCAGCAATGCGTTCAGAGGGGAGATGTTTTTCAGACAGCCGCCAAAGCTTCTTTTCCACCTTTGTTAAACCGGGCCATCCACTTACTGCATGATATCGTGCTAAAACTCTTTTAACATTTCCGTCTAAAATTGCGTATTTTTGATTGTCTGATAAGGCCAAAATAGCACCGGCTGTCGATCGTCCAATACCGGGTAATTGAACTAATTCATTGAAATCAAGAGGTAAGTTTCCTTTATATTTTTCTTGAATTATATGGCTCATTTTATGTAAATTTCTTGCACGTGCATAGTAACCCAATCCTGTCCAATGATGCATGACTTGCTCCATGGATGCATTGGACAGACTGTTCATATCAGGATAGCTTTCCATAAAACGTTTAAAAAACGGAATAACCGTGCTCACCTGTGTTTGCTGCAACATTATTTCGGAGATCCAAACGCGGTAGGGTGTAGGATTCTCTTGCCACGGCAAATTATTTCGTCCGTGCAAATCAAACCATTTCAATAATTCTTGTGAAAAATCAAACCTACTCATAATTTAAAAAATACCATTAACTCAAGTTATTGGGTCAGGTTCATTTTAATCATATCGTTAAAAATATCTTCATGTTTCAGCAGGTTGCCCTCTACTTCATCGCGAAATATTTTTTCGATGTCAGGTCGAAATGTGATATCGCCACTATTATTTCTTATCTTTATTGGAACAGGATCATTGGAAAAATCCAAATACTCTGACTCGCTCAAATTCAATATCTCTTGTAACTGAGGTTGAAAAAAAGCCTCGATTGAGTAGTCAATTTCTCCATTATATAAATTGACGGTTCCGGTTCCATCAATCTCAGTAAAAGGCATCGTCATTTTAAACGCATCATTAATAAAAATACTATTTTTAATACTCCCAGAAGCATTGATAGTAAAATCTTGCATCACTTCATGATTTGAGGGTAATGGTGTTTCATCACGTTTGTATATTGATCTTGCTAATCTCAAATTATACCAAATATCATTGTCATGCCATCTTCCGTTATCCATGACGAAACTTAGATTGCCATACAAATTTTTCTTTAATTCCCCCCAGGAATTTCCTTGTCCATTGAGATCAATTTGTCCTGTAATACTTCCTGAAAAATTTGATTTAATGTCCAATGCAAACTCATTGATGTTTAAATTTACAATGAATAAACCTTCAGTAATTAATCTCTTGGAGTCAAGCTGAAAATCTATGTTATTGAGTTGGAGAATTGTATTTTTGTTTGTGTTTTTAACTAATAAGGTATTTTTTGTTAAGACCTCAAGATCTGGATAATAGTTAACATTCAAGGGGTCTTGAATTTGGATATGATAATTAGAAAATGCTTTAGATCCCCAAGAAATGAATGGACGAATGTCTGCGAATTTCGCGACCATCATTAAAAACAGGATAAAAGCCAGAATCGATGAAAAGCTAAGTAAGGTTATTTTAAATACTCTTTTAGCAATGAGCTTCATGGATTCAATCTTGACCTTAACGTAACGTATTTAAAAATTTAATAATATCCTGTTTTTTTTCCATTGTCTCAACCAGAGCCGAACCGACAATAGCGCCATCAGCATATTTAGCAATTGAATTTACGTCACTGGCAGAACGAACACCAAAACCCGCACACACCGGAAGATTGCTGACTTTTTTTATTTCATTTAAGTATGAAGATAGATTCTTGTTTATTCCTTTTTCACTTCCCGTTATTCCGGTCATGGTCACGGCATAAACAAAACCTTTAGATGCCTCACATAATTTAATTATTCTTGCTTTGGGTGTGGTTGGGGAGACCAATTGAATGAGACCTAAGTTCTTATTTTCTAGTGCCTTTCTTAGGTCATCACTTTCTTCAAGCGGAAGATCAGGGACAATAAATCCTGAGACCCCAACTTCTCTGGCACGATTCGCAAGTTTGTCAAAACCAAACGCCAAAAGTGGGTTAAGGTATGACATAAAAACCAAAGGAGTTTGAATTTTCTTCTTTACCGATTCTATCTGATCAAATACCCATGAAAGACTCACTCCATTTTTAAGTGCAATGTGACTTGATCTCTGTATGGTCATGCCATCAGACATTGGGTCAGAAAATGGAATGCCGACTTCTACAACATCGCCAATGGTACTTATTTCAATTAGATCCTTTGTAAATGTCTCTTTGGATGGATAACCGGCAGTAAAAAAAGGAACTAACGCAACGCCAGAGTTTGCTTTTGCATTGTGCAAAGCCGCACTAATTTCATTATGACTTGACATAATATTACCCCTATAAATACTTTGAGAGCGTTGACATATCTTTATCGCCTCTTCCCGAATTACCAATCAATACAGTTTTACCGGGATTTTTTTGAGCCCATATTTTTGCCGCCGCATAGGCGTGTGCGGTCTCTAGTGCTGTCAATATTCCTTCGGTTTGGCATAACTCGGTAAGGGCATCCAACGCCTGATTATCTTGGACGCTGACATATTCGACTCTGTCGATATACTGTAAAAATGCATGTTCAGGACCCACGCCAGAATAGTCAAGACCCGCAGATATAGAGTGTGTTTCTTGAACCTGCCCATCACTGTCTTGAAGTATGATCGTATATGCCCCTTGGAGAACGCCAGGTGTTCCAGTCGCAAGTGAAGCTGCATTCTGTCCTAATCCATCACCTTTCCCACCAGCCTCTACGCCAATCAATTCAACGCCTTCATCGCCTATTAATGGATAAAATAACCCAATAGCATTAGACCCTCCTCCAACGCAAGCAAATACCGCATCTGGAAGACTCCCTGATTGATCCATCATTTGTCTTTTGCATTCTTGACCAATGACCGATTGAAATTCTCTAACCATATAAGGGTAGGGATGGGGTCCAACTGCGGAACCGATTATGTAATATGTGTCTGTTGGATCTGAAACCCATTCTCTCATTGCCTCATCAATAGCGGCTCTTAACGTTCTGTCTCCAGAGTCAACGGATACCACTTCCGCCCCTAACTGACGCATTCGGTCAACATTTGGGGCCTGTCTGTCTATATCAATCGCGCCCATATACACTCGACATGGAAGCCCGACTCTGGCACATGCTGCTGCAGAAGCGACACCGTGCTGACCCGCTCCTGTTTCGGCAATAATTTGCTTCGCTCCTAATTTTTTAGCGAGTAACGCTTGTCCAATTGCATTATTAATTTTATGTGCACCGGTGTGCGCCATATCCTCTCTTTTTAACCAGATATTCACGCCCCATGAGTCGCTCAGGCGAGGGGCGTATGTTAATGCCGTTGGTCTTCCGACCCATTGATTCAATTCCTTATGCCATTCGCTCATGAACTGTTTATCGTGAAGATATTTATGCATTCCTTCTTCTAACTTTGAGAATGCAGGCACAAGTGTCTCTGGAATATACCTTCCCCCGAATGGGCCAAATCTCCCTAGCTCATCAGGAAATTCGCCATTAATGGCACTATTAAATAATTCTGCCTTTTCTTTTTCGTTAAGCTTTAATTTCATAATCGTAACCTTCTACTGATCTAAGTTTTTAGCATTCTTAATAAATTTTTCAATCAAAGTTAAACTTTTTTTTCCTGATGACGACTCCACAGCACTCGATACATCAACACCAAAAGGCTTCACGGTATTAATCGCTTTTTTCACATTTGCATGGCTTAATCCGCCTGCCAATATCAAATCGCCTTGTTTTGAATATTTTGCTGCCTTTGACCAATCCACTTTCTCTCCCACGCCACTGTGTTTGCCTTCATATATAAACTTGCCTTTTTTAGGAATCATTAGATTGGATTGATGCTCCCTAAGCACAGGCCATTTCTCTATATATGATGGCACGTGTAAAGAACAAAAATCGCCCGCATCACTCTGAATTGCGTCAGGTTTAAATTCAGAGATAACATCATTCCAATGGGATTCCTCTGGATCAAGGAATACAGCGACGCGTTTAATTTTATTGGTAATTCCTTCCGATATCTCCAATGCTTTTTCTATTGAGATTCGTCGAACGGATTTTACAAAAACAAAACCAATCGCATCAACCCCAAATTCTATGGCAGCGTCAATATGCTCTCGTTCCTTAAGTCCGCATATTTTAACAAATGGACGCATTATTTTTGCCCTCTGCCATGCTTTAAATACTCACTGATCATAAGTTCAGGTTGTGCCGATTTCATTAGTGCTGAACCGATCAGAGCCATTCTATAACCATTCTTTTTAACGCTCAATATCTCGCTCGAAGTATTAATTCCACTTTCAGCAACTTTAATAATATCTGAGGGGATTTTGGTGGCGAATTCTTCAAACCTATTAAAGTTAACTTTCAGTGTTTTTAGATCTCGAGAATTGACTCCAAATAATAATTGCCTTTCATGTGCTTTTTTTTGATATCTGGATTCTTTTAATAACGTCAAAGATTTTTGAATATCATCTTCATCGAATGACTCCAATAATACAAACATGGAATGTTCGAATACGCAATCCAACATTTTACGTAGCATTTTTGGTGGCAATAAATTTGTTATCAATAATAAACCACTGGCTCCATATTTTCTTGATTCTATGATTTGCTTTGTATCAACCAGGAAATCCTTTCTCATTGCTGGGAGGGAAAACTCTTTTATGGTGGACGCAACTTCATTTAAATGTTCGATTTTGCCATTGAAACGAGTTGGCTCGGTAAGAATGGATATTGCTGCTGCACCGCCCCTTGCATATTCAGATGCTTGTGCCCCACATTCTTGAGATGATTGAGCGAGCTTACCTTCTGCCGGTGATGTATGTTTGAATTCTGCAATAATATCAAAATTAGAAAATTTAATTTTAAAGATCGGTAAATCTAGCTCCTCTGAAGGAATGCGGTCAGGTAAAAGATCTGCTCTTTCCCGGCTATATTCAGACATTTTTTTTAAAAAATTAATCATATTGATTGAAAATAACTCTTAAAGTTATCAAGAAATTGGGATGCTTTTCTTGAGTTAAGCGTTTCTTCTGCTATTTTTATTCCGTCTCTTGGATTTGTGACTTTTCCCATCAACTCCAATACCAAAGAAACGCCCATACATAATGCATCACGATGTGAGCCTTTATCTTCGCAATAAAATACTCGTTTCATCTCTTCGGCATTGTAATCCGCATCACCGCCCAATAAATCACTGGCTTGGCATATTTTTAAGCCATAGTCATCGGGTGATCGAATACCTTTTTTAACTGAGCCTGGACGGACATCGTAAATCAAAAAATTACCTATCGGTGTGGCTTCATCCCATCCCTCCGCACCATGAACAACAAACGCACGTTTTATTGGTAAACCGGATAAAGTCTCAGCCATTAATTTGGCCGCATCGGCACTAAAAGCACCAATGAGTTGATACGGTGGAGAGGCTGGATTACTGAGCGGACCGAGCATATTAAAGACTGTTCGAATGGCTAAGGAATTGCGTACTGGCATGATCGCTTTCATCGCAGGATGAAACGCTGGTGAAAATAAAAAAGTAAATCCAAGATCATGGAGGAGAGTGACAGCCGATGCTGGTGTTTCTGGAAAAATCATGCCAATTTTTTCAAGCATATCAGCACTTCCAGAACGGCTTGAGATGGAACGATTACCGTGTTTTACGATGTTAACTCCTGATGCCGCCGCCAGTAACCCTGTTCCTGTAGATAGATTTAAGCTTCCTGAACCATCACCTCCTGTGCCAACAGTATCAACCGTTTCCATGTCATCTGGGATTGCGGGCTTTATCGATAACGCACGCATTCCTTTAGCAAAACCACGTATTTCTTCGGCAGACTCGCCTTTTGCCCTTAATCCAGTTAATAGTGCGCCAGACAATATTGGTGAAATACTCTCATCGGCCATCGCTAACATTAAATCATAGGCTTCAGCTTCAGTCAGTGATTCACCATTAAGCAAGTGATTAAGCATATTCGAATAACTGCTATTCATCTTTATCTATCTCCATAAAATTTCTCAATAGTTTTGACCCTTCGGGTGTCAATATACTTTCTGGATGAAATTGCACACCTTCTAGTGGCAATGATTTATGCCTGACCCCCATGATTTCTCCGGCATCAGTTTTTGCAGACACTTTTAATATTTCAGGTAGTGATTTTTTATCGGCAGTTAGAGAGTGATATCGACCTGCTGTAAAAGGTAAAGATAGATTTTTGAATATGGTTTTATTGTCATGCTGAATTTCTGAAGTTTTACCATGCATTAATTTTTCAGCGCGTATAATTTCTCCTCCAAAAAACTCGATCAGGCATTGATGGCCAAGACAAACGCCTAATATTGGAACAGTAGTATGAAATGCATCAATAATTTCGACAGATACACCTGCATTTCCAGGATTACCTGGTCCTGGTGAAATGACGATATGTGTGGGTTTAATATCTTTAGCAGTTACGCTGTTAATTTTATCGTTTCTGAAAACTAATACCTCAGCCCCTTCAGCTTGAAATGCTTGCACTAAGTTATATGTAAATGAATCGTAATTATCGATTAGGAGTATGCATGACTTTTTTTTGTTCATAATCCGTCTCCTGCCATTTTTAATGCTTTTTTCAAAATAGCGCTTTTAGCAAACACTTCACGATACTCACTTTTTGGATCACTATCTTTAACGATTCCCGCTCCGGCTTGAAAACTATATTGATTCCCCTGAAAAACAATTGTTCTAATTGTTATTGCCTGATCCATATCACCATTGATATCAAAATATCCGGCAGTTCCTCCATATAAACCTCTACCCTCAATCTCCATATCTTCGATAATTTCCATGGCACGTATTTTTGGAGCGCCCACTAAAGTTCCTGCTGGAAAACTTGCTGCAAATAAATCGAACGCATCTTTATTTTTCGAAAGTTCCCCTTTTACACCGCTAACAATATGCATAACATGACTGTAACGCTCAATAGAACGAAATGGATCAACCTTAATTGATCCTTCTTTGGCCACACGACCCAAATCATTTCTTGCTAAATCAACAAGCATGACGTGCTCAGCGGATTCTTTGGGATCGGACAGCAATGATTCTGCCAGAGCATTATCCTCGATATGGGAATTTCCTCTCGGCCTGGTACCAGCGATGGGTCGAAGTGAAGCATTTTTTCCATTTAATTTAACCAGTGCCTCAGGAGAAGATCCTGCAACACGCAGTCCATCAAAATCAAAATAAAACATGTAAGGAGATGGATTTAATAACCTCATCGCTCTGTATACATCGAATGAATTTACCTCTGATTGTCCTTTGAATATAACTGACAGAACTATTTGATAAATATCTCCAGAATCAATCCATCTTTTGCATTTTTCTATACGATCTATGAATTCACTCTCACTCATCCCGGGTTGCGGCTCATCAATATTTGTCTTTTGTGACGTTTCAGGAAGCACATATCTGAGTTTCCTTATAATTACCTTCTTTAAGTCATTGCGCGCTTCCTCCGATCCTGAATGAAGAAGCGCAACTCTTCTGGTTAAGTGATCAAAAACCAGCACCGAGGAAGGTAACACAAACATTGCTTTTGGAAGATCGGCTTGAGGAACAGTATTTGAAGGAATTTTTTCAAACAGTCTCACAATGTCGTAACCTGAAACTCCAACCAAGCCACCCGAAAAAGGGACCTCATCTATCGAGGGTTTTAACTTTGGTGAAGAATTCATAATTTCACGTAGTGAATCGAGATACTCTTTTTTATTTGATGGCTTGTATTTAATTTCATCATTCACATAAAGAGAAGAGGCTTCCAATTTTATCTTTACAGTATCCCCAAACCCCAAAAAAGAATATCTCGCTAATCTCTCTCCACTTTCAACACTCTCTAAAAGAAAGCAAGGTTTTAAGTCATGAAGCTTCATGAAGACAGATACAGGCGTATCTAGGTCAGCGATAATATCGAAAGGTGATGTAATTGACATATATTCCTTTTTTAAATGGTAAAAAAAAACCCATCTCCTCTTTTTTGAAGGAGATGGGTTTTTTTTGTTTGGTTTAAATAATTCTTAGCCTAACGCCCACTCCTTAAGTGAATGCCATGACCAAGCCCAAACAAAAATTATCTTATTTATTCTCATAACGAGGTAGTATCGCTTTAGATTGACTGTGCGTCAACCCCAAAGACCATACATCGTAGGTAAGACTATAGAGAAACCTACCCACATTATAAAAATCAACGGAATCCCAATTTTTAAGAAATCAGAAAATTTGTATCCCCCTGCGCTTAAAATTAACAAGTTCGATTGATAGCCAAACGGGGTGGCATAACTCATATTAGCTCCAAATAAAACTGCCAATATAAACGGTTCAGGATCGACCTGTAGTTGTTGCGCAATTCCAATCGCAATCGGTGTGCCTATAACGGCTGCAGCATTATTGGAAACGATGTTTGTCATAATTGACATGACCAACATAAATAAACTTAATATTATAGGGATAGGTAACCCTCCTACTGCGGTTGCGAATGAGACAGCAAGATAACTTGCCATATTCGTCACAACTAAGGCTTTTCCAAGCGCTAAACTGGCTACAATAATCATTATTATTTTTGTTGAGAGTGCTTTTGCTGCATCACTCCAACTGATGCAACCCAATAGTAATAGAAATCCCACCCCAATTAGCGCGCTCACCGATATCGGTAAAAAACCAAGGGCAGCTAAAATTATTACAGAACCGAGGACAGTGAGGGCGCGTTTTGATTTGTGAGTTTGGGGCAAATCTTTCGCTCCATCAAGAACCAACATTTTTCCACTATCTCTAAGTGTTTCAATTGCCTCTTTAGTTCCCTGAACCAAAATAACGTCTCCAGCCCTTAATCTTACTTTGTTAAGATCTCCAGTGGTTTCTGAATCTGGAGTCCTTGCTCGGTGAATTGCTAGAGCCATGAGTCCGTATTTATTGCCAAAATTGACTCCGTCTAGACTTTGATAGTGGAGGGGTGATCCCCGTGTAACAACAACTTCAGCCAATTGTTGCCCTTCTTCGTTAATGGGGGTCTCATCATCAATAGGGTGATCTGGATCTGATAAACTGAAAAGTGTCGCGCCCAATGTTTCTTCAAAATGTTTTAGATTTTCAGACGTATCCTTGACGAACAAGCGATCTCCAGGCAACACAATGACGGACGGGAATGGGGAGAGCACCAAATTTTCATTTCGTTGTATCTTTTCAATACGGATTTCACCATTGGTTTCACTCATTATTTCGGATAACTCTTTGCCAGCAGCAAACCCATCCTCGTTTATGAGTAACTGGCTATTAAAGATACGAGGCGATGTATCAGATAATGGTGGCGTTCTCTCTGGTAATAATTTAGGAGCAATTAACCACAAGAAAAGAATTCCTACTCCACCAACAATAGCGACAGGCAACATAAAATCAAACATAGAAAAATCACGAATCCCAGTATCACGTGCTAGACCAACAACTAATAAATTCGTTGAAGTTCCGATGGTAGTAGACATGCCACCAATGATTGCCGCAAAACCCATTGGCATCATTACATTAGAAACTGGAAATTTAGTTCTTAACGAAACACCAACCAATATTGGCATCAATAGAACTATGATCGGCGTGTTATTCATAAAAGCACTTAATACACTCGCCGTAATCATTGTTAGCAAAAGCGCTAACACAGGCCAGGACATCCAAGCTTTACTAATTAATGTAGCAAGAGGCTGAAGCGCTCCTGTTCTCTCTATCGCTTGGCCAATGATCATAAGAGAGCAGATTGTAATTAAAGCTTCGTTACCAAAACCAGCAAAGAAATCTAATCGGCCAAACGTATCGCCACTCAGTGGATATGGAAATAGCTGAAATCCTCCTAACAATAGTAGCAGAACTACAAAGCTGGTTGATTCTAATGGAATCTCATCTCGGGTAAACAGAATTAAAGCCACGCCAGTGAGAGCTAAAACTGCAATTCCATGATAGTCAGGAATAACTGTATCCATTTTTTGCCTTTTTCTTTGTATTAATCGTCTTGATCTCTAAAGATCATCATTAAACCATATAAGATACAAAAATTTAAATAAACAATAGACTTATAATTAGATCCATTCTTAAATATTATTTTTTGATAAAATAAAAAGATGATGACATCGGTATTCCTAGACTACAATACGATTGGACCAGAGGAATTGGATTCAGCGCCATTGAAAAAATGCCTACCTGGATTAAAACTTTTTGATTCCACTTCGCCTGAAGAAGTACCCAATCGGGTAAAAAATGCTGAATTTATTCTAACAAATAAGGTAAAACTGTTTGAGGGTAACTTAAAAACAGCCGAGAAACTCAAGTTTATTGGCTTGACTGCCACTGGTGCTGACAATATTGATCTTGATTATGCAAAATCCAGAGATATAAGGGTATGCAATATTCAAGCGTATTGCACTCAATCTGTCGTAGAACATGTTTTCGGTTCTATCTTAAATTTAACGCACAACATTTATGAATATCAGAATCTAGTTCAAAATGGCGCTTGGCAGAAATCTGATGATTTTTGCATGTTGCAATATCCCATCAGAGAGCTTTCATCCATGACAATAGGGATAATAGGATATGGAGAGCTTGGAAGAAACGTCGCAAAAATGGCCAGAACTTTCAATATGCGAGTATTAGTCAACACCAGATCGAAGAACAAAAGAAACAAATATGAAAAACATGTCTCATTACAAAATCTTCTCAAAAATTCTGATGTAGTTTCATTGCATTGCCCTCTTACTGATGAAACAAAACATTTAATTAGTAATCAAGAGTTAGGATTGATGAAACCAAATTCCATACTGATTAATACTGCGAGAGGTGCATTGATTGAATCCAAGGCACTTTTTGACGCACTGATTAAAAATAAAATTAGTGGAGCGGCTATAGATGTTCTTCCAGAGGAGCCTCCGACAGAAGGTAATGTCCTTCTCGATTATAAAGGAAGGAATCTTTTTCTAACTCCTCACATTGCCTGGGGCACTATTGAGGCCAGACAAAATGCGATCAATCAACTAGCAAATGCCATACAGGCGTTTAAGAATAATGAATCATTTAATGTTCTTGTTTAGCTCGCCCTCAAAATTTAACTAATTATTGCGCAGCACATTTATTGGAGGGGATTCGATTGCTTTTCTAGATGCCAGGTAGCCAAAACCACATACTAATCCAATTCCACTTGATATGCCTAAAACCCATAATGAGAGGTTAAAAATATAAGTAATTTCAAATAATCTTGATGCAATTTGCCAGGCAAGTATTGAAGATCCAGTCGCCGCCAAGACTCCTGCAGCCAAACCGATGACTGAAAATTCAGATAACAAACTTATCAAAACATTTTTCTTTTTCATGCCAACAGCTCGAAGCAGTGCACTTTCAAACCTTCGTTCATCGATTGTTGAGTGCACTGCGGAAAAAAGAACAGTAACTCCAGCGATCAAAGTAAAAAGGAATACAATTTGGATCGCGATGCTAATTTTTTCTATGATTTGTCGAACTTGCTCTAATATTGGATCCAAATCAACGACTGAAACAGTCGGATAGTTAATTTGAAGTTCTCTTAATACACCAGTATCACCTTCCTCTATATACATGCTCGAAATAAATGATGCTGGAAATGATTCAAGTGCCCTTTCTGAGAATACTAAGAAGAAATTTGGACTGAATGAGTTCCAATCCACTTCTCTGATGCTTGAAATTTTGGCAGTGATCTTTTCTCCGGCTATCAAGAAAGTTAAATCATCGCCAATTTTAACACCCATATCATCAGCCGCACTTTCTTCTATTGAGACTAATGGTGAACCATCATAGTTTTCTTCCCACCAAGTCCCATCAATAATTTTATTATTTGGATTCATTTTTTTTGCAAAGGATAAATTTGCTTCTCTATTTGCGAGCCAGCTCCCTCTATCTTCTGGGTAAGCCCTTTCTTGAACGGACTCACCATTGATTTCAGTCATTCTCGCTCTTATCAGTGGAACGAAATCAGGCGCCACAGAGTCGGATGATTCTAATATCTCTTTTATGCCTTCCTTTTGAGATGGTTGTATATTTATTAGAAAGTAATTTGGTGTGCCCTCACCAAGTGCTTTTTTCCATTCAGTGAGCAAATCCGTTCTAATAAAAGTTAAGAGAAGCAGTGCTGTTAAAGCGAGACCAAATGCCACAATTTGTATTGCACTGTCTTTTCCTCGTCTAGAAACATTAGCAAGACCATATCGCCAGGAAGCTCCTGCTCCTCCTCTTAGTTGTCCTAATGTTTTTGCCATAAACTGGCCTAAATAAAAAAGCAAAACTGAAATTACAGACATCCCTGATACAATTATTGATAGTAATGTGATATCCCTTACAAAATAATAAAGCAATACAGACAAAGATATTAATGCAATAGTGCCAACAATTATTTCTGAAGGTGGAGATGGGTTTACATTTTTTCGTAACACCCTCATAGGAGATGTATTACTGAGTTGCAAAAGAGAAGAAAATGCGAATCCTGGTAATAAGATAAGTGCTGCCAACATTCCTATCATTAATGTTTTAAATCCTGGTTTTGGTAAATCACTGACAAAAAGATCAGTCAATAAATTACTTATAATGCCTTCTACCAAAAAACCAAATAATGAGCCAAAGAAAACTCCAACAACGCCAATCATTCCCAGCTGAATAACGATTGTATTCAGGACGAATCGTTTTTGTGCACCAAAACTCTTCATTAATGCAACCATATCCATTCTTTTCTTCATGAAACGTCTGGCAGACATAGCAATGGCTATTCCACTCAAAAACACGCTTATTATTATTGTTAATGATAAAAACTGCTTAGCACGATTGATTGCTTGATTCGTGCGTTCGCTGCTGTCTGATGGGTCACTAATTCGAGCAGAATTTGGGATGATATCCTCCATCAGCTTTGAATAACTTTCAACAACATCATCTTCACCAGCTATAAGTAAGGAATAATTTACACGACTGCCCTGTGTAATAAGCCCTGTTGCTGGCAAAGACTCGATATTCATTAATATCGTTGGAGACAACGAAGCAAATCCGATGGATTGATCTGGCCTATACTTTAGCACTGCACTTGCTGTGAATTCTGAGTTACCTATTGATATTGAGTCACCTACTTCAATATTTAATCGGTATAGCAATGACTCATCAAGCCATACTTCATTCTCATTTGGTATTTTCTTGACCAGGTATTCATCGCTTAATTGATCATTAGCAATTCTCACTTGTCCTCGAAGTGGATATTTTGAACTGACTGCCTTAATCCTAGCAAGGCCACTATTTTCTAATGAATAGACAACCGTTGGGAATGACTGTGAAATAGCGGTATCTAAACCCATGGAAATGGCCTCATCAACCCAACCACCAGGAATTGGTTCTGGTGACCGAATTCTAAGATCGGCCGCTAATAATTCGTTGGCTTGTTTTTCAATCGATAAGCTAATTCTGTCTGTTAAAAAACCTACAGCAGTTAAGGAAGCTACCGCCATAGCGATAGCAGAAATCATAACAATTACTTCACCTGATCGGACTTGGCGAAAAAAAGCCTTTGAAGCGAATCTAATTGTATTCATTTTTGTATAGCTTTATCTGATACTAATTTTCCTGCTTCAAGCAAGATTTCTCTATCGCACATTTCTGCTAGTTTTTTATCATGTGTGACTAAAATCAATGTTGTTGACGACGTTTTATTTAAGGCAAACATAGTTTCGATGATATTCTTTCCCGTTTTTGCATCTAAGTTTCCTGTTGGCTCGTCTGCGAACAGCACAGATGGTTCTCCAGCAAACGCTCTGGCAATAGCAACTCTTTGTTTTTCTCCCCCGGATAACTGGTGAGGGTAATGGGTGACTCTGTCTTTCATTCCCATTCCTTGTAAGATCTCTGATGCGCGATGTCTCGCGTTCTCTTTGCCACTTAACTCAAGTGGAAACATAACATTTTCTATTGCATTAAGTGACGGAATCAAATGAAATGATTGAAACACAAAGCCAATATTATTGGCTCTAATTTCTGCCCTTTGATCTTCACTCAAAGCAACCAAATTATTATTATTTAATATTATTTCACCGCCTGAAGGTTTGTCTAAACCAGCCATGAGACCAAGTAAAGTTGATTTACCAGCACCAGAGGCGCCAACGATTGCGATAGTTTCACCTCTGGATATCTCGAAACTAATATCTGATAAAATTGTTAGCATACCCTCTGGACTTGTAACAATTTTATTGACATTCTTAAGTTTAAAAAGACTATCTTTCTTAGGTGAAAAACTATTCATGAAAAAACTCGTTCTTGTTATTTATTTATTTATTCCGTTCATTTCGATGGGCGAATCAAAAAATATAATCATTTATGGCGATAGTTTAAGTGCTGGATATGGGATGGATATGGACAAATCATGGCCAACTCTTTTACAAAATAGATTATATTCCAATAAGTATGATCTTACAGTTATAAATTCAAGTATTAGCGGTGAAACCACCCAAGGTGGGGTTACAAGAATTGATAACATACTCAAAAAATATTCTCCAAAACTTGTCGTAATAGAACTGGGAGGAAACGATGGTTTGAGAGGATTTCAGACAGATCTAATAAAAAATAACTTAAAAACTATAATTCAGAAATGTTTACAAAATAATTCATCAGTAGTGTTGCTAGGGATAAAAATTCCTTTAAATTATGGTCCACGTTATACACAAGATTTTGAAAATATTTTTTATGAAGTCGCAATTGATAATGATGTCGACTTAGTTGATTTTTTTATGAAAAATGTGGCTCTGGATGAAAATCTAATGCAAGATGATGGTATTCATCCCAATGAGAGTGCGCAACCTATCCTCCTAGAAAACGTATGGGAAACGATTAAAAAAAATATTTAATAAATGCGGTACTGAAAAGAAAGGAGTGAAATTATGGAAAAAGTCTGGCTTGCTTCTTACCCCGATGGTGTACCCGAGATAATTCCCGACCCCCCTTTTAGCTCACTCACAGAAATGATGAAAGCGAGCATGATTCAATTTTCATCACGCAAAGCATACACAAACATGGGATCTTCAATCACCTTCGGTGAATTAGATAAATTATCAGATAAGTTTGCTTGTTATCTATTGCGATCACTGGGACTAAAAAAAGGAGATAGGGTCGCGATAATGCTGCCTAATATCAATCAGTATCCTGTCGCATTATGCGGAATATTGAAAGCCGGCCTAGTAGTCGTTAATGTTAATCCTCTTTATACGCCAAGAGAGCTTAAGCACCAGCTGTCAGATTCAAAAGCAAAAGCCATTCTTATATTAGAAAACTTCGCTAATGTTCTTTCAGAAATTATCGATGATACATCCGTAGAGCAAGTAATAATAACAAAGATGGGTGACATGCTCTCATTTCCAAAAAATCATATCGTAAATATCGTAGTTAAATATATAAAAAAAATGGTACCTGCCTATGAGTTCAAGCAATTGGCATCATTCTCAGATGTTCTCAGTCAACATGAAGGTGAGGAATTGGAAAAAATTGAGATCAATTTAGAGGATATCGCTTTTTTGCAATACACAGGAGGCACAACAGGATTGTCAAAAGGCGCCATGATTACTCATAAAAATATGCTATTCAACTTATACCAGTCCAAAGCTTGGCGGGGTAATTTACTTGATGATGTCGATATTATTGTCGCTATAACCGCATTACCTCTTTATCATATTTTTTCACTTCAAAGTAATTGTTTAGCCATGATGCTGGATGGAGGTGAGAACATTTTAATTACGAATCCAAGAGATTTTCCCGCCTTTGTTAAAGAGCTGGCAAAACACGAATTTGTCTATATCACCGGTGTTAATACACTGTTTGCTTCATTATTGAATACACCAGGATTTGATAAGCTAAACTTTTCTTCATTAAAATGGACCATTGGTGGTGGGATGGCTGTCCAAAATGCCGTTTCGAGAAATTGGGAGAAAATTACAGGACAGCCAATATTACAAGCCTACGGGTTAACTGAAACATCTCCTGCGGCAATAATCAATCCTATAAATTTTGACGAGTTTACTGGTTCTATTGGTTTACCCATCTCATCAACCGAGGTAATGATTTGTGATGATGAAGCAAAAGAACTAGCTATTGGTGAACTAGGAGAAATTTGTATAAAAGGCCCTCAAGTGATGAAAGGTTATTGGGAAAAACCGGATGAAACTGAAAAAGTACTATCTTCAGAAGGCTGGCTTAAAACAGGTGACATGGGTCGAATGGATAAAGACGGATTTGTATTTATTGAAGATCGAAAAAAAGACATGATACTAGTCTCAGGCTTCAATGTTTATCCAAATGAAATTGAGGGTGTTGTTGCAGAAATGGATGATGTTCTTGAAGTTGCAGCCATAGGAAAAGAATCCTCAGATTCTGGTGAATTAGTTAAGTTATTTGTTGTTAAGAAGAATCCTAATTTAACTAAAAATGATATTTATAATCATTGCAGAAAAAACTTAACTGCATATAAAGTGCCCAAAGAGATTGAGTTCAAAGATGAACTCCCAAAAACAAATGTTGGAAAAATACTAAGAAGGGCGTTGAGAGAAGAATAGTTAACTGTGATATTTTCGACTGAGATCGTGAACAGTATTAACAAAAAATTCGACTTTTTCAGGATCCACATCGGGTGTTATACCATGCCCTAAATTAAAAATGTGCCCATTATTGCAGCCAAAATCATTTAATATTTTGTTAACTTCGCTTTTAATTTCATTAAATGATGTTTTTAATACGCTTGGATTCATATTTCCCTGTAGAGCAACTTTTTTATTTGTTATTTCATTTGCATAACTTAGCTTGGTTGTCCAATCAACTCCCAGTGCTTCAGAACCACACATTGACATTTCAGAAAGTAATTTACCTGCACCTTTGGTGAAAAGTATAGTGGGTATTTTCTTTGTATCCTGACTTAAATTAAGCCCGCATAATATTTGTCGCATATAATTGAGAGAAAAATCGATATAGTCATTTTGATCAAGAACCATTCCCCAAGTATCAAATAACATAATAACATCGACACCTGCTTCAATTTGTGCATTTAAGTAGTCAATAGTAACTCTTGAAATCTTATCCAATAAAACTCTTAATTTAATTGGGTTTTCTTTTAATAACTTTTTTATATTTATATGTTGTTTTGAAGATCCTCCTTCGACCATATAAGTAGCAACAGTCCAAGGACTTCCTGCAAATCCAATCAGAGGTAGTGCATTATTCAGTTCTTTTTTAATCCGAGACACCGCTGAAAATACATAGCCCAATTCACTGTGAACATCTGGAATTGATAATCTGTCTATGCTGATAGTATCTCTTATTGGTTTGTGAAACTTTGGCCCTTCTCCTTCCTCAAAATAGAGCCCTAATCCCATTGCGTCTGGGATAGTCAATATATCTGAGAATAAGATAGCAGCATCCAAATTAAATCTTCTGATAGGCTGCATAGTGACTTCACAAGCCAACTCTGGGTTGGAGCATAAGTTCATGAAACTGCCAGCTTCTTTTCTAAGTGCCCTGTATTCAGGTAAATATCTTCCGGCTTGACGCATTATCCAAATTGGCGTGTAAGGGACTGATTCTTTTCTCAGCGCCCTCAAAAAAGTATCATTTTTAATGATTGAGGACACAATTAACCAAAAATTATATCAATTGAATTTTGGATATTTTCAGCTGCAAGTCTGGAATTATTAGCATCACGAATTGGCCTACCAATAACTATATAATCAGCTCCATTACTAAAAGCTTTTTCAACAGTCACGACTCTTTTTTGGTCTTCACAGGGTTTATTGTCGACGGGCCTGATACCTGGAGTTATCACCAATAATTTTTCATTGATATGCTTTCGTAACAGCGGCGCTTCAATTCCTGAAGAAATCACACCATCACATCCTGCTTCAAGGGCTCGTTTTGCTCTCGATAATACTAGCTCACTTACATCACAATCAAAACCCAGATCATTCAAATCGCCTCTATCCAAGCTAGTCAGAGCTGTAACTGCCATGACTTTGAGGCTATCTCCTTTATTTTCAGCAGCCGATTCCATAATTGCCTGATTTCCATGAACAGTAACGAAACTCGCTCCCCTATTTTTTAGGCTTCGAACGGCTGCACCAACAGTCGCTGGAATGTCAAAAAACTTGAGATCAGCAAAAATCTTTTTATCTTTCTTCAGCATCCAAGACATAAGATCAAAATATTCATCTGTCATCATCAGCTCTAATCCTAATTTATAAAAAGATACCGAATCACCTAATTCCTCCACCAGATTCTTTGCTTTTTTGCAATCATCTACATCCAAAGCGAATATCAATCGGTCTTTATTGACAATATTTTTTTTCAATTTTTTCTCCAAAAATATTTAACGCTCTAAACAAAAATTGATTTGCACTATTATATCAGACGATTATATTCAGAGATTGCAAATCGATCTGTCATTCCTGCAATATAATCAGCTATCACTTTGGCTTTATCGGGCTCATCCAACTGATCAAAATTTTGATGAAACTCATTAAGCTTTTTATCTTTATTTACCATGTAATTGCCGAAAAGAAATTTGACCATAATTTTTGCCCGATCAGTCATTTGTTGAACTGTTTTATGCTTATATAAATGTTCGCGTAAAAATTTTTTTAATTCATAATGCTCTTCTTTAGTCTTATCGGTCAATTGAGCAATATAGGACTTCTGATTTCTAATTTCATTAATATTTTTAGGTTGAATATTACTTATTATATGACTTGTATTTAAAATAAGATCATTGATGACAAAATCTACCATTCGTCTTAATGTTTCATGAACTAATTGACGCTCAGAAGCGTGAGGATATTTTTCTTTTACATCAAAGTAAAATCGTCCAAATAATCTAACTTCTCTAAGTTGTTTGCTTGTTAAAAGGCCTGCTCGAAACCCATCATCGATATCATGGTGATTATAAGTAATAGCGTCTGCAATATCGGCTATTTGTGCTTCAAGGCTTGGTTGATATTTCTTCAAAAAACGCTCACCGAGCTCACCTAATTTTTTTGCATTTTTTTTTGAACAATGCTTTAGGATACCCTCTCGTGTTTCATACATTAGATTAAGCCCATTAAATTCCACATATCTATTCTCCAGATGCTCAACTACTCTGAGTGATTGAAGGTTGTGCTCAAAACCACCAAAATCTTTCATACATTTATTAAGCTCATCCTGTCCAGCATGTCCAAAAGGTGTGTGTCCTAAATCATGGGCAAGAGCAATTGCTTCAATAAGAGGTTCATTCAATTGCAATGAAGAAGCAATTGTCCTCGCTATTTGTGATACCTCAAGAGAATGAGTGAGTCTTGTTCTATATAGATCACCTTCATGATTGACAAATACTTGTGTTTTATAAACCAATCTTCTGAAAGCAGAGGAATGGATGATACGATCTCGATCCCTCTGAAACTCATTACGAAGCTTGGGATTTGGCTCGTTTATTTTTCTGCCTTTACTTAGCTCTAGCTGAACTGCATAAATTGCGAGTTTTTTACTCAATGGAATTTAGTCTCATGAAACAGGATTATTTATTGCATCTAAAATTTCTTTTTCACTGAGATCTTCTTCAACGAAAGCTTCGCCAAGAGAACGAAGTAAGACAAATCGAAGTTTTTTATTCTTAACTTTTTTATCTGTTCTCATGACATCAAGCATTTGATTCTCATCATTTAATTCAATCTTATGAGGCAAATTTGCAGATTTGATAAGAGAAATTAATCTATTGCGTTCTAAAGAATTTATTGGGCTGAGTTTAGATGCAATTATCATACCGATAGCCACTGCTTCGCCATGCAATAATTCTCCATACCCCATAATGTTTTCAAGCGCGTGACCGAATGTGTGTCCAAAATTTAATATGGCCCTTTTCCCAATTTCAAATTCATCTTCACCAACTATATTTGCTTTTATTTGGCATGACCTTGATATGGCATAAATCAACTTCTTGGGAACTCTATTTAGTAATTCAGACATGTTACTTTCTAACCAAGCGAAAAAATCAACATCATAAATGGCGCCATATTTGATGATTTCGGCTAAACCGCATTTATATTCTCGATCAGGAAGTGTTGATAAAACGTCAATATCGGAAATAACCATTGCGGGCTGATAGAAAGATCCTATTAAATTTTTTCCTTCTTTATGATTCACTCCTGTTTTGCCTCCAACAGAAGAATCTACCTGAGCTAAAAGTGTCGTGGGAACTTGAATAAATGGTAATCCACGCATAAATGTTGCGGCAGCAAATCCTGCGATATCCCCCAATACTCCTCCTCCGAGCGCAATAATTGTAGTGTCTCGATTCGCTCTCATTGCCGTCAATTTATCAATAATTTTTGACCACGTATCAATTGTTTTATAATGCTCGCCATCCTTTATAGTTATTACTTCGATAGTTTTGTCATCAATATTTGATTTCATCACATCTAAATATAAAGGAGCAACCGTCTCATTTGTAACAATTAGGCAGTCTTTTCCTTGAATCCATTTATCTGAATTAAAATCATCAGATAGAAGAGCCGATCCAATTGTTATTGGATATGACCTGTCTTGTAAATTAACTTTTATGACATTATGATTTGACAACTTACTACCTATTTTTTAATTCAAACTTTTAAAATTATTATTTAATTTATCTTACCGAAAATTTCTTTTGCGACACTACTAATTTTTCTATCATCAGTCATGATAACTATATCTGCCATATCGTGATAGAGTGGACTGCGAACTTTCATAAGTTTCTCGAGTACTTCCCGAGGATTATTATCTATGAGTAGTGGCCGTTCCCTTCCTTTCGATGTCCTATCAACCTGCTTATCAACAGTTGCATTCAAATAAATGACAAAGCCCTTAGTTACGAGTTTTTTTCTATTTTCTTTACTTAAAATCGCTCCACCGCCGGTTGCCAAGACAATATTATTTTTTTCTGTTAGTTCCGATATTATTTTTTTTTCCCTTAATCTAAACCCAGCTTCTCCCTCTTTTTCAAAAATCAAAGATACATCAACACCAGTTCTCAATTCTATTTCCTCATCCGTGTCATAAAATTTATAGTTGAGAATTTTGGCTAAGTAACGTCCAACTGCAGTTTTACCTGCGCCCATGGGACCGACTAAATAATAATTTTTTAATTTTTTCATAATGTTAATTTTTTAATATTTAATTGATTCTAGCAACTTAATTTATATGCTCAAAATATCAATAACTTGGTAAGTAAACAGCAAGGCAAAATTAAAATAAAATAAGTATTACTATATAAATAGTATAATTTTATTATTATGAACTAATAATGAAAGTATTAACTCAAAACGATGGTTATTTATGAGAAAGATTTTTCGGGCTATTTTTATATTAAGCAGTCTCTCACTTATATTTATAATAGTTTTTAGTGCGGGAATATTTGGTGCATATTTTTATGTTAAACCAAGCTTACCGCAAGCCGAAACAATTAGAGTTATTCCACTTGAGACTCCCCTTAAGATATATACTCGGGATGGAAAATTAATAGATGAAATTGGAGAACGAAAAAGAATAATTGTTGATTATAAAGACATGCCAAATCATGTCATCGATGCTTTTATTGCAGCTGAAGATAGAAGATTTTTTGAGCATCCTGGAGTTGACTATCAGGGAATAATAAGGGCAGGGATTAAGTTAGTCTCTTCAGGCAAAATAAGTGGTGGTGGAAGCACATTAACACAGCAACTTGCGAGAGATTATTTCTTAAATCGAAGACAATTATTTACTAGAAAAATCCTTGAAATATTCCTAGCTTTAAACATCGAAGAAGAATTTACAAAAGAAGAAATTTTGACACTATTCGTCAATAAAATGTTCTTTGGACAGAGAGCATACGGTGTGGCAGCGGCGGCCCAGGTTTTCTTTGGTAAAAATATAGAAAATATATCTATAGCAGAAGCTGCAACACTCGCTGGAGTTTTGCCTGCTCCATCAAACTATAATCCGGTAAGAAGCCCTACTTTAGCAAAAATAAGAAGAGATTATGTCCTTAAGGGTATGTTAGATCTTAAATTGATCAATCAAAATGAATATAGTGAAGCAATTTCGATTCCTATGGTTTCAAAACTTCATGGAACGGCAAGCGAAATAAGAGCTCCTTATGTTGCTGAAATGGTAAGAATAGCAATGATAGAAAAATATGGAAGAAACGCTACTCGAGACGGATATAAGGTTACAACTACAATTGATTCTTCCATACAAAATGCTGCAACCTACTCTCTAAGAAGGGGTTTGTTGGAATACACACAAAGACAGGGTTATCGAGGACCGATCCAAAAAATTGATCTATCAACCCAAAATGTTTCTCTTCCTCTCGAAAGATGGTCTGATGAAATTAGATTATCTATCGAAGATCTCAATGATTTAGCATCTCTAAAACCAGCACTCGTTACTAGTGTCAATTTTGATAACACAGTAAGTATAATTTTTAGTTCTGGATTAAGAGATCAATTATCATGGAACTCCATAAAATGGGCAAAAAAATATAATTTTCAGTCTTACTCTCCCCTCCCCAAAAGCGCTGATGAAGTATTAGAAGTCGGAGACGTTGTTTATGTTATGTTAACTTCGACTGGCACATATGCGTTAGCTGAAATACCCATAGCAAATGGAGGGGTTGTAGCATTGGATCCAATGGATGGGGCAATTGCTGCATTAAGTGGAGGGTTTGACTATAGTATTAATAAAATAAATCACGTCACAAACAAGGGTCGTCAACCTGGGTCTTCATTCAAGCCATTCATATACTCTGCTGCACTTGAGCAAGGTAGTCACGCTTCAACTATTCTCCTTGACGCACCCGTGGTTATGAGCTCGCTGGACTTAGAACAAGACTGGAGACCCTCGAATTACAGCGGAAAATTCTATGGTGAGCAGAGACTCAGAGAGGCATTGGTTCGATCTATGAATCTTGCTACGGTGAGACTACTTTTAGATAGAGTTGGTATAAATAATGCAATCGATCACATCAAGTTATTTGGATTTAATGAGAGGGATTTACCTAAAAATGGTGGATTAGCACTGGGCGCAGGATCTGCATCGCCCCTAGATATGGCTCAGGCATATTCTGTATTTGCGAATGGTGGATATTCAGTTACTCCATATATTATTGATTCAATTAGAGATATAAATGATAAAGTCATATATAGCAACGACAATCCAACTGTTTGTCCGTTCTGCGAATTTAATGGAAAAATTTCTTTTGAAAAAATAACAAAAGATGATTTTGTTGGTAAGGAAGAAGATAACCTAAAGCTACAACAAATGGCAGACATCATTGATATATTCAAACCAGATGCTTCGGTAGCACCTGAATTATTTAATGATATAAATTTGGCAGAAAGGATAATATCAGAAGATAACGCGTTTCTAATAAAAGATATGCTTCAAGATGTCATTAGAAGAGGGACTGGGGTTAGAGCGAACAGAGAACTAAGAAGAAGAGATATTGCTGGTAAAACAGGCACAACAAATGATTATAGAGATGCTTGGTTTGCTGGATTTAATGATAATCTGACTTCAGTTGTTTGGGTTGGTAATGACAACAATGATCCGCTTGGATCTGGAGAACAAGGTTCAAGAACTGCACTTCCTATATGGATAGAGCTGATGAGATCTGCTCTTAGAAATGTGCCAGAGCAACCAAAGTCAATGCCTAACAGCATGGTAACAGTGAGAATTTCAAAAGAATCTGGATGTCCAGCATCGCCAGATGATGATGGTGATGTGATGTTCGAAATATTCTCAAAAAATGGCCTGCCTACCTGTAAAAATGAGGGTGAATCCATCGACATCTTCAACTGATCTATTTATGACAATTTCAAATAAACGATTAAAAGATATGATTGCTCAAGAAGCCGCTAAGATGATTGCTGAAAAAGGAATAGAGCATTTCGGTCAAGCTAAGTTTAAAGCTGCAGACAATCTTAATGTAATGAATAACGGATGCCTGCCCAGTAATTCTGATATAGAAAAAAAACTTATAGAATATTACCAATTATTTCAGGCTGATGTGGATTTTGATCATATTCTATACTTAAGAAAAATCGCATTCGACGTCATGCATATATTTGACAACTATCTAATCTACCTTGTTGGTCCAGTTGCTAATGGATCTGCTTCATTTTCATCAGCTATAAATTTTCATATCGCCTCTGAAGACGAAAGCGAAATCATTCAAACTCTTACAAAAAATGATCTGACGCATAAACCTTATGATAGGAAAATCAAATTTAACGAAAAAACGATAAAACAAGTTAATGGTATTAAGACAATCTATAAAAACACAGATATAGAATTAACTATATTCAATCATAAAGAGATCAGGCATGCTCCTCTGAGCAAAATTGATAATAAGCCAATGAAGAGAATTAAAATTAAATTACTTCAAGAAATGATAAATCCAGTTTAGCGATTATCAAGATTTATATAATTTCTCTCTTTTTCACCGATATATAATTGACGTGGCCTGCTAATTTTTCCATTTGGATCAGTTATCATTTCGCGCCAGTGAGCAACCCAACCGACTGTTCTGCCTATAGCAAACATAACAGTAAACATAGATGTGGGTATTCCTAGTGCTTGATAAATTATTCCTGAATAGAAGTCCACATTTGGATATAAATTCTTTTCGATAAAATAGTCATCATTCAATGCTACATCTTCAAGGGCAACTGCCAATTCAAGTAGGGGTGAATCTGCTCTCCCTTTTTGGCTTAAAACTTTATGACACATCTCTCTTATAATCTTTGCTCTAGGATCATAATTTTTATAGACACGATGCCCGAAACCCATCAAACGAAACGGGTCATCTTTATCTTTCGCCTTGGCGATGTATTTCTCTATATTTTTTTTGCTACCGATTTCAACTAACATTTTAAGAACAGCTTCATTAGCGCCACCATGAGCTGGCCCCCATAAAGCAGAGATACCAGCTGCAATTGCAGAATAAGGATTTGCACCAGAACTTCCAGCCATTCTTACAGTGGAAGTAGAGCAATTTTGTTCATGGTCTGCATGAAGAATAAAAAGCAAATCTAATGCTTCTACAGCCACTGGGTCAATATTGTTATTTTCTGCAGGTACTGAAAAAAACATATGTAATAAGTTTTCACAATAACTTAATGAATTTGATGGATACATAAATGGCTGACCGGCAGAGTGCTTGTATGCCGCTGCTGCAATAGTTGGCAATTTTGCTATTATCCTATGTGCAAAAATCTCTCTTGCACGAGCACTATTTATATCCATTGTGTCATGATAATAAGCTGACATAGATCCAACTATTGCTGAAACCATGGCCATGGGATGGGCATCGTAACGAAAACCATTAAACAATCTCAGCATTCCCTCATTGAGCATCGTATGATGAATTATAGATTCAGAAAAATCATTTAACATGCTTTTGTTTGGTAATTCTCCATAAAGAAGAAGATAGGCCACTTCAATGAAATTTGAAGATTTTGCAAGTTGTTCAACAGGATATCCTCTGTAGAGAAGAACCCCTTCATCACCATCAATATATGTTATTTTGCTCCGACAGCTTGCGGTAGAAACAAAACCAGGATCATAAGTAAATAAGGATTTTTCATGATATAACTTAGTTATATCTATGACATCAGGACCAAGAGTGCCTTTCTGAATTTCTAAGTTGGAAACATCAGATGTATTTGGCATTTGCAGCTTGCAATGCTCTTTAGTCATATATAAAGCCTATTAGTGTAACTGTATTTTTAATAATTTTATTTTTTTCCGTACTTACGACGAAATTTATCGACTCGACCAGCTGAATCAACAATCTTATGTTGTCCCGTATAAAAAGGATGTGAAGCAGACGAAATTTCAACAGGATAGTATGGATAAGTTTTTCCATCTTCCCATTCTCTTGTTTCGGTTGTATCTAGGGTTGATCGAATTAACCAATACTTATCCACACTTGTATCATGGAATAAAACTTCACGATATTCAGGATGTATTTCTTTTTTCATAATATTTAATATCCGTAAAAAAGGTATCATTAAATGGGCGCGTAGAATAGCTGTAAACTAATGTTTTTTCAAGCAATTTTTAATAGATTAAATTATCCACAGATCCTGTGGATAAACCTGTGCAATAAAATTGAATCAATGTTGTAATTCAGCATAATTAAAGCAAATTCATTAAACTGATTAAAATATATACACTTTTATAATTTATATATATATCAATAACTTATTGAATTTAATTTCATCCATATATGAAACTAGGGCAATTTTATAAGTATTTTATAGTAGCAATTTTAGAATGTGTATAAAGATTTCAAATTTGTATCAATTTCTGCTATTTTTCACAAAATTAAATTACTAATCTTCTAAAAACTCTCTCTGTATATCATCTAGAAATCTGAATCCTAGCGCAGATGGTTTCCACAGAGTATCTGAGTAATAATTTATAAGACCTTTCTCTTTGAGTTCGATTATCTTTTTTTCGATCACATTAAATTTTATACCTGTCATTGATTCGAAATGGTGCTCTGTGAATCCAGACTCTAATCTGAGATTATTCAACATAAATTCGAATATTTTATCTGATTTACTCAGCTCGACATCCACATCATTCTCTTTTTGATCTTTAGTCTTACTCATATAAATTTTTGGATTAGCAGGTTTATTATATCGCATTATTTTATTCCGAGTTGCCCGATACTTTCCATGCGCACCTGCCCCAACTGCGATATAGTCTCCAAATCTCCAATAATTAAGATTATGTTTGCATTCATATCCAGCTAGAGAAAATGCAGAAATTTCGTATCTCAAATAATTTGAATTTGCCAATAAAGAAAAACATTCTTCCTGAATCTTATAACTAAGATCAGGTGATGGGATTTTTTTTGGTCTTTGATAGAAAAATTTTGTATTTGGCTCAATCGTCAGCTGATAATATGAAATGTGATGAGGCATCAGTTTGATAACATCTGACACATCTTTCTTTGCCATAATTACACTTTGCTCTGGTAACCCGAACATAACATCAATATTAATGCTTTTAAATTTTGCTTGCTTTGCTTTGTTATAAACCGAGATAGTATCTTCTGGAGTGTGCAGTCTTCCTAATAAAGAGAGGGATTTTGTATTAAAGCTTTGAGCTCCAATAGATAATCGGTTAATCCCTGCTATTTTATAATCTTTTAATGAGTGATGCTCCAGAGAGCCTGGATTTAATTCCATCGTAATTTCACAATTATTATCGATATGGAATTCATGATTCACACACTTTAAAATTTTTTCGATTTCCTTTGGGCTAAATAAACTGGGTGTACCTCCACCTATAAATATTGTTTTTAAATTGGCTTGATGAAATTTTTTGGCCTCAATTTTTAGGTCGTTTATTAATGCCTGAACATATCTCTCTGTTTGAGAATGATCTGATATGACATGGGAATTAAAATCGCAATAGGGGCATTTAGATAAGCACCAAGGTAAGTGAATATATAAAGAAGATGGAAGTGAATACATTACTCGTTATACTTTTTTATATATTAAATTAATTTATTTGACTGGAGTTCATTTATTAACAACTCCATTGCCTGACCACGGTGACTAATCTTATTTTTTTCTATCGAAGAGAGCTCAGCTGCTGTTTTATTAAAATTCGGTAAAAAGAAAACTGGATCATACCCAAATCCATAATTACCAACTTTCTTATTGGATATAACCCCTCTCCATTTACTCTCAACTATTATTGGATTATTGATGTAATTTTCACTCACATACACCAAAGAGCAATGAAAATGAGCTGTTCTATTTGTTTTATCTTGCATTTTCTCAATTAACAAATTGACGTTTTCTTCATCAGTAGCCTCTTCACCCGCAAATCTGGCTGAATAAATTCCAGGTTCACCATTGAGAGCTTCAACAACCAAGCCCGAATCATCCGCTATAACAGGAAGATGTGCATATGAAAACAAATGGTTTGCTTTCAGCAGAGCATTTGAAAGAAAGCTTTTTCCAGTTTCAGGGATAGATTTTATATTCAATTCCCTCTGTGAAGATATTGATATATTGAATGGCTCAAAATAATTTTTTATTTCTCGAACTTTGCCTTGATTATTTGAAGCTATAATAATTTTTTTTGTTTTCATTTTATTTTAAGGCGCACACCAAATTAATTTTCCCCGAAAATCTTTTGTTGTTCTTCTATTATCTCCCTTATCCCTTTCTCAGCGAGCTTGATCATCGAATTAAGTTGCTCGGCATTGAAAGTTCCGCTTTCAGCAGTACCCTGAATTTCAATAAATTCTCCATCATTGTTCATAATAATATTCATGTCAGTTTCAGCTTTACTGTCTTCAAAATAATTCAGATCAAGAATCGCCTCATTTTTAAATACGCCTACAGAAATTGCTCCAAGAAATTTTTTAATGGGATCCTCATTAATTTCTTTATCATGAATTAATGTATTTATCGCTAATTTAAGTGCAATATAGGCGCCATTAATTGCTGTTGTTCTTGTTCCGCCATCGGCTTGCAGTACATCACAATCAATTAAAATGCTTTTTTCGCCGAGCAATTTTAAATCAACAACTCCCCTCAAAGATCGACCAATCAATCTTTGAATTTCGAGAGTTCTCCCGCTTTGTTTGCCTTTAGTAGATTCTCGTATATTTCTGGTATTTGTTGATGCGGGCAACATTCCATATTCAGCCGTTACCCATCCCTCTCCCTTTCCTGTCATCCACCTCGGAACCCGGGGCTCAATTGTTGCATTACATAATACTTTAGTGTTGCCAAAACGAGCGAGTACACTACCCGCTGAATGAATGGTGTAATCTAGTTCGAATGAGAAATCTCTTAGATCATCATTTTTTCTTCCATCATATCGCATCATACTGCCTCCAAAATATTACAAAAATCATTAAAAGCACAATAAATCATAATTAAAAAATTATTGCACCTTAAATTAAATTATCATTGAAGTAATTTATGAACATATCCAAAATAGTAATCAAATAAATACATAAACAGATGTTATGAAATATTGTCCAAAATTATTCGTAATTTCTGCGCCATCTGGAGCAGGAAAAACAACACTTGTTAAGTCTCTGATAAAGAGAAATAAAAATATAAAGTATTCAATTTCATATACCACAAGAGCTCCAAGAAAAAATGAAAAGAACGGGATTGATTATTTTTTTGTAACGGTAAATGAGTTTAATAAACTTAAAATTAAGAATGAGTTTATAGAATTTGCCGAGGTATTTAAAAACTTTTATGCAACGAGTAAAAGACAAATTAAAGATATAATTAAAAATGGTAATCACGTCGTTTTAGAAATTGATTGGCAAGGTGCTCAGCAAGTTCGAAATTCCATGCCAGAATGTGTGTCTATTTTTATAATGCCTCCATCACAGAGTATTCTTCGTCAAAGATTGGAATCTAGAGAGACTGATGATCATAGCACCATAAATTTAAGAGTTCATGAAGCAAAAGAAGATATGACGCATTGGTCGGAATTTGATTACTGCGTTATTAATGATGATCTCAGTACAGCAAAAGAAGAACTTGAATCAATTTTTTTGGAAAAGAATAATTCAAATAGCACGAAAAATGCAAAATTAATAAAAAAAATTCACAAGATACTATATAGATAAGCAATAATTAGGTTAGAATTAACAATGGAATGGTCGATTACATATAGGAGATAAGATGGCCAGAATAACTGTAGAAGATTGTATGAGCAAAGTTGATAATATTTTCGATATGATTCTACTTGCTGCAAAAAGAGCAAAAAGAATAGCAAATGGTGCTGATGCATTAGTTGAAAGAGAAAACGATAAACCGACAGTGATTGCATTAAGAGAAATTGCTGATGGAAAAATGTCAGAAAGCATACTTGAAGAACTGGATGAAATTGCATCAGACGAATTACTTCAAGATGATGAATCTGATGAAATCATGCCCCTTCAAAGCTTATCTATAGGAAGATAGTAACTTTTAAGACGTTTTTCCATCTTCACATTATCCTGATATAACTATAAAGATGGGTTACGCGAAATCAATTAGGAATAAGCTAAGTAAGAAGTCTGGCAAACCAGAATTGCTCCTGACTTCACTCTTAGAGTCTCTCTCTTCATATATGAGCGCCTCGGATAAGACGTTCATTAAAAAAGCTTATGAATATGGAGCATCAGCCCATCAAAACCAAATAAGAATGAGTGGTGAACCTTACATTTGTCACCCCCTCTCGGTTGCTCAAATACTTGCATCAATGCGTATGGATAGACAAACGATATCTGCGGCATTGCTTCATGATGTTGTCGAAGATACAGATATAACTCTAAAAGATATTGAGACTATCTTTGATCCCGAAGTTGCGTCCCTTGTTGATAGTGTCAGTAAAATCGACCAAATAAAATTTGGCGATAAAGCGGAGGCTCAGGCAGAAACATTTAGAAAAATGATTTTGGCAATGGTTAAAGATATTCGCGTGATTTTGATAAAACTCTCTGATCGACTTCATAATATGAGAACTCTCGAACATCTTCCAGATAAAAAAAGAAAAATCAAAGCAAAAGAAACACTCGATATATATGCGCCCATTGCAAATCGTCTAGGAATTAACAAAGTTAAAAATGAACTTGAAGATCTCTGTATTAGATATCTCTATCCATACAGATATAAAGTAATCGATAAAGCGATTAGAAGAAGTAAGGGAGGTCAAAAAAAATTCGTAAAAAATATCTCATCAAAAATTTCAATAGCGATGGAGGATGAAAAAATAGATGGGGATGTTATTGGCAGAGAAAAAGAATTATTCAGCATATACAGCAAAATGAAAAACAAAAAACGCTATCTTGATGAAGTGGTTGATGTTTTTGGTTTCAGGATTGTGGTAAGTGATGTTAATGATTGCTACAAATTACTCGGGATAGTTCATAATTTATATAAACCGATGCCAGGGAGATTTAAAGACTATATAGCGATTCCAAGAATAAATGGATATCAATCTCTTCATACAACGCTTTTTGGGCCTAAGGGTCTTCCAATTGAAATTCAGATAAGAACTAAAGATATGGATCGTGTTGCTGAGTCTGGAGTTGCAGCTCACTGGAAATATAAAACAAAAGAAAAAGAAGCCTCAAATTCGATGACACAAACAAGCGAATGGTTAAAAAAGGTAGGTGAGCTCCAAGAAGATATGTCTTCTGCAGAATTTTTAGAAAACGTAAAAATAGATTTATTTCCAGATAAAATATACGTTTTTACACCACAAGGTGACATTATCCCGCTTCGCAGAGGTTCAACCGTTATCGATTTCGCATATGCTGTTCATACAGATGTGGGAAACCGATGCATAGAAGCAGAAATAAACCGCGAGTTATCTCCACTGAAGACCATCTTGCAGAATGGACAAACTGTAAGCGTTATAACCAAAAGAGGTGCAAAGCCAAATCCAGATTGGATAAATTTCGCAGTTACAGCAAAAGCCAGATCAAGCATTCAACATTATTTAAAAAATATGAGGAAGAGTGATGCTTATGAAATGGGAAAAAAATTACTCAACAGCGCTTTAGATGAAATTGGTACAACTTTAAGAAAAATTGGCAAAAAAAGACAAAATGAAGTTTTGGATCAATTGGGCGTTAAAAATTTAAAAATATTATATGAACAAATTGGAATTGGAGACAGGTTAGCCCCATTAACAGCGAGATTTCTTGCTCAAGATTTTCAAAAGCAAACTACCTCTAAAAGAGCTAGCCTTGAGATACAGGGCACTGAAGGAATGGTAATGAAGTATGGAGTATGCTGTCACCCCATACCTGGAGACGATGTTATGGGTTATATGAGCTCGGGCCGAGGAGTAGTGATACATAGAAATAACTGCAGAAATCTTAAAACATTCAGAAAACACCCGACAAAATGGCTATCTGTAAGCTGGACAGACCGGATTGATAGAGAGTTTTCTAGTCAAATTCATGTTGAAACAGATAATAAAACTGGTGTTCTAGCTGAAGTGGCAAGCACCATAGCTGACTCAGACTCTAACATAGAGTCAGTAACTGTCTCAGGTCATGAAGTTCATTCTGAATTAATATTTACTTTGAGTGTAAGAGATAGAATTCATCTTGCAAATATCATAAGGAATATCAGAAAAATGAGAAGTGTACATAGAATTTCTCGAGAAAAATTATAATTAACCTTATTAAGGAGTAAATCATGCGAAAAGTAATTCAAACTCAAAATGCACCTGAAGCAATTGGAACATACTCTCAAGCGATATCAACCGGAAATCTCACTTTTATTTCTGGGCAAATACCCCTAGACCCATCCACAATGGACATAATTGAGGGTGATTTTAAAGACAGAGCAAGATGCGTTTTTAACAATATTAAAGGTATAGCAGAGGAATCAGGAGCTAATCTTAATAATATTGTCAAAATTACTATTTATCTTACTGATCTTGCTAATTTTGCATCTGTGAATGAAGTAATGTTGGAATATTTTGATAGCCCTTTTCCTGCTAGAGCTGCCATACAGGTATCTGCTTTACCAAAAGATGTTGATATCGAGGCAGACGCGATAGTGGCTCATGATAATTTATGATATTCAAAGTTAACAAACATGATAGAAATCAATCATGAAGTGAGCAATTTAAAAGGTGTGGGCCCCTTACTTCAAGAGAAGCTCAATAGTCAGAATATTTCCATAATTGAGGATCTTCTCTTTCTATTGCCTCTAAAATATGAGGACAGAACTCAATTATTTGATTTGGAGAAAGCCCCGATTGATCATCGGTGCCTTGTAAAAGGCAAAATTATAGACAGCAAAATTCTTTTTTATGGCCGAAGAACATTGCAAGTTATCATAGATGATGGAACAGAAAAATTAAAATTGAGATTCTTTTACTTTTCTAATAATCAATATAAGCAATTTAAATTAAACGAGACAGTCGTTTGTTTTGGATTATTAAAAAATAACAATAATAAATTAGAAATGATCCATCCAGAATATAAAATACTTAACATTTATGAAAAATTTAAAACCGAAGAGGCCCTTACTCCAATCTATCCAGTGATTGATGGGATAAAACAAGGAAGAGTGAGAAACTTAGTCCAGCAGGCAACAAATATAGTAAAATTTTCTGATCCAAAGGATTTAATTCCAGCAAGTATTCTTGACGAACTAAATTTACCTACGCTCAAAGCAAGCCTTCTCACTCTTCATAGCCCCCCAAAAAATATCCATATCAAAAATATTGATGAAGAATTAATTACTTTTAAAAATAGACTCTCTTTTGAGGAATTGCTTGCATACTACGTTAGCTTGAAAAATCTGAGAAAACTTGCCCTAAGAAAAAATGCAGACAAATTATATCAGGGGGAAATGCGGACTGAGCAATTTATAAACTCTCTAAATTTTAAATTAACATCTGCTCAAAAAAGAGTGACAAGCGAAATAATCGATGATTTGTCGTTACCGAGACCAATGATGCGAATGCTTCAGGGGGATGTAGGTTCAGGAAAAACAATAGTAGCAGCTATTGCATGTCTGAAGGCTATATTAAATAAGAAACAAGCGGCATTTATGGCGCCCACTGAGCTTTTAGCGCAACAACATTTTGAATCACTAACAAGATTATTTGAGGGTCAGGAAATTAAAATAGCTATTTTAACGGGAAGCCTAAAACAGTCGACTAGAAAAAATATACAGCACCTAATTCAACATGGAAAAATTGATTTAATAATAGGAACACATGCTCTATTTCAAGATGGCGTAATATTCAAAAATTTGTCATTAATTGTAATAGATGAGCAACATCGTTTTGGTGTCAAGCAAAGGGTAGCATTCAGGGAAAAAGGGACAAACGGTAACAGTCATCCTCACCAATTAATTATGACAGCAACACCCATACCAAGAACTCTAGCAATGGCAGCATACGCTGATCTTGATACTTCAATTATAGATGAGCTTCCTTCGGGAAGAAAACCCATAAAAACCCTAATTCTCTCAAATAACAAAAGAAAATCTGTAATCGAAAAAATAAAGATTGCCTGTCAAAATGGACAACAAGCATATTGGGTTTGCCCGTTAATTGATGAGTCAGATAAGATTGAAGCAGACGCTGCTAAAAATCGTTTCCAAGATTTATCAGATAGAATTAAATCCATTAAAATTGGCTTGATACATGGCCGACAAAAAAATAAAGACAAAGAAATGACGATGCTTTTATTCAAGGAAGGTAAGATTGATCTCTTAGTCGCAACAACTGTAATTGAAGTAGGAGTCGATGTACCAAATGCGAACCTAATGGTGATTGAGAATTCAGAGAGAATGGGTTTATCGCAGTTACATCAACTAAGAGGAAGGGTAGGTCGAGGTAATAGAGAGAGTCACTGTATTCTTTTATATAAACCACCTCTTAATACAATTGCTAAGGAGAGGTTGTCGGTTTTAAGAGACTCAAATGATGGTTTTTACATATCACAAAAAGATCTTGAATTGAGAGGCCCAGGAGAAATATTAGGGAAAAAACAAACTGGGTTACCTCAGTACAGGATTGCGAATATATCCAGAGACGCCAACTTGATGCCAAAAGTTCAAAAAACAGCAGAAATTATAATGAAAAATTTTCCAAATAGAACGAATGATATTGTTTCTCGGTGGCTGGGATCGTCAGAAAAACTTGGGAAAGTTTAAATTCAATGACGGATAATTCACCAAAACTAAGAGATTATCTTATCTTAATGAGATTAGATAAGCCCATTGGCATATGGTTACTGATGTGGCCAATGCTCTGGTCAATGTGGATCGCTAGTGAAGGAAAAGTAGAAATAACATTGCTAGTAATTTTTCTGATTGGAGTAGTTGTAATGAGATCGGCAGGGTGTGTTCTTAATGATATTGCAGATCGAGATTTTGATCCATTCGTAAAACGAACAAGTAACAGACCAATTGCCTCTGGAAAGATTGCTGTTAAGAATGGCATATATTTATTCATGTTTTTAATGGGTATAGCGGCTAGCCTTCTATACGCTCTTAACGATGCAACAAAAATTTTGGCTATTATAGGGGCTATTATTACAATTATTTATCCTTTTTTAAAAAGAATATTGTCAGCACCTCAGCTATTTCTTGGTGTGGCATTCGGTTGGGCAATTCCTATGAGTTTTTCTGCAAATCTAGGATACGTGCCCATTAAAGGTTGGTTAATATTTTTAATAGCAATATTTTGGGCAGTTGTTTATGACACATACTACGCCATGGTTGATCGTGATGATGATATTAATTTACCAGTAAAATCTACAGCAATATTATTTGGAAAATATGATCTTTTTATTGTGGGTATATTCCAATGCATGATGGTTACTGCGCTTTTTATAATGGCATCTATTGCAAATTTAGGGCTGTGGGTTTACATTTCAATTTTTCTATCTATGGGTCTTATGATTTATCATCAATATCTAACAAATAAACGTGAGAGAGAAGCCTGTTTTAGAGCATTTATGCATAATCATTACATTGGTATGATTATATTCATTGGCATTATTCTCCATTATCACTTCCCTATCTAAAGAGAATTTCCATGATTGAAGGTGATCAATTAATCCAAAAAGATGTGCGAAAAAAATTCGATAGATGCGCTGAAAATTTTGATAATTATGATTTTTTTCACACGCACTGTCGCGAAAATTTATTTGAAAGATTAGATCTCATCAAGCTAAAGCCGGAATTCATTCTTAATTTAGGAAGCGCTATTGGTTCTGGTTCTGAATATTTTCATAGGAATTATAATGACTGCAATATTATTAATCTGGATTTGTCTAATTGCATGTTAAAAAAATCAGTAGCAATTAATAATAAAAATATACACCATATTCAAGCTTTTGCTGAATTTCAACCACTGGTAAATTCATCTGTGGATCTTATATTTGCTAATCTTTTGATGCCTTGGATTAATAATCTTTCTTTTTTTCTGCATGAAATTAAACGGGTTCTGAAAAAGGATGGATTGTTCATCTTTACGACACTTGGACCTGATTCACTGAATAATTTGAAGATGGCATGGTCGACAATAGATAATAATAGTCATGTAAATAATTTTATAGATATGCATATTATTGGCGATCAAATACTTAATGCTGGACTCAAAGATCCCGTGTTAGATAATGAACGATTAACTGTAAATTACAAAAATATAAATTCTTTAATAGATGATCTGACCAATACAGGTGCCAGAAACTCTCTCTCAAATAGAGGAAGTCATCTTACAGGAAAGAAAAAATTCAGAGAATTTAAAGAAAACCTTTTTAACATGAAAGTAGATGGCTTGATAAATGTTGAATTAGAGATAATATACGGTCACGCATGGGGGGCCGATTCACAAATGGGTCCAAATGAATTTCATTTTGATGCATCGAAAATAACTAAACGGTAGTTTGATTTGATAAAGATAAACAGAAAAACAGATGTAATATTAAAGCAGTCAGTGCCATATATTTTGGCTTTAATATTAATTTATTGTTTTGCCTCTCTTGGCCTCTGGCAGTTGGACAGAGCAAAAGAAAAGACATCGGAACTAAATGCATTCAATTCGCCAGATGCTTATATTTCTGTTAAAGACCTATCGGATATTGATCAATATAAAAAGATTAAAGCGACTGGTCGCTATTTAAATGATAAACAAATCATAATTGACAATATAATAAGAGACGGAAAAATAGGTCAAATGATCATATCACCTTTTGAAATAGATAAATTTTCACCACTTATCTTGGTTAATAGAGGCTGGCTTCCAAAAAATTCTGATGTTGAGAATAAGATAGATATTGATGTTTATGATAAAAAATATGAAATCAAGGGACTATCGGGATACTTACCTAAGGTAGCAATAAGAGAATCTTTATCTTTCAAGAATAAAGAAGATTGGCCTCGAGTAGGAATATATCCAACAATAGATGAGATTAAAATTGAGCTAGGAAAAAATCTTTATCCCTTTATTATTCTCTTAGACCAAAATGAAGAATATGGGTTTCAAAGAAATTGGGAACCAAAACTTTCTGATCCAGCAACTAATTATGGTTATGCATTTCAATGGTTTTTGATGTGTTTTTGTTCCTTCTTGTTTCTAATTTATAGAATAAAAAAATCGTTTTCTTGATATTAAATTTGGTATCCATGGTCGTTTTTTTAAAAAATGATATAATTTAATTCTATATTTCTAAAAATAAATTTACGTCTTATTTCACCTTCTCGGATAATTGAAGTGCAACAAATTTTGCAAAAAAACACAGCTTCTTGGTCGGATTACTTCGAACTTACGAAACCAAATGTAGTGGCTCTAATAATTTTTTGCGGGGTAGTAGGAATGTTCCTCGCCACACCCTCCTTTCCCGAAATAAGTGTATTGATTTTTGGGACACTTGGAATTGGATTAAGTGCATCATCAGCTGCTGTAATAAATCATGTGCTAGATATACAAATCGATCAACAGATGTCTCGAACAAAAGCAAGGCCGCTTCCGCAAGGAAAAATCTCAGAATCTAAAGCACTTATTTTTTCAGCAATTCTGGGAATGCTGTCAATGTTTATTCTTTTTGTTTTTATAAATACTTTGACAGCTATATTAACTTTTTTGTCGCTAATAGGTTATGCAATTATATATACAGTTTTTCTAAAAAGAGCGACACCCCAAAATATAGTTATTGGGGGGGCCGCTGGGGCCGCGCCGCCAGTTCTAGGATGGACCGCAGTCACAGGTGAAATTCATGGCAATGCATTGATTCTCTTCTTAATCATATTTCTTTGGACGCCACCACACTTTTGGGCCCTTGCTATAGCAAAAAAAGATGATTATGAAAAAGCTAACATACCAATGCTTCCGGTAACCCATGGAAGCGCTTTTACCAGATTGTTTATTTTAAATTACACTATTCTGTTAGTTGGGATAACGATTTTGCCATATCAAACTGGGATGAGCGGTTTAATTTACCTTATAACAGCAATCCTCACTGGAATTGCATTTATTTGGTACGCCATTAAGTTGAAAGGAGAAGAAAATATTGAACTTTCAATGCGAGTCTTTCGCTTTTCGATACATTATTTAATCATTTTGTTCGCAGCACTGCTAGTTGATCACTATTTTATAATTAGAATCAGTCAACTAATTTAATCCACAATGGATGTTACATCAATCATAGATCCTCTGAATGAACCTCAGCGAAAAGCTGTAACGGCTTCAAGCAAACCAATGCTGATTATCGCAGGTGCAGGCAGTGGAAAAACACGAGTATTAACTCATAGAATTGCTTGGTTGATAAAAATCGAAAATCTTTCTCCGCATAATTTGATGGCAGTTACTTTCACAAACAAAGCTGCCAAGGAAATGAAAGATAGAATAGAAAATTTACTTGAGATTCCAGTTAACAACTTATGGATTGGCACTTTTCATGGAATTGCTCATCGCTTTCTGAGAAGACATGCTGAGAATGTTAATCTCGATAAAAATTTTCAAATTATTGATTCTGATGATCAATTACGAATTATAAAAAGATTGATGAAAAATCTTAATATTGATACAGATCAATTCGCCCCTAAAGAACTTCAATATTTTATTAACAAAAAAAAGGATGAAGGACTTCGACCAAACGAAATAGATGGTAAAAATGATTCTGAATTAACCCAACAGATTGCTTTTTATAGAAGCTATCAGGATATATGCGACAAAGGAAGCTTAGTTGATTTTGCAGAATTACTATTGAGGACACATGAGCTTCTTGCCCATAATCCCGATTTACTTAGTCATTATCAAAGAAAGTTCAAACATTTGTTAATCGATGAATTTCAAGACACGAATGTAATTCAGTATGCCTTCATGAGACTCCTTGTTGGCCAGCAAGGACTACCTTTTGTAGTAGGCGATGATGATCAATCAATATATCGGTGGCGTGGGGCAAAAATGGAGCATATAGACCAATACCAAAAGGACTATCCCAATACTGAAATTGTCAAACTTGAACAAAACTACCGCTCCACAGCAAATATTTTAAATGCGGCGAATGCAGTTATAAATAATAATGAAATAAGAATGCCAAAAGAGCTGTGGACTGAAGACAGTTCAGGAGAGCTTATCAAAATATTCTCAGCATTCAATGAGCGAGAAGAGGCTGCTTTTATTATGGGCAAAATCGAAGATTGGGTAAATGATGGTAATAAAAGATCTGAGATCGCACTAATATATAGATCAAACGCCCAATCAAGAGTTCTTGAAGAAGCTCTAATAAATAAATCTGTACCATACAAAATATATGGTGGATTGAGATTTTTTGAAAGATTAGAAATTAAAGATGCGCTCGCCTATCTTAGATTAGTCTATTTTCAAAATGACGATGCCTCTTTTGAAAGAATAGTTAATAAACCCGCAAGAGGTATTGGGGCTAAAGGATTAGATACGATTAGAAATATTGCAAAAGACAAGCAAACATCATTATGGGAGGCCGCGAACGATATATGTAAGGCTGATAAAACAGGAAAAAGTTATTCTAAACTTTCTGCTTTTATTTCACTTATAAATAAAATGAAAAGAGAATCAGACGCACTTGAGATATCAGAAAAAATTGATCATATAATAAATTTAAGCGGCCTAGTTGAACTATACGAAAAAGAAAAAGGAGAGAAAGGATATACTCGGATAGAGAACCTGAGTGAGTTAGTTAGTGCTGCAAAAGGTTTTGAAGGTGATGAAGACATGTCAATTTTGGATTCATTTCTGGCACATGCGGCCCTTGAGGCAGGAGATGAACAAGCAAATGAATGGGAAGATTGTGTCCAATTAATGACAATGCATTCAGCAAAAGGGCTTGAATATCCACTTGTATTTATGTGTGGCATGGAAGATGGTTTGTTTCCGCATCAAAGATCCATGGCTAATCCAAAAAATCTAGAAGAGGAAAGAAGACTTTGTTATGTAGGTATAACAAGAGCAAAAAAATTACTCTATCTTACTTATGCCGAACAGCGCAGATTACATGGTATTGACAATTTTTCACCGTCATCAAGGTTTTTAGATGAAATCCCAAAAGAGCTAACAGATGAAATCAGAAGTAACTATCAAAAAACGACATATATTACGCAAAATGCAAAAAATTATAAATCTAGATTTACCTCTGAAGCACCATTTCAACTGGGTCAGAGGGTGCTTCACAAAAAATTTGGTGAAGGAACAATAATGACATACGAGGGAGAAAGTGCCCATGCACGTGTACAAGTCAATTTCGATAATTTTGGCTCTAAGTGGTTAGTTGTTAGCTACGCTAATCTTGATCTTATATGAGTATTCGAAATAATATGCTTACTACAAAAAAGGCGAGGCCTATAATGTGAATATGAAAATATTGATTCTTGGGGCGGGTCAGGTTGGCTCTTCGGCTGCGGAACAATTATCACTTGAAGAAAGCAACAATGTCACAGTGGTTGACAATAGGAGCGACGTGCTTCGTGAATTACAAGATCGCCTCGATATCAGAACCATAATTGGTCACGCTTCTCATCCTGATGTTCTAAAACGTGCCGAAGCTGATAATACTGATATTGTTATCGCTCTGACAGATTCTGATGAAACAAATATGCTCGCATGTCAAATTGCTTCAACAATTTATGATGTGCCCACGAAAATCGCAAGAATTAGATCTGCCGCGTATATGCATTCGAAAGATCTTTTTAGAAAAGATTCAATACCTGTTGATGTGCGTTTGAGTCCAGAAAAATTAGTGTGTGAGCATATTGAACAGCTTATACATCATCCAGGCGCACTCCAAGTGCTTGAATTTGGTAATGGTGAGGCGAGGCTCGTGGCCGCAAAAGTGAGTCATGAGGGTTTACTTGTGGGACAAAAGATTTCAGTATTAAAAGAGCATATCCCAAACACCGAAGGAAGAATCGCGGCTATATATAGAGACGGTCAACCACTCCTACCTGATGGCGAAACAGAAATTAGACCGGAGGATGAAGTATTTTTTATTGCTGCAAAAAAAGATATTCGTGCATTTATGAGCGAGATGAGAAAAATTGAAAGTCCTGTCAGACGCGTCATAATTGCTGGTGGTGGTCATATTGGAGTTAGGCTCGCTGCTGCATTAGAAAAAACAAATCAGGTTAAAATAATTGAACACGATCCAGAAAGAGCAAAAATCATATCCGAAAAACTAGACGATGCAATAGTGCTTGTTGGAGATGCTTCCGATGAAGAATTACTGTCTGAAGAAGATATAGATAATATAGATGTTTTTTGTGCCTTAACTAATTCGGAAGAAGCAAATATCCTTTCTGCGATGCTTGCAAAAAAAATGGGCGCTAAAAAGGTTATGTCTCTACTCAAAAAACCCTCTTACGCAGACCTTGTTGAAGCTGGCACTATTGATGTTGCCATATCTCCTAAAGAGATTACGATAAGCTCACTACTAACCTATGTTAGAGGAGGTGATGTTGTAAAAGTTCATTCACTGAGACGTGGGGCAGCAGAAGCAATAGAAGCTATTGCTCATGGCAAAAAAGGAGTTTCTCCTGTTGTGGGAAAACCCATAGAAGATATTGATCTTCCTGAAGGTTGTAATATTGTAACTGTAATTAGAGACCATGAGGTCATAATTGCTCATCATGATACCGTTATTGAAGAGAATGATCATGTGATCTTATTTGTTACCGACAAAAGCAAAATTGATGATCTAGAAAAACTTTTTCAAAAGGAATAAGTCGCAATAAATATGAACTGGTTATCAATACAGAGAATCGTAGGTCTCTTGCTTATGATGTTTAGCGTTTCGATGTTAACACCAATTATAATAACTCTCATTTATGGAGATGGAAATTGGTCTTCATTTCTGTATTCTTTTTTGCTGACATTTTTTGCAGGAATTATAACTTGGTTCCCATCGCGAAATTCAGTTAATGACCTTAAACTTCGGGACGGTTTTGTTGTCGTAGCTATGTTTTGGATAGTTTTAGGTTTATTTGGTGCCGCACCTTTTTATTATAGCGCGGTTCCCGATATGTCTTTAACAGACTCTATATTTGAATCCATGTCAGGATTAACTACCACTGGTGCGACTGTTATTACAGGATTAGATTTTCTTCCAAAATCGATTCTTTTTTATAGACAACAGTTACAATGGCTTGGTGGGATGGGAATAATTGTCTTAGCTGTAGCGATCCTTCCAATGCTTGGAGTGGGTGGAATGCAACTCTATCGAGCTGAAACACCTGGCCCAATTAAAGACAATAAACTTACTCCTCGAATCACTGAAACCGCAAAAGCGCTCTGGTATGTCTACCTAACTTTCACAGCTATCTGTGCGACATGTTATTTCATGGCTGGAATGAGCGGTTTTGATGCTATCACTCATTCATTTTCAACTATCGCTATTGGGGGGTTTTCGACACATGATGCAAGTATGGGTTACTTTAATAGCAATGCTATTGAATTAATCTCTATTTTTTTTATGTTTGCTGCAGGAATAAATTTCTCGCTTCATTTTTTTGCCTGGCAAAATAAAAGTTTCTCACACTATATTTTAGATCAAGAATTTAAAGCTTATCTAAAAATAATAATAGGACTATCACTATTTGTAATAGCATCTCTTTATTATTTCCAACATCAAAATCAAAATAATTTTATAACCGGATTATTTCATACGGTTTCTATTGCCACCACAACAGGATTTACTACATCAGACTTTTCTGGCTGGCCAGGCGCGCTTCCAATGATTCTTGTACTGGCTAGCTTTGTTGGTGGTTCAGCTGGTTCTACTGCGGGTGGGATCAAAGTGATTAGATCTCTTTTAATATATAAACAAGGCATTCGAGAAATAAAACGCCTCATACATCCAAATGCAGAGATACCAGTAAAGATTGGTAAAGAGGCAATATCGCATCGCGTTGTTGACGCTGTATGGGGATTTTTCTCAGTTTATCTAATTGTATTTGCATTTATGCTGATTGCTATGATGATGGTAGGATTAGATTATATCTCATCATTTTCTGCCGTTGCCGCCACCCTAAATAACCTTGGTCCAGGCCTAGGAGAAATATCCAGTGGCTTTTCAAATGTTCCTGAAAGTGCGAAATGGATCGCTGTTGTTGGAATGCTATTGGGAAGATTAGAAATATTTACATTACTAGTTTTAATCACTCCAGCTTTTTGGCGCCACTGATACAGCTCTAAATGATAAAAATTATATCCACACTTGATCGCTTTATATTACGAATAACAAATATAGCCTCTACACTTTTATTGGCTATGGTGTTCATTACATTTTTAATCGTCATCCTCAGATATATGTTTGGGCTTGGTTATGTTTGGCTACAAGAATTATTAGTATGGATGCATGGAACAGCTTTAATGCTTGGCATTTCATATACCATGCAATTAAATGGACATGTTCGTGTCGACATTTTTTATAAAGATTTTAACGATAAGTCTAAAGCCAAGGTTGAAATTTTTAGTATATTATTTTTCCTTATTCCACTCTCTTTGTATCTTATTTTTGTTTCATGGAATTTTGTATGGATGTCTTGGTCTATTTCAGAAATATCAAGAGATTCTGGTGGCATTCCTTTTCCAGCTATACCTATCGCTAAAACAACAATAATGATCATGCCTTTTTTGCTGTTGCTTCAATCTTTTTCGTTGTTTGTTAAACAAATTAAAAAATTAAAGTCATAATTATGGAATGGCTTTCTTTATTATTATTCATTTCTATCATTGCAATCCTGCTTTTGGGAGTTCCTGTTTCATTAGCCCTAGCAGGAACATCATTAATATTTGCCGTAATTGGAATTTTTCTTGGTGAATTTGAAGCATCTTTTTTAACTGGTCTCCCAAATCGAATATATGGAATAATGACCAATCCAACTCTTCTTGCAATACCGCTTTTTGTTTTTATGGGTATTACGCTAGAAAAATCAAAAATAGCTGAAAATCTTCTAGAGAGTTTATCAGTCTTATTTTCTGGTATAAGAGGGGGTTTAGCAATTGCGGTAACTTTAATTGGAATGTTGCTGGCCGCAAGCACAGGAATTGTGGGGGCAACTGTTGTTACTATGGGTTTATTAGCATTACCGACAATGCAAAAAAATAATTACTCGACTGAACTTTCTACTGGGATAATTTGTGCATCTGGCACTCTTGGTCAAATTATTCCACCGTCCATTGTATTGGTGATGCTTGGTGATGTAATCTCATCATCATATCAATACACACAAATGAATTTGGGAAACTATTCACCCAGAACAGTGTCTGTAGGCGATTTATTTGCTGGCGCTCTTATCCCAGGGGTAATTTTAGTATTATTTTATATTTCTTACATACTGTTAATCTCATATATAGATCCGAAATCAGCACCAAAAAATAAAGAATCCGATATTGGCCCCGAGAACCCGAAAAAAATTATATCGTCATTATTGCCTCCGCTCGGTTTAATGGTATTGGTTTTAGGTTCTATATTGTTGGGAATGGCATCACCGACTGAAGCAGCTGGAATTGGTGCTTTTGGAGCACTCATTATTTCTTACACTAGAAAAACATTAAATAAAAAAATAGTTTTAGAAATTTCAAATTCAACATTAAAAATTACTGGCATGGTGTTCTTTATCTTAATCAGTGCTTCGGTTTTCTCTCTAGTTTTTAGAGGATTCAGTGGAGATGAATTAGTTCATAATTTCTTAACAGGGCTGCCTGGAGACAAAGTATCGGCAATGATAATTACCATGATTGTAATTTTTATTTTGGGCTTTATTCTTGACTTCATAGAGATTACATTTGTAGTTATTCCAATTGTTGCTCCAATTCTTTTGGGCATGGGATTTGATCCAGTTTGGCTCGGAATAATGATAGCCATAAATCTACAAACTTCTTTTTTGACCCCTCCGTTTGGATTTGCACTCTTCTATTTAAGAGGTGTGGCACCTGACACAGTAAAAACTCAACAAATCTATAAAGGAATTATCCCATTTGTATTGATACAAATAATAATGTTAGTAATTCTCTCGATTTATCCAGAAATAATCACATTTCTGCCAGACTATATTTATTCAAATTAATTATCTTTCAGAATTAATTCGCATTTCCAGATAAGACAATTCAGTAATTTTCTGATTAGCAGAGGATTTTTTCATAAAACTCTCTATCGACCTCTGAATCTTTAGCGAAGCTGAATCATCCGATACCAAATCTTTAATTGAGTTTTCTGCATGAAATTTTAGTCCATTGAATACTGATTGTGGGATTTCTTTAAGCTCAATGTTTGGATCATTACTTAATTGTTCAAGCGCAATTGCATTACCCCACATGTACTCGGATGTCATATTAAGGTTCGAGCTTTGACATGCAATTTTTACAATATTTTGAAGATCTGGCGGTAGTGATTCCCATGCATCTTTGTTAATTATGCATTCTATATTTGGTCCAGGCTCGTGAAACCCGGGATAATAATAATATCTGGCCGCCTTATGAAGGCCTAATGATACATCATTGTAGGGGCCCACCCACTCTGCAGCATCAATAACTCCTGTTTGAAGTGACGTAAATATTTCAGACCCAGCCATCGTGACTTGTATAGCGCCAGCTCTTTGCATAATTTCGCCACCTAATCCTGGCATTCTAATTTTAAGGCCAGCAATATCATCAATTGAATTTATCTCCTTATTGAACCAACCAAGCATTTGAACTCCAGTATTCCCAACTGGAAAAGGAACAAGATTGAATGGCTGATATAATTCTTGCCATAAATCTATACCTCCACCAAAATAAAGCCATGCGTTTGTTTCATTAACATTCATACCAAATGGCACTGTTGTGAAATATGGAGCGGCAGGCAATTTTCCTCGATGATAATATGATGAGTCATGTCCCATCTGGGCTGTGCCTTGACTAACCGCATCAAAAACTTCTAATGAGGGCACTAGCTCACCTCCTGAAAAAACCTTTATTTTAAGTCTGCCATTAGTGGCTTTTTCAATATCTTCGGCCAGCTTATTGGCTCCTGTACCTAAGCCTGGCAAATTAGGAGGCCATGACGTGACCATGTTCCAATTATATTTCTCTTTGAACGCTTTTTCTTTTTGAATGACTTCATTTTCTGCAGAACAGGCAACAACTCCAGCAGTTGCAGTTATACCAGCGACAAAATCACGTCGTTTCATATTTTCACCATCATATTAAAAGCACAGTACGCAGTTTAAAGCGTCACAGTTTAAGTGCAATAGATATTTTATAGTTATTTTATCCCACTAATACACTAATTATTCCAATTAATATTTATCATATCCCACTTATATCAATATTGTTCGTTAGTGGTATTTATAATATTTTATTAGCCATTTAATTTTATAAATGTGGAGTTTAGAACATAATTTATCATGTTTGTTGATTTATTCTATGCTTATATTATAGATTGATTTAATGATTACTTTAATTCAGCGGGTAAAAGAAGCGAGTGTATCTATAGACTCAATTAAAATTTCATCGATAAATGCAGGAATTCTAGCTTTTATTGCTTTTACTCCGGCCGATAAAGAACAGCAATTAATAAAAATGTCAGATAAAATCCTGGGTTATCGAATTTTTTCTGATGACGATGGCCGTATGAATCGAAATATAATTGATGTGAAGCTGGATCTTCTTATTGTTCCACAGTTCACACTCGCCGCAAATACCAAATCTGGAACCAGGCCTAGTTTTTCTTGTGCCGCAAATCCACAAATTGGCAGGGACTTGTTCATTCAATTTTTAGAAATTATAAAATCAAAATATAGAAATATAGAATCTGGTAAATTCAAAGAAAATATGGACGTATCCCTTATTAATGACGGCCCAGTTACATTTTGGCTTGAAGTCAATTAGAATTAAACAAATATCACTTACATATTTGCATAATTTATACACAAGACGCACTATGTAATTAGATTTTTGAACATATATTTAAACAAATACATAGGAGTATGATAGATGTTATCAAACATCGGGCCATTTCAACTGCTTATTGTGCTTGCAATAGTGCTTGCAATATTCGGCACAAAAAGACTTCGCACCCTTGGCTCAGACTTGGGTAGTGCTGTAAAAGGTTTCAGATCTGCAGTAAATGAGGCAGATAAAGAGCCATCCGAAGAAATTGATTTTTCCGAATCGAACGCAGCTAATAAAAACGAAGAAAATAATAATTCATAATTACTGAGTGGATCTGCTATGTCAGGTATAGGTTTTTGGGAACTAATAATTCTCTTTCTGATTGGATTAATAGTACTAGGGCCAAAAAGACTCCCTCAAGTTGCAAATCAGATTGGCGAATGGATGGGTCAAGCCAAAAGAATGACCAGAGTTATGAGAAGGCAGCTTGAAGAGGAAATTGAAATGGATGATCCATTAGAATCATTAACGCTGGACAATACAAAAAAAATTAACCCAGACTATTTCGACACAACAGACAATCTTAATGAAAGGTCTAAAGATCCTGTTTTAGTCGCCGATAGTGAAGAGTCGCCCTCTGTTGATACCGGAAGTCCTGATCCAAAAGAAAAGCAATAGCGAATAATTTCATGTCAGATCAAACAGAAGATGAAGAGCTAGCAGAGGGAACATTACTTTCTCATCTGATTGAATTAAGGAGCCGGCTATTAGTAATCGCAGCGGCCGTTATAATTGCTTTTGTTGTTTTATTGCCCTTTTCAAGAGACATCTTTACTTTAGTGTCAGAACCACTAAGAGAAGTGCTTCCCGGTAATGCAATGATTGCTACAGCAGTAGCATCACCTCTATTAACGCCATTTAAACTTACTTTTTTTGCTGCATTATTTTTAGTAATGCCAGTAGTTCTATTTCAGGTTTGGAACTTTATTGCGCCAGGTTTATATAAAAATGAAAAAAGATTTGCAATACCATTACTCGCAACAAGCATTGTGCTCTTCTATCTTGGTATAGCTTTTGCGTATTTCGTTGTTTTTCCATTAATTTTTGGTTTTTTTACTTCAATCGCACCGGAGGGTGTTGAAGTTCAAACTGATATAACCCAGTTTTTAGATTTTATTACTACAATCGTATTTGCATTTGGAATAGCATTTGAGGTTCCGGTGGCAACAGTCTTAATCGTATGGGCTGGGCTAACAGATATAGAAAAACTCGGAAAAGCAAGGCCTTATGTTTTTTTAATGGCATTCATAGCTGGAATGTTTCTTACCCCACCTGACGTAATAAGCCAAAGCTTATTAGCTGTACCAGTATATTTGTTATATGAACTTGGAATTATTATGTCCAGAATTTTTATTAAAAATAAAACAGATGATTGACAGTGACAACCAATAAGAAAAATGTTCTTGGTCATCCCATTGGACTAGTAACCTTATTTTTTACCGAGATGTGGGAAAGGATGAGCTACTATGGGATGAGAGCACTACTTGTTCTGTTTATGACAGATCAGATTAACAATGGTGGTATGGGTTTAAATGATACTAAAGCAACCGCCATTTATGGTATCTACACCGCCTTTGTTTATTTAGTTGCCCTACCAGGTGGGTGGGTTGCGGACAAATATATAGGCGCACAAACTGCCATACTTTATGGTGGCACAATTATAATGTGCGGCCACTTCGTGCTTGCGATTCCATCAACAAATGCATTTTTTCTTGGGCTTTTGCTCGTAATTGTTGGTACTGGGCTTTTAAAACCAAATATAAGTGCTGTCTTGGGTGATTTATATTTACCTGGCGACCCAAGAAGAGATTCTGGCTTTTCAATATTTTACATGGGAATAAATCTTGGCGGCATGCTAGGTCCAATGATTTGTGGTGCCCTTGCTCAGAATAATAACTTTGGTTGGCATTATGGCTTCGCATTTGCCGGAATAGGTATGTCGCTCGGGATATTTCAGTTTTATAAAACAAAACACTACCTTGGTGACGCTGGATTAAAAAGCAATTTGTCTAGTGCACAGAAAAATGGTGTAAAAATTTGTTTGGGAGTTCTGCTGCTTGCACTAATTATTATTAGTCGATTTGACTTTAGTGCAATTGATTTTATAAAAATATCGCGCATTACTACTTATTTAATTTTAATTACATCTATCTGTTTTTTTATATATGTTTTGTATTTTGCAGGACTAACTAAAGTTGAATTTAAAAGAGTTTTGGTAATCTTGGTTTTATTTCTCGGGGCAGCCATATTTTGGTCTGGATTTGAGCAAGCGGGATCATCATTGAATTTGTTTGCTGATAGATACACCCAGCTAGATTTCAGTTGGATTAATATTTATTCCTCATGGTTTCAATCAGTAAATTCAATATTTATCATTTTATTCGCTCCAGCATTTGCATATTTATGGGTACAGTTGGCGAAAAAGAACATGAATCCATCCATCCCAACAAAATTTGCTGCTGGGTTACTATTCCTGGCCCTTGGCTTCCTTATGATGGTTTTTGCGTCAATTATTGTTGCTGACGGTGAAAAAGCTTTGCCAACATGGCTTCTAATGACATATCTTTTTCATACTTTTGGTGAACTCACCTTATCGCCTGTTGGATTATCTGCCACAACAAAATTGGCCCCGAAAAAACTTATGGGTCAGATGATGGGAATGTGGTTTGTTGCCTCAGCATTAGGTAATTTAATAGCGGGACAAATTGCTGGTGAATTCAAGGATATTGTCAATTTCCCAAGCCAATACTTAAATATTGTAATATTTTTATCTGTGGCGGGATTAATTTTTATGCTACTAAGTAAGAAATTGCAAAAACTTATGGGTGGTATTGACTAAAAAAATTTACTGGCCGAAACAAACACCAGCATATGCAATTTTTACTTTTGCATTATCTAAAAAGCACCGATTATCATAGGTCGTTTTATCTACACCACAAACTGGTGCCCAGGTTTCTGGGCAGTATTTTCCTTGCTCTGGGCATAAACCAGCAAATTGAATGTTAACTCCCGACCTTTCAGCTATACATGCATTCATATACGTTTGTTTATTTGCAGCACAGACGGGCGCATATGTTTGTGTACATGATCTTGTTCCACAAGCACCAACTGAAAAACTGTTATAGCCGGCTGCTTCGGCAAAACAAGCATTTTCGAATGATTGCCCGTTGACACAGACAGGAGCAATAATTTTAGGGCATGAACTTGTTTTACAGGCGCCTTTACTTTGAACAATCATTCCTTCTGAAGCTGCTAAACATCTATTTTTGTAGGTTTGTCCATTAATGCCACAAACTGGATCTAGCTCAAGCGTGCATCCATCATTTCCGCCACATACTCCGGACCTTGAAATTTCAATTCCAAATACAGTTGCAATACAAGCATTGTCATATGTCTTGTTATCGATTCCACAAACAGGATTGTATGCAGTTTCACATTGCATAGATGGGTCCTGACAAACTCCATCACTTATAATTTCTGCGCCTGCTAAATCTGCGAAACATTTATTTGCAAAGGTATTCCCATCAGCCGAACAAACAGGTTTAAAACCATCATCACATCTAATCGTATCGTCTTGGCCGTCTTCTTGCCCGAATGAGGGAGTTACAATAATAATGAATAAAAAACAGAGTAATTTTAATAAAGTTTTCATACAATTTTTTTTCGCGCCTCACCCCAAAAATTATAAGAAGAAAATTTATAACCGGGTATATACATTTGATTGTTTTCGTATACCTCAAAACCAGATGATTCTAATATTTTAGGAATATTTCTATTGAGATTACAGCCGCCGGCTATTTTCTTCCATATGGGATTAATAAAGTTCTGCATAGTTTGAACACATTTGTCTGGAGCTATACCATGCTCAGAGAAAAGAATCACTCCGTTCGGCTTAAGAACACGATGAATATTAGTTAATGCCTGCTTCAAATTAGGTATGGTACAAAGGACATATGTAAAGACAATAGTATCAAAACTGTTACCTTCCATATCAAGTTCTTCGCACGGCATTGTGAGAAAATTGACATTAAACTCTGTTTTATTGATGGCTTTTCTTGCAAGAATTTGCATGTCTCTTGAGGGCTCAAGCCCCCAAATTTTATTAACTTTTTTTGGATCATAAAAGCTTATATTCAAACCTGTTCCAATTCCAACCTCTAGAATATTCCCTTTGGCTCTGGGTATTATTTTTTGTCTTTGTTTTGATGTGGGGCCCGATGAGCAAAATGTGTCAACTAAATGAGGCAGTATCTTTCTTTCGTATATATTCATAAATTTAAAAATAATTTTTTCTATTTTTAAGAAGGGTAATCGCATTCGATAAATAGGCGTCTTTATTAGAAGTCTCGGATTTTTTCATGCCTAGATCTTTAGTATTTTTATAAGAAATTTTTATATCTGGTTTAATTCCTATGTCAGATATTGGGTCTCCAGACGGCCTAAAATATCTTGCAGTAGTTAAAATTAAAGCGCCTCCATTTGAGAGAGGAACAACTTCTTGAATAGAGCCTTTGCCATAAGTTGTTGCATCACCGACAAGGATCGCTCTTTTATTATCTTGTAATGCGCCAGCGAAAATTTCAGCTGCTGACGCTGAATTTTTATTAATAATTAGAGCGATTGGCAATCCATATAATATATCGTTTTCACTTGCAGTTCGGACAAAAATTATTTCATTGTCTCGTCCTTTAGCTGAGACAATTACGCCTTTTTTCAAAAACAAATCAGAAACATCGATAGCAGCTTCTAATGTACCTCCAGGATTATCTCTAACATCTATAACAAAGCCCTGTATTTTTGAAATACTGTTACAGTTATTTTTTACTGTATTACTTATTTCGAGCTTTGTCTTATTGTTAAAAGTATCAATTTTTAGATAGCAATAATATGAATCAACAACCTTAGATTCTGTGCTTGGCAATAAAAAATTTCTTTTTTTAATTTTAAATATTAAATCATCACTGATTGAGCTTCTTGAGATAGTAATTGTGGTGTCTATTTTAGAGTTTGCTATTAGATCTCTTAGATTTATTTTGGAATTATCGTGTACAAATTGATTATTAATTTTTACAATTTTATCGCCCTTCATAATTCCGGCTTCTTCTGCAGGTGAGCCAGAAAAAACATTTGTTATGATATTATGATATTGGTCTATTTTAAGGCCTATGCCCCTGTATATACCTTTTGCTCCCAGAACTACGTTTTCGTATTCCGATGCATCAATGTACTCAGAGTATTTGTCTAGATTATTAATAATTTGATCGATATTTGCTAACTTATTCTCATAATCTATCTCATTGATATATTTTTGATGCACTTTGTCTAAAACTTCATCGCGGAGAGAATGATATTTTCTACTCTCATGTTTCTCTAAAAGAAAAAAATCATCAAAAGAAAATGTCAGGCCAATCATTATCCCTATAATTGCAGCTAAAAAAATTCTAAAGAAACTTTGCATGTTTTTTGTTCTCATTATTTCTTATAATAACAAATAAAATATTAATGGATATTTATAAAAGATGTTTTTAATCGCCAAATTAAATAGGATCTGTATACTTCCTCTTTTGACTTAATAATTGAAATAATATGAACATATATGAATTCATAAATAATAATTTAATAATAAGTGCAGGTCTCATTCTGAGCTTTCTTTTGTTAATATTTAATGAGCTCAGAATCAAAAAACAACAAATTGCAAATATTGATCCATACAAGGCAGTTCAGCTTATCAATAGTGGAGCGAATATATTCGATGTTCGATCAGCAGAATTATTCAAAAAGGGGCACATTGTTAATTCAAAGAATTTCAATAGCGAACAAATCACAGCAAAGAAGAAGAGCCTCATTAACAAAACAACAGTAGTTATTTGTGAAACAGGGCAGTCTTCAAGCAAAATAGTTAACGAAATGAGGGCGCTGGGTGTCGAAAATATATTCGGCATTAGTGGTGGAATAGCAGGTTGGAGTGAAGCCAATATGCCCTTGGTTTCAAAAAAGAAATAAAGAATATTAAAAATAAGGATTAAATATGTCAGAAAAGAATGACGATACTAAACAAATTATTATCCAAAAATTGTACATAAAAGATTCGTCTTTTGAGTCCCCTAACACGCCTGAAGTATTTAAGGGCGCAGAATGGAAACCAAAAACAGATCTTAATTTAAGTAGCTCACATGTTCCTTTTGAGGATGATACCCATGAGGTTACTCTTACAGTTACTGTTGAGGCAAAAGACAATGACAAAGCAATATTTATCGCAGAAATAAAGCAATCTGGGTTGTTTCAAATTACTGGATATGATGAAGAAGAGTTAGAAGCAATAATTGGCATATTTTGTCCAAACACACTATTTCCATATGCAAGAGAAATAATTGCCAATATGATTGCTAAAGGCGGTTTTCCAGAATTTATATTACAACCAATTAATTTTGACGCACTTTATAAAGAGTCAAAAAACAGGGCAGCTGGAATCAGTGATAATGAAGATAGTTCTGAGGAGACAACCCACTGAGCGAAAAAAAAGAAACCCAAACCAGCGATTCAATAGCAATCCTTGGATCCGGTTCATGGGGGAGCGCTCTTGCTATTCAGCTTTCTAGTAACCTCAAAGTCGTTAACCTCTGGGGAAGAAATGCTAATAAGATTGATGCAATTAAAAAATCCAGAAGCAATAAAAATTACTTACCAAGAGTAAAACTTCCAGAAAATATCGAATTTTTTTCGTCTATCGAACATGCTATCAGTAATGTTGAAACAATTATAATTGCTGTGCCAAGTAGCGCAATAAGACAACTATTTAATGAAATATTTCGTGTAAAAAAGAATATAGTCAATATTTGCTGGGCAACAAAAGGTATTGAGGTGAATTCATGTCTATTTACTCATGCTATTTGTGAGGAAATTTTTGGAAAGAACCAAAAAATGGCAGTCATCTCAGGCCCGTCGTTTGCTATTGAGGTCGCTGAAAAAAAACCAACAGCATTAACAGTTGCATCAAATTCAAAAAAACTAGCTACAAAAATTGCCACAAGTTTATCCAATGAAAACTTTCGTGCATACACATCAGAGGATATGGTTGGTGTCGGAATTGGGGGAACTGTTAAAAACATTATTGCTATTGGAGCTGGCATATCTGACGGATTAAATTTAGGCGAAAATGCTAAAATTGCACTCATTAATAGAGGACTCAAAGAAATGCAAAGACTTGGCATTGCTTTAGGCGCAGATAAAGAGACATTCCTGGGCTTATCAGGTGTTGGAGACTTATTTTTAACTTGTACCAGCAATCTCTCAAGAAATAGAATGTTTGGCATTGCTGTCGCAAACGGATTAACGGTTACTGATCATAAACAAAAAAATGAGCATATTGTTGAAGGTATTGATGCAACATCAGCCGTTTACAAACTATCAAGTAGAATGAATATCTCTATGCCAATTTGTGAAACGATTTACGAAATTTTATTCGAAGATTTAACACCAAAAGCAGCAGCTAAAAAATTAATGAGCAGAGCCATTCAACAAGAATGAGGGCTTTTAGCTAAATTGTGCTTGCCTCCAAGCCTCATATATAACAATTGAAACTGCATTAGATAAATTTAAGCTACGGCTGTCTTTGTACATTGGAATTTTTAATACTTCTTTAATAATTCTAGATTTTAAAATGCTATCAGGAAGTCCTCTGGTTTCCGGACCAAAAATAAATGTGTCATTTTTTATATATTTAATTTCGCTGTATCTTGTTGCCCCTTTTGTGCTCAAAGCAAAACATCTTGTGTCGCCAAGTGAAACTATACATTCTTCAATCGTTTGATAGGATAACAATGAAATATGTTTATGGTAGTCTAGACCCGCTCTTCTTAGGCTCTTTTCGTCAATATCAAACCCAAGCGGTTCTATTAAATGAAGTGTTGAGTTAGTATTGGCACATAATCTAATTATATTTCCAGTATTCGGAGGTATTTCAGGTTGAAAAAGAATCACATTAAACATTATGCTTTTCTCAAATATAATTTTTGATAGATGTTTATATCAGTGGTCCTGTAGAATTAAATATAATTATACAGGTGATTTATCTTTTGAATATTTTTTTAAAATTTATTAAATTATTCCCCCCAGAATTTTCTCACGTTCTAGCATTAAGATGCTTGGATATAGCATACAAGACGGGGCTATTAAAGTTATTATTTCCTCAGCCCAAAACAACTAATGTGAATTTTGTTGGAATGAAACTGTCAAATAAGTTAGGCACTGCTGCAGGATTAGACAAAAATGGGGATTATATTGATTGTCTTGGAGCTCTCGGTTTTGGGTTTTTGGAAATTGGTACAGTTACACCACTGCCGCAATCTGGCAATAAAAAACCAAGAGTATTTCGCGTAAGAGATGAGTTAGCAATTATAAATAGATTAGGATTTAATAATAAAGGTGTTGATTACCTTGTAAAAAATCTCAAACAAAAAAAATACAAGGGAATTGTTGGTGTAAATATTGGTGCGAACAAACAATCAAAGGAAAAGAACAGGATTGAAGACTATCTAATTTGCATAAGAAAAGTACATAAATTTGCTGATTACATTACAGTCAATATATCTTCCCCAAACACAAAAAATCTGAGAGATCTTCATAGCTCAAAAAATATGGATGAACTCATAGAAAAAATAAATATTGAAATAAAAAAATTAAAAATAAGCATACCAATATTTATAAAGGTTTCTCCAGATGAAACGAAAGAAACGCTAAAATACCTAGTAGATAAGATTATTAATTCATCTTTAGAAGGGGTTATTGCAACAAATACAACAGTAGACAAAACGCTACTAAAACAAAAGAAATATCATGCTTATAATGGCGGAGTTTCTGGTTCACCTTTACATAATAAATCAAATGAAGCTGTTTCTTATATAAGAAGTCTTTCTCAAACCATTCCTATTATTGGCGTTGGGGGCGTTTTAACAAGAAATGATTATGAGTCCAAGATTAATGCTGGTGCCAATGTAGTGCAAATTTATTCAGGATTAATAATCAACGGGCCTTCTATTATATTAAACATACTAAAGAAGAATAAAAGGGCTTCATAAAGAAGCCCTTATTTAGTCCATAGTTATTTAGTTAAAGTACTAACTATATGCGAAATTATTTTATAAGGATCAGCATTTGATGCCGGTCTTCTATCCTCTAAATAGCCATTCCAATTATTTTCAACGGTATATATTGGTATTCTAATACTGGCGCCTCTATCGCTCACACCATAAGAGAAGGTATCAATATCTTGTGTTTCATGTTGTCCTGTCAATCGCATATCATTGTCTGAGCCATAATTTTCTATCCCTTCTTTGTGCACTGCTCCTAGTTTTTCACACATGCTAGTCATCAGTTCTTCGGTCCCAGAATCTCGCATTTGGCTGTTGGAAAAATTAGTATGCATGCCAGAACCATTCCAATCACCTTTTTGTGGTTTCGGATGGAGATTTACAGAAATTCCATATTCTTCTGCGATCAAATGTAAAAGATAGCGACTCACCCAGAGGTCGTCAGCACCTTTTACACCTTTTCCTAAAACACAATACTCCCATTGACCAAGTGCAACTTCAGCATTTGTTCCTGTTATTTGTATGCCAGCTTCAAGACAGGCATCCATATGAGCTTCTGATACTTCTCGTGCCTTAACATTTCGTGTTCCAACGCTGCAATAGTATTCTCCTTGTGGCCTGGGAGTGCCATCCTCCCAACCAAGAATTGTGCCATCCTCAGGATTGGTAAAGAAAAATTCTTGCTCAAACCCAAACCACCAATCATCTGAAATTCCTGCACAAGCATCTCTTTTGTTTGATGGGTGTGGTGATTTATCTGGAGATAATACCTCGCACATAATCAGATTATCGGAATTTCTTGGGCCTATATATTCATTGACAGGCCTAATAATACAGTCTGAGCTTCCGCCTTCAGCTTGTTGAGTTGATGAGCCATCAAATGACCAATCTGGGGGGGTGCTGTCTGTAACTTTTACTTTACTTCTTAAGTTAGGTTCAGGTTTATAACCATCTAACCATATGTATTCTAATTTTTTCATATTGCTCTCCGTTCGATTTACATCGATTAAAGTATTTAATTTATAACTGGCAATAGAAGATAGACTCTTGAGATAAACGACTCCGTTTCTTCAGCTTCCGCTTACTTGCGTCTCAAAATTGGTTTAGAAACCAAAATTTTTTGCAGGTTGTACGAATTACACCATCAAATTGATCATACTAATAAATTATTATTTGATCAATTCACAATTGCAAAAAAAAGGATTTTTTTTAAAAAAAATTTTTTATCTCTATTTTATACGTAAATAAGTTACGTCAAATTATGTCAATGCTATTTAACTTTTTAAATGCAAGCTATAATGGAGAAAAAAGTGGTTCAAATATGACAGCAAAAACAATGGATGAATTGGTTGCTCTTTGCAAAAGAAGAGGATTTATATTTCAGTCAAATGAGATATATGGAGGCCTTCAAGGCTTATATGATTACGGTCCTCTTGGCACAGAGCTTAAAAATAATCTAAAACAATCTTGGTGGAGTTCAATGGTTTACGAAAGAGACGACATTGAAGGCTTAGATGCTGCTATATTAACCAGCCCCGAAGTGCTGAAACAATCAGGGCATGAAGACACATTTTCTGACCCAATGGTTGATTGTAAATCCTGCGGTGAAAGGTTTAGAGCGGATCAAGTTCCAGATTATTGCAAAAAAGAAGATTTAACAGAACCTCGTCAATTTAATCTAATGTTCAAAACAACCATGGGGCCAATTGATGATGGTAGTTCATTTGCTTATCTAAGGCCAGAAACAGCGCAGCAAATATTTGTAAATTTCAAAAATGTTTTGGATTCAACTCCACATCATTTGCCATTTGGTATTGCACAAATTGGTAAGGCTTTTAGAAATGAAATTACTCCAAGAAATTTTATATTTAGAGTCAGAGAATTTGAGCAAATGGAGCTTGAGTTTTTTGTTAAAGAAGGTTCCGATGAAGAGTGGCATAAGATATGGACTGACCTAAGGATACAATGGTGGATAGATCAAGGTGTAAGCAAAAAAAATATGGAAATTCTTTATGTCCCAGATGACGAATTAGCTCATTATTCAAAAGCTACGGTCGATATCATGTATAAGTTTCCTCATGGACTAGAAGAACTAGAGGGTATAGCAAACAGAACAGACTTTGATCTTGGCTCTCACACTAAAGATCAAGAAAGCATCAAAATACACTCCAACGTAATGAACAATAAGAACTCAAACAGCAGGCTTGCAATCCAAAATAAAGAGACAAAGAAATGGGAAATACCGTTTGTCATTGAGCCATCTGCAGGAGTCGATCGCGGAGTATTGGCAATTTTGAATGAGTCATATAAAAAGGAGAAACTTGATAATGGAAAAGAAAGAATTGTCCTAGCATTTAAGCCTCATCTTGCACCAATTAAAGCAGCAGTCATTCCACTAAAAAGAAATAACGATGATCTTGTTCAAAAAGCGTTAGCCCTGAAATCAACCTTACAACAACAAAAACTAGGTAGAGTTATATTCGAAAATACAGGTAATATAGGTAAAAGTTATCGTAAGCATGATGAAATTGGAACGCCTCTTTGTATAACAATAGATTTTGAAACCTTAGATGATCAAAGTGTGACCATTAGAGACAGAGATACAATGAAACAAAGCAGAATGAAATTAGATGACATCCCTGCATATTTTAGAAACTATATAGAAGCAAAAACAATATAGTGATATTGATAAAATCATTAATATTTCAAATTTATTTTTATTGTTCTGTTCTTATTGCGAGTCTGTTAGTCGTTATTCTTCCTAATACTTATTCATCCAAATTCAAAATTGCACGAAGTTGGGGTTCGGGAATGATATGGGCTGGATCTAAAATCTGTGGCCTTAAGTTTAAATTGGAGGGCGTTGAAAATATCCCAAAAACTCCAAGTGTTATTATGATTAGACATTCGAGTGTTTTTGAGGCTTATGCTCAGCTTGTTGTATTTCCTCAACAAACATGGATTGTTAAGAAAGAATTAAATTGGATACCAATTTTTGGGCTCGCATTAAAAAACCTTAAAGCAATTTCGATTGATAGAAAAAGCGGAAGAAGTGCGGTCACTCAAGTTATAAGACAAGGAAAAGAACGATTAAAGCAAGGAATATGGATCACAATATTTCCAGAAGGAACAAGAATGATGCCTGGCGAAACAAAAAGATATGGTATCAGTGGCGCTGCATTAGCCAGAGAAGCGGGCGTTTGTATTGTGCCTGTTGCTCATAATGCAGAAGATTTTTGGAAGAGTGGCACCCTGCAAAAGAAACCAGGTACAATAAGATTTTGTATAGGAAAGCCTATAGAAACATGCGATCTAGCACCGAAAGATGTTATTGACGATGTAAAGTTTTGGATTGACGAAAAGATGAAAGATATTAGTGAACATCATCACTCATGAGAAATTTTATATATCTATATTCGTGGCAGACAGTGCATTTTTCTCAATAAATTCTCTGCGAGGCTCAACATGGTCTCCCATAAGTGTAGTAAATACCTCATCTGCCTTTAAGGCATCCTCCACCTTAACCTGAAGTAATCTTCTTGTCTCTGGATTTACCGTTGTCTCCCACAACTGATCAGGGTTCATTTCGCCTAATCCCTTATATCTCTGAATATATTGTCCTTTTCTTGCAAGATTCATTAACCACGATATCGCCTCATCGAATGACGAAATATTTTGTTTGTTTTCACCTTTAGTAACATAGGCGCCATTTTCAATTAATCCTTTAATTTTAAGTCTATTGGTGACCAAGGTTTTATAGTCTTTTGAACTAAAAAATGAATTAGCGATATATTTTTTAGTGGTAACACCGTGTTTTGATTTAATGATGGATATTTTTGGATTTTTTCCGGCAACGCCTGCTTTTTCGAGGCTTACACTAAGTGTTTGTATGGGATTTTCACTGCCTTGTCTTTGTGATATTACATTTTTTAATTCTTTTGAGAGCAATTTGACAAAACTTTGAAGCTTTTTTTCGTCTTGGCTGTCTTTAGTAATTATAGGTTTTATCTGACTTAGAGCCTCTAATATTTCTATATCATAAAGAGCTGATAGTCGATGTAGAATATTTTCAGTATCCATGTACTCTTGCGCAAGGCTCTCAAATGCCTTATCCGAAAGCGGAGGTGCGGACTTTGACAGGCTTATTTTTGAGTCCTCAAGAGCAATGTGTAACAGATATTTATTCAGCTCAGCATCATCCTTTACATATGTTTCTTGTTTGCCTTTTTTAATCTTATATAGAGGTGGTTGAGCAATGTATATGTGCCCTCTTTTAATTAGTTCTTCCATTTGTCTATAGAAAAAGGTCAAAAGCAATGTTCTAATATGAGACCCATCAACATCAGCATCAGTCATTATGATAATTCTGTGATACCTCAATTTCTCTGGGTCAAAATCTTCTCTTCCAATCCCGCACCCAAGCGCTGTTATTAATGTTCCTACCTCTACTGAAGATAGCATTTTATCAAACCTGGCTTTTTCGACATTTAGAATTTTTCCTTTAAGAGGAAGAATTGCCTGGGTTTTTCTGTCCCTTCCCTGTTTTGCTGAACCACCTGCTGAGTCACCCTCTACTAAAAATATTTCAGATTGTGCAGGATCTTTCTCTTGGCAATCTGCAAGCTTTCCTGGAAGGCCTGCTATATCAAGCGCCCCTTTTCTTCTTGTCATTTCGCGAGCTTTTCTAGCAGCTTCTCGAGCACGGGCTGCATCAATAATTTTATTTACAATTATTTTTGCTTCATGAGGGTGCTCGAGCAAAAACTCTGAAAGTTTTTCCGCCATTGAGGACTCTACTATTCCTTTAATTTCTGAAGAGACTAGTTTATCTTTTGTTTGTGACGAAAACTTTGGATCAGGAACCTTCACAGATAAAACTGCCGTCAACCCCTCCCGGGCATCATCACCGCTTGGGTTAAATTTATCATTATTTGATAATTCTTTTTCTATATAGTTATTTAACGTTCTAGTGAGTGCGCCTCTGAATCCAGCGAGGTGTGTCCCGCCATCTTTTTGTGGAATATTATTGGTAAAGCAGAAAACATTTTCTTGATAGCCGTCATTCCATTGCAAGGCAGCCTCTACGACAACATCATCTTTTTCAGTTTTAAAACTAAATATTTCATCATGTATTGCTGACTTGTTTCTATTAAGGTGTGATACAAAGGCATTGATCCCTCCCTTAAATTGAAATATATCTTTCTTATCATCACGCTCATCAATTAGCTCGATTTTAACCCCAGAGTTTAAAAATGAGAGCTCTCTAAGACGTTTTGATAAAATGTCGTATTCAAATTCAATATTACTAAATGTTTTTTCACTCGGCTTAAATGTCAGCGATGTGCCGGTTACTGTTGATTTTCCTATAGCTTTTATTGGGGCTAGGGGCTCGCCTTCTTTATATTCTTGTTTATAGACTTTCTTATCACGATGTATCGTTAATGTTAAAGTCTCTGACAGGGCATTAACAACCGAAACACCAACCCCATGAAGTCCACCTGAAACTTTGTATGAATTATCATCAAACTTTCCTCCTGCATGTAAAACAGTCATTATTACTTCAGCTGCAGATATTTTTTCCTCAGGGTGAATATCAACGGGCACACCACGTCCATCATCAGATACAGTTATAGATTCATCACTGTGTATAGTTACCGAAATTAAATCACAATGTCCTGCAAGAGCTTCATCAATTGAATTATCAACAACCTCAAAAACCATATGATGAAGACCAGTTCCATCATCGGTATCTCCTATGTACATTCCTGGGCGTTTTCTGACTGCCTCAAGACCTTTTAGAACTTTTATATTACTGCTTGTATAATCTTTTTTAGCGGCCATTTTTTTCTCTATTATTTATTACAATGATAACATTTTTCATATAATTAGTGGATATTTAATACGAATAAACTGAGAGTAATTTTATTTCTAGATCTGGCTTAATAATATATAAACTATTGATTTATATGGATTTTATTTTTTTATGTTCCACGTGAAACAATTTTAACTTACCTTCAAACAAATACTCTTCTGGATCAATGGAGGTTGCAATTACTTGGCTATCTAGTTTAGCTATCTTTTTCATAAGCTTGCTTGTTGAATGACGATCTAGCTCAGCTTTTGGGTCATCAACTAACAACAACAATGGCTTGTCATTATACATTTGTACAATTTCCACAGAAGCTGTAATTAATGCGCATGCAAGAAGTTTTTGCTGGCCTCTTGAAACAAAATCTTTTGCCGTACCAGCCTCCAATACAACCCTTATATCTGCTCTATGAGGTCCGCATGTTGTGTTTTTATATTGTATATCTCTTTTTAAGTTTAAGTTTAGACTATCAAGCAAACTCTTCTCTTTACTCCACCCTTTTTCAAAAATCATTGATATGCTAGAGCCAATTAGATCATATGCGTTTTCTATTATGACTGGCTCTATAATTATGAAAACATCTTCTCTCAATTTATTAATTTGTTCACCATATTCAGATAACCCTTTATTCCAATACTCAATCTCATTTTTATCAGAAAAATTTTTTAAAGCGGCGTTTCTTTGTTTGAGTGTTCTTTTGTACTTTCTCCATATTTCTATGTATTTTGGTTCCACGTGAAACAATATCCAGTCAATATAGCGCCTCCTCTCTTCCGGAGAGCCACTTATTAAATTGTGTGAGTTAGGATCAATTACCTGAAGAGGTAGGGCCTTTGCTAAACCTGCTATACCAAGACTGTGGTCACCATTAATACTGGACTGAAGGCCCCCTTTACCATTCATTACACCAATAGATGTATATTGCGCATTATTCTCAACTTTGCCATACACGAGCAAATCATCTGAGCCCCACCTAACTATATCCGCTATTTTTGGGTTTCGAAAAGACCGCCCTCTTCCAAGGTATGAGATTGCCTCAAGGATCGTTGTCTTTCCTGAGGCGTTATCACCGAAGATCAAGTTATGATTTCTATCGAAATCAAGCTCAACAGACTCGAATAAGCGAAAATCCTCTGCTTTTAAGAGCTTTAGAAACAAGGTTCTTTTATAATCGCATTGGCATTATAACAAATTTCGATGTTTCGTCATCTGGGTCTGATATTAAGCAACTAGAATTATTATCGACAACTGACAAGATAACTTTGTCTGAACCCACAACATTAAGGGCATCGATAAGATAGGTTACGTTGAATCCAATTTCAATATCGTTTCCCTGGTATTCTATTACTATACTTTCTTCAGCCTTCTCTTGCTCAGGATTATGGGCCTGTATCATTAGCTCGTTGGTTTTTATAATGAGCCTAATTCCACGATATTTTTCATTTGAAAGAATTGCAGCCCTAGATAGCGCAGTTTTAAGATCATTTTTGCTTGCTATAAGTTTATTCTCTGTGTTGGATGGTATTACTCTCCCATACTCTGGAAACTTTCCATCAATAAGTTTAGATGTAAATGAAACTGTTTCGAATTTCACCTGGATATGGTTGTCACTAAGTCTAACTTTTATTTCATTTTGTCCGTCAAGAAGCCTTTGTAACTCCATTACACCTTTCCTTGGAAGTATAACCTGAGTACCTCTTTCCTTTTCATTATCACCTTCCATTTTTGAGCTGGAAAGCGCTAACCTATGTCCGTCCGTTGCAACTGCTCTTATTTTTTCTGATTCAAGCTCTATTAGTAGTCCGTTTAGATAATATCTAACATCTTGTTGAGCCATAGAAAAGTGTGTCTTATCAATAATTTGTTTCAATCTATCTTGTTTGATAGTGATTTCATTATTGCATTGTATGTCTTTGATAACAGGAAACTCATTTTCAGGTAAAGTGCTTAAGTTAAACTTGCTCTTTCCGGACGAAACTTGAATTTTATTGTCATTACTCTTGATTTGAACAGATGAATCAGCTGGAAGTGCACGGCAGATGTCCAAAAGCTTTCTCCCGGGCGCGGTAAAAGAGAACTCTTCTGTATTGTCTGAGTAAACGTACGAAATTAACTCTACTTCCAAATCAGTTGCGGTTACTGAATAATGATCAGTCTTTATATTAATTAAGACATTTGCCAGAATAGGCATAGTTTGTTTCCGTTCAACAACACCTATTACTGATTGTAGTGATTGTAGTAAATCATCTCTTTTTACATCGATTTTCATTTATTTATCCTGTTAATATCATAGGGAATATATTATACTTATTATTATTATTAGTGTTAGATATGGTTGTGGATATATTTTCTTTTATTAATTTAATCAATAATTTAGTACATAATAATACATAGAAATATTTATGTAATACAAGCTTATTTTTTGTTAATATAATGTGGATATCTTTTTCCTTTTGTTTTATCAACAGTTTATTCACTTATCCTGTCAAGGTTCTCAACAGGTTTAAGTAGTCCTCATTAACTCTGTTCTCGGTCTTTCTAAGCTCTATTATACGCCTATAACCATGTAGAACTGTAGTGTGATCCCTTCCACCAAAAGCGTCTCCAATTTCTGGTAAGCTGTGGTTAGTTAGCTCTTTTGCCAACGTCATCGCAATTTGTCTTGGTCTCGCCACAGATCGACTTCTTCTTTTTGACAGTAGGTCTGCAACCCTTAGTTTAAAATAATCTGCTACTGTTTTTTGAATATTTTCAATAGACACCAATCTTTCTTGCATTGAAAGCAGGTCTTTTAGGGCCTGTTTAGCAAATTCAAGCGTTATCTCAGAACCAGTGAACTGTGAGTTTGCTACTACCCTTCGAAGAGCGCCTTCAAGCTCTCTTATATTCGATCGTATTCTTTTTGCTATAAAAAAAGCAACCTCTTCTGGCAGATTAACCGACTCAATGCTCGCTTTTTTCATCAAAATTGCTACAGATGTTTCTAATTCGGGCGGCTCAATGGCCACAGTTAAACCCCAACCAAACCTTGACTTGAGCCTTTCTTCAAGTCCGCTTACCTCTTTTGGGTATCTGTCACAAGTTAGTATAATTTGTTTCTGCCCCTCAAGTAGCGCATTAAATGTATGGAAAAACTCTTCTTGTGATCGCTCTTTTCCCGCAAAAAACTGAATGTCATCTATTAATAAGGCATCAAGAGACCTATACGATCTCTTAAAATCAGAGATTGTGTTGTGCTGGAGCCCTCGAACCATATCTCCTACGAACCTTTCTGAATGAACGTAACTTACGCGTGCACCAGGTTGTTTTGTCATAACAGCGTTTCCCACCGCTTGCATAAGATGGGTTTTTCCTAAGCCAACCCCGCCATAGATAAATAAGGGGTTATATGAATTACCCAAATTTTCAGAAACTTGAATAGCCGCAGCCTTTGCTAGCTGGTTACTCTTTCCTTCAACAAATGCATCGAAAGTAAAGCCTGAGTTCAGCCTGCTTTGAATAGATGGGAGAATTTCCTTGCGTTCCGGCACATCATGCATTTTGATTTCAGGGGTAGTACTTGTGTTATCTCGGGAGCCGACCGTTATTGAAACATCAACTGCGCTGTTCTGGCTTAAAACTATCTCTTTTATTCGTTCTATATAATCTTCATTTACCTTCTTTAAAACAAAGTTATTTGGCGCCAATAGCTGTAGCCTATCTTTTTCTTCGATTGATTGAATCGGCCTAATCCAGGTATTGAAGAGCTTCTCAGGAACCTCTCCTTTCAAGCTATTAAGGCATTTTGGCCAAATTTTTTTGTCGCTAGATAACATTATCACTTCTAATTGCAGGGTGAAAACACTTTAAGTCTATAATTTATATGCTAAGTTATCCACAGCTTCAAGAACTATTATAATGTAAAAAATTTATGTTCTTTTGGTTGACATGATTATTAAGCGCAAGTAACCTTTCCGCCTCATTTTTATAGATTCTTTAAGTAGAATCGTGCTCAGGTAAAACAAATGAAAAGAACATTTCAACCAAGTAATTTAAAAAGGGCGCGCACACATGGTTTTAGGTCGCGTATGGCAACAAAAGCGGGAAGAGCTGTAATAAATAGACGTCGCGCGAAAGGCCGTATAAAGCTTACACCATCACACGCATAAACTTCACTGCCTACAAAAAATAAAAAAAACTCTCTTGTGGAATGCGCAAGTCTTAAAAAGAAAAACCGGCTACTAGATAAGAAAAAATTCGATTCTGTTTTTCAGAGCCCGTCAAAGACAAGTGATAAATATTTTACTTTACTATTTTGCAAAAACAATAAAAGTTATTCACGACTTGGATTGGTAATTTCAAAAAAAAAATGTAAATTAGCGGTCAATCGAAACAAGATAAAAAGAATAATAAGAGAGTCATTTCGCACTAATAAAAACTCACTAAATGGATATGATGTTGTGGTTTTAAACAAACACACAACTTATAATGGCGATTCGAGTATGCTAAGAAAAAGTCTTAAAAATCATTGGCAAAAGATCCAGGGGTAAAGAAATTGGAAAATAATCAAAGAATATTAATATGGTCATTTTTTGGGTTTATGGTTTTTCTAAATTACCAGGCTTGGATGCTCACAACTAATGATGAATATTCATATGCAGATGATCAAGCCATTTCTCTTGATCAAGTTCCACAGGAGTTCATAGTTGGTGCCGGAGACGACTTATTAGAATTAAACGATGTCCCAAACCAACAAGAAATCGAAGCTTTGAGTATAACTCTTGATGATGAAGTAACGTCACAAGATAATCTAGTTTCAATAAAAACAGACGTATTTGATATTTTAATAGATAAAAAAGGTGCAACTCTTCAGCAAATCAAGTTGATATCTTATCCAAAATCAAAAGATCGTCCAGATGAGGCTGTTGAGTTAATAGGATTAAGTTCCGATAATTTTGGGCTTATTCAGTCAGGACTGAGATCCCCTGATCAAAATAGCGAGCCAAATCATCTAGTAAGTTATGAAACAAACTCATCCACCTATGAACTGACTGGCAGCGGAGAGCTGATTGTTCCTTTTTATTGGGAAGACGGGACTGGACTTAGAGTCGTTAAACGATTCAAGTTTAATAATGGAAGCTATCGGGTCGCAATAGAGCATACAGTTGAAAATGAAACAAATCGTGTTTGGAAAGGCGCTCAGTACTCTCAGTTAGTTAGAAGAATTAATCAAGACGAAAGATCTATGTTTGATGTCGAGAGCTTTTCGTTTGATGGTCCGGTAATTTATGACGGTGAAAAAAGCGACAAACTCGATTCTTCTGATTTGGCTGACGAGGGTGCATATAGTTTTAATGCAAAAAACGGATGGGTAGGTTCGATTCAACATCACTTTGTTAGTGCGATTATTCCAAATGCAAATGAAGAGTACAAATACCAGGTAAATGCAGATCAAGCAAAAACCATATCTAGTTTTATTGGCCCGCTCAGTTCAATTAATACTGGAGAAAGGAGCACATTCTCTCAAGATGTATTTATAGGACCGAAACTTCAATCACAAATGGAAGAAATTTCTCCATCTCTTAAGCTTACTGTCGATTATGGGTTTTTAACAATATTGTCTGACCCTCTTTTTTGGTTGTTGAGCTTAATTTACTCATTTGTTAACAATTGGGGATTCTCAATTATATTGACTACACTTGTAATCAAGCTTTTGTTTTACAAGCTTACTGAAAAATCGGGTAAGTCGATGGCAAAAATGCGAGTTCTTGCACCCAGACTAAAGTCAATACAAGAGCGCTATAAAGATAATCGGACAGAGCTGGGAAGAGCAACTATGGAACTCTATAAGAGAGAGAAAGTCAATCCAGCTGCAGGCTGCATGCCAATGTTAATTCAAATGCCATTTTTTCTAGCATTTTATTGGGTTTTGTTAGAAAGTGTAGAGATGAGACAAGCACCATTTGTCTTTTGGCTAACAGATTTATCATCTAAGGACCCGTATTTTGTATTACCCCTAATAATGGCTGGTGCAATGTTCTTTCAGACAAAGTTAAATCCAGCGCCGGCAGATCCAATGCAAGCAAAAGTTATGCAGATCATGCCATTAATGTTTTCGGTAATGTTTGCTTTTTTTCCTTCAGGGCTTGTTCTTTACTGGGTAACAAATACAATTTTATCAATTTTCCAACAATGGCTTATAAATAAAAAATATGGAGCAACTGGCTCCACATAAACAGGCCAA
>MDSW01180429.1_pt1 | contig 70754 bp, 74 predicted proteins | sample 811171 | NCBI WGS metagenome assembly MDSW01 (sample SAMN05326641, study PRJNA326480) | marine metagenome | isolation source: seawater | place: Atlantic Ocean: North West | collected 2012
GAGGGCTGGCAGAATTGGCAATGCACCGGTCTTGAAAACCGGCGTCCTCACGGACTTCAGGGTTCGAGTCCCTGGCCCTCCGATTTATTATGAGTTTTTATATAGTTCCAACGCCTATTGGCAATCTTAAAGATTTTTCAAGTAGATCTATTGATATACTAAAGAATTCCCACATCATACTTTGTGAAAAGAAGGAACGTGCATTAAAACTTTTAAATTATTTTCAGATTAAGCCCACGCTTTTAATAGCTTATCATGATGATAAGTGTGAAAAAATAGCCCCACAAGTTATAAAAGAGTTGCAAAACAAAAGGGATGTTTCTTTAATATCTGATGCTGGAACTCCACTAATATCAGATCCCGGTCATAAAATCATAAAAATACTTGTTGATAACCAGATTGAACCAATTTCTATTCCAGGACCAAGCTCTATTACCTCCGCATTAATATTGACTACTTTGGACATAAGCAATTTTCTATTTTTAGGTTTCTTGCCAAAAAATAATAGCAAGATACAAAAGATTCTTTTTGATAATCTTAAACTAAATATTCCACTAGTAATTCTTCTAAATTCGAAAGAATTAATAACCCTACTAGATATTTTAAATAAAGACTTTAGAAATACTTTCCTATCCGTCACGAAAGAAATATCAAAAATTAATGAAGGGACAAGGCGTGGAATGGTAGTTGAAATAATTGCTCTATTAAACGACGAATTCTTTAGAAAGGGGGAGTTTACTTTAACTATTAAAAGCAAGGACAAAAAGAAAGAAGGTCCAGACTTAATAGAAATATCTAGCTTACTTGCTTCACTAAAATCTGAGGGTTTATCACTAAAGCAAAGTGTAAAAATAATTAAAGAACAGAGTAAAGTAAGTAAGAAAGTTATTTACACTGAAGCCTTAAAAATTTGGGGTTAACTTTTAGGATTGAACTTAGACTTGAACCCAACTTCATTTTCCACCATAGAGGACACTTTCAAAAGAGATTCCTCACATAACTTATTAGCAGTCAGCTGAGCCCCAATAGGAAGATTGGATGATGATGTTGCAAAAGGTATGGAAATTGAAGGTAGCTCTGCAAGGTTAGCAGGTATCGTGAGAATATCAGAAAGATACATACTTAAAGGGTTATCTTTTTTTTCGCCTAATTTGAAAGGTAATTCAGGAGAGGTAGGAGTCAAAATACAATCTACATCTTTAAATGCTTCGTTAAAATCCTCTTCTATCATTCTTTTAACTTTTATCGCCTTTAGATAATAAGCATCATAGTAACCTGAGGATAGAGCATAAGTTCCCAACATTATTCTTCTTTTGACCTCTTCACCAAAGCCAGCGGATCTATTCTTTACATAAAACTCATCTAAGGTTTCTGATGTTGTTTTTTCATTGAATCCATATCTGATTCCATCATATCTCGACAGATTAGAACTAGCCTCGGAAGGTGCTATTATATAGTAAATTGCTACAGCATATTTGGAACTTGGTAGGGAAACATCTGTTATTTGAAAACCCATTTTCTTTAATTTTGCTACAAGAAGAGTAAAATTTTCCTCGATTTCCGAATCTAGTCCTTTGTTTAATAAATCATAAGGAATTCCTATATTAAATTCACTTGGCGAAAAATCATTCTTCTTCAATGCTTCATAACATTTAGTAGGAGCTAGTTTGAGAGATGTTGCATCTCTACTGTCGAACCCTGAAAGTGCATCAAGTAATATAGCAGAGTCATGCACATTATGTGTTAGGGGGCCGGCTTGGTCAAGGGAAGATGAGAATGCTATCATCCCATATCTGCTAATCCTTCCATAAGTTGGCTTTAAGCCAACAATCCCACAAAACGAAGCAGGTTGCCTAATTGAGCCACCTGTATCTGTTCCAATTGACGCTACAGCTAATCTTCCAGCAACAGATGCTGCAGAGCCTCCACTAGACCCTCCCGGAACCCTTTTATGGTCCCATGGGTTTAATGTTGGTCCAAAGTAAGATGTTTCAGTTGATGAACCCATGGCAAATTCATCCATATTAGTTTTACCTAATATTATTGCACCTTTATCCTGCAATCTAGTTTTAACAGTTGAATCATAATTAGAGACATAATCTGAAAGCATTTTTGACCCACAAGTACATATTTTATCTTTAACCAAGAAAATATCCTTTAAACTGATTGGTATTCCAGACAATAGGGAGATGTCTTCCCTGCCCTGCTTAAACAGGTCATCGAATTCGGATGCTTTAGTTAATGCCTCATCCACATAAGTATCAATGTATGCATTTAATTTATGTTGAACTTTTATATTCTCAAGGAAGGCTTCCATAATTTCTGACGGCTTGAAGTCTTGATTCTTAAAACCTTCTGCAACAGATTCAATTGTAAGTAGTTCAACATTACTCTTCATCTATAACTTTTGTAACTGCAAAGAAATTATTTTCTACTTTGGCTGAATTCTTTACAACATCCTCAACTTTTAATTTTTCAATTACAGAGTCGTCTCTAACCGAATATTCAACGATTTTTTCATCTTTACTTATTTCTGTAGTATCAGCTTGATCAAGAAGGTCAATATACTCTATAATATCAGAAAAATTTTTCAGAAAACTATCTATCTTACTTTCTTCAATTGAAAGTCTAGATAACTTAGATATTTTTAATACTTCTTTTTTCTCTATCATATAAAAGCCCTTAGATACTAGTTGATTTTACTAAGAATAAAATCTAACACATTTTCTTCTAATTTGACGTTATTAGCCCGATTAATTTCTTGAACACAAGTAGGACTAGTAATATTAATTTCTGTTAACTTTCCACCAATAATATCTATTCCTGCAAAATATATATGATTATCTATTAAAAAATCTTTAATTTGATTGCAAATATAAAAATCTTCTTTGGTAATCTCGGTAGGAGAAGGTCTCCCTCCGGAATGAAAATTACATATAAAGCTACCTTCCTTTGCAATTCTAAGTATGGCGCCCAAGGGTTCTCCATTTAATATAATTATCCTTTTATCACCTTTATCTACTTCTTTTAAGAATTCTTGCACAATATATGTATCTTCTACTAAGTCCACAGAATTAAATCTTTCACCATCATACCTTTGAACTCCTTCACCTCCACACAAATTTAACGGCTTAATGACAACTCCATTCGAGAACTTTTTTGCATATTTATCCAATTCTATCTTAGTAGGATTTTCTAGTATAAAAGTTTTTGGAATAAGATTTGGAAAATTCAAGGTACAGAGCTTCTCATTGAAATTTATTAGAGCAGAAGGATTATTGACTATCATCACATCATTCTTTATAGATTCTAAATATGAACAAGCATCCAAATAAGCATCATCTACAGGGGGGTCAGATCTCATAAATATTACAGAAGAACTAGCTAGGCTAAAATCCTCCAAAATATGATATTCAGATTCGCTTTTAATATTTAGACCAGATTCTATTGCCCAGCTTGAATTAATCAATACTGATTCTTTTACAAATTCTTTTTCTATAACCTCAACAGCTCTAGCTTCCTTAGCTGCAACTATATTAATTTTTTTTGATTCTCTATTATAGGTAAAATGTATTCCTCTGTGATCACAAACTAGAATATTTAATCCTTTTCGTTGAGCCTCAAGCATCAGCAGGTAGCTTGTATCTTTTTCTGGGTCAATAAAGTTTTCCGTACTTAATATGAACAGTGCTATAGGATTCATTAGATAATCTCAACAAATTTTTTAAAATATTTTTTTGAGTCATGAGGGCCTGGGGAGGCTTCTGGATGGTGTTGAACAGAAAAACACTTATTCTTTTTAGATTCTATTCCCTCAACAGTCATATCATTTAAATTTATATGGGTTATAGCAACGTCACCCATCTCTTTATTCTTAACAGCAAAACCGTGATTTTGAGATGTAATCTCAACTTTATTTGATTTCATTTCCATAACAGGATGGTTCCCACCTCTATGACCAAATTTCAACTTGAAAGTTTCCATACCAAGCGCCAGAGATAAAAGCTGGTGCCCTAGGCAAATCCCAAAGATTGGCTTATAACCAATCAATTCTTTTATGTTATTAATTGCATAAATTGCTGCGGCGGGGTCACCAGGACCATTAGATAAAAGTATTCCATCTGGATTAATACCTCTAATTATATCTGGGCTAGTATCGCAAGGTCCTACAACAAGATTCAGGCCAAATTCTTCATTTAGAATCTGAATAATATTACTTTTACACCCGAAATCATAAACAAAAACTTTTTTTGCATTTTCTTCACCTGGAACGAAATAAGTTTCTTTGCAGGTTGCTTTTAGAGTCAAATCGTTACCCGTCATTACTGGGAACTTGCTAATTTTATCTTTCAACCTTATCAAGTCTTTATCATTACTAATTATACATTTTTGGGCACCATCTCCTCTAATAATCCTTACTAGCTTTCTTGTATCAATCCCTGATATTCCAACAACTTTATTTTGTTTCAGATAAGAATCTAAGGATTGCTTTGAAGCAAAATTCGAAGGATAGTTACAGTGCTCTCTAACTATCAATCCTTTTGCAAAACAAGAATCAGATTCGTTATCTGAGTCATTAATTCCATAATTACCAATATGCGGATAAGTCATTAAGACAATTTGTGAATGGTAAGACGGGTCAGTCAATATTTCTTGATAGCCTGTCATAGATGTGTTAAATACAATTTCACCTAAGGCTTCACCGTTAAAACCAAAAGAAAATCCCTCAAAGACTTCACCATTTTCTAGGTATAAAATACAATTCTTATCCATTAAAACACTAAAAATACTTCCTTTAATAGTTTTAGTCAATTAGAATAATTATTGAGAAAACATGAAACTTCAATCAGTTAGGAATCTATTAGTAAATATTAGCAATGACTTTTTCTATAAAGGCTACTATCCTTGCGGCGATTTAAAATCATATCAGCTTAAATACTGGTTAACTTTTATAGTTAATATTTACTTAAAACTATATCATAGGGTAAAAGTTATAAATCCTGAGAATATCCCACAAGTTGGTGGAGGTGTCATAGCCTCTAATCATTTATCCCATCTTGATGGAATAATAATTAATTCTATAACAGCTTTTCATACAAGAAGGAAGATAAATTTCTTAGCCGCTGAAGATGTTTATAATAAAAACTTTCTATTCAGGTTTCTTTGTGACCTTGGAAATTGCATACCTGTAAAAAGAGCTACTAGTGATAGAGTTGCATTGCTTAAAGTTATAAAACTTCTAAAAAAAGATAATCTATGTGGGCTATTTCCTGAAGGTCAAAGATCTAGAGATGGAAAGATGGGTCAAGCAAAACTCGGTGTTGCAATAATGGCTTTAAAATCTGGCTCTCCAATAATTCCTCTTGCCATTAAGGGCACGTTCGAAGCTTTCCCTAGAAAAACTAAATTTATAAAACCTGCCAATGTTATTTTAAAATTTGGTGAGCCTATTAGATATGATATAGAGAAAAAACCTTCGAAGGAAAGGATTAACAATGTAAGGGATGAGATAATGAGTAAAATTCAATCCTTATACAATGAGATCAGCTAATATTGAATTTTTCCTTGATTATTCCAATTATAATTCCGGGATTTCCTTTTCCCTTAGTTCTTTTCATAACTTGACCCATAAAGAAGCTAATTAATTTATCTTCACCCTCTAACAGCCTTTGTTTTTCATTAGGGTTCTCTAGTAAAACTTCTTCAATGACTTCTTCTAATAAATCTTCTGAACTTTCTTGTTTAAGATCCATTGAGTCAATTAGAATCTCAATGTCATCATTTGAGGTGCTTATCTTCTCTAAAAGCTCCTTGCCGGAGTTATTATTAATCTTCCCTTCCTTAAGAACCAATAAAAAGTTGGCAAAATTCTTTACATCAAGAGCGAAGCTATCTAGATTTATATACTTAATAATTTCTGAGATACTCCATTTACATGCAAGCTTAGGATCTTTAATGATGCGCAAGGTATCATCAAAGAATTTTGAGAGAGTCTTGTTAGACAATAATATCTCAGAATCATCTTTGGATAATTTGTAATCAACAGTATAAGTAGTTAGCTTTTTATTGTAAGACTGAAATGATGAACTACGAAGCTCGTCTATTCTTTCACTAGTTAAGATTAGAGGCTTCAAATCAGGGTCGGGAAAATATCTGTAATCGTGTGCTTCTTCTTTGGATCTCATAGAAAATGTTTTATTTGAATTAGAATTAAAAAGTCTTGTTTCTTGTACAACTTTCTCGCCATTATTTATTAGCTTAGCTTGTCTTATAATTTCATATTCGATAGCTTTTTTTACAAATTTAAAGGAATTTATATTTTTGATTTCCGCTCTAGTACCCAACTCAGTTTCTCCAACCCTTCTAATTGAAATATTAGCATCACAGCGAAAGTTCCCTTCTTCCATATTACAATTTGAGACATCGGCATAAATTAAAATATTTCTTAATTTCTTCAGATAACTTACTGCTTCATCAGCAGTTGAAAGATCTGGCTCTGATACGATTTCTATTAACGGTACGCCCGCTCTATTTAAATCAACCATAGAAAACTTATCAGAGATATCATGTATTAATTTTCCTGCATCTTCTTCCATATGAATTCTATTAATCCTAATAGTCTTATCTTTGCCATTTATATCTGGGATGACAATATTACCATTCGATGCTAATGGTTCATCATATTGGCTTATCTGATAACCCTTTGGTAAGTCTGGATAAAAATAATGCTTTCTAGCAAAAGTAGATTTAGTATTAATTTTACAATCTGTTGACAAGCTAGCTAAAATTGCCAAGTCTACAGCCTTGTCATTTATAACCGGAAGAGCTCCAGGTAGACCTAAGTCCACCACGGATACATTAGAATTGGGTTCCTCTCCAAAATCATTATTTGATGAAGAAAATAATTTTGTTTTTGTTTTTAGTTGAGAATGTACCTCAAGACCTATAACTGCCTCAAATTCCATAGAAACTCCTTTAAAGAATTATTAAACATATTACCTGCTAATCAAAATATTATTTAATAATTTTTCCTGTTTTAAAATACCAAAGGACTAGATCTAAAGAAGATAGTGTTAAGTTATGTCTGGAACCAACTTTTCTAAGAATATTCTCGATAGCAATATAATTTTTTTCATTAAGAGTTTTAAAATCTAAACTTATCAAACCACACTCTTTCATTAAGTTAATTATATGCTTATCTAATATTGCGTAATCATTAAAACCTATATTCCTCAAGAAGTGACTTGCGGCCTTCATGCCAACACCTTGAACTTTAGGATTAGAAGAGAAGAAACTTCTTCTTCGATAATGAGAAGAGTTGTCATTAAAGATTTTCTTAAAACTGTTATTATAAGAGGAGCGAATATACTCTCTAGTATTGTATATATATTTACCTCTTAAATTATAGAATCTATAGCATTCTTTAAGCTTCTTAATAATCTGAGTTAAGTCCTTATTAAATACAAAGTCATCTTTTTTTAAGATATCTACTGTGGACAATGCTAGCTTTGCACTTGTTCCCGCAGCTAAAATTACATAAACTAATTCCAAAAAGGTTTCTTTGTAGCCGTCTTTATTAATCTCAGAAAATATCTCTACTTTACTATTAACTTCAGATTTTTTTTCTTTTAGTACTTTATCAATTACAAGATCTATATTTAATTTACTCATTTGATTCTAGAATCTTTAGAACCTGGCCAGGTTGAATCTTATTAGAGATAAGATTGTTCATCTTCTTTAAATCTTTTGTTTTTATTTTAAACTTTTTAGCAATTATACTTAAGGAATCACCTTTTTTAACAACATAAATAAATGACTGATTTTTGCTAAATGTTTTATCAACATAAACTTGTTTATAGATTAGCAGCTCCTGTCCAGTAAAAATAGAGGTTGATTCCAAGTTGTTTAATTTAACAATCTCTTCTATTGAATTTGAGTATATTTTACCAATCTCACTTAAGGTATCGCCCTTTTTAACTTTATATTTATACAAAACCCTTGATCGTGGGCTGGCAGATAGTTGAGCATAGACCTTTTTCTTAAATCCATTAGGAACATAAATTGAATATGAACCATCAGGTGGTGTCATCTCTCTTAAAAGTGAAGGATTTATTTCTTTAAGTAATCCATAATCAATGCCAGATATTTTTGAAATATATTCTAAGGAAGTTTGGGGTGGTAGCTCTACTCTTTCTAAGTCTATAATTGGATCCACAATTTTGTTGCTGAATCCAAATTCGCTTAAATTTTTTGATATATGAATGACAGCAAGAATCTGAGGAATATAATTTTTAGTTTGCTTAGGGAAAGTATGCTGTGATAGGTACCAAAAATCTCTAGATTTGTGCTCTTTAATTGCGTTCTTAACAGTATTGTCACCTGAGTTATAACCAGCCATTGCTAGCTCCCATGATCCAAACTTCCTCTTAAGACTAGTTAAATATTTGGCTGCAGCATATGTAGACTTTTCAAAGTCCCTTCTTTCGTCTATCCACTTATCTACACGCAAACTAAAAATTCGACCTGTGCTAGGCATGAACTGCCATAGTCCAACTGCTCCTGCACTAGATACAATGTCAACTTGAAATGCACTTTCAATCATTGACAAGTAAATTAAGTCCTCTGGTATATCATATTCTTTGAAAATTTGATTTATTCTATCACGAAAAAGACCTTGCCTTCTATATGTTTGTTTAAAAAAAACTCTTCCTTTTTCTGTCTTTGAAAAATAATTAATAAATTTATTTATTTTATCTTTTTTAAACCTAGAATTATTAACTGTCGATACTGAAACTATACTATTGTTAAAATTATAATTCTCAGCTTGGCTGGGGAATATTAAAATGAAACAGATGGCTAAAGTAAAATAAAAATTTTTCATTATTTAAATAATTTTCTCATTGATCTTGCAGCTTGCTGTATTCTTTGCTCATTTTCTATAAGAGCAAATCTTACATATTTGTCCCCACTTTTACCAAAACCGATTCCTGGAGAAACAGCAACATTACACTCCGTAATTAATTTTTTAGAGAATTCTAGTGAACCTAATTCTAAGAATTGGTCTGGAATCTTCGCCCAGACAAACATAGTTGCTTTTGGTGACTCAATCTCCCAGCCTACCTTATTTAATCCATCAACAAGCCTGTTCCTTCTTGATTTATAGTTTTCTCTAATTTCATTGACACATTCCTGAGTCTCGTTTAATGCAGTAATGGCTGATATTTGAATTGGTTGAAATATCCCATAATCCAGATAACTTTTCACTCTTTTAAGTGCTGATATAACTTCACTGTTCCCACACATGAACCCAACACGCCATCCGGCCATATTGTAGCTTTTAGATAGTGAAAAAGACTCGACTCCAACATCCATTGAACCTGGGGCTTGAAGAAAGCTAGGAGCTTTATAATCGTCAAAGCAGATGTCAGCATAAGCAAAATCATGTATAACAATGATCGAGTATTTCTTCCCAAGAGCCACAATCTTGGTGAAAAAATCTAATTCAACAGTTTGAGTTGTTGGATTACTAGGGAAGGAGATTATTAATGCTTTAGGTTTAGGTTTAGACTTTAAGCCTTTTTCAATATTTTCTAATAATTTTTTATCATCTATTGAGTTGTATTCTTTTATATTTCCCCTAGCAATCAGAACAGAGTAGCTGTGAATAGGGTAACAAGGATCGGGGACCAATACTGTTTCACCAGGAGCCAATAAAGAAATCATTAAATGTGACAATCCTTCTTTCGACCCTATGGTGACTATAGTTTCGTTTTCTGGATCTAAATCAACATTATAATTTCTTTTATACCAGTTACTTATAGCAAGTCTTAATTTTGGTAAGCCTGCGGAAACTGAGTATCTATGATTTCTCCCTTGAACAGAAGATTCTAATAATTTCTCAATTATGTGCCTTGGTGTTGGTTGGTCAGGATTTCCCATACCAAAATCAATAATGTCTTCACCTCTGATTCTTGCCTCGTATTTAAGTTCATTGACAGACGAAAATACATACTGGGGCAATTTTGACAGGAGGGAGAAGTTTTTACTATTAATAGACATGTTTTTTAAATATAATATAGCTATATAATAAATTGTAAATGACCAAGGAAGGCTATTGAGAAAATCTGTACAAGACTTACAATCCATGAAATCAAGTAAAGAACCTATAGTAGCTCTAACAGCTTATGATTTTCAGACTGCTTCTATCATAGATTTTTATTGTGACCTTATACTTGTTGGTGATTCCCTTGGGAACGTATTTAAAGGGGAAGAGACAACTCTAGGCGTGACAGTTGATGACATGATATACCACGGGCTATCCGTATCAAGAGGAGTTAAGAATGCTCATCTTTGCATTGATATGCCTTTTATGTCCTATCAATCTTCCACAGCTGAAGCATTAAAAAACGCGGGAAGAATAATAAAAGCTACAAAAGCTCAATCTGTTAAAGTTGAAATTAGCCTTGACACTATTCCTACAATTCAAAAGTTAGCTAATGCAGGTATACCTGTTGTTGCACATGTTGGACTCTGTCCACAGTCATATAATATATATGGCGGATATAAGAAGCAAGGTAAGACAAAGACTAACCAAGATTATATTTTAACTCTGTCTAAGGAAGCTGAAAAAAATGGAGCCTCACTGGTTGTAATTGAAGGTGTTCCAGACAATTTAGGTTCAAAGATCACTAGAACTATTAAAATTCCAACAATTGGGATTGGTGCAGGGAAAATGTGTGATGGACAAATCCTTGTCACCGAAGACATGCTTGGAATAACACCCTCCCCTCACCCATCTTTTGTCAAAAATTATTCTAATATTAGAGGACTGATGAAAAAATCAATTAGTAAGTATAAAAATGAAGTCAAAAAAAATAAATTTCCTTAAAATTATTACTTCTTCTAGTGAAATGCAAAAAATTTCATTAGATATAAGAAGGAAAGATAAAAAGAAAATTTCTCTAGTTCCTACTATGGGGGCGCTTCACGATGGTCATTTAAGCTTAGTCAGGAAAGCTAAGATGAAAAACTCTATAGTGATAGTTACAATTTTTATCAATCCGATACAATTCAATAACAATGAAGATTTGAAGAAATACCCGAGCAGCATTAAAAAGGATATAGTTAAACTTGAAGAACTTGAAGTAGATTATTTATTTGTACCAAAAGTTAGAGAAATATATCCAGATGGATATCAGACAAAAGTTTCCGTGAGTCATCTCAAGAATCATCTATGTGGTTTAACTAGAGATGGACACTTTGATGGTGTTACTTCAGTGGTTTTAAAACTTTTTAATTTAACTATTCCTGATTATTCTTTTTTTGGTGAGAAAGACCTGCAGCAATTAATTATTATTAGACAGATGGTTAAAGACCTTAACCTTCCTATAAAAGTTATATCTAATCCCATAGTAAGAGAAAAGAATGGGCTAGCCATGAGCTCCAGAAATATAAGACTTTCAAAGAAGGCAAGAGAAATTGCCCCTCTTATTTACACAGGACTTATAAAGGCAAGGGAAGAGTTCAAGAAAAATAATAAAGTTTTAACAAAAAAAATAATTAAGAATCTTAGAGAATACTATGCTAGTAAGAATATTACTCACATTGAATACATTGAAATTATAAATCCAAAAAATTTCAGCTATCCCTCAACTCCAAGCGCTAAGGACTATATTTTGGTTGCAATCAAGCTAGGATCAATAAGATTAATAGACAATCTAAAATTTTAATTTAAAATACTTGTTGTGAATCTTACAATACTAAAGTCAAAAATTCATAGAGCTACCGTAACCGAGGCAAACCTCTATTACGAAGGTAGTATTACTATAGATAAATCCTTAATGGATGCCGCCAACCTTCTACCCTATGAACAAGTACATATATTTAATCTTACTAATGCAGAAAGGTTTATCACTTATGTTATCGAGGGTGAAAGAGATACAGGTGTAATTTGCACTAATGGTGCTGCTGCACACTGCGCGAGAAAGGGAGATACTTTAATAATAGTTTCATTTACTCAAATGTCACCGGAAGAAGCATCTATTTTTAAACCAAAGCTTGTTTATGTAAATCCAAAAAATATCCAAGTTGAGGCTGAGCTAATCGATGGAAAGCTTGTAAAGCTTCTAGGATAAAAATTAACTAAATTACTTAAATTAAAATACAAAATTAAGTACAAAGTGATAAAAGACCAGTATTATTGACATTTTTTTGTTTATTTTGTTGACTTAATTTTTTATAAGAGTTATAAATAATTCAACTTAATTATATTAGGAAAAAAAATGAAAGCAATCATTCTCGCAGCTGGAAAAGGTCAAAGACTTCAACCACATACCAATGAAATACCAAAATGCTTACTAACACTTGATACTCAAACTATATTAGAGCATCAAATTAATCATTTAAAAACTTGTGATATTGATGAGGTCAATGTTGTTGTTGGATTTGCTAGTAATAAAGTTGAAGAATTCCTAGGTAATTATGATTCATTAGGAATGAAAATAAATACGATTTATAACCCCTTTTGGGAGACTACAAATAGTTTGTTCTCATTGTGGGCTGCAAGATTCCAATTAAATTCAGACGTCGTACTTCTTAATGGTGATGATGTTTTTGAACTTGAAGTAATGAAACAAATTCTATCAAATAAAGATGACATTTGTGTTCCTTATAAAGTAAAAAAGGAATATGCTGCTGAAGATATGAAAATACAGATTAAAGATGGCCTACTGTCATCAATAGGAAAGAATCTTAAAAATGCATCTGGTGAATCTGTTGGTATAAGGGTTTTCAGGAATGAAGGGGTCGAAATCTTAAAGAGGTCTCTAGAAAAAGAAATAAGAACTGAAAGCTTTAATTTAAAATGGTATGCATCAAGTATTGAAAGAATTCTTCAAAGAGGACATAAGATTAAGACTTTAAATATCAACAGCTTATACTGGCATGATGTTGACTATCCTAATGATTTAAATAATGCAAAATTAAATATAAACAAAATCTCTTCCAAAAAAATAGCCTCTAAACTCAAGATAGTATAAGAATAAAAAATGCTTCCAATCATTTTATCTAACGGACTAGGAATAGATTCAGAAAATTTAGATTTATTTATAAATGAAAAAATAGGAGGATTAAGCCTAACTGAGAGAATATTATTAATTCTAGCGTCAGAAGGATTTAGTAATGCGGGATTAATTGCTGACATTCCAGAAATAAGCTTTAAAAGACTAAAGAAGAAATATCCCGACTTTAAAATTCATCAATCGAAGAATATATCTGATTTTGTTAATAAAGAAGATATTTTAATTTTTCAGAACAATGTTGTTATAAATAAGAAACAACTTCAATCCACTTTAGACATTATTAAAAATCAAAAAGAATCAACTACTATAAGAGGGGATAAAAATAGCGGAATATTATTTCTAAAAAAAAATATAAGTTTTAGTGATGGTACCAACTATAGCGACTTAAATAGCTTAAATGCAACTTTAAGGAAAATTGAGCCTAAAGATTCTCCAATAAAGCTTAGTACTAGTGAGATAGGGTCTAATACAGGAAGGGATTTCCTTTTTGATCATATAAGTAAAAATGTTAGTGGCTGGTTCTCAAAAACAATTAATAGTAAAATATCTATTCCAATAAGCAAAGTTCTAATAAAAACCTCGCTCCATCCAAATGTAATAACATTCATTGTAGGGCTTATTGGAATATCGTGTGGAATTTTTTATGCAATGAATATGCCTTTTATAGGAGCAATAATTCTTCAGTCCGCTACGATTCTTGATAGGTGTGATGGTGAAGTTGCAAGAATTAAACTTAGGGAATCTAAGTTTGGACAATGGTTTGATACAGCTTTAGACCAACTTTCATACTTTTCTATGTTTCTGGGCATCAGCATTTGTATGAATAATCCAAAATTTTTTCCATTCACTGCTGATAACATTATCTTTAAGCAATTGTCTATATTAAATATACTTTTATATTTAATATTTTTAATAACAATCTTGTTTTTCATGCTAAGAAGAACTCAAAATGGAAGTCTTGCATATTACCCAAGCGAAGTTGATAAAATTGTTCCTTTGAAAGATAGATCTTTCACTTATCGAATAATGACAAAGTTTAGATTTTTATTAAAAAGAGAATTTTTTTCCCCTGGCATGATTCTTATATCTTTAATAGGCTATGAAACCGCCACCATATTAGCATCAGTTTTATTGATAGGAGGTCTCCTCCATCAGGTGTCAGATTTTATAGAACTTAGGAAAAAAATTGATATCACTTATTAAGCTTTATGATGCAAATTGTTACTAAAAGAAATATTAAAAACCACGCGGTTGATAAAAAAATTAACGCATCTATATTCATTTCTTATACACCTTCCTAAAGACGATTGCAGTCAAGAAAACAAAAAGACTTATTAATACAGCTTTTGATAAAAGTGACCATAAACTTTTCTTAAATATTATAGAATTAGAACTATTTATATCTTGTATTAACCATGAAGCAAAAAGAACAACTAAAAGTAATGGCAGATATATCTTAAATATTTTATTAAAGAATTTTGGGATTCTAATTAAACCCCCTCGATTTATCTCACCTACTGGATTTTTTGGTGCAATATAGAAAATAAATATTACAATTTCAACCAAAGCTAATATAATTAGAAATATTGTTCCTGCCCAAAAGTCGAATTCATCTAAAAATTCTGGTAAAAAAATTACGGCTTGTGAAAGAATTAGTATTGTTCCCACTACAATCATAGAAGCTCTCTGCTGACTATAATTAAACTCTTCAACTACAAAAGTTATTACTGGTTGTAAAATTCCTATTGATGATGTTAATCCAGCAATAAACAATAAGAAGAACCATAAAAACCCTATGAAATTTCCATACATTATTCCATCAAAAATAACTGGCATAGCTATAAAACCAATAGTGAATGCGCCAGACTGGGCAATTATGACGGCACCTGATATACCTAAAAATGCTACTGCTGCTGGTATAACGATTGAGCCTCCAAAAACAACTTCTACAAGTTCATTTATAGATGCTGAAGTTAGTCCTGATAGAGCAATATCCTGATCCTTTTTAATAAATGAGGCATAGGTAACAATAGCACCAAACCCTAAACTCAAAGTAAAAAAGACTTGTCCCGCAGCAGCAATCCAAACTCTAGGATTAGAAAGATATCCAAGATCAGGTGTCCATAAAAAATTTAAACCTTCTATTGAACTAGACACTGAAGTTTTCAATGTAAAGGTATAAATAACAAGAAAAATACTCATTAAAAAAAGAGTAGGCATAGCAATCTTAACAAACCTTTCAATTCCATTAACAATACCTTTTGAAAGAATTTTATAATTAATATAAATAGTAATCAAAAAGCATGTATAAGCATAAAAGGAAGGGGTAAGGAAAATGGAGTCTTTATTTACACCTATATAATTTTTAAAAATATCTCCATAAAAAGACATCTTAGCAGAGGGGTCAGCAAGATTGGATTGAAGATTTCCTAATAAAGAATTTATAGAATAACCTAACGTCCAAGACTCTATATAGACATAGTAAATTGATATTACGAATGGAATCCATATTCCAAACAAAGAAAAAATTTGTATTGGCTTCTTTATATTTAGCTTATTCGATATACCAAAGGTGGTCCCTTTGCCAATAGAACCTCCATATCTCCCTATCCCCCACTCTATCCACATCAAAGGAATCCCGATTACTATAAAGCAAATAATATATGGGAGCAGAAAAGCTCCTCCGCCATTTTCGGCAGCTTGGACTGGAAATCTCAAAAAGTTTCCTAGCCCAACAGCATTTCCAGCCATTGCTAAAATCAGTCCATAACGAGTTAACCAAAAATCTCTTTTTTCCATAGTAGTTATATATAAAATAACCTCAAATTAATAATCTTGACAAATATTTTAATACGCTTATCTTATAAAATTCGGAGTTTTATAATGGTATTAAAAAAAGAGTCTAAAAATAAGAGGAAAAGTACAAAAGATTCGAAGAAGGCTACTAGTCCGCAAAAAGAGAAAATAGTATCTTTAAAAGATGTGAAAGCAGCTAAGAAGACTATAATTTCTAAGGTAAAACACAAACTTCCAGTTAAATTTAAAAATGAAATAAAGAAAATGTTAAATGGAATGAGTGATGAAATTCTAAAAGATATATCAAAGATAATTAAAACTGAGTCAAATCACCTCAAACATGATGTTGGTGATTTCTACGATAATGCCTCTAATGACAGAGAAAGGGACTTGTCTTTATCTTTAAATCAACGCGATAGACAAAAACTTGTGATGATTGAGGATGCATTAAAAAGAATTGAGAGTGGTTTATATGGTATGTGCCCAGCTTGCCAAGAACCCATTGATGAAAGCAGATTAAGAGTTATGCCTTTCACAAGATATTGTTTATCATGCATGGAAGAAGAAGAATTTAACACTAATAATCTTTAAATTTAATAATTTTTTTCTTATTTGGATTCATTATAATCCCTTTTTCTGTAATAATTCCGCTGATTAATTTGTTAGGAGTTACATCAAAGGCTGGATTTACAACTTTACTGGCTTTAGAAACAATTTTTCCATTAATCTTTAAAATTTCCTCGTAAGACCTTTCTTCTATTTCAATCATCTTACCCTCTGGGCATTCAAAATCGAAGGTTGATAGTGGCGCAGCTACGAAAAACGGAATTTTATGATATTTACAAGCTATAGCTAACTGATAGGTTCCGATCTTATTAGCAACATCTCCATTCACAGCTATTCTGTCTGCTCCAACTATTGCCAAATTAATTTTCTTTTCCCTGATAATATGTGATGCCATAGAATCTGTTAGCAAGGTACAATCAACATTATCTTGCTCACATTCCCAGACTGTTAATCTTGAGCCTTGCAGTAAGGGTCTTGTTTCAGTGGCAAAAACTTGTAATCCCTTATTCTTTTTATTAGCCGCTTTAATAACTCCAAGAGCTGTTCCAGGACCAGTTGTTGCTAAAGATCCTGTATTGCAATGTGTTAAAACCTTAATGTTATTAGTAAAAAGTTTAGATCCAAATTTAGAAATCAATAAAGAAACTTTTTTTTCCTCATTAAAGATCTTTAATGCTTCTTTGTAAAATAATTTAGATAAATATTCCCAACTTTTACCGATATTTAAATTAATAATATTTTCGAATCTTTTAATTGACCACATCAAATTTACTGCTGTAGGTCTAGCAGCAGCAATCTCTCTTAATCTGTTGAATACAATCTCGGGTAATTCACCCTTAGGCCTTCTTGCAAGGCCCCTTAGAGCTAAGAAAGCACCGAAACTTCCTGCTACACCTATTGCGGGGGCTCCGCGAATGCTTAGATTCTTTATTAATTTAATAATTGCTTTATAGTTCTTAGCTTCAACATAGTGAACTTTAAAAGGTAACAAGGTTTGGTCTAGAACAAAAACAGTATTAGATTTAGAAAAATAAATTATATCTCTCATTTTTTTTTAATCACCATACTAATCCAATCGTTTTTATGAATTATACTCATTATGCTAAATTTTTCTTCAATTAATAATAAATTCAAGCTTGAAATACGAGTAAATAAAAATCCGGAAATTAAAAGAAACGAATTTGGATTTAATTTTTCATATATCTTATAAATATTTACTAGCAAGTATTCAATGGAAATATTTGCAATTATTAAGTCATAAGTATCTTTTATATTATCAAGCTCTTTTAACTGAAAATCTATATTAGACAAATTAGTATTTAATTTTAGATTTTTTTTTGCTTGCTCTATTGCATCGTAATCATTATCAATTCCGGTAATCTGAGATTTAAAAACTTTAAGGGAAAAAATACTTAAAATTCCTGAACCCGCTCCAATGTCTAGTATAGAATCAATTTTCTTTTCTAAAGAAAATATATATTTTATCTTTAATAAGAGCTCAAGGCATGAACTAGTCGTTTCATGATGGCCAGTACCAAAAGCAATAGAAGGATTAATTATAATTTCATTGTTGCTTCCAGTTGAATCCCAAGGTGCTATAACTTTATAATTAGAGCCAACACTAACAGGTGTCAAGAATTTAATCCAATTATCTGCCTCTTCGCTTTTAAAAGTCTTAACTGTCGGGTTTCCAACAAGGGATGCTAATAAATTTTCTTTGAAATTGACACTATTATTACAAAAGCTTATAAAAAAATCTAGGTCATACTTTATAGAAAATATAATTTCGACTTTATATCTTTCTTTTTCTTCATATTGAGTAAAAATACAATTAAAATTTTCATAAAAAAATAAGAAATCATTTTCTGGAATTTTTTTGCTTGTATACAGCTCTATGAAATACATTTATCTTAAAGTAGGTTCTCAAGATCTTCTATAAAATCTGATTTAGGGAACTTCTTTTTGTAAAAATTTATTAAAGTTAGCTTGTCTGCATCTTTTAAAGTTTTAATTTGCGATAATGCTATAAGGTATTGAGCTTCTTCACTATTTCTAACTAGGTTAGGGATTAAGGTCTCAGTATTATTTAATCTCCCTAAAGCTGAGCTAAACTCTCCCTTTTTGACATAATAGTTGGCTACATAAATTCCTCTCTTGAGAATGTACCTTTGGGCTTTCTTATAAATTCGTTCGGTTTCTGGCATATATTCAGTACTTTTATAAACAGCAGAAAGGGTGGCATATATATTAAGAATATCCTTAGCAGGATCTACATTTTTATCTTTACCAGATATTAACATTGAGTGTGATTTTAAAATTCTAAAAGTTGCATAGTCTCTTTTGGGATGATTAACCTGATTCTTAATAAACTCTGAATATTCATTTATTGCCAGTCCATACTTTTTCCTCTTAAAGGCAACGTTCCCACTTAACAAATATGCTTCCCTTGTATATGATGAATATGGATACCTAATTTGGAGGGTAGTAATCATATCCTCTAATAAACTAAAATCAGTATGATTTAACACAAGATATTTCTTTTTCTTATCAATTTCTTTGACTATCAAATTGTAAATCTCCTCATCTGATCCAGTTAAGAAATCTTCTCTTTTGGAACAAGAAGCAAGGATAATTAAAACAAAAAAAACTTTTAATAATCGATTGAACATAGATGCTATAATATTGTCGTGTCATTTTAATGTCAAGGATTAAGAAATGAATAGCTTCTTAGATTATACCGAAATTCAAATTACCTCAGGAAATGGGGGGAATGGACTAGCTTCATTTAGGAGAGAAAAATATATTCCGTTTGGTGGACCAGATGGAGGGAATGGGGGCAATGGAGGAAGTATTGTTTTTGTTGGCAATAAAAATATTAATTCCTTGAGAGATTTTCGCAATAAAAGGGTATTCAAAGCTGTTAATGGGGGCAACGGTGGGTCTAATAAGAAAAACGGAAGGAATGGAGATGATTTAGAAATATATGTTCCCCTTGGTACAGAAATTTATGATATGAGAGACAATGTTAAAATCGCAGATATCACTATTGAAGGAAAAGGAGTAAAAATTTTAGAAGGTGGAAAGGGCGGTCTTGGTAATACTTTTTTCAAATCTTCAACAAACAGAGCCCCTACTAAAGCTAAAGATGGAAAGATGGGAGAAAAATTAAAGGTTGCATTAAATCTAAAGACAATTTCTGATTTGAGTTTAGTTGGCTTTCCAAATGTTGGGAAGTCTTCAATAATTACTAAAATCACAAACTCAAAAGCTGAAGTTGGGAATTATGCATTTACGACACTTAATCCCAACATTGGGGTTCTTAAAGGGGATGTAGAAGATTATCTAATAGCCGATATACCAGGCCTTATAGAGGGGTCCTCTTCAGGAAAAGGATTAGGGCACAAATTTCTAAAGCATATAGAGAGGTCGAAATTCCTGATTGAAGTTCTAGATTTATCATGCAAAGACTTAGACGAACTAAAGTCTCAACATTCTATTCTTATAAAAGAACTTGAATCCTACAATAAGGACTTACCGTTAAGAATTAAGTTGATAGTGTTAAATAAATTAGATTTGTGTCTTTTTGTAAATGATATTGAAGAATTTAATCCAATTAAAAATTGCAAGAAGATTTCTATTAGTTGCCATAACAATAATGGGATAGAATCACTGAAAGAAGTAATTGAGGACTTTAAGCTTTAATTAATTCTTGAATAAAAGTACCCCTATTATCAGATTTCATAATACTCTCCCCAACTAAAAAATTTGATATTCCCACTTTTTTTAATGTAGCAACGTCTTCAGGGCATGTTATTCCACTTTCACTTATCAGAATCGCATCATTTGGAATTTTTTTATATAGATTCATTATATTATCGTTGCTAACATTGAAATTTGATAAATCTCTGTTGTTTATTCCGAAAATTTTAACACCAGCCTCTATACCTTTAATCAAGTCTTCTTCGTCGTGAGCTTCGTAAAGAACATCCAAATCATTCTCTCTTGCAAGCTTCAAAAAATTGCTTAATTCACTTGAACTGAGAATTCTACCAATTAACAATATTGCATCAGCTTCATAAAACCTACTTTGAATAATTTGATACTCATCAACAATGAAGTCCTTTCTTAATAAAGGTAGAGTGGTAAAAGTTCTGACTGAGGGGATATAATCGATTTTACCCTTAAAGAAGATTTCATCTGTAAGAATTGATATAGCAGAAGCACCTCCGGCTTCATACTCTAAGGCAATTTTTAGAGGCTGAAAATCTTCCAAGATAACCCCTTTTGATGGTGAAGCTTTTTTAATTTCTGCAATAATATTGACAGTATCATTATCCAAGAAAGATGAATAAAAATCCCTTTTTAGATATAGCTTATTCTTGATACCTGACCTTAGGTCTTCAATAGGAAAACTCTTTTTTAATAAAGAAACTTCTTTTATCGTATTTGAAACTATCTTATCTAATATATCCATTGATTAACCAAGTATTTTTATGAAATTGGAATTTATTTCACCTGACGTTATTTTAGACTCAATTTCAAAAAAAGCATCTTCAAGTGAATCAGCGTTTCCTGACACATATAAGCCCGCTCCTGCATTAAGGATGCAAATATCTCTTCGAGAATCTTGGATAGTATTATTAAAAATACCTTCTGTTATGAGTTTAGATTCTTCGGGGGAGTTGATAACAAGAGAGCTAATAGATGACAACTTGAAGCCATATTCTTCTGGGCTGAATTCATACTCATGGATATCATCTCCCGTAATCTCTGCTATATAAGTATTGCTACAAATTGAGATTTCATCCATTCCATCAAAACCGTGAACTACCATTGCTCTTTTCACACCCTGCTTTTGTAGAACCTTTGCCATAACAAGCATTAGGTCTTTGTCGTATACTCCCATAACTTGGGACTTTGGTCTTAATGGATTAACTAATGGACCCAGTATGTTAAAAATTGTTCTCATTTTTAACTCTTTCCTTATATGCCCTACGTTCTTCATGGACTTATGAAAATTTGGTGCATATAAAAAAGAAAAATTATTTTTCTCAATAGATTTCAATGAATCATTTAGTGAATTATCAAGTGGTATACCCAAGCTCTCTATTAGATCTGCGCTTCCAACCTTACTAGAGACAGACCTGTTTCCATGCTTTGCAATCTTTACTCCAAGAGATGCGAGAATCAAAGAGCTAATAGTTGATACATTTAATGTCGACTTAGAATCACCACCAGTACCGCACAAATCTAACAAATTAAAACTGTGTGATGGAGCAATATCAATATTTCTTAGAAGAACATTGGAAGCAAAAAAGATTTCCTCTGCAGAGGGTTTCTTAATCTTTAGAGCAGTCAAGAAAGATGCAGCTTGAGTATCACTAAGGCTACCCTTCATCATAAGAGAGAAAATCGAGTCAATCTCTACTTCTGATAAATCTATTCCTTCACATAGTTTTTCGAGGATATTATTAATCATTGCAAGGCTCTTTTTGATATTGTATCAAGAATGCCATTTATAAAACCACAAGATTCATCCGAGCTATACTTTAGAGCAAGCACTATGGCCTCTTTTATACTTACTGGAACTGGTATCCCTTTGGAGAATAAAATTTCAAATACAGCAATTCTCAAGATATTTAAATCTACAGAATTAATTCTATCAAATCTCCAATTCTTAATACTTTGATCTATTTGATCATCGATTGGCTTAATATTCTTCACGCAGCCATGTATTAATTCGTCAGCTTTATTCTTTATAACATTTCTTGTTACAACTTTCCTTGAATTAGAGAAAATATCCCTCAAAAGTTTGTAAAAATCGGAATCATGTCCCTCTATTTTCTCATTTAAATTATACGTTTTTAAGAAAACTTTGAACTTTTCTAAATTCCCAACATTAGAAACTAGTGCCTGAAATTTGGCCTTAGCTATGATTCTCAAAAATATTTTATTATTACTTAAAGACGACGAGCCTATTACTATCATATCTTCATCTTTAATCTTCATTACCTTCAACATATAATAGTTATTAATAGGATTTGTTTCCCAGAAGTTGGAAATATTTATTTTAAAGTCCTCAATATCAAATGAAAAATCTGCTGATTTTACATCCAAGCTATACATGAATCTTAATGATAATTCTCTAGCTCTTCTATTTATCCAATATCTCACTTCTAAAACTTCCTTCTTAGCTTTATTAAGCTTGCTAAGCTAAGGGCCGCCTCTGTAGCCCTATCTTTTGGACCACCATTTGCTCTTTCAATAGCCTGATCTTGGTTTTTGACAGTTAAAACAGCCGATGTTATGGGTGTATCGTTATCAATACTTATCTGGATTAGTTTATCAAATATAGCATTTGAAATAACATCATAATGCGTTGTCTCACCCTCTATTATGCATCCTAAGGCAACTATTCCATCTGGCTTATGACTTTTACATACTGCATTAATTAAATATGGCAACTCTAAAGACCCTAAACACTCTATTACATTAACTTGAATTTTTTCCCTGGCCAATTCTATATCAAGAATCCTTCTTGCATTAGCTAGCTGTTTCTCGGATATATCTTTATAGAATGTACTGACTACAATATATATATTTAATTCTTTATCAGAATCTATTTTTTCATCATCTTTCATCTTTCTATTCTACTAGACTTAGCTTATGTCCTAATTTATTTTTTTTAGCTTGAAGGTATTTTTTGTTGTCTTTACCAGGAGCTATTTCAATTGGAACAGTCTTTGTTATCTTTAAACCAAAACCGTCTAGTCCCACGACTTTACGAGGGTTATTAGTTAATAATCTGATTTTTTTTAAGCCTAAATCTCTTAAGATTTGTGCACCAGTTCCATACTCTCTCAAATCCTCATTTAAACCCAATGCATGGTTAGCTTCTACTGTATCTAGTCCATCATCTTGAAGGGCATAAGCTTTAATTTTATTACTGATACCTATCCCTCTACCCTCTTGTCTAAGATACAACAAAACTCCCTCTCCTTTTTTTCCTATCATTTCTAAGGCTTTATGCAGTTGGGAGCCACAATCACATCTTTTAGAACCTAACAAATCACCGGTAAGGCACTCTGAATGAACTCTAACGAGATATTCTTTATTGGACTTAATGCTACCCATAACAAGGGCCAAATGAGTTTTATTATCTATCTCACTTTGAAAAGAATGGCAAGTAAATTCTCCAAAATCGGTGGGAAGACTACATGATGAAGACGCAGAAACAAATGATTCTTTTTTTAGTCTGTAACTTATCAAGTCAGCTATTGTTGCTATTTTAATTTTATGTTTTTTTGCAAATTTTTCACAGTCATTTAATCTAGCCATTGAACCATCATCATTCATAATTTCACAAATAACTGCACATGGCTTTAATCCAGCAATTCTTGAAATATCTACAGATGCCTCAGTGTGGCCAGCACGGACAAGGATACCTCCATCTCTAGCCACTAGAGGAAACATATGTCCTGGTCTATCAAAGTCTCCTGCAGAGGAAGAATCTTTTGAAACTAGTATTGCTGTTCTAGATCTATCATGTGCGGAAATACCTGTAGTTACATCTTTCTTCGCATCAATTGAAACAGTAAAAGCTGTTGAGTCTAAATTTTCATCAGATGGCTTGTTTACCGGGACTAGGTCAAGTTCTTTAGCTTTAGAAGTATTAACAGATAAACAAATTAGTCCTCTTCCATGGGTTGCCATAAAATTTATTACTTCTGGAGTAGCAAATTCTGCCGCAACAATCAAATCCCCTTCATTTTCTCTATCTTGGTCATCAACAAGAATGACCATCTTACCTTTTTTTATATCTTTTATTGCATCTTCTATCTTTGATATTGGCAAAATACTACCTCTTTAACAGCAAAATACTTACCCCTAAATAATATACATTTTAAAAAATAAACCAAGCATAAAAATAGTTAAAAAATTCTATTGACTTTTATTGTGGTAACTATATTTTAAATTGTAGTCATTACTTCTGGAGGATTAACTTGAGAGTGCATGAATTTTCATCAAATAGCCAAATTTCATTTTCTTACTTATTAGGTGGGGGGGAAGAATTTAAAGAATTTGAAGAAGAAATCTTAGATGACTTAGAAGAAGAAATTGACTACGATGATGATATCTGGGAAGAATCAGATGAAGATGAAGAAGAAATTGAAGAGGAAATTGATTCTGGGGATGACACTGAAGATGAAGATGAATTCGAGGACTTAGAAGAAATTGATGATCTAGATGATTTAGGTGAGTTAGAAGAAATTGATGAATTTGACGAAGAGGACCTTGACGACTTAGAAGAAGAAAATTAATCTCGTTTTTCACTTTTCATATGCCATTATGGGTGTTGTTCTGAATCCATTAAATAAAGACATAAAAAAACAGTTTGTTTGTGAAACTGGTGATATGATTTATTGGAAATATGTTATCGAATCAGAAATAGATTAAGTTTTTAAAAAAATAAGCTTAACAACCAGCATAGATAGGGCGGAGGCTGCGCATGAGATAGCCATAGCTACTAAAAAAGAGTAGCCACTCCTCAACATAAAGGGAAGAATTAAAAATAAAGGTATCGTAGCAAGGCCAAAATAAAGAATCTCTTCACTCAACCTAGCTATTCTAACAACATCTCTACTCTCAACATATATCCAAATAAAAGTTATAAGTGAAACTAAAGGAAGTGCGATTATAATAGCTGATAAAACCGTGTTTCTTTTTGCAATCTCAGAAGCAAAAACTATCACAAGAGCAGTGATGATAAACTTTAAAAAATATTGAAGCATATGACTATTATAACAAAATGTTTTTGAGTTTTTAAAATTATTAAATATTATAAAATTATGACAACCTTAGATATATACATCGAAGAAAGATTAAAAAATGAAATAGTAAGAATTAATATAAGCAATAGTAAAATTATAGAAATCTTTCTAAATCAAGGAAGCTCTTTTGGCTCAAATCACTCAACAACATTATTATCGATTGAGGCTTTGAAATTTCTATGTAAAAAAGAAAATTCCATCACTAATGCATTAGATTTGGGTTCAGGGTCTGGGATATTATCAATTCTGATGAGAAAATTAGAAATTTCCAAAGTTTTCGCGTGTGAAATTGATGAGTATGCAAGAAATGAATCTATATTAAATTTTGCATCAAATTTCAACAATAAGGTTGATTACCCAAGGTTTATTCAAGATCCTCTCCATAAAAAATATTACTACAATCTGATAATTGCAAACATATCAGGATCATTTTTACCAAATAATTTTTTAGAGATCTCAAATATAATAACCCAGAATGGGTACCTGATAATTTCTGGTTTTAATTCTGAAAAAGAGCAAAAATATTCTATTCTTGCAAAAGAGTGTAATCTTTTGCCTGTAAAGACTTTTAAAGATTCCTCTTGGTTATCAATCATATTTAAAAAAAATGAAATTAATACTTGAATGCCCAGAGCCGGACTCGAACCGGCACGGTATTGCTACCGAGGGATTTTAAGTCCCTTGCGTCTACCTATTTCGCCATCCGGGCAATCAAAAATATCTATGAATATTACATGAATAGAGGGTTTAAGGGAATATGTAAAAAAAAAGAGCAAGTTTTGAGGCTTGCTCTTTGATAAATAAACATGACGTACATTGAATCTTACATATCAAAATAGTACTGAATCATTGCACCTAATGTGTGTTTTATTTCGTTCTCTTCATCAGCTTTCTTGTAACCAACATGAAAATGTAAATTATTGTTGACTAAATAGCCTACAGAGACTTGATAGACTTTATCATCTATTGCTTCGTCTTCTTCTGCAGCTTCATTAGTTTCTTGGGTATATGTACCACCAACATTAAACTTCTTATAGTAAAAATCTAAACCAGTTGTCATATAATCTCTGTCATGTCCATCTTCGCCAGTTAAATGCTCAATCTTCATAAATTCAGTAAGTATTCTCATACTTAAATTTGGAGCAATTAATGATTTATGCATCAAAGAAATTGAAGATCTCTTTTCATCATTGGTTAGAGCCGTATTATCATTAATGGCAGATGAATTTGCTGAATTACTTCCCAGGTTTTTTGTAGCTTTGGACTGTTTTGCATGTCCTAATTTGTAGGAAAGACCATCTACAAAGTTATTACTTAGTGAGAAAAAATTCTTCCCTTCTAATGAAATAGAATATGATGAGAAGTCCTGAGTATTTGAAACTCCACCATCAGATTTTTTTGTTTTTCCTCTATCAGTAATTACAGAATTACTTAATGAGGTTGTATCTTTGAAGAAAGTAGAAACATCTAATTTATGAGTACCTAAATCTTCAAAATTCTGTTTTAAAGCTATTCCATAACCTAGCCTTTCAACTATTGCATACTCTTCTACTTTCTGATATCCCCATATTCCAGGAAATACATGATAGTCCAAGCCAACTGAAGGATTAAACTTTCCACCATAAAGAGTAATGCCACTATCTGTAGAATAAGACAATATAAGCTTATTTATAAAGAGCTTATGGTCTTCAAAAATTTTATCCTCAGGGACTATAGTAGCACCACCATGTGAGTGCCCAACTGATTCACCTTCTATCTTGATATCTGTGAGTAAAGAAAGATTTTTATTTAAGTTATACCCTATCTGTAGATGAGAATGTGTATAAGCTTCGTCAACTTCTTCCTTCTTTTCATGTGCCTCTGTTATAGTATCAAAGTGCACTTTAAATCCACCATGGATATAGAACTTTTTATCAGAACTTCCATGACTTGAATGATCATGACTTGAATGGTCATGGCCCTCATGCGCATCATCTTTCGCATAAGAAACTGAAGGGCTAATACTGAAAACCATTACAGTAAAAATTACTAAAATTAGATTCTTAAACATTTTTAATCTCCTCCGCATTGAAATGTAATATTATAACATAACAAGTTTTTATTCAGAATCAAGTACTTTTTATTTTGGAAATTGGGAAAATAATTATAAAAATAATTACCAACATAACAATTATTGTTGGTCCCGTTGGAGTATCAAATAAAACAGAGGAATACAACCCTAGAATTATAGACAAAATACCAATAATGGATGAATTTATGCCCATTTGAAGTGGGGAATTAGATATTTGCTTGGCGGAAGCAGCTGGGATAATCAACATAGAGGTAATCAATAATATTCCGACTATTTTAACGCATGTAGCAACAAATATTATAAGTAGAGTTAAAAAAATTGTTTGAATAACATTTGTATTTATACTTTCTGATTTTGCTATATTTTCATCAATAGTCATCAAGACTAATTTGTTCCATATTATAGACAAGGCGATTATTACTAGTAATGTTGCAATGAAAAACCAAAGCAGCTCTTCAGAGGTGACCGTTAAAATATCGCCAAATAGGTACGAATCTAAGTTTACTTTTTTATTCAATAAACTTATCGAAACAATACCGATAGATAATGAGGAATGAGCCAGTATCCCTAACAATGTATCATTAGAAAAAATTTTTTTATTTTGAAGATAGACAAGAAGTCCCGCAAAGACAGAACAAACCAAAAAAGTTCCAATTGTTGTATTAATTCCTAAAGCTATGCCCAAAGCTATTCCCAACAAACTGCTGTGCGACAAAGAATCTCCAAAATATGCCATTTTTTTCCATACTACAAAACAACCTAAGCCACCGCCAATTATAGCTACACAAATTCCCGCAAACAAAGCATTTGAAATATATGATTCAAACATGAGAATGTCCTTCATGTTTATGGTCAAAATCATGCTTATAAACTGACATCATCTCAGCAAAATCCTCACCAAAAAGTGAAATGAATTCTGGATCTTTAGTAATAGCTAAAGGCTCACCGGAGCAACAAATATGGTTCGACAAACATATGACCTTTTTTGTAGACGACATAACCATATGTAAATCATGAGAAACCATCAGTATGCTTAATTTTCTATCATTAAATATCCGATCTAGGAACTTATAGAAACTCAATTGTCCGCTCACATCTAAGTTTTGTGTTGGTTCATCGAGAATAAGTAAGTTAGGATTCTCTATTAAAGACCTCACTATTAACACCTTTTGAAGTTCACCTCCCGATAAATGTGAAATTTGCATACCCAAGAGGGCCTCTACATTGAACTCGTTAGCAATTTTTTTAATTTCCATCTCACCAACTTGTTTATTAAGTTTAATAAAATCATGAGCAGTTATTGGGATAGATTCTTCGGGTACAAAATCTTGTGGCACATAAGATACTTTAAGTCCAGCTGATTTCACAATTCTTCCTGCATCAGGATTAAAAAAACCCATGAGGCACTTCAGTAACATGGATTTTCCGGCTCCATTTGGTCCTATAATAGTTATAAAGTCATCACTATTAATTTCTAAATTAATATCTTTGAGAATTTCTTTTTTCCCTCGAATAACAGATAAATTTTCAGCTCTAATTAACATTTTGGGACCTATAATTCTTTTGAACACTCATAGCAATCCCCACTAATTTCAATTGCAATATTTTTGGAAGAGAATTGACTAGAATCTAATTTTTTTTTGATGACACTAGTAATTTGATCATCACAACATTCCTTAATTTCATCACACTTCCTACATATCATAAAATAACATTCATCATGCTTAAGGGGATGCGAACACCCGACAAAGGCGTTCAAGCTATTTATTTTGTGGATAAAACCATTAGTTAATAAAAAGTCCAAGGCTCTGTAAACGGTAGGAGGCTGAGGAGAATAGTTCATGCTGGGGATTTTATCTAAAAGCTCATAGGCCTTTGTAGGTTTATGGTTTTCCCATACCATTCTTAAGATGAACTCTCGTATTTGTGTAAATCGCAATCCTTTTTCCTCACATATTAACCTTGCTTCTTTTAAAGCGTCATCAATACAAGTTTTATGGTTTATACAGTCATACAATTTGCAAACTCCTTATTTATGTTATAGTGTAACATTATGATATATATAAATACAATATTACTTACCTTAACATGTTTATTTTTAACTAAAGTATCATACGCTGAAGATATAAAAATTGTATCGTCTATTAAACCACTTCACTCCATCGTATCAAATGTAGTTGGTGATGATAATAGTGTTGATTTACTCGTCGATGGATTTTACTCTCCACACGATTTTCAATTGAAACCATCTCACATGAAAATACTTCAAAATGCTGATGTAATTTTTTACATAGATGATAATTCGCTTGAAACATTTCTTGCTAGGCCTTTACAGACCATAAAAAAAAGTAGTATGAAGATTTCTATAGCAAATAACAGTAAATTAACTTTTCATTCTTTTAGGGAGGGTGGAATTTGGGAAGAAGAAGATAGTGGAGATGATCACAATCATTCTCATGGAGAATTTGATCCACACTTTTGGCTTGATACTAACAATGTAAAAAAAATAACTAAACAAGTCGTTGTAGAGTTATCGAAAGTAAATCCTACTAAAAAAACTATTTATAAAAAAAATGCAAAAATATTTATCCAACAAATAAACGAAAAAAAGACATACATGGCCGCAGAGCTTAGTGGAATAAAAAATAAGCCTTTTATTGTTTTCCATGATGCATATCAATATTATGAAAAAGAATTTGGATTAAATTCAGCAGGTTCTATCTCTCTTAATCCTGAAATATCTCCTACTCCAAAAAGAATCGATGAAATTAAATCCAAAATCAGACAATCAAATGTTGTGTGCATATTTAAAGAGCCTCAGTTCTCCAGCAAAGTTGTAAAAACAATCATTAAAGATACAAATGCAAAAGAAGGAATAATGGATCCTCTTGGTTTTGATTTAAAGCCTGGTAGAGATCTGTATCTACAACTGATGGATAAACTTACAAAGAGTTTAAAAGATTGTCTTTCGTAATAAATATGTATTTGAAATCGATTTTAATTATGACTCAGGAAATTTAATATGAAACAATGTGATGTTGCAATTGTTGGTGCTGGCCCTGCAGGAATAGGAATAAGTGCTATGCTTAAGGATTTGGGTGTTAAAAGCCAGGTTGTTCTTGAAAGTAAAAAAATCGGGGAATCATTCGAGAAATGGCCCAAAGAGATGAAACTAATTACTCCATCTTTTACTACTAACTTTTATGGTCATCTTGATCTGAATTCAGTTATTTCAGCTACATCTCCAGCTTATACATTAAGAAAAGAACACCCTTCTGGCAAAGAATACGCTCAATACCTAAAGGCAGTATCAGATTATTATAAGTTACCGATTATTGAAGATGCAAATGTTGATGGGATAAATTATTCCAACCACTCCTTTAAAATAAAGATTAATGGTGCAGAGCTAGTTGAATCAAAATTTTTAATTTGGGCGGCCGGTGAGTTTCAATATCCCAACCTTACCAACTTTAAGGGAGCTGAATTATGTCTGCATAATAGTCAGGTCCGAAGTTGGGCAGAGCTTGAAGGAGATGAATTTTATATTATTGGAGGCTTTGAAAGCGGAATGGATGCTGCAGTAAATCTAAGTAAGTTAGGCAAGAAAGTTAATGTCTTGGACAGACAAGCACCTTGGGAAGAGCATACAACGGATCCTAGTATAAGTTTATCACCATTCACTATAGAAAGACTAAGGGAACAAGTGAATCATGGTCGAATTAAGCTAATTGACAACTCAGATATTAAAAATATTACTAAAAAAGATAATCAATACTTTATTAAAATAAAAGGAAAATCAAAACGATATGTCAGTGAAACAAAACCAATATTAGCTACTGGGTTTAAAAGTAGTCTTACGCTTGTCGATAATCTTTTTAATTGGGAAAACGAAAAATCCTATGTATTACTCACCGAAGAAGACGAATCAACAAAGACTCCAGGATTATTTCTTGTTGGACCACAAGTTCGCCATGAAAATCTAATTTTTTGTTTTATTTATAAGTACCGACAACGCTTTGGAGTTGTAGCAAATTCGATTGGGAAAAAATTAGGTATGGATACAGCAACACTAGAGCAATATAGATACGAAGGTCTTTATTTAGATGACTTAAGTTGCTGCTCTGATGAGTGTGATTGCTAATGAATAAGAGTAGCAAAAAAAAATCTTGGTTTGCAATCAATATGGGCTGGTTACTTCAACTAGTAGCTAGTACATCTTGGGTGGTTTCAGTTTTTATATATGGACTTTATGGACTTGGTGACTACCTTCAACTGATAGCATCAACAGCTTGGACAATATCGAATTTGATATCGTTTCCCAATAATTTAGATTAATTAAATTACTTGCATAACCTAATGTTTTCTCAGACTAGCCTTTAAAACAATATTGAAGCTATGAAATCCTAAAAAAAGGCGGTGCCCGGATTCGAACCGGGGTATAATGGTTTTGCAGACCATCGCCTTACCGCTTGGCTACACCGCCAGATAAATAAAGGAATATTTATACAATAAAAAAAAGGCTTAGTCTATTTCTAAAGTCTTATGGTAATTATTAGAGACTTCAGTCTCTAATAATATAATATCTTCATTTTCAAGTTTACGAATAAATCCCTCACTTTTTCTATCAGATTGTTGAAAAAAGCTGATTTTTGTTGCAAAATCTACTCTTTTTTGTAAAAAAGTGTATAGCGAGGGCAATGCACTACCAGTACCAGGGTCTTCTTTAAAGCCAAGAGCAGGACAAAAATACCTGAAATAAATATGATCTTGTTGTTTGCCCAAGAAGCAAACAATCAGTCCTCTTTTATTGGTTTTGGAAAGTTTATTGAAATCTATTTTGATCTCATTTAACCTATTTAAAGAATCTACTTCAATAATATAATCCAAATCTGAGCATGAAATTCTTCTAATTAAAGCAATATCAACTACTGAGCTTAGTTCATTAACAGAACATTCTTTTAGATCAAAGACAGGTAAGAGAAGAGAGATAGTGTTAGACTTGGAATCTTTTCTTAATTTAAAACTATATTTTTTAGACTTAATTTCTACCCATTCATTTAAACAGGAAATATTCTTAACAGTTAATAGCTCAAAGGCAGCAATAGTGGCATGGCCACAGATATCTACTTCTGTTCGGGGGGAGAACCACTTTATAAGAAATTTGCTATTATCGATATTCAAGAATGCTGTTTCAGAGAAATTTATTTCCTTGGCGACTCTTTGCATGAGGGATTTGTTATTAAAGTCATTATTATCAAGAATAATTACTGCCGCTGGATTGCCAGAATCAAATCTTCTACTGAAAACAGATAAAAAAAAACATCTACTTTAATCATATATCTTTAGCTCATTGTACAAAGCATCTCTTTCAACCGGAACATAACCTGAGTCTTTTATCATATTAACAAAAAAATCCCTGGTATGTCCGATTTCAGACTTTGCACCCGCGTCGTGTATTATTTTTTCTGAGATTATAGTTCCATCAGCGTCAGAAACACCGTAGTGAAAAGTAACTTGAGCGGCTTTTTCTCCTAAGGTAATCCAATATGCTTTAATGTGTGGGAAGTTATCCAAGTAAAGTCTTGCAAGAGAATGAACTTTTAAGTCATATGAAAAAGGAAAAGGCTTTATATGTTTTAATCTTGTATTGAATGGTTGGAAGAGAACTGGAATAAAGGCAAAGAATCCACTTGTTTCATCTTGCAGATTTCTCAGCTTATCAAGATGGTCTATAACATCATATTTAGACTCAAGATGTCCATATAAAATAGTAGCATTAGATGGAAGCCCAAGTTTATGAGCTGCTCTATGAATACTGAGCCATGAATCACCTGTTGTTTTAGGGGAACATATCTTTTTTCTTACTTCAGGAGCAAAAACTTCAGCTCCTCCTCCGGGTAAAGCATCGACCCCAGCTTCCATTAAATCAGAAATTACTTTTTCAACCTTAAAACCCGATATTTGACTAAACCAATCAATTTCAACAGCTGTAAAAGCCTTAATATGCGCACTAGGCATTGCATTACTTACTTCTCTTATAATTTCCAGATATTTATCAAACTTCCAGTCAGGATGGAGACCACCCACAATGTGTATTTCTTTTAACTCTTCATCTAATAAAGACAGTATATGGTCTATGGTCATCTCATAGGCATCGGGGGATTTCTTTTTTTGACCAAACGCACAGAACTTGCAAGATATTGCACAAATATTTGTAGGATTAATATGTCTATTTACTACAAAATAAATCTTTTTTCCATCTTTAGAAAATTTCTTATACTTTGCAAGCAAACCTAAAGAGTTTAAATCCCTAGTATTCATAATTATCTCAGCCTCTTCGAAGCCAAGCCTCTTATTATTTAATATTTTTTCTTTAATAGAGATTAAATTATCGTCTAAACAAAGTTTATCAAAATTATCTAATAATTTTTCCAATTTTTCTCAACCTTATCAACTATATCTGGACTCATATTTAAAACTTTAGGATACCAGTCTTTTTGCGTAGCATCGATAATCATTGTTCCTGAGAATTGAACGCTTGAATTCTTAATATCGCAGTTTTTAAAAGAAATATCCAATGTAGGATCAAATCTAGTAAAGATTCCCCATACCAAATCAATATCATCGTGAATTTTAATATCTGTACCGACTATAAAAATCATTTTAAAATTTTCTAAAATATTAGACTCTTGAATTTCTCTTGAAACTAGCATGGGATCAAATTGAGAATTAATAATAATAATGTTCTTATTAATTACTCTATAATCTTTAATTTTATTATATTTGTTCCTGGGGTCTTCAATTGATATCTCTACAAAGTTATCTTGAGATATCTCGCTGCCGTCCCCTACCGCATTTAGACCCATCTTGCTTCCAACGTTCATTTTTCCACTTGTAAAATCTAGAGTATCTAATGGGGTTGTTTGAAGAAGAGTTAAATCATTTAAAGGATTAAAATTAGCACCCAAATATCCAAAGACTTTTCTAATATCTCGAGGATCAATAAAGCTAGGGATTGTAATTATGCACTTAGTCAACGACAGTTGACCAGTTCCCCAAACTGACATCATAGCCTTAACCGAATTCTTTGGATATCTCTCATCTATAGACAAAACAAGTAAATTGTGAAACCCTGCCTCATAATAAGCCCATAAATCAGTTATTTCGGGGGTTACTAATTTTAAAATTGGAGCAAAAATATTTGTTGCAGCCATTCCCAAAAACATGTCCTCCTTTGGAGGCCTGCCAACTACAGTGGCTGGGAAAATTGCATTATGCTTTCTAGTAATAGCTTTAACGTTCATATACGGGAAATTTCCTTCCATTGAATAGTAACCAAAATGATCCCCAAACGGACCTTCTAGCATAGTTTTATCTAATGGAACAGTGCCCTCTATGATGAACTCGGCATTTGCTGGAACTCTTAGATTCGATGTCTTTGCTTTGCATAAAGTTATCGGCTTTCTTTTAAGAAAAGCTGAAAATAATAATTCATTTATATTCTCGGGCAATGGAGCAATAGCTGCAAATATTAACGAGGGGTCTCCTCCTAAAACAATTGCTGCTGGAAAAGTTTGACCTAATTGTTTTGCCTCATGGTAATGAGTAGCGCCACCTTTATGGGGGTGCCAATGCATACCTAGCTTATCTTTTTCATGCATTTGAAGTCTATACATTCCCATATTTGATTTTCCATTTATAGGACTTTCTGTAATTGTTAACCCCATAGTAATAAACCTTCCTCCGTCTTCAGGCCAACATTTAATTATTGGCAAATCTTCCAGGTTGATTGCATCCTCAATTTGCTGGCACGGGGGGTTAAAGGCTTGCTCCTTGGAACGAAAATTAGTAAGCCTTCTTATAAAAGGAACAGATTTAAATAGGTTGTCTAACTTTGGTGGCATTGCTTTTTCTGCAAAAGATAATATTTCTTCGCCTAATTCTTTTGGATTACATCCTAAAGCAAGCCTAAGTCTTTCTTCAGATCCAAATAAGTTAGTTGCTACGGGGAAAGATGATCCTTTAACATTTTCAAAAAGCAAGGCAGGTCCATCTTGCTCAATGGTTTTGCAACTAATCTCACTTATTTCAAGAATTGGATCTACTTCAGTCTTTATTCTTTTTAAATCACCGATTTTATCTAGAAAATTAATATACGAGCTTAAATCATCAAAATTTTGTCCTAGCAAATCTATATATCCTCATTCTTCCAACCATTTTCTTTGTGGACTCCAACTAAACTAAGAAGTTTATCTGAAAAAGTATCTGCTAGATCGGCTATAGAAGTTTCCTCTAAATATAAGCCAGGAGAAACGGGTGCTATTATTGCTCCAGCTTTAGAAAGTTTTAATGCGTTTTCTAAGGTTATAGAATCTAGCGGAGTCTCCCTTAAAGCAATAACAAGTTTTCTTCTTTCTTTAAGAGCTACTTGGGCCATTCTGGTAATAAGTGTATCTGAAATACCTGACGCTATTTTATTGAGAGTTGAGACAGAGCAAGGAACAATTACAAGGGAATCAAAATAATTACTTCCAGAGGCAAAAGGTGAGGCTAAATCCGAATCAGAGTATGTGTTATCAACCATAGACTCGAGCTCTTCAAACTTTAGACCGAGTTCTTCGTGCACAACTCTTTTGCCCCATTTTGAGGCTACTAGAAACTTTTCGTTTGGGCACTTTGTAATGAAATTTACCGCGAAATTTGACCCTGAAGCTCCAGTAATTGCTATTACAGTTCTCATATAAATAATATATCTGAAATAATTAATATTAAAATTAGTAATCCAACATAAGAGTTATATTTAAAGAAAGAATAGTTGTTTCTTAATGAATTAATTATCTGTATGCAAAAATTTATAGCTATTAATAATATTATAAAAAAACTTAAAAAATTACTTTTATATAAAACCGCATAGTAAACTAGACTAGCAATAGAAAGAGTAAAGCAAATAGAGGAAGTAACGATAGCATTTTTAATTCCATAGATTGAAGGCATAGAGAATATTTTATTCTTGATATCATGATCATAGTCTTGCATAGCATATAAAATATCGAAGCCTGAAATCCAAAAAAAAGTAAATACACCTATTGGTAAAGCTAGATAAAAACCGTCAATATTACAGTTTGCGGCCACTCCACCAGCGATAGGTCCTAAAAACAAAGTTGCCCCTAGAAAGAAATGACAAAAAGGAGTGAACCTTTTGGTGTACGGGTACAAAGTAAAAAGGATTATAGGGATTGGAGACAAGAAAAATACAAAATCACAAATAAACCAACAAGTTATAAAAAATATTAAAGAGCTTAAGATAAGGAATAGGAATAAAAATCTTTTAGAAGCTCTTCCTGATGGAATAGGTCTAGTTGAAGTTCTAGGATTTTTCAAATCTATTTCTGCATCTATTATCCTATTAAGAAGCATGCCTATTGTTCTGGCAGATACCGCAGCAATTAAAATTAGAATTATGTCTTTTATTATGATTTCATCATAAGCAATCAAGTAGCCGGAAAATATTAGAGGTAGTACGAACAAAGTGTGTGAGAAAGTGACTAGTTCGAAAGCCAGCAAGGAATTTCTTTTAAGTAACATAAAAATATATTAACCTATAGATTGAATATTTTGGTGAATTATGAATCTAGAAATACATAAGGAATTATTAGACTTTATTGATAGAAAAGACTTTTCATCTGTTCAACAGTCATTAGAAGATCTTAACCCAGCTGATATATCTAATGTATTGATTAGATTTAATGAAGATGAAATTTGTCAGATACTTTCATCTTTAGATGCCAATATATCCTCAGAAATCATTCTAGAGCTACCAGAAGATATTAGAACTAAAATTCTAAAAGTACTAGATAATAAGTCCATATTAAATGTCGTTGAAGAACTAGAATCTGATGATGCAACAGATCTAATTTCAGAACTAGATGAAAAGAAATCAAAAGAAATACTTGAGAATATGAATCCACAAGATTCCAGTGAAGTTCAAACGCTACTTCAATATCAAGAAGATACTGCTGGTGGAATCATGCAAACAGAACTAGTAGAAGTTAAAGATTCATCTATTATTAAAGATGCTATTAACTGGATAAGACTTATAGCTAATGATGTTCCAGATTTTTATTTAATATATGTCACTAATGAGAATGATAAGCTTGTAGGTTACGTTTCGCTTAGAAATTTAATTCTTGCGGATCCTGGATCGAAGATAAGCTCAATAATGGAGGAGATAGAAGTCTCAGTTCCTCCACATCTTGATCAGGAAGAGGTTAGTATTATTTTTGCGAATTACAACATTGTCTCACTACCTGTTATAGATGAAAATGAAAAACTTTTAGGAAGAATAACTTCAGATGATATTATCGATGTTATAACTGAGGAAGCTGAAGAGGATATATATTCTTTAGCAGGTGTGGGAGAATATAATCACCCTATATATTCTAGCTTCTTATCTAAAACGAGATCCAGGCTTCCCTGGCTTTTGATAACACTGCTTGGTGAAATTGTTATAGCTTTTATAATATCAATTTATTTCAGCGGAACGTTAGAAAACTTTATACTACTAGCTGCTTTCATGCCTGCGGTTATGGCTACTGGTGGCAGTGTAGGGATTCAAACATCCGCGATTATAATTAGAGCGCTTGGAATGGGAACTATCAATACCTCTCAAGCAGTTAAAGTCATATTTTCGGAACTTAGATTATCATTAGTTTTAGGTGCAATATGTGGCCTTATTGCAGGGCTAGCAGGATTTTATATTAACGGTGACACTCAAGATGGGGTAAAATTCTTCACTGTTATATTCTTTTCTTTGTCATTAGCCTCTGTTATGTCTGCAATCTTTGGTGCTGCCTTTCCATTAATGCTTAATAAGTTTAAAATGGATCCCGCAAATGGCTCTGGACCTTTTGTTACAATGGCAAATGATATGTTTTCTGCAATATCATACTTGTTTATAGCTTTGTTGATTATATAAAATGAACATTGAAGATAGAGGATTTATATTAAGAAAAGTAGAGTATGGTGATTATGATTTCATAATCACTGTTTATACCGAGAAATTTGGAAAAACTTCTACAATTGCCAAAAATGCCAGAAAAAGTAAGAAGAGATTTTTAGGCAAACTTGAACCATTTAATCTTATTAATTTTAACTTTAAGAATAATGGAGATAGTGAATCTACAAAAATATTAAATGAAGCAAATATAACCTCTGATTACAACAATACGGATTTGGATAAAAATGCAACGATTCTTTGCTCTTTAGTTAACGAATATATAGATGCTTTCGAAATAAATCATGTCCAGAGCAATAGCACATTCTTAATTATTGAAAACTTCTTCTCTAAGATTGATGGGGCAAGTTTAGTAAATATTCTTGATTCCGTTTTAAAATTCCAAGTAACATATCTTTCTGGCCAAGGTTTAAAGCCAACGCCGGAGGAACTAACCCGGATAGTCGGCAAAAAAGTTAACTTATCAAAGAATGAAATTCAAAAAGATATGGAATCAAGAATTAAGCTAATAAGAATAATTGCAAAATTTAGTCAATTTCACTCTGGAAAAGAGCTCAATTCTATTCAATACTTAGACTTATTATGATTAAGGTTAAAGGATTTAAATTTTCAGGTATTTCAGTTGGACTAAAAAAGTCAGGTAAAAAAGACTTGGGTTTAATCTTTTCTGAAAAACAGTGTAAGGCTCATGCAGTCTTTACGAAGAATAAAGTTTTAGCAGCCCCGGTATTAGTTGGTAAAAAAATAATAAAAAGAAATAATATACAATCAATAATTGTTAATAGTGGAAGTGCGAATGCATGTACTGGTGAAGATGGTATTTTAGCTACAAATGAAGTCCTTAAAGAACTGTCTGTAAATACAGGCATGAAACCCTACAACTTCTTTCCTTCTTCTACTGGAATTATCGGCCAGCCACTAGACTACAAATTAATAAATAAAAATATTCCTAAATTAATAAAGAGACTAAAAGACACTTCGTCAAAAGATTTTGCAAATGCTATTACAACTACAGATAAATCTATTAAAATCTCGCATAAAAAATTAAAAATCGGAAAAAATACTTATAATTTTTTGGGAATCGCAAAAGGTGCTGGGATGATTCATCCTAATATGGCTACTATGCTTTGCTTCTTCCTCACTGATTTGGACTTTGAACTTAGACTATTTAAAAAAATTATTAATAATGCTACTGATTTGTCCTTTAACTCTATTAGTGTTGATGGGGATATGTCGACCAACGATACTGTTATTGGATTATCAAATGGGATGGGGGGTGATGCGCTTATAACAACCAAGAGCAAGGCACTTTCAACTATATCTAATAGTATTAATGGAATATTCTATGATCTAGCATCTTTAATAGTAAAAGATGCAGAAGGTGGGACTAAATTTTGCAAAATTACCGTACATGGTGCCAGCTCTCAAAGTAGCGCCAAGCTAGTTGCCAGAAAAATTTCGAACTCTTTGTTATTTAAAACTGCCTTATTTGGCTCAGACTCGAATTGGGGGAGAATAATAGCTGCAATTGGTTCTTCAGATGTGTCTTATATCAATCAAAATAGTATAGATATAAGTATAGGTAATTATTTAATAGTAAAAAATGGTATTGAATATAATAAATCAAAAATAGCAGATAAATTAATGAAGAAAAAAGAAGTGGAAATTAATATAAATCTTAATTCTGGTAAGCACTCTTCTTACATGCTCACAAATGATATTGGAATTAATTATGTGAGATTTAATTCATACTACACAACTTAAACCTTCAGATTCTAATTAGCTAAACTTTAATTTAATATTTTTATTGGGGTGGAAGACGGGATTCGAACCCGCGACCCCCGGAACCACAAACCGGTGCTCTAACCAACTGAGCTACATCCACCATAAGAATTTACGCCAGGAGGGATTCGAACCCCCGACCTAAGCATTAGAAGTGCTTTGCTCTATCCAGCTGAGCTACTGGCGCTCAATTAAATCGGGGTGAGAGGGCTCGAACCTCCGACCCCCTGTTCCCAAAACAGGTGCGCTACCAACTGCGCCACACCCCGATTTAAAAAATAGATTATACGATGAAATATAAAAACAACAAGAAAACTAATTTTTAAAGAAATTCTCGTTAAGACTAAAAATGCCATGATAGTGACCTTTTTTGTCTATCAAATCAATATGAGTGCCCTTTTCAATGATTTTTCCATCTTTTAAGAGTATTATTATATCATCATCCTTAATTAGATTTAATCTATGTGCTATAACAATAGAAGTTTTATCTTGAATATTTCTTAAATAATTCTTAACATCTCTTTCAAGATCTAAATCTAAATTAGAGGTAGCTTCATCCAAAACTATCACTTGAAACGCCCTACCCATCATCATTTTTATATTCTGAATTTGTTTTTCACCAATTGATTTCAATTCTTTAATGTTATGAAAGTCGTCTTTATCTGGAACATTGTTGAACAACGGAGTGTCCTGCATAATTACAGAAAAATTACTTCTAATACTTTCTATACTAAAAGTCTCCAATGGAGAATTATCAATTAAAATTTCCCCTTTTTGTGGTCGATAGAAGCCTAACAACAAATTCAATATAGTTGTTTTTCCTGAACCTGTTGAGCCAATTAAGACGAAAGATTCGCCCTTTTTAATCTCTAAACTAAAATCTTTCAATACCCAATTATCTTTCTCGTATGAGAACCAAACGTTCTTGAATTCAATAGATTTAAAATCGTCATTAAAAATTTTCTGCCCATCAATCTCACTTTCAACATTAACAATATTAAATAAATTCTCACTTGCCGCTAAAGCAGATTGTAAAATATTGTATTTATCTGCTAAATCTAATATTGGTTTAAACATCATTCGAAGGTAAAAAAGTACTGCTAATAATTCGCCAATTGTCATAGAGGCCTGAATAACTTGGTGAGAACCTACCCATATTATTACTCCTGCGGTAAAGACTGTAGTAAACTCAACGAAAGGTCTAAACATTGCAAAGGTATACATCTGGTCTAAATTAGCCCTATAGTTACTATTACTATAAAATGAAAATCTTTTGTAGTTTAAACTTTCTTTGTTATACATTTTTAATAATGTAATAGCTCTTATGGATTCGTTAATAAAGGAGTTAAGCTGTGCAATGGTTTTTCTCAGTTTCGTATAAACTCTCCTTAGTTTTGCTCTGTAAAGTAAAGCAAGTAATATAACAAAGATATTAATTCCTAATATTATTATTCCTAAAAATGGATTAAAAGATAAAATCAAAAATAAGACTCCTAAAACTACTAGGAAATCTTTTGTAAATTGGACTAAAACGTTTGTATAAAATTCGTTCAGGGCATTTATATCATTCGTAACCCTAGTTGTAATTCGACCAACATCATTAGAATCAAAATATGATTGTGGAAGCTTAAGGATGTGTCCAAAGAGCGACTCTCTTATATTGAACATAATTTTTTGCCCAGAAATATTTAATATATAGCTGAATAAAGAGCTAAATATAAAAATAACAGCAATAAAACCAAGAATACTATATGCACTAGATTTAATTATATTTTGAGTTATTTCTCCAGATAAAATTCCATCAACAACTTCTTTAATTTTGTAGGGTATCAGTAACTCAAAGTAAGCTACTATAATCATAGAAGCAAAGGCTAAAAGAAGCCAAGAGATGTATGGCTTTGCAAACCGTACGAGCCAAATAAGAATACTTCTATCTCTATTCATCGCTAAGCACTCTCTGGTTAGGTAAAATTTTCTGGACATTCATTAGATCTAGGAATAAACCCTCGTTTCTTATTAAATTGTCGGCATCCCCTGATTCTACTATGGAACCCTTATCTAAGACCAAAATATTATCCAGACTATATACTGTAGAAATTCTCGATGAGACTATTATTAATATCTTATCTTTATAATGAGATTTAATATTCTTAATAATATTAAGCTCCGTGTCTACATCCAAGGAAGACAATGTGTCATCAATAATTAGGACTTGAGGACTTTGATAAATAGCTCTTGCAATAGAGAGCCTTTGTCGTTGCCCTCCGGAAAGAGATAATCCTCTCTCTCCTACAATTGTATCAAGGCCATCAGGCATTTTTTCAACGTCCATCAAGAACCTAGAGACTTTCAATGAAGTTTGCGCTCTAATTGAATCAAAATTTTCACTAAAAAAACTTAGATTGTCTTTTATTGTTCCTGAAAATATTATTGGCTCTTGAGGTACATATAATATTTTAGATCTGATAGAAGATTTATTTATTAAGTTCACATCTATATTATTTATATATAAATTATCTGCTTTATTAAATTTCAATATGAGGCTGGTTAAAGATGTTTTACCAGAAGCAGTTTTCCCGGTTATACCCAAGGTGCTTCCCATGTTGGTCTTAAAGGCTATATCTTTCAAGAAAGGTTGATCATTATATGAAAAATTAAGGCCTCTGAATTCAATACTTTCAATATCTTGAATAGTTTTTAATGATACCTCGTCCAATTCCTCTTCTTGGTTCATGACTTCATTAACTCTTTCTAAAGAAACGTTCCCTCTTTTTAACCAATCAACAGCTAGACCCATTGCTATTACAGGCCAGCTAAGCATAGTTAAATAAAGCATAAGTGTGGAAAATTCACCTAGGCTAATTTTATTAATTAAAACAAGATTGCTACCAAATAATATAAGAATAAATATAGAAATGCTTGTAAAAAAAGTTACCAAGGGTTGATATCCTGCCCAGAGCTTTATTAAATTCATATTCTGAGATTCATAGTCCTTACTTTTTAAATGAAATCTTTTAATCTGGTTACTTTCATCATTAAGCGCTTTGATAGCTTTAATTGAATAAATAATCTTTCTTGCCTCTTCAGTAAGCCTAGAAAAAGATTTCTGGACACTTAAAAATAAACTTTCTATTTTTTGACCATACTTCACTATCAAAAATGAGACTAAGACAAAAGGTATAGCTGCGTAAACAGTGAATTCAACCGAGATAGATAGCATTGAAAGTAAGATAAAGAGCAGCAACAAAATTCCATCATACGCTACAACAATTCCAAAACCACAAGCCATCTTTATCTGTTCGATATCATTTACACCTCTAGCCATTAAATCCCCGGCATTATTTTTATTAAAAAAAGACATTGGTAAGCTTTGTAGTTTATGAAAATATTTGTCCCTAAGATCTTTCTCAATTTTTCTAGAGGTTCCTAGTAAAAAAAACCTCCAAACAAACCTAAAGAAAGCCATCAAGATTCCACAAAGAATTAGATAAAAAGCAGACTTATTGATAAAATCAGAAGAATTATAGTTGGATTCTGTTAAATAAGTAATTACGCCACCAATAATTCGTGGCACCATCAATTGGAGTGCATCTACAGCAGTTAGACCCAATAAGCCAAAGACTATCTGTCTCTTATGACTTTTAAATAATGTGACTATTGATTTACTTTTCATAATATTTTAAAAAAAGAACTATATCATAGATTATAAAGGAAAAATTTGTTAAAGTTCTCTTGAGTCAAATAAATATGGATTTAGGAATAGCATTACCAATTTTAGCGAATATTGATGTAAAAGATCAGTTACAGATTGCTATAAAAGCAGAAGAATTAGGATTCAAATCTGTATGGGCTAGTGACCATATAGTTATTCCAAAGGAATGGAAAGGCCGCTTTTCTGATATTTTTCCTGATCCTTTTATAATACTTACTGCAATATCTCAAAATACGAAAAAAATTAAAATAGGTACAAGCGCGATAATATTGCCTTATAGAAATCCGATTATTGTGGCAAAGATGTGCTCTACTTTAGATCATTTTTGCGACGGTAGACTTACTTGTACAGTTGCGCCAGGATGGATGAAAGAAGAATTTGATGTATTAAATATTTCTTATGATGGGAGGATAGATAAAACTGTTGAATACATAAAAGTATTAAAATCATTATGGGAAGATGATCCTACAGATTTTAAGGGTAATTTTTATTCATTCAATGATGTTTCCTTTCAACCTAAACCTATTCAGAAACATCTCCCTGTATGGATGGGGGGTAACCATGAAAAAGCAATACAGCGTTCAATCGATTATGCAGATGGTTGGCAGCCAATTTGGTTTAGTTCTGATGAACTTGAAATTAAAATGAAATATCTAAATCAATACGCGGAAGAAAAAGAAAGAAATCTTGATAACTTTAGTATTTCTTTAAGAAATAGAATAAGAATTACTCAGAAAAGTGATAAAAATAGTGAGCATCCTCCTACAGCGTTGATTGGAGAAAAGAATGAGGTCTATGATAAGATTTTATCTTATAGAAGATTAGATATTAAAGAGGTTGTTTTAGACTTTATTACTCCTGATAAAGAGGAAATAATTGAAACTTTAGAAATGTTAGGAAATGAATTGATACCTGAATTATAAGTTATTTTTTCAATCTACTAAGTAGCCCTGACCAATATCTTGCCCAGTAAGTGCCTTCAACTAGCCCCTTGAGCTCTTTTTCAGCGTATTCGATTGCTTCATTGTCACCATTAGTAAATAACTTAAGTTGCTCTGCCGCAGCCTCAAGTTCTTCTTCACTTATCTTTATATCGTCTAATGCTGCCTGGACAAACTTTCCAACATCTAACAAGGACTGTTCAAGATTATTTTTATTTTTTTCTATCTCTTCTGACATTTTAACTGATTCTTTACCTAAAACTTCTTTTGCTTTAGCAATCCTTGTTAAATATTCATCTACAGATTTCACAGTTCGAAGTGTATTGTCTAGCTCTTTTACTAGAGTAGTGAGCTGTCTTGAATCAGACATATTTTCTCCAATTTCTTTTTGCTTTGATAATTCTGACATAACTTTTTCTCCTACAAACTATTTCTATAGATTATTATACCAGGCTTGTCCTTTATGTAATCTAAGAAATCCGTATCAACGATTTTATTATTCTTGGATAAGCTTGATGCATTTCTATAAAAATAACCTTGTTCGTTTTTAATAAAGATTCCGACATGTGAAACATCAAGTCCTTTAATATGAGTATAAATACCAATATAGTCTCCGGACTTTAGCTTTTCTAAATTATTTTTATTTAAGTGCTTTGAGGGAAGATAGCTTATATAAACTTTTTTAACCGGTATTCCTTCAAGAAAGAACTTACCATCGTCTTTTAAATTTAAATTTTTTGTAATTTTTACAGATTTTTGTGTGAATATTGTACTCGTTACGTCTAAAAGCCCTTTTACATTCTGAGACCAATCATAAAAAAAATGATTCCTATTTTTAAAACTAACAATTCCATCTTTATATCTGACATACTTAAGCTTACTAATAAAACTATAATAATCTTTTGACTCAATTAACGACTGTATATAGTCGAGATAAGTAAAACAATCCATTTCGTCTAGGTTAAGAACAAAAACTTCTTTATTATTTTTGTCTCCAATTAATGTATGAGCCTTATATGGAAGTCCCAGAAAAGCTGAAGAAAAATAGTTAGGTAATTTGTTTGATTCAGAAGGTCTATTGATGATTAATTTATTTATTTGATCTTTATAATATTCTGACCGAAGCTTGGGGGAATAATATGTCTCGGATTTGACAAGCTTAAATGGGAATAGGAATATTAAAGCTATAAAGAAAACTAAGAACCTATATTTTCTTTCTTTTTTGTATCTCAAATGCCGCTCTTTTAAGACTTTCATAATTTATTTTAATTGTATCACTAAATTGAACCGCTAGATTGAACATTGTGTCTATATCGGCTCCATTGAAGTCTTTCAATAAAGTTTGAAGCTGTTTCTTTGACAAAGATAGCTCTAACCCTTTAAGTTTCTTTTTTATATCAAAGATTGAGACTACCTGTTCGACAGTTGGGTTCTTTGTTTCCAGCAACAAATCAAATCTTCCCGACCTAAGTAAGGCCTTATCTATTCGGTAGATCTTATTAGTGGCTGCTAGAACCACAACATTGCTTAAATCTTTAAACCCATCCATCTCTAAAAGCAGTTGGCTTATTATTCTATGAGAACTAGAGCTACTGGCATCTTCAGAGATAGAACAAATAGAATCTATCTCATCGATAAAAAGGATTGAAGGAGAGACCTGACGAGCTTTATTAAAGAAATCCTTAAGTTGCTCTTCTGACTCGCCTAAGTATTTTGAAATTAGCTCTGGGCCTTTAATCGAAATAAAGTTCATACCGCTAACATTTGCAAGAGCTTTTGCCAACATCGTCTTTCCGCTTCCAGGGGGTCCAAAGAGCATTATGCCTTTTGGCATTTTTTCTCTAAACTTGTTGTTTCTTATAGGGTTAATAACGACTTTTGTTAAGGTTTCTTTAACATCCTCCAAGCCACCTATTTCATCCCACCGAACTTTGGGTGTTTCAGTAAATATTTCCCTAATAGCTGAAGGTTCAATCCCATTAACTGCCTCAATAAAATTTGCATTTGAAATTGTTATAGAATCTAACAAATCATAATTAACAGATTCTTGACTAGTTAGTCCTTGGACGGATATTAAAGCTGCATCCTTGCACAACATCTCAAGATCTGCTCCAACAAATCCAGATGTAGCATTAGAAATCTCATCTAGATTAACATCGCTATTCAAAGGCATACCTCTTGTATGAATTTCTAGTATTTCCTTTCTAGCAGAAAAACTAGGTGCATCTAAGACTATTTCTTTATCAAATCTTCCAGGTCTTCTTAAAGCAGGGTCAATTGAATTGGGCATATTAGTTGCAGCCAGAACTATAACCTTACCTCTATCTTTTAACCCATCCATTAAAGCAAGAAGTTGTCCAACGATTCTTTTTTCTACTTCACCGTGCACTCTATCTCTTTTTGGAGCTACAGCATCTATCTCATCGATAAAAAGTATTGAAGGTTGTTTGTCAGAGGCATTTTGAAATATCTCCCTAAGTAAAGCCTCACTCTCACCATAAAACTTTCTGACAATTTCAGGACCATTTACTAAAACAAAATTAACTCCACATTCCTGTGCTATTGCTCTAGCAAGTAACGTCTTTCCGGTCCCAGGTGGTCCCACTAGTAACAGTCCTTTAGGTGGCTCTACACCTAACCTTGAAAAAATTTCAGGGTGCTTAAGCGGAAGCTCAACTAAATCTTTAACCTTCTTCATTTGCTCTTGAAGTCCACCAATATCACTATAAGTTGTTATCTTTTTTTCCTGAGATAAAACATTCAGTCTTTTGATATCTATTTTTGTTTTCTTATCAACAACTGAAGGTGAAGAAGGATTGGTGGAAACAACTTTAAACTCCTCAGTTTTATTTCCTGGCAACTTAAGTTGAAGTTTGTCTCCAGCTGTTACAACAATGCTATTAAGTTGAGTTAACAGAATTTTTGTATCATTCATAAACAATAAAGATTTAGGGTTCGTGGGACTTAGAACAATCTTATTTGTAACCAATAGTTCAGCTTTTTTAATAATAACTTTTTCTTTAATCGAGGATTGTATATTCTGCCTGGTAAGTCCATCAATCTTGATAGAGTCATCTTTGTCCGAATCCTCTTTGTTCATAGGCATTATTCTTATTGCTGACTTTCTTTGACCGCATATTTCGACAACGTCATAAGGTTCTAGACCTAGCTGTAACATTTTCTTTTCTGAGATCCTAGCGAAACCCTTACCTGCATCCTTAATACCTATATCTTCTATAATCAAGTCAATACTCATATTTCAATAGATTACCAATGGGTTATAATAGTTCAAGCAACTAATATTAAATAGATGTAAAAAATGAAAATAAATTCTATCTCTCTTAAAAATTTCAGAAACTACTCTCAATCCAAAATTGAACTAAGTCCTAGGATTAATTTGTTTTTAGGTAACAATGGTCATGGAAAAACCAGTCTATTAGAGGCCGTTTGGATTTGTATTAATGGTAAATCTTATAGAACATCAAAAAGCAAAAACGTTGTTAATTTCTCTAGTAAAAGTGCGGAAATAGAAATAAGAACCACAAACAATGACTCTGTAAATGAGATAAAACTTATTATAGATGAAAACAAAAAGAATTTTTTGGTTAATGATAAAAAAATTAAAAATCGTTTAGAATTAAAAAAAGTGCTTGCTACAGTTCTAATAGATAGAGAATTTAAAGAAAATTTAGAGAAATCCTTTAGACCTCGGAGAATCATCTTAGATACTATACTATCTAATATAAGCCTTACTTTTAGTAAAAAGCTTCAGCTGTACTCTGAGGAAATAAAGAGAAAAAATGAGATTTTAGGAACAAGCAAGAATGACGAGATCTTGGATTTCATTGATGAGAGATTGTTGAATTTATCATACTCTCTCGCTAATGAAAGGAGTTTATGGCTTTCAAGAATCACAAATATAGCAGATAAGGTTTTGAAGAAACTTGCTCCTGCAAATTCTTTGGATTTTAATATTCAAAGTGATTCTTTAAATTCTGAGAATTTGAAGAATCAGCTGGAATCAAACAGAATGAAGGAGAAAATGGCTGGAAAATGTCTAACTGGTTCACATAAAGATCAGATATCTTTCGTTCTTAATGGTTTCGATGCCTTTGAATTTGGTTCGGAAGGCGAGAAAAAAAGCGTCTCTATGGCCTTAAAAATTTCTGAAATTTTATTATTAAAAAAAGTTAATAATGACTTTCCTATAATACTAGTTGATGAGATAGGCAGTGAGTTCGATCAAAAGAGGTTTAATTTTTTCTATACTTTTATTACAAGTCTTGAAACTCAATGCTTTATAACGGCAAACAATAAAAATGTTTTGGAGGTAAATAAGAGCAAAGATTTTTCTATTTTTTCTATTATTAATGGAGATTGTAAAAAAATAAGTTAAATTTATACAATGTTGGAAAAAATAAGAGAAGATTTAAAGCGTTTTATTAAAAGTAAAAATAAGCTTGCGTCAAATGTTGTAAGAACCATAATTTCAAATATCACTAATGAGGGATTAAAAGATTCCGCCACAGAGGAATCAATTATAAATATAATAAAGAAAGAAATAAAAAAGCGGAGAGAAGCAATAAAGTTATATTCTGCGAACAATCGAAATGACTTAGCTAAAGTTGAGGAAGAAGAGCTTTCTATCTTAGAATCATACCTTCCTGAACAAATGACAGAACAAGATCTTATGAAAGGTATGGAAAGAATAAAAGATAACTTAGAATCTGAAGGTAAATTAAATATGGGTGAGCTCATTAAAGCCTCTATAAAAGAATTTTCCTCTAGTGCTGATAATTCTATGATTAGTAAGATCGCCAAAGGATTAACAAGCTAAAATAGCAAGTAAATAAGAGAGGTGATTATGGATTGGAATCTAAAAGATTTATATAAAAGTGTAGATTCAAAAGAGATTAATTCTGATTTTACGAAATTAGATCTTAAATCAAAAAAGTTTAATAAAAAATACAGGAACAGAATTTCTGATTCCTCTTCACCCAAGTTAATCTTTGAATCTCTTGTAGAGATTGAAAAGATATATGAGGGGCTAGGAAAAATATCATCATATGCATCATTATTATTTGCTGCAGATACTAACAATGAAAAATATTCTAAGTTTTACCAAAATGTTTCTGAACGGATATCAGATATTAGAAAAAACCTAATTTTTTATTTTTTATCATGGAATAAAATCTCAGAAAAAAGAGCTAAAGAGATTTATTCAAGTCCAGCACTCAAAAAGTACTCTCACTTACTAAAGTCAGAGAGAAAATATAAAAACTTTATGCTAACAGAGCCTGAGGAAAAGATATTAGATAAAAAATCAATTACATCTTCAAGAGCTTTTAATAGGCTCTTTGATCAGACTTTAAACAATCTTCAGTTTGAAATGAAATTTAAAAATAAAACAGCTCTTCTCACCGAGACAGAAGTTCTATCACTTCTGTATGATAAAGATAGAAAAATAAGAATATCTGCTTCTGATAGTTTAACGAAAGGTTTAAAATCAGAAAGAAAGCTTTTAACTTTTATATTCAATCAAATTTTAACTGACTCTAAAATTACGAATGAAATTAGAGGCCACAAGACCCCAATGTCTTCAAGAAATTTATCTAATGAAATCTCACAAAAAACTGTTCAAGCTTTAATTGATACCTGCAATAAATACAATAAAGTTCCTATAAGATATTACAAATTAAAAAGTAAAATTTTAAAAATAAAAAACTTTGCAGATTATGACAGATATGCACCATTGGGTCAGTCAAATAGAAAATTTTCTTTTGCTGATGCGAAAAAAATTGTATTAGATTCTTTTAATGAATTTTCACCTCAGATGGGTATGGTGGCAAAATTATTCTTTGATAACAACTGGATAGACTATAAGCTTAGAAAAGGTAAGAGAGGTGGTGCTTTTAGCCATTCGTGCGTTCCATCGGTTCACCCATACATTTTAATGAACTTTACAGGGAAAATAAGAGATGTGATGACACTAGCGCATGAACTTGGTCACGGGATACACCAATATCTTTCTAGAAAAAATGGTTATTTTCAGCAGAACACTCCTTTAACAACTGCCGAGACTGCTAGTGTATTTGCTGAGATGCTTGTGTTCACAAAACTCTTAGAAAATGAAACAAATAAGAAAGAAAAACTATATTTAATCTGTTCAAAACTAGAGGATATTTTTGCTACGGTATTTAGGCAAATAGTTATGACTAATTTTGAGCTAGACGTTCATACAAAATGTAAAAAAACCGGTGAGCTATCAGCTGATGACTTTGATAAAGCATGGACAAAGGCAAACTCAAGAATGTTTGGGCGTTCAATCAAAATATCAGATAATTACAAATCTTGGTGGATGTATATTCCTCATTTTATTCATTCTCCATTTTATTGTTATTCATATTCTTTTGGAGAATTGCTTGTTCATGGGCTTTTTGCTAAATACCAAGAAGACAATAAAGGTTTTGTGAAAAAATATATTGAACTTTTGTCATCAGGTAGCACTAATTCTCCCGAGTCCTTAGTTAAAAAAACTGGTTTAGATATTACAAGGAGTGACTTCTGGGAGAGCAGTATGTATCTAATGAATGGTCTTTTAAAAGAAGCAGAGGGTATTTTCTATAAAAAATAAAAAATTTAACTTATGATTAAAATATCAAATGGAACAAAAAAAGGCTTTAGATTAAAAGTCCCTAATAATAATTTAGTTAGACCAAAAACTAGTAAAATTAGAAAAATGATTTTCGATATCCTTTTTTCGGTAAAAGATAAAGAAGTACTTGATATTTTTGCTGGTAGTGGCTCTCTAGGAATAGAGTCTTTAAGTTTAGGTGCAAAGTTTTCAACCTTTATAGACAAGAGTCCTACCTCTATTAATTGTATAAAAGACAACCTGTCTAAGTGTGGCTTTGTAAGTCAATCAATAGTTATCAATAAAGAATTTAAAGAAGGAACTAGAATGCTAATAAAAGATAAAAAAAAATATGATCTAATTTTTATTGATCCTCCTTATTCATATTTTGATGACAAAACACTTAATGGTATTATTAGAACGGCATTAAAATTATCCCCTCCAGGTGGAATCATTGTTTGTGAACATCCTAAAGAGGAGAAGATTATATTAGATGTCGAAAATAGAGTGAAAGAGTATAAAGATAAATTTATAACCTTTTGCTGGCAAAATTAGATATGAAAAAGTCTGTAATTTACCCTGGAAGTTTTGACCCCTTAACTAATGGTCATGTAAATATAATTGAAAGAGCTGCATGCTGTTTTGATGAAGTTATTATTGGAGTAGCAAAGAATTCTTCTAAAAACTCAATACTCACTTCAGATGAAAGAGTTTATATTTTAAAAAAACTATTTAAAAATAAGAAAAAGATTATTATTGATCAGTTTGAAGGGTTATTAGCTCAATATGCCAACAAAAAAAAGATATATACTATTCTAAGAGGTATGAGAACCGTTCAGGATTTTGAATATGAGCTTCAAATGGCAACATCTAACAATAAACTTAACAATAAAATAGAAACCATATTTATGGTTGCTGATGGCAACTATTCGCATATTAGTTCGTCTCTTATAAAAGATATTATTCGTTTAGGTGGAGATGCAAGTAATTTTATTCCTAAGATTGTTGAAAAAGAACTAAGAAAAAAACTATTAAAGAAGGGGTAAAAAATGAAACTTTCTAAACTGGCCAGGACCCTTAAGCCTTCTGCTACACTTGCTATCACAGCTAAGGCAAAAGAATTAAGATCCAAAGGTATTGATATTATTGGATTTGGTGCGGGGGAACCTGATTTTGACACACCTGAGAATATAAAGTTGGCTGCAAAAGAATCAATTGATGCCGGATTTACAAAGTATACGGCTGCAGGAGGAATCCTAGAACTTAAAGAGGCTATAAGAGTCCGTATCTTAAATGACTATAAAATAGAGTATAAGAATAATGAAATCCTTGTTGGCTCTGGGGCCAAACATGTTTTATACAACCTGTTTAATGTTTTAGTTGATGAAGGTGATGAAGTATTAATTCCTGCACCATATTGGGTTTCATATCCTGAACAAGTTAAAATTGCTGGCGGAATACCAATCATACTTAACACAACACAAGAAGATGGTTTCAAAATTACAAAAGAACAAATCCAATCCAAATGTACCGATAAAACTAAAATCCTAGTACTAAATTATCCTTCTAATCCCACAGGCTCTACATATACAAAAGATGAACTCTTAAAAATTGCTGATGCGGCAAAGGAGAAAAACTTAATTGTTCTATCTGATGAAATATACGACAAGATAATCTATTCAGGAGAGCAACACGTCTCTTTTCCACAATTAAGCCAGGATGCAAAAGAAAGGACGATACTAGTAAATGGTGTATCAAAAACATATTCTATGACAGGGTGGAGGATTGGATATGCCGCTGGAAATTCAAGTGTAATATCTGCGATGAATAACTTGTCTGGACAATCTACTTCAAATCCTACTTCAATATCACAGAAAGCTGCCATTGAAGCGTTTTCAGGTAAACAAGATAAAGTCGGGGAAATGCTGGTTGAATTTGGCACTAGAAAGGATTATATCTCATCATTTTTGAACAATATTATAGGTGTGAAGTGCTATGTCCCAATGGGAGCCTTTTATGTTTTTCCGGATATTTCTTATTATTTTGGTAAAAAGTTTAAAGGGAAAACAATTTCAAATTCTATAGAATTAACTGACTTCCTGCTTGATGAGGGAAAGGTAGCAGTAGTCCCTGGAATTGAATTTGGGTCTGACAACCATATACGAATTTCATATGCTACTTCAATGAAAGACATAATCGAGGGCACAAAAAGAATCAAAGAAAGCTTAGAGAAACTATAGTTTTGATTTTTGCCTAACTTGAGGAAGGTGTTGGCGTGGATTTTAATATTGGAGCCGAAGGGGATCGAACCCTCGACCTCTTGAATGCCATCCAAGCGCTCTCCCAACTGAGCTACGGCCCCTAGTTTAATATCTAGATATAATTTGTTAGAATATATCCAAGTTACTATTAATTCAATTTAGTATAATGAAAAAAATTAATGTTGGCATAATTGGTTTGGGCACTATTGGAAGTGGTGTATATAAAATATTAAATCAAAGAAAGTCAAAAATTAAAAAACAATATAATGTCGAGATAAATATAAAAAAATGCTGTGATATTTCAGAGGCCAGCAGAAAAAGGTTAAAAATATCTAAAGAAAACTTTACTAAGAATTATATTGATATAACAGAATCTAAAGAAATCGATATTGTCATTGAACTAATAGGTGGCATACGAGTGGCATACAATATTTCTAAAGAAACTTTAAAAAATAAGAAACATCTTATTACAGCGAATAAAGCACTTCTGGCCTATAAAGGAAAAGATTTAAGAAAATTATCTAATGTAAATAATGTATCAATTGGCTATGAAGCAAGTGTGGGAGGAGGTATACCAATAATAAATTCTATAAAGGATTCAATATTAATAAATAATATTACTTCTTTCTGGGGCATACTAAATGGAACTTGCAACTACATATTAACCTTAATGTCCAGAGGAATAGATTTCTCAAAGGCTCTAGATATGGCAAAAAAAGAGGGTTTTGCTGAAGCCGATCCAACCCTAGACATCAATGGTAAAGATACGGCTCATAAAGTAGCTGTTCTATGTCAGACATGTTTTAATCTTAATCTAAATGTAGATCAAATATACACTCAGGGTATCGAAGATATTTCTTCTTATGACATAGAGGTTGCTAAAAATCTTGGATATGAGATTAAGCTATTGGGGATAAGTAGGGTTATCAACAAGGAGCTAGATGCTAGAGTGCACCCTACTCTAATTTCTAAAGCGAACCCTTTAGCTAACGTAACAAATGAATTTAACGCTATTTTAGTAAACTCTAATAATCTTGGCCCTTATATGAGTTATGGGTATGGAGCAGGAATGCTTCCCACTGCTTCTGCCATAGTTGCTGATATTGTTCGTGTCTCCTCTGAATTAAATAATCAATTAAGCTTGGAACCCGAACTAAAAATAAATCTTAGAAAATTTGAAGATGTAAAATCCAAATTCTACTTTAGAATAATGATCAAAGATGCACCAGGAAATCTTGGAAAGGTTACTAGTATATTAGGAAAATATAAAATAAATATTGATAAAGTAATTCAAAACAATATAGAGAATAAATTAAAAGCGATTCCTGTAATAATTTTGACCAAAAGTCTAGAGCTTAAAGCATTGAATAAAGCTGTAGCTTCAATGACAAAAAGTAAGCTAATTCAGAAAGATTCTCTGATAATTCCTGTGGAGGATCTTTCATAAAATATTGAATAATAATTTTGAATCTATTATTTTGGAAAATATAAGGGAGGGGATACTGCTTCTGGACAAAAAACTAAATTTTTTATTTATAAATCAAGAAGCTGAAGATATTCTTGGAAAATCAAAAAAATTTTTAAAAAAAGAAAACAACATAAATGCAATAGACAAAGAAATTATCAAACTGATAAAGGAAGTTAAAAAAACACATAAAACTAAATTTGTAAGTGAAGTTACTATTATCGACTCCTTGGGAAATAAGAATGTAAATTCAATTTATCTCAGACCAATTTTTAACTATAGCAAAAAAAGGCAGATTTTAGAATATATACTCATTCAGTTTGCCAATCTAGAAGGCATGACTTTTCTAAATAAAAAATCAAAGTTTGAGGATGAGGAGAAATTAATGAGCCAACTGTTCTATGGTTTAGCTCATGAAATAAAGAATCCTTTAGCTGGTATAAAGGGTGCAGCTCAAATTGTTAAAACTATAAAGAACGAAGATGTTATCAGCAACGAATGCATGGAGATAATCGAAAAAGAGGCAACGCGGCTTGAAGGCCTTGTTAATACATTTAAATATCTTCAGCCTCACTCAAATAATAATTTTAAAATTGTGAAAATTAATAAGGCTATCAATGATACATTAGAACTTTTAAGTAAAACTTCTAAAAATAAAAATATTAAACTTTTCTTTAACTATGAAGATGAATCAGTGGATGTTTTAGCAGATGAAGGGCTGCTAAGAATTGTAATACAGAATATAATTCAAAATTCGTATGACTCTATAAAAGATACCGGTGAGATAAGAATTGCGATTAAAAGAACTGAGAATTTTAAATTAAACAACAAGAATCTAATACAGATAGAAATAAAAGATACAGGGAAAGGAATAAGTAAAAAAGATCTAAAGATGATATTTCAGCCCTTCTACTCTACAAAAAAAAATGGGCAAGGGATAGGGTTATTTTTAAGTCAAAAAATAGCAAATAAATTTGGGGGTTTTATTGAAGCAGAGTCAAAACTCAACAAAGGGTCAAAATTTATAATTTATTTACCCAACAACTAAAGATTTTGGTATAATTCTACACAATGGATTCAATACTCATAGTAGACGACGAACAAAGCATTAGGCAGGTTTTAAAAATCTTTTTGGAGAAAGAGGGATATTCTGTTTCAACTGCGGCTAAACTTTCAGATACATATTCCATTTTAAAAAAAAATAGTTTCAGTCTAATTCTTTTAGATATCAATCTACCCGACGGAAATTCGTTAAAATATATAAAAAAAATTAGAGAATTAAATAATAATTCTTCAATTATAGTTATGACTGCACAAGATACCATGATAAATGCTATACAGGCTATTAAAAATGGTGCTTATGACTATATAACTAAACCTTTCGATTTTGATAATAATTTCACAAATATAATAGAAAGAGCTGTTAAGAATTCAATCAAGGATTCAAAGATAGAGAAACTTGAAACCGATATTAAAAAATATGATATGGACTCCTTCAATATAATTGGAAAATCAAATAAGATGAAGAAAATCTTTAAAGATATTGGTAGAATAGCTGAAAGTAGCCATACTGTTTTAATTTTAGGAGAGTCTGGATCAGGAAAAGAATTAGTATCTAAAGCAATTCATTTAAGTGGAAAGAACTCAAAAAAGCCCTATATCCAGATAAATATAACCGCCATACCTGACGAACTTATAGAAAGTGAGCTTTTTGGTTATGAAAAGGGTGCTTTTACAGGAGCCTCAGGGAAAAAAACAGGAAGATTTGAAGAAGCCGATGGTGGGACAATTCTTTTAGATGAAATAGGAGATATGTCTTTCGAATTACAAAGCAAGCTGCTTAGAGTTATAGAAGAAAAAAAGTTTTATAGGCTTGGATCACAAAAACCAATTAATTTTAAGGCAAGAATAATTGCATCAACCAATAAAGATCTAGAAGCTGAAGTTAAGAAAAAGAACTTTAGACAGGACTTATACTTCAGACTAAATTCTATAGCATTAGAGTTACCTACTCTCAGAGATAGAAAATCTGACATTCCTCTTCTTGTGGACTTCTTTTTGTCAAAATATTTAGATCAAGATGATAGTCAGAAAATCGTCAGTGAAGACTTTCTTAGCAGCCTCATTGATTATGATTGGCCTGGCAACGTAAGAGAACTGGAAAACTCGATAAAGAAGGTTGTCTTGATGAACCCAGACCTACATTTGGATAGACAGTCAATCGAGAACCATCTTCCTAAAATTGCTAGAAGAATTGAATCAGAAGAAAACAAAGTGAATTATAACAAATTTATTGAAAGTATATTTACAAGTGCTGACTTGCCTGATGAGGATTTACACGACTATATTGTTAGTAAAATAGAAAAAACCCTTATCGAGTCGGTCATAATTAAAAATAAAGGTGACATCAACCTTTCTTCAATTCGGCTTGGTTTTACAGAAAAGAAATTACTAAAAAAAATAGAGGACCTTGGAATAAATAAAAAAATTACACAGAAGACTTAATCTTTCTTAGAGCTTTTTTTGCTGATTTATTCTCAGCATTTTTCTTACTTTTACCTTTAGAGGCACCATGTTTAATTTTATTTATAAAAACAGATACATGAAACTCCCTATCATGTGGAGGACCTTCTTCTTTATCGACAATATATTTCGGTAATACTCCATATTTTTTTTGTGACTCGACCTGTAATATAGACTTATAATCTTCATCAATAAAATTTGAAAAATCTTGATGTAATAAGAACTTTTTTAAAAAATTCTCAGCGGATCTAATCCCTGAGTCTTTAAAAATCGCACCAACTATTGCTTCAAATAGTCCTGCTAGATTAGACTCCCTTTTCTTTCCACCGGATTTTGTCTCACCCTTCCCTAATAATAAATATTTTTCTAGCTTGTTATTTTTAACTATCTTATAAAAAGACTTTGTACTAACGATCTGATTTTTAATTTTAGAAAGTTTTCCTTCGTTATATTCAGGAAAAATCGAAAAAAGATGCTTAGTTACGAGGAAACTAATTATAGAATCACCCAAGAATTCTAGCCTTTCATTATCTCTTTGAGAAAACTCATTCCCGTATGAGCTATGAGATAATGCCTCGTTTAGGAGCCCTTTATCCTTAAAATGGTAATTAATTCTATCTTCTATTTCCAACTATAGCTCCTCTCTAATATTGTATATCATTTTAATTCAATACTTTGAGAATATGAGTTTTTTTTAAGGTTGTAAAATAAATAAAGATAATGTAAATTTAAATATTGGTGCTTTTTCACCCACAAGGATTATTTCAATGTCTAACCCTTTTGAATTATTAAGAACTGAAATGGATGAACTAGTTATTGGTCATTCAGATGTTAAAACTGCTCTTCTTTTAGGAATTATTTCAAGAGAACATATATATATTCAAGGACCACCCGGAACGGCTAAAACTATGTTATCAGAAATTGTATCTAAGTCAGCCGAACTAAGCTTTTTCTTTTATCAAATGCACAGAGATACTAGGCTCTCTGAATTAGTTGGTGACTTGGTTATCTCCAGAGAAGATACAGCAAATGGAGAAATTATAAGACAAAATATTATTAAAGGTGGCATTTTAACTTCAGAGATATGCTTGTTAGATGATATTTCTAGAGCACCTGGTGAATCATTAAATGTTTTACTAAGAATTCTTAATGAAAGAAAGTATGGTGATGAAGAAATTCCTCTGCTGACTGCTATTGCTACTAGCAATCCAACTGCTGATGAATACTATAACGAACCCTTAGATCCTGCGAATTTAGATAGATTTGTTATACAAATAAATTCAAATGGTCTCTCATATAGTAAAGAATGGGAAGATGTTAAAAAAATTGTTAGCTTATATTCTGCAAAAAATACTTCCGGTGGTCATATTGAGAAAATTGGTAAAGATGTGCTGGATAAGTCCTATCAACAACTTGAAAAAATAATTGTTTCGTCTGAAGTACAAGAAGGTTTAGTAAGTTTTATATCTTGGCTTATAGAAGACTGCCGACTAAATGAAGCTAATTCTGTTATTTCAGATAGAACTTTTCTTGTTAAATCTATAAAAATTATAAAGGCTAATGCTGTATTGGCTGGAAGGGATGAGGCCAATCTTGAAGACTTAAAAGCGTTAAAATATATTCTGGCTTTTAGGGTTCCCGAAGAAGTTCTTAAAATGGCGGAAGAGAAACTTGAATCTATTCAAACCCAAAAAAAAAAGACCAAGAAGTAGAAAATAACCAAAAAAGAGAAGGAAATGACTTTGAAAAAGACTCTCCAAACAAACAAGCTGGAGATTCTGGTGATAAAGAATCTGAACTTTCAGAAGATGAACTTAAAGAAGCCCTAAACTCATTTACAGAAGCCTTAGAAGAACTTCAAGATAACCTTTCAACTGATGACGGTTCAAAACCTTTAGAGGCTGAAGATAAAGTTCCAACTAACCCCTCCAATAGAAATCATGATGATGGTGAAGGTGATACTGATCAAACCCCTCTCTCTGAGAAGGTATATGCAAGTAAATCTAAAAAATCTGGAGATACAGATTTATCAAAAGTAGGGACTATGGACAATTCGGAGATTGCTCAAAATGTACAAATTGTCATGAAGGTTTTAGATGGCAATATTCAACGCAGTATTGCAAAGAGAGGAACTTACCCTGGCGGGCTTCCAAGAAGATACAAAAGAATGAATTCCTTTTATGAGATTGAAGATGTTGACCCAATGGATGCAACTATCTGGACAAAGAACTTATCTCCACAACTTCCTAGAGTTCATCAACGTGAAAAGGAAACGATGGGAGGAGAAATTGCAATTCTTAGAGATATAAGTACATCCATGATGGGAGTATACAGTGAATGGTCTTCTTCAGTTGTCAAAGCTGTTGTAGAACTTGCAAGGGTTAAAAGAATGCGTGTAGGATATATTGAATTTAATCATAAATCCTTTAAAACAATAGTAGAGGAGAAATTTTTCACTAAAGAATATGAGACTATTTTAGAATCTTCTACTAAAACAGAATGCTCTGGGAATACAAACTACGAAGAAGCACTAAAGGATGCGATTTCTGATTTTAAAGGAAGGGGTCTTAGAAATAAACATATATTATTTATTACTGATGGAATCCCAACTTCAGGTGATACTGAAGTTAGAAAAGAAAGAGAAAGAGCAAAGAGGCTAGGAATCTGTATTCATTCTATATTTATTGGTTCTAAAAATTTCCCTATCATATTAAATAGTATCTCTAAAGAAACGTATGGATCACAATTTGTTGCGTATAGAGCCCAAAATGGGAATATTAAAATTGAAAGAAAAGAATCAAGCATAGCTTTTCATAGACCTGCAAATGATAGACCAACAGAAGACTTGCTTAACTTTATTTAGTCTGCATTAGTACCATATTGTCTCTATTTATTATTTCGTCTGAATATTTATAGCCCAATATCTTTTGAATTTCGGACGACTTCTTACCTTTAATCAAATTAGTCTCATCAGAGTTATACGAGATCAAGCCACGAGCAATAGGTAGATTATCTTTTAGGCTTACACATAGGACTTGCTGTCCTTTCTTAAACGAACCTTCAATCTTTACAATTCCGGAAGGGAGTAGGCTTTTTCTATTATTAACAATGGCATTTGCTGCACCCGAGTCTAGATAAAGCTTACCAGATGACTTAGGGCCCATACCAATCCATTTTTTTCTATTACCAACCTTAATAGAACTTGGAATTATAGCGGTACCAACATCTTTATAACTAAATATATCTTTTAGGACATTCTTGTTCTTTCCATTTGCAATTATAGTGGGAATTCCAAACTTTGATACATCCAGAGCAGCATTGATTTTAGAGCTCATACCGCCAAAGGAGACTTGTGATTCAGAATCGTTTATCACCTGAGAGTCAAAACTTTCTTCATCTAAGCTACTTATTAGCTTTGCTCTTTTATTTGTTTTTGGATTATTACTATATAATCCATCAATATCAGTAAGAAGTATTAATAGGTCTGCATCCATCATAGCAGCAACCTTAGAAGCAAGTATATCATTGTCCCCGAACATTATTTCATCAATAGAGACAGTATCATTTTCATTTATAATTGGAACAATACCCATTTTTAATAACTCTAGAATCATAGCCCTGGTATTTAAAAATCTTTTCCTATCGTTAAATATATCGTTTGTTAAAAGAAGTTGGGAAACATTAATTTCTTTTTTTGAAAATGCTTTAATGTAATAGCTCATCAGCTTTACTTGACCTAAAGATGAGACAGCCTGTTTTTTAATAATATTTAATCGCTTAAGATTAAAATTAAAAAACTCATTTCCTGCAAGAATCGCACCAGAAGAAACTAGTAAGCATTCGATTCCAGACTCTCTGAGTCTTCTAATATCAGTAGCCAAAAATTTAATCCTATCATAACTAATGTTGTCTTTATCGGCTAAGGCTTTAGAACCAATTTTAATTATAACTCTATTAATTTTTTTAAAAATACTTTGTCTATCCATAATAACCTATTAACCCTTGACATAAAAAATATAGAAGTATAATTAAAGAATGTCTATAGCGCGGGAATAGCTCAGTTGGCTAGAGCATCTGCTTGCCAAGCAGAAGGTCGCGGGTTCGAGTCCCGTTTCCCGCTTTTCTTTTTTAAAAAAAATTAAGAAAAGCTTATAAAATTATCAGTTGCTTCTACTTTCTTTATCCATTCTAATATATTCGGGAATTGAACTAAATCTATCTTCCCTTCATAAGAAAGCTTTATATATGGATAGTATGCGATGTCTACTATAGAGTAGTTGCCAACAAAAAAAGCTTTACCTTCAAGATGATTATCGATTATTTTCAATGATTTTAGTCCTTCATCTTGCAACTTTCTCAACTCATCTAAATCTTGAGCATCTTCGGGATAAAACTTTAATATAGCTCGCGCCTTAGCTAAAAAGGGATCTACTGACGTTTTATTAAAAAAAAGCCATTTATATGCCTCTGCTCTGCCTTGTAAATCATAAGGCAATAGTATTGGTGAGTACTTTTCACAAAGATACATAAGTATTGCATTAGATTCCCAAACTATTATTCCATCGTCATCTATAGCTGGTATTTTAGTAGCTGGATTGATTCCAATAAATTTATCCTTTTTATTCTCGCCTTTAAAGACGTCTACTATTTCAGTTACAAATTCTACATTTGATTGAGCCATTAAAAGCTTAACCTTATAACAGTTACCGGAAAGTGGGTGATCATAAAGTTTAATCATTCCTAAAACTCCTTATAAACTCAGTATAAAAATCTTCGCCGAAAAACTTTTTTATTGCTGAATCACTTATTAGCTTATATGTTACCAGACCTTTTGTTTTTAATTTCGAATCATGAAATATACTTACTTCAACTCTTGAAGTCTTATCAATTAATGAAACCTCTTTACCAACAACTTTAAGATTTACATCTGTCTCAATCTTAGACAGATAATCAATTTCAAGTTTTTGAGTAAACCCTATCTGTTTTCTTGCATTAAACATTCCCCAAAATCCAATCTCATCTATTATAGAGGCTTGTATTCCTCCATGAATAATCGAGGGGAACCCTGAGTACAGATTAGATAGATTAAAGTTGGAATATGCAGAATTATCGGAGAATTTAATATCTAACTTAAGACCAATAGGATTTGAACTTGAACATACAAAACAATTATAATTTTCAAACGTATGAAAGACTTTCTTTAATTTACTAAAAATATCATTCATTTTCTTTTTCTGTAATCTTAGCCACAGCTACAACTTTGATGTCTTCACCAACCTTCATCAATCTAACGCCTTGAGTTGCTCTTCCAATTATTGAGATGTCAGAAGTTTTCAATCTAGTAGCCTTCCCTGCGGAAGATAGCAACACAATATCATCCTCATTCTCTGTCTGGAAAGCATTAACTATTAAGCCTGTTTTATCTGTAATTTTCAATGTTGTAACACCCTTACCGCCTCTTGAAGTAAGCCTGTACTTGGAGACTTCAGTCCTTTTTCCAAACCCATTTTCCGTTACAGTCAATATCTTAACTCCTTCTTCTTTAATAACTTCGGAGCTTACAACAGAATCTTTATCCTTTAATGTTATTCCTTTAACTCCCATGCTGTTTCTTCCTACAGATCTGACTTTTTCTTCTTTAAATCTGACTGCTTGGCCCATTTTGGTTGAAATTAATATTTCATCTTCCCCAGAACTGGTATGAACCGATATAAGTTCATCTTTACCTTTTAAATTTATTGCAATAATCCCATTTGTTCTAGGTCTTGAGTAATCTTCAAGTTTAGATTTCTTAATAATTCCATCCTTAGTTGTCATTATTAAGAATTGATCTTGACTAAAATCTCTCAAAGAAACGTGAGCTTTTACCGTTTCCTCATTTGATAAATTAAGTACATTAGAGAGTCCTCTACCTCGTGCAATTAAACTTGCTTCTGGAAGCTCGTATACTTTTCTCCAAAAGCACTTACCTTTATTAGTAAAGAAAACAACATAATCATGAGTTGATGCAACAAATACAGTTTGCGCAAAATCATCATTTTTGCTAGTAGCTCCTTTTTTTCCTACTCCACCTCTACGTTGGCTACGGTACAGGTTAAGTGGAGTTCTCTTTATGAATCCTTCGTGTGTTAAAGTAACAACCATATCCTCTTCAGATATGAGGTCTTCGATCTTAATACTGCCCAAGTCTCTATCATCAATCTTACTTTTTCTTTGATCTCCATACTGCTGAGTGATTTCCTCTAACTCACTTATCATTATTTTATTAATTTCGTTATCGTCAGAAAGTATTGCTTCTATTTCCTTGATTCTCTTAATTAAAGAATCTCTCTCGTCCATTATCTTAGCTTGTTCCATTCCAGTTAATCTTTGGAGTTTTAAATCTAAAATAGCTAAAGCTTGTATTTCGGACACTTTTAATTTGTCTATCAAAGATGTTTTTGCTTCTAGGGGTTCTTTTGACTGCCTAATAATCTTTATTGTCTTATCAAGATTATCTAAAGCAATTTTGAAACCCTCTAAAATATGTAATCTAGACTGAGATTTATTTAATTCAAACAATAAACGTTTGGTAATAATTTCGAATCTATGATTAATAAAACATTTATTAATTTCTTTAACGCCGAGCAATTTGGGTTTACCGTCATCAATAGCTAGTAATATAATTCCAAAAGAGGTACTTAGAGGTGTTAAAGAAAAAATATTATTGAGGATAACATTTGAGTCCTCACCTCTTTTAGGGTCTATAACTATCCTTATGCCTTCTCTATTTGACTCATCTCTAATATCAGAAATACCTTTTATTTTTTCTTCCCTTACTAAACTAGCAATTTTTTCGATTAACTTAGTTTTATTGACTTGATAAGGAATCTCGCTAATTACAATCTTATTAGTATCTGTTTCAACATTAGCTATACCACGTAGTTTGATGATTCCCCTACCTGTTTCATATGCTTGTCTAATAATATCTTTAGAACCATGTATCACTCCCCCGGTAGGGAAATCAGGACCAGGCATAATCTTTAATATTTCATCTATTGTTATATCTGGATTCTTTATCTGAGATATAATTGTAGCTATTAATTCAGTGCAATTATGTGGAGGAATGTTTGTGGACATTCCAACAGCAATACCTGAAGCACCATTTAGAAGAAGATTTGGGATTTTAGAAGGTAAAATCTTTGGTTCTTTTGATGAACCATCATAATTCTCTATAAAGTCAACTGTGTCCTTATCTAAATCATCTAAAATCTGAGAAGATAGCTTGGTAAGTTTTACCTCGGTGTACCTCATAGCTGCAGCAGGGTCGCCATCTATAGAACCAAAGTTGCCTTGACCATCAACAAGGGGGTATCTTAAAGAAAAATCTTGGGCCATCCTAACAAGAGCTTCGTACAATGCCGAATCTCCATGGGGGTGGAATTTACCCATGACATCTCCAACGACCCTTGCAGACTTTTTATAAGATTTATTAAAGTCTAGACTTAAGTCTTTCATTCCATAAAGTAATCTTCTATGAACAGGTTTTAGTCCATCTCTAACATCAGGCAAAGCTCTACCAATTATTACACTTAACGAGTAGCTTAAATACGAATCCTTTAGTTCATCATATATTTCAGCTGGCTTAATATTTTTATCTTGTGAAATTATGTAACTCCTAGTTTAATAGAGTAATTATACAGTCCCAGGAAGAAAAATGAAGCTTAAATATCTGCTATTCCATCATTTTTCAGTAGATTTTTCACTATGTTTCTTGGATTTGAGTTTCTATATAAAATTCTGTAGATAGATTCTATAATAGGAGAATGAATCTTATACTTTCTTGTAAGCTCATATATTGCTTTTGAAGTATAAAATCCTTCTGCAACAGTTTTTGTAGAGCTGAGAATCAATTTGATTTTCTTTCCCTTACCAATATAAATTCCAAGGGATCTATTCCTGCTTTGTTCTCCATATGCGGTTAGCATCAAATCTCCTATACCAGATAATCCCATAAACGTTGTATTCTTTGCACCCAAAATTTTTGAAAGTGTCCTTATTTCTTTTAGCCCACGGGTTATAAATGCAGCTTTAGTACTTTCACTAGACTTAATACCGTCCAGTATTCCGGCTCCGATTGCTATTACATTCTTTAAGGAGCCACCAAGCTCAACACCTACAACATCTTTACTTGTATATGTTTTAAAGTTTTGATTTTCAAATATCTTCATTGCCGATGGTAACAATAAAGAATTAGCAGAAGCTAAGGTTACAGAGGTTGGTAATTTTTTAGCTACATCATATGCAAAACTAGGTCCCGAAATTGTCACGTACCTCCTACTAACTCTTGGAAGAATCTCTTTAAATATAGAGTATATTGGCTTCATACTTGACTGTTCGATTCCTTTTGATGTATTAATTAATATTGAGTCTTTGCTAATCATTTCCTTCATTAAGAACAAAGATTCCCTAATGAATTGTGTAGGAATAGAGAAAATTAAAAAATCAGAGTCGAATAAGTTTGTATCAAGTGAATTAGTTGGATAAATCGAGCTAGGTAACTTTACTCCTGGAAGAAATATTTTGTTTTCTCTTTTTTTAATTATTGAATCAACCACATTCTTTTCTTTTGCCCAAATTCTTACTCTATAACCATTCTCAGAAATATTTTTTGCTATAGCTGTTCCCCAACTTCCTGCGCCAAAAATAGTTACTACTTTCTTTAATTTCATTGTAAGATATATTATATTGCTTTTTAAGGATTTTATTATGTTAAGAATAGATTATATTGGTTCAGCTTTTGTTTGTCTAATTATATTTGCCCTCTTTGGACTAGCTATTTCTAATGTTTCACATGCTGACTTAGACTTTTATTTCAAATTAGTTGGTGGAATTGTCCTTTCCGCCATGCTAGTTGGGCTTTTAGCTAAATTTCTAAAGAACGATTAAATAATTATTTAGGTTGGATGTTTTTATTAATCCAGTCAATCATCTCGGTTGTTGTGGTCCCTGGTCCGAAAATCTCTTTTACTCCAATTTTTTTTAATCCCTCTATGTCCTGATCTGGTATAATCCCACCTCCAAAGACAACGAGCTCTTCTAAGCCTTTTTCTTTTAAGGCCTTTAGTATTTCAGGAAAAAGGAAGTTATGTGCACCTGAAAGCAGACTTATTCCAATTGCGTCAACGTCTTCTTGTAATGCCGCTTCAACTATTTCCTCGGGAGTTTGATGCAGTCCAGTATAAATAACTTCAAAACCAGCATCTCTTAATGCTCTTGTGATAATTTTTGCACCTCTATCATGGCCATCTAGTCCTGCTTTAGCTATCAATATTCTTATTTTTAACTGACTCATATGCAACTCCTTTGAAGGTATTTTAACTTACTTATTCAACGTAATCCAAGGTTAGCTGTTTGCTGAAAACATTTATGGTTTCACTACGAAGCATAAATTGGAAATCAACAATCTCGTCTTTTAAGATTACTAAACCCTTGCTTCCAATCAATGGTATTGTTATTGCCTCAATAATTCTACCATCTTTATCCTTACCAATATATCTTACTAATACATTTTTTAACTTTTGGTCTGAGTTATTTATCACCTTACCGGTATAACCTAGCTTACCCTCTTCTCCGACAACTTCTAGGACAGGACCAAGGAAGACAACACCGGGTTTAGCTTGTAATTTCTCACATGATACAGAAGTGAAGATAAAGGCTGCTAGAAGTACTAGTTTAAAAAAATTCATTTTTTATCATCAATGTTCAAAACGTTAGCTGGTTTATTATTCTTTGTGTTGGGGGTCTTGTGGTCTTGAATTACATCCCCTAGCAATTTATGCATTATTTTGATTGATCCCAGCGAGCTTTCTTTCAAATATCCTGTATCTACATCTAGTGATTTTTTCTTTTTGGTCCACAAATAGAAAAGAAAGGCCTGGTTATTTAATATAAGAAAAAGTAGCATATAAAAGAGTCCATTATTATATAAAACCTCAGTTAGAATTGGAATATTACTTGTTTCAATTCTTACCACACCATAAGGCATATCAGATGTCCCTATAAAAAACGGTTTAATTGCAACATATTTATTATTAAAAAAGAATTTATTTGTTTTATTAAAAGGTGAATCATCATCCTTGTTTAAATTGTCATCAGTACCGGCATTAACTATCCCTTTCATGATGTCGGACCTAAAATAAACGGTCAAAAGTTCTGGTGGGTTAACGTTGAAGGCATTTGTAAGTTTTTGAACGCCAATTTGATCATCTAAAAAATTGAAAAAGTCCTTTGAGGAAAAATTATTGTTATTTTCTTCGAAATAATTAGACGCTTGCTCTGCAATTACAGAGGCTAAAGCTTTAGACTGGTTCTTACTAACTTCTCTTCTTTGATTAAAGCTAAAAACAAATAAAGTGAATATGAAAGAAAAAATAAGCAATTGGACTAAGACAATTACTATAAGTCTTTTGAGGAAATACATCACGCAGTTTTAGAAAGTTTTTCTATAGATGAAAGAACTTTCTGATCAGAGATTCTTTTATCTGATTTAAGCAACATGTAAATCATTCCAATAAAATCTTTCCTAACCTCATCTGATAAATTTCTAAACAGATCTAATAAAAGTTTTTCAGAATAAGTTATTGGTTCATCTAAATTATTAACTATATTTTCCTTATTTAAGAATCTAAGCAACTTTTGCTCTTTGGCTTTATTCCAAATAACATCTGGATCAATATTTAAAGTTTGAGCAATTACAGAACATTTAGACTTATCAGGAGCATCAACCTTAGCCGTTTCTAGCTGATGAACATAAACTGTTGAAACATTAAGAGATATTGCTAATTGCTCTTGTGTAACCTTCCTACTTTTTCGGGTTTCCTTTAAATAAGAACCAAAGACATTCACAATGCTCATGTCATAATCATACAATTTTGTATTAATATTACAAATAGGTCTGAACTATGCCCCGAGGCGGAATCGAACCACCGACACGAGGATTTTCAGTCCTCTGCTCTACCGACTGAGCTATCGGGGCATAATTTATAATAAGCTTTTAGTTTATATAGAATTAACTCTTAATCAAGGGGATTGATACTTATTTTATTCCATTAAGATTCTTAACTATACTAGACCCCATAAAAAAACGCTTATATGCCTTTTTTAACCATTTCTTTTAACAAGTCTTTAGGTAATTCATCGTAATATGGAGAATCTTTCTTATATAATTCTTTAATTTTATTTTTTGGCATGTCAGGCATTTCTTCAGTCAGGCCTAAGGATCTACAAATATTTTTTAACTCCTCTTCTCTTTCGCTAATTGGATTCGGATCTAAAATCATTCCTACATCTTTCAGCATAGCCTTTGTCTCTTTATCTTCTTTGAGAGGCTTCCCATATTCGTTTGAATGGAACAACCTATCAAATCTTTTTCTTGGACGCTGATCTGGATCCTCTAAAGCATAACCTACAGTCATGGCCCACAAAGGAATCACATTTTCTGGCAAACCTAATACTTTTGGCCAAGCCTCTGGATTTCTACCTGTTGCTATCAAACATGTACCTAACCCTAGCTCTGTCGCGGCAAGCATTGATTGGGCCATAGCTTGACCTGCTTCAATTCTAAATAAATCTTCAGTTTTATCTTTAGGAAAACTCATCAACCTAGGGTATGTAGTTTCTGTTAATAGCTTATAAGTCCATCCTTGTGCAGCAGATATAGCTCTCAATGGAAAAAGTACCGCAAAGGACTTTACTAAATCTTTATACCATCCATCTAGATTAGTTAGCCAAACCACTAATTTTGGAGCTGTTTGTAAGTGCAGTTCATTAAATGCTGAAACACACCCAACAATCTCATCCCACTTCTTTTTTGGATATGTAGCTTTATCTATAACTATCGCCTCTGTTGAATTGCAATTACCTTGACATGATGCATACCTTGCAGCTTGAAGGATAGCTTGAATCTTCCAATCCTCCACATTCTTCCAACTTTTATAAAATCTTATACTTCTTCTTTTGCCGATAGCCTCAAAAAGTTCCATTTTTATACTCCTATCTAATTATTATTAAAAATTAGATTCTTTATTCAATTAAATAATAAAAATTTTAAATTGTCCAGATAGAATAAATTATAATTTCTAAGCATAACCGAAGACATCTTGATACTTGGTTTAAGTGGGTGCAGGAATACCAGATAGAGGCGTAATCGAGTCTCCCACCTCTATTTATGATCTAAAATACTACTATGTAATGTTCCATTACTAATTATATAATTTTAGCGACAAGAGTAACTTTAAAAAGGGAAGCTAGAAGCTCCCCTTTAAATTATTGTTAATTAAAAAGATACTATGTATTGAAGTGAGACTGTTTCTTGAGTCTTGTTTTGTGCTTGATCACCTGCAGCACCGCCCATAACTTGAAAAACCGGGTGGTTTGCCATGTCAAGTCTATATTCAGCTCTTAAAGTCCCATAATCACCCACTAATAGTTGAGGTGTGATTGTAAAACTTTCTAAAACTGCGTCGTCGTCAACTTCTGCCCAAGTATTTGCATCTGTACTAGTAAATCCTAATCTAGAGCCACCTGGATCTTGAAGATATTCATATCTAACTGTTACTGATTTAGCACTATCATATTCATAAGTTAAATATGAACCTACACCATACCATGTTCCATCATCTGCAACACCAGTAACTACAGAAGTATAGGCACCCTCTTCTTCACCTTTACCCATAACACCGTTAAGAGTTAGAGATAGAGTATCAGTAAGTGGCATACCAAATACCGCTGTATATGTTTGCCTTGTTTGATCATCAGTTTCTTGACCATAGTTCATAGCGACAAATAATGAAGCTGTTCCTATAGTTGTTCCAAAAGCTGCTTCAAAAGTTTTTTCTTGGTTTTCGCCTTCATCATAAATAGTATCCCAACCATTTCCTACACCTATATAAAATTCATCAATGAATCCTATGTCTGGCTCGATCATAGCTCTGATTCCAGTATTTTGAAAGTTGATTGTATAACCAAAAAGAAAACTTCTTGTAATGTTTGGATTATCACCTGGATTAATAACTTCGTTTCCAAGCATTGTATCAAA
>MDSW01151936.1_pt1 | contig 70728 bp, 65 predicted proteins | sample 811171 | NCBI WGS metagenome assembly MDSW01 (sample SAMN05326641, study PRJNA326480) | marine metagenome | isolation source: seawater | place: Atlantic Ocean: North West | collected 2012
CCACGCGGCTCGCGACCGACCGAGGGCAGCCCGGAGGGCCGCCAGTAGTGTGCAGCGCCGCTTTTTCCCGGCGCGCGGCCGACTTTTTGCGAAGACCCCCTGCAGACTAATTCGGGACTAGAACGGTCCTTCGGGGCACGGGGCGGAAACGCTTTCAGGCCGAGTATCTCAGCCTTCCGAGGCCAGAAAGCGTTTCCGCCCCGGGCCAGAGAACCGAACTAGACGAGCACCTGCCCCGGATGCGGATGACTGAGAAAGTCATGCGGACTGGTCGAGTAACCGTAGGCGCCCGACTGGTACACCGCCACCAGGTCCCCGGGGACGGCGACGGCGATTTCCATCTGCGCTGCGAGAATGTCCAGCGGCGTGCACAGCGGGCCGACCACGTTGGCGACCTCGCGCTCACCGCCGCGCACCTTGTTGGCCACCACCACCGGGTAGTTCTTGCGCAGCACCTGGCCGAAATTTCCGCTGGCAGCCAGGTGATGATGCAGGCCGCCGTTGGTGACGAGGAATATCTCGCCGCGCGATTCCTTGCGGTCCACCACCTGGCATACGTACAGGCCCGCCTCGGCGACCAGGTAACGGCCCAGCTCGATGGCCAGGCGCGCACCGTCCAGGCGCTGTGCAACCTCCTCCACACGGCGCGCCAGGTTGTGCGCGATCGGCTCCAGGTCCAGGCGCTGCTCGCCGGGAAACAGGGGAATGCCAAAACCGCCGCCGATGTTGAACACGCGCACCGGCGTCGGCGCGTGCTGCGCCAGCGCATAACCCAGCTCGATGGTCTTTTCCTGTGCGGCGACGATGCTCTCGGCACTGAGATTCTGCGAGCCGCTGTAGATGTGAAAGCCGTGAAAATCCAGGTCCAGTTCGCCCAGTCGACGCAACATGGCGGGCACGCGCTCCTCGTCGACGCCGAAGGCCTTGGGTCCTCCGCCCATTTTCATGCCGGACGATTTCAGTTCGAAAGCGGGATTGACGCGCACCGCCACCCGCGGGCGCGCACCCAGTTCCACGCCGACCAGCGCGGCGCGCTCCATCTCGTTTTCCGACTCGAGATTGATCACCACGCCGGCCGCGATCGCCTCGCGCAACTCCCAGTCCATCTTGCCGGGCCCGGCGAAGCTGATCTTCTGCGCCTCCAGGCCGGTATCCAGGGCGACGCGCATCTCGCCGGCGGAGGCCACGTCCAGGCCATCGGCGAGCGCGGACAGGTGGCGCACCACCTCCGGCATGGGGTTGGCCTTGATGGCGTACTTGATCAGCAGCTCCCCGGGCATGGCCGCGCGCAGTTCGTCCATGCGCCGCGTCAGCAGGGCGCTGTCATAGACATAGAATGGACGCCCGTCGAACTGCGCCGCGATCTCGGTGAGCGGCCGTCCACCGACCAGCAGGCAGTCGTCCTCGACGGGAAACTGGTTCATGGGTACATGGACGGGACTGCTCATCGCATCGGGTTCTCCGGGAGAATTGCGGCGGGATCGCCGCGCGGCGGACGTTGCCGCGCCAGTATGCCAGAATCACCCCGGCGCCGGAACGCGGCGGCCTGTGAATCGGGTCACACATTGTCACGCCGCCCGGCGGCGCGAGTGCGGTGGCGACGCGATTGCCCTATCATAACCGGCCATAACGCTAGCGATGGCCCCACCGACTGCACCATGTCCGACTCTGTCACACCGCTGTTCCTGGACGGCCCCAACGGCCGCCTGTTCGCGTTGCACTTCGCAGCGCCGCAAGCGCGCGCGCACATCGTCTACCTGCCCCCCTTCTGCGAGGAGATGAACCGTTGCCGTCACCTCGCCGCGGCCCAGGCCAGGCGCTTTGCCGCGGCGGGCTACTCCTGCCTGCTGCTGGACCTGTACGGTACCGGTGACAGCGAGGGGGAACTGGCGCAGGCAAGCTGGTCGGCCTGGCATGAGGACGCCCGCGCGGCCGTCGCCTGGTGCCGCGGCCGGCAGGACCTGCCGGTATTCCTCTGGGGGCTGCGCCTGGGCGCCAGCCTGGCCCTGGACGTAATCGCCGCGACGCCACGAGACTTCGCCGGCGCCATCCTGTGGCAGCCGGTGACCACCGGCAAGACGTTCTTCACCCAGGTGCTGCGCGCGCGTATCGCCTACCTGTCCGGCGCCGGGCTACCGCCGGAAACCAGCGATGAAATCCGCGCTCGACTGGCCCAGGGCGAGCAGGTCGAGGTCGCGGGCTACCTGCTCGGCGGCGCGCTGGCCGCGGACATCGACGCCTTCAAGCTGGACAGCCTGCAGGGGCTGGACGGGGTGAATGTGCACTGGCTGCAGCAGACCTCGCGCGCCGCGGAGGGGCCGGGCGGCGCGGTGCAAAAAGTGGTGCAACGCCTGGAGGAGGGCGGCGCCCGCGTCCAGGTCAGCCTGTTCCAGGCGCCGCAGCTGTGGCAATTGAGCGAGCGCGCCGACGGCCAGCCGCTGCTCGACGCTACCGCCCGACTGGAGCTGTGTTGAGCATGCGCGTGGAAGAGCGACCCCTGGTATTCGACTGCGAGGGCTGTGAGCTGATCGGCATCGTGCATATCCCGGAGACGCCGCGCCCGGTGGGGCTGCTCGCGGTAGCCGCCGGCGGTATCCAGTACCGCGGCGGCTGCGGCCGGCAACTGGTCAGTATGGCGCGCCAGCTCGCCGCCCAGGGTTTTCCCGTACTGCGCTTCGACCACCGCGGCCACGGCGACAGCGACGGCGCGCTGCTGGGTTTCCGCCACATGGATGAAGACCTCGCGCGCGCCGTGCAGGTGTTTCGCGACAACGTGCCCTCCCTCACCCACGTGTCGATGTTCGGCGGCTGCGAGGCGGCCTCCGCGATCATGATGAGCGGCCTCGGCCTGCCAGCGGTACAGAGCGCGATCCTGGCCAACCCCTGGGTGGAGCTGGAACACCTGGCCGCAATGGCGTCGCGGGCGCACTACCGGCGCCGGCTGCTCGACCCGCTGTTCTGGAAGAAGCTCTTTTCCGGCCAGTACAACCTGTTCGCGTACGCGCGGGATTTCCTCGGTTACCTGGCCAGAAAGCTCGGCGGCGCCGGGACGGCGCGGCAAAACCCCGGCGAGGCGCAGGTCGAGACGCCCTTCGAAGAGCGCATGCTGGCGGGCATGCAGGCCTTCGACGGGCAGGTCCTGTTGCTGAAGAGCGGGCAGAGCTTCCTCAGCGAGGAATTCGACCAGTTGGTCGCCAGCTCAGCGGCCTGGCGCGCGGTGTGCGAGCGCGACACGGTGCAGCGCCAGCTTATGCCCGAGGCCGACCAGACTTTCGCCACCGCCGCGTCGCGCGAGCAGCTGTGTCGCAGCGTCGGCGACTGGCTGGCACGCATGGACCAGGACGCCGCGCGCCAGCCCGCCGCCGGCGAATAACCCCACAACACTCTCCCGCCGCCGTCGTTTAGCGTGGTGCCCGTGGCGAGGAACTCGCCTGGCGCGCGCGCAGGTGACGCGCACGCAGCCCCAGGAAACAGAAACCGGCGCTGGCCAGGACGATGGTCGGCAGGGTGGAGTTGAAGGGCTCCGGCGTGCCGCGCACGCTGTGCACCAGGTAGGTCAGGCCCACCGCGAGGCCGCCGGCGCCGAGAATGCCAGCGGGGACGGCGAGCAGCGCGGGCTCCAGCGCCAGCGCGATGCGCTCGTTCAGGCGCACCATGTAGCCGCCTGCGAAAAACGTGTAGGTTGCCTGCTTGGCCGCCGCCACCGCCGCGGCGACCCAACCGTGATCCAGGTTGACCCGGAACACAATAGCGCCCAGCAGCAGCGCGCCCGCGACAGCCGCGCGGTAATCGATGTGCCGGTCGAGAAAACGTTTCAGCCCGAGCAACACCGCGTACGGCTCGCGCAACGCGTTGTCAGTCAGGGCGCCGGGCCGCCGGACCCGCGATGTCCATGGCCTTGCGGTAGGCCGGGCGCGCGCTCACACGCTCCACGTAGGCCCGGGTATGCGGCAGGCTGTCGTCGATGGGCCGCGCACCGAGCATTTCCAGCGAGGTGAGATTGAACATCGACATGATGTCGGCGCAACTGAACTCGGGGCCGCCAAGGTACTCCGACTCGGCCAGGCGCTCTTCCAGGGCGCGGTACAGGCCGTCCTCACGCCGCTGCGTGGTCGCCATCATGGGATTGTCGGCGCCGGGTTCCGCCCCCGCGGACTGGAAGGCCACCTTGATGAACAGCACGGACTGCAGGCTGTTGTTGAATTGCATCCAGAACAGGTAGTGAGGGTAGTGCGGGTCGTCGACCTCGGCCGACAAGCGGCCCTGGCCATAACGCCGGGAGATGTACTCGACGATGGCGGTGGACTCGGCCATGACCAGGTCGCCGTCGGTGATGATCGGCGCGGTGCCCACCGGGTGCAGCGCGCGAAACTCCTCGGGGGCGAGGAAGTCGGCGCCGCGGTCATACCACCTGAGTTCGTAGGGCAGGTCCAGTTCCTCCATGAGCCAGACGATGCGGTCGGACTGGGATACGCCGAGGTGATGGATGGTAATCATGGCCTGGTTCCTCCGGGAGAGTGGGTTGCGGTGCGCGCTGCGCGCCGGCCGGGGCGGGCGATTGACAGCGGCCCTGCAGGGCAACACTATCGGCCCTTGCATGCACACATACCACACTATAGGCGGGCCGGCGCCAGGCGACAACGCGCCGACCGCCACACAAAACATAAAAAGGACACATGACGATGAAAGCAGCGGTCTTCGAGGAGGCGGGACAGCCGATCCGCATATACGACGATGTCGATATCATCCAGCCACGCGCCGGCGAGGTGGGCGTGCGGGTGAAGTACTGCAGTGTCTGCCACTCTGACCTGCACGTATTCGACGGCGACCTGCCCCTGTTCGGTCCCACCGTGATGGGCCACGAGGCCGCCGGCGTGGTGGAGTCGGTGGGCGCCGGGGTGACCCGCCTGGCGGTCGGTGATCACGTGGTGCTGACCCCGGTGCCGCCCTGCGGCGAGTGTTTTTTCTGCGTGCGCGGGCAGGCGCAGCTGTGCGCCAACAATACGGTGCTGGGCAGTTTCGCCCTCGCCGACGGCAACACCAGCCTGTCGCGCGACGGCGAGGTGATCTACAAGGGACTGGGGGTGGGCGCATTCGCCGAGCGCGTGGTGCAGCCGGCCACCGGCGCGGTGAAAATACCGCAGGACCTGCCGCTGGATCTCGCCTGCCTGATGGGCTGCGCACTGCAGACCGGCACCGGCGCGGTACTGAACACGGCGCAGGTGGAAACCGGCGCCAGGATACTGATCATGGGACTGGGGGGAGTGGGTGTCGCCACCGTGCAGGGCGCCCGCCTCGCAGGCGCCGCGGTGATTCTCGCTTCCGACCCGGTGCAGGAGCGGCGCGAACTGGCGCTGCAGTTTGGGGCCACCCACGTGCTCGACCCGGGCGACGGGGATATCGCCGCGCGCTGCCTGGAACTGACCGACGGTATCGGCATGGACTACGTATTCGAGACCGCGGGTATCGCGAGGCTCACCGAGGAGGCGATCAACCTGGTGCGGCCGGGCGGCGCCGTGGTCAGCGTGGGCGTACCGCCGCTGGACCACAGCGTGGAAATTCCCAACTTCACGCTGTTTACCAGCCTGGAGAAAAAACTGTTGGGCTGCCTGATGGGCAGCTGCAATTCCCTGCACGATATCCCGCGCCTGGCCAGCCTGTGGCAGGGAGAAAAGCTCGACCTGGCCAACATGGTCACCCGCAGACGGCCGCTGGAAGAAATCAACGAGGCTTTCGACGACCTCAAGGCGGGCCGCGGAATCCGCACCGTGCTCGAGCTGTAGGCGCCTAGCGCGCGCCGCCCGCGCCCTGGAAGAACACCCAGATCAGGCGCGCTGCGTACAGGTCGCGGTTGGAGCCGCCGAGCAGGCGCGGCAGGCGTATCTCCGGGTTGGGCGCGCCGTGGCCGCCACCGTGGATGGTGTACAGGGCGATCGACTCCCGTCCCGGCGCCGCCCACAGCGCCAGGCTCACCGTGCTGTCGTCCTCGGGCACGCGGTCATCGAAGTCGAACTGCCGCGGCCCCTCGCGGTAACCGGCCAGTTCGACCCAGTAGTCCACCGTATCGCGACTGGACAGCACCTTGCCGCGATTGCCCCACAGGCCGTACAGCGCCACCGTGCCGCCCGCGTAGGGATTCATCGGGTCGTCGGTGCCGTTCATGAGCAGGAAGGACACCGCCTCGCCGGCGCGCTCACAGTCCATATTGTCCGCGGTCGGCATGCTGGTCGCCACCGGCGCTACCGCCGCGACCAGGGCGGGCGCCTCCAGCGCCAGGCGCAGCGCCATCTGCCCGCCGTTGGACACACCGGTGGCGAAGACCGCCTGTCGATCGATACCGTGGCTTCGCGCCAGTTCATCGACCACCGCGCCCATGAAGCCGACGTCGTCGATACCCTGCTCGTTGGCCGCGTAGGGACCGGCGCGGCGGCAGCCGTTGAAATGGCGCTGGTAACCGTCGGGATAGGCGACGATGAAGCCGTGCTCCTCGGCCAGCACCTCGAAGGCGTAGCCGTAGAGCATGCGCGCCTGGGCGGCGTCCCCGCCGGAGCCGTGAAAGACCAGCACCAGCGGCGGGTCGGGGGACACCGTCGCGGGCAGGTAATAGGTGTAGGTCCTGGGAATACCGTCCCAGTCGAGCTGCGCGCGCTGCAAGGCGCCCGGCAGATCCGGCTCGCCGGGAAACTCCAGGTACAGCGCCCAGACCAGCGCCGCCAGCAACGGCGACAACAGGGCCAGGCCGACCGCGACGACTTGCGTTTTTCTGCCCACCACACGACTACCCTTGTACAGCATGCGCGATCAGTATATACCTGCCCGCAAAAAACCATGCTCGGGAGAGACACATGCGCAGACGGGAATTCCTCGAAAATGCTTCACTGGCGCTGGGCGCCACGGCGCTTGCGGCCCAGGCGCAGGCGACGGAGCCGGCAGCCGCCGCAGCGCCGGTCGCCGCGGCGGACTGGCGCGGGCTGCGTGCGCAGTTCTCGCTGACCCCGGACTACGTGCACCTGGCGACCTTCCTGCTCGCCTCGCACCCCGCGCCAGTGGCGCGCGCCATCGAGACCCACCGGCGGGCTCTGGACGCCAACCCGGCGGATTACTACCACAGTCACGGCATCGCCATGGAGGGGGACTGCGCCCGGGCCGCGGCCGACTACATGGGGGGCCGCTGGCAGCAAGTCGCGCTGACCGACAGCACCACCATGGGCCTGGCGATGGTCTACAGCGGCCTGCGCGTGCAGGCCGGCGACGAACTGCTGCAGACCGTGCACGACCACTACTCGACGGACATGTCGCTGCAGCACAAGGCGGCGCGCAGCGGCGCCACGGTGCGCCGCGTGGCCCTCTACGACGAACCGGCGACGGTGTCCGTCGAGCAGTGCCAGGCGCGACTGAAGAGCGCGATCACCGCGCGCACCCGCGTGGTGGCGGTGACCTGGGTGCACTCCAGCACCGGGGTAAAGCTGCCGGTGCAGGCGCTGGCGCAGGTGGTTGAGGAGGCCAACCGGGATCGCGACGAGTCCGCGCGTATCCTGTTCTGTGTCGACGGGGTACACGGGTTCGGTATCGAAGACCAGGACGTGACGCAACTGGGCTGCGACTTTTTCATTGCCGGCACCCACAAGTGGATCTTCGGCCCGCGCGGCACCGGCATGATCTGGGGCAGCGACGCCGGCTGGGCGCGCTGCGAACCGGTCATTCCCGCCTTCGGCGCGGCCTACGGACCCTGGCTGGGCCTGCTCAAGCCCGAACACGTGCCGCGGGGCATGTACTTCACCCCGGGGGGATTTCACTCCTTCGAACACCGCTGGGCGCTGCCCGAGGCGTTCAGGCTGCACCTGCAACTGGGCAAGGCCAACGTGCAGGCGCGCATCCACGCACTCAACACGCAGACCAAGGAGGGACTGGCGGCGATGCCCCACGTGACGCTGCACACCCCGGCGGACAGCGCACTGTCATCGGGCCTGGTCTGCTTCGACGTGGCGGGCATGAAGCCGCAGCAGGTGGTGGAGCGCCTGCACGCCAAGGGCATCATCATGAGCGCCACACCCTACCGGCAGAGCCATGCGCGCTTCGCGCCCAGCCTGCTCAACGACGAGGCGGAAATCGACCGCGCGCTGGCGCAGATCCGCGCGCTGGCCTGAGCCGGGCGGTGGGTCAGCCGCCGCGGCGCGCGTCGCGGTACATCAGCACTTCCTGCAGGGCGAAGCCGCCGGCGAGCAGCAGGTTCAGGCCGTTGTAGATATTGAAGGGAAACAGCAACAACAATTCCACCGCGTAGACCAGGAAGCTGGCCGCCAGGGCACGACGGAAGGGTACGCGCAGCGCGCACAGCCATACCAGCAGGATCATCCAGGTCGCCTTGGTGAAATACACCTTCTTGGCGATGGCCAGGTGGGTCAGCGGGTCGTCACCCTGGGCGTACTTGGCAAAAATGGCGAAGTCGTCGAGCATCCAGAAATTCCACTCGAACTTCAGGTGTATCACGGTGTAGCAAAGCAGGAACAGTCCGTACAGGGACAGAAAATCCCGGTACAGCGGCTGTTGTGTATGGCTGGACATCATGCACCTCCCTGGCGTGAAACCGGAGAGCGCATCATAGCGCATCGAGGATGCGCGCGAAGTTGTCGTCGACCGGGTAGGCGCGGTCGCTCCAGCCCAGGCGCACCAGAACCGCGCGCGCCGAGGGCACGATCATCACCACCTGTTCGCGGTTGCCGAGCATGGCGTAGGCGTCGTCCGGCAGGGACGGCCAGCGCCGCTCTCCCCCGGCGTTGAGCCAGAGCTGGTAGCCGTAGCGCGGGTCGTTGGCGCTGGCGTTGGGCCGCGATGCCGCTGTCACCCAGGCCGCGTCCAGCAAGCGCCGGCCGTTGCTGCGCCCGCCATCGAGCAGCAACTGGCCGAAACGCGCCCAGTCGCGGGCGCTGGCGTAGACATAGGAACTGCCCACGGGCACGCCGCTGGCGTCAGGCTCCAGCACCATGGTTTCCAGGCCCATGGGTAGGGCGAGTTCGCGGTGAAAAAAGTCCACCAGCGCCTGCGGGTCGGCTCCCAGGCGCTCGAAGGCCAGCCTGGCGAGCAGGTTGGTGGTGCCGGAAGAATAGGAGAAATAGCTGCCGGGAGGGTGTTGCAGCGGGCTCGCCATGGCGACGTCCGCGGCGCTGGGCGCGCTAAACAACATGCGCGTGGAATCGCTGCCGGGCACGTACTCCTCGTCGAAAGCCAGGCCGGACGACATCTGCAACAGGTTTTCCACGCTGATGCCCACGCGCGCGTCCGCCGACCAGGCGGGAAACAGGTCCTGCTCGTCGCGCTGCAGCGCCCCCAGCGCCTCCAGCCTGCCCAGCAGGATGGCGACGATGCTCTTGCCCATGGACCAGCCTAGCAGCGGCGTGTCGCGGTCGATACCCGGCGCATACGCCGCGGCGGCGACACGGCCATCCACTGCGACCAGCAAGGCGCGAGTGTCCAGTCCGGCCCTGTTGTCCGCAGCGAGCATTTCCTCCAGTTGCCGCTGCAGGGACGGCTCGGGCACCGCCGGGGCGGCGCCCGCCGGCCAGGGCAGCTGGGGTGGCGGCGCCAGCGGCGGAACGCGCAGCGCATCCAGCCCGTCGTAGCCCGCATACTCCAGCGTACAGCCCAGCCCGGGGCGGTAGCGCGCAACCGAGGGCGGGCTGAACAACAGGCGCGCCTGCACCGCGTGCTCCGGCAGGTCACGGTAGGACAGCAGCCGCGTCAGCGCGGAATAGCTGGCCAGGTCGTCGCTGACGCGTTGCGCGTCGAAGCCGGACAGGTAGCGGGAGGAGCAGGCGAGCTTGGCGCCCATGCCCGTCGCCAGCGCCGTCGCCGGCGCCAGCTGGCGCGGGGAAATATCCGCAAACCACCACAGGGCCAGCAACAGCGCCAGTGGCAGCAGGATCAGGGCCAGGATCATCCGTTTCAGCAAGAGCAAGGCGACACCCTCGTGCGCAATCAGGGCCCGGCAGTATAGGCCAGTCCGCCGGCCACGTGCAGGGCGCCGCGGCCACGCCTGGCGCCGGTGCGGCCGCTGAAAAACATGACATATGACCTTTCCCGATTTCTGCCTCGTGTGCTTTACTGCCTCTCAGCCCCACCCGAGCGCGCCGGCGGACCCTCCCGCGGCTTGCTGGAAGCATAGCCAAAACAACGTGAATTCAAGGAGTTAGGCATGATCACGCGCATTTTCCACGCAGTGACAGCGGCACTTGCCCTGGGCCTGCTAAGCGCCTGCGGCGGCACGCCCTACACGCCGGCGGCAAACCAGGTTGCAGCCGTGGACCTCACCTACCACGTGCCCAGGGTCGACTCGTTCCTGGTGCTGCTGGACACCTCGGGCTCGATGCGCGACGACGACCCGGCCAGGCCGAAGATCCACGCCGCCCAGGACATGGTCGCCAGCTTCAACAGCGCGGTGCCCGAAGTCGCGTTCAACGCCGGCATGGTGATTTTCGGCAAGGGCGCGGGCAGCTGCATGGGCAACGGCGTGGCGAAGACCATTTACGGCATGACCGGGTACAACTCCGGCGAGTTCCTGCAGGCGCTGGGGTCCATCGACTGCGCGCGCAGCACCACGCCCATCGTCGACGCGCTGGAACTGGGCAACGACATGCTCGCAGGGGACGAGGGGCAGATTGCCGTGGTGATCTTCAGCGACTTCCGCTGGAGCGACCCCGACGGTGTGAAGCAGGCAGTGGCAGCGCTGCGCGCGCAGCACGGCGAGCGCCTGTGCCTGCACACGGTAAAAATCGGCGACCACGACAGCAACAACACGCTGATCGCCGACATCACCGCCAACGCCAGCTGCGACAGCGCGGTCGCCGCGGCGGATATCCTGGCGCCCGCTGCCATGACCGACTACGTCGCCTCGGTACTCATGGCGCCGGTGGCGATCGAGACGCACACCCTGTCCTCCATGGCCCTGTTCGCGTTCGATAGCGCGGTGCTGACCAGCCACGGCAAGGCCGAACTGGCAAAAATCGGCGAGCAGATCAAGGGCCGCGGGATCAAGGTCGGCGGCGTGGACATCATCGGCCACACCTGCGACCTGGGCTCGGAAGAATACAACCAGGGACTGTCGGAGCGGCGCGCGGCGGCGGTGCGCGAGTACCTGGTGGGCGCCGGCCTCGACCCGCAGCGCATCACCTACACCGGCCTGGGGGAACTGGACCCGCTGGTCCCCAACAGTTCGGACAACAACCGCAGGCTGAATCGCCGCGTGGAAATCCACGTCGGCACCTCGCGGCCGCAGGGCAGCTAGCGGCAGAAGGCGCGAGACCGCCGCTCGGGACGGCCGCGCGCAAAGCGCTGCGCGTTCCGAGGTGGCGTCGAGCCAGCCAGGCCGTATACTGCACCAGGCATCACTTCACCGCCCACAGCATAGAGCCCGACCCATGCCACAGCCTGACCACGCGGCACCCTCCGGCAGCAACAGGAAAATCGTGCTGGTCACCCCGCCCTATGAGCGGGTCTCCAGGGATTTCGACTTTGTGCGCCATGTCACCAACCAGGCGCCGTCACTGGGCCTGCTGCACCTGGCTGCCGAGGTGCGCGAACACGGCTACCATCCCTCCATCATCGAGAGCGACATCTTCAACCTGTCGATCGATGACGTGGTGGCGCGGGTCTGTCGCGAGCGCCCCGCCTACGTGGGCATCACCCTGTTCACTGTTGGTGTCTGGTGCGCGGCCGAGATCGCCAGGCGCATCAAATTCCAGCTGCCCGAAACTGTCGTTGTCGTCGGCGGCCCGCATATTTCCTCGATGGCGGCGGAGACCATGCAGCGTTTCCACGAATTCGACTACGCGGTGGTGGGCGAGGGAGAGGAGATCCTCGTCAACCTGCTCAACGCGCTGGAACAGGGTGCGGACACCGCGGAGATCGCCGGCCTGGTCTACCTGGAAAAATTCGAACTGACCCATCGCCTGCACGTCGCGCCGAAGCACCATCTCAACCGCGACATGGACCGCCTGACGCTGCCCGCCTGGGACCTGCTGCCGGATTTCCCGCGGGCCTACAAGCCGGCGATCTTCGACTACCCCGCGGGCCCGGTCGCATCCATCGCCGCGTCACGCGGCTGTCCCTTCCACTGCAAGTTCTGCGACACCTCCACCTTTGGCGAGGCGGTACGCGCCTACAGCGCGCGTCGCGTCTTCGACATCATGGCGCACCTGAAGAATCGCTACGGCATCCGCCACATCATGTTCGTCGACGACCTGTTTACCGCCAGCCGCAAGCGCACCACGGAACTGTGCGAACTGATCATCGAGCACGACCTGGGCATGACCTGGAGCTGCGCTTCGCGCGTCGACGTGGTGAAACCGGACCTGCTCAAACTCATGCGCCGCGCCGGCTGCTGGGAAATCAGCTTCGGCCTGGAGTCGGGTTCGAATACGCTGCTGCAGAAAATGGACAAATCGGCGGACGTCTCGCGCTCCAGGGAGGCCTTGCAGTGGACCGAGCGCGCCGGTATCCGCAGCAAGGGGTTGTTCATGCTCGGCTACCCCGGCGAAACGCAGGAGACCATCGCCATGACCCGCGCCTTCCTGCGTGAAACCCCGCTCACCATCATGAACCTGACCAAGTTCACCCCCTACCCCGGCTCGCCGATTTACCGCGACCTGTACGGCACCTCCATTCGCGACGACCACTGGCAAAAAATGAACGGGATGAATTTTCTCTGGTCACCCGAGGGCATGAGCATAGAGGACATCGAACGCGAGTACCGCAAACTGCTCGTGGCCTTTTACAGCAAGCCCCGGGTGAACTGGTACTACACGAAGTTTTCCCTGCGCCATCCCGCCCACCTGCTGCGGCTGGCGCGGTTTGGCGCGGCCTTCGCCATGCACCGGCTGGGCCGCCTGCGCCGGGCGCTGCGCGGCGAACTGGCGGACAACCCGGTCGTCAACCTGGACTGACCACCCCACTAAACGGCACAGGCGACATTCCCGCTATGCAAGATTCCTACGATGTCCTGGTGATCGGCGCTGGCCCCGCCGGCAGTACCGCGGCTGCGCTATTGGCGCAGCGCGGGCTGCAGGTGTGCATGGTGGAGCGCGACGAGTTCCCGCGCTTCAAGATCGGCGAGTCCCTGTTACCCGGCGGCAACCACCTGCTGCAACGACTGGGCCTGTGGGAGAAGATGGACGAGGCCGGGTTCATCCGCAAGTACGGCGCGGAATTCGTCAGCCAGGACGGCGCCAGCCGCGTACACACCGTATTTGCCGAGGGACTGGTCAAAGGCCTGGACTATACCTACCAGGTAGAGCGTTCGCGCTTCGATACCTTGCTGCGCGACAATGCCGTGGAAGCCGGCGCGACATTGCTGCAGCCCTGTCGCGTGACCGGCGCGGTGCACAGCGGGGACCACTGGTCCATCAGCCTGGACGCCGGACAGGCGCGGCGCGAACTGCGCGCCACCTGGCTGCTGGACGCCAGTGGGCGCACCGCGTTTCTGGGCAAACGCCTGAAGCTGGAGCAGGACGTCATCCCCTATCCCAAACGCTTCGCGGTCTACAACCACTTTGAAGGCATTCCGCGACGCGCCGGGCGCGAAGGCGGCAATATCATCATCACCCGGCTGCGCGACGGCTGGTTCTGGGCCATACCCCTGGATGAGAAGAAAACCTCGGTGGGCGTCGTCTCCACACGCAAGAAAGAGGAGTGGGCGCAGCCCGGCTTCCAGCCGCAGGACTTTTTCTCCGCGCAGATCACGCGTTCGCCCTATCTCTCCGGGCTGCTTGCCGCGGCGACACCCTGCGACGAATTCCGCGTCACCGCGGACTACACCTACAGCTTTACGCACTACGCCGGACCACGCTACATGCTCCTGGGCGACGCCGCCGGTTTCATCGATCCGATTTTCTCGTCCGGCGTCTACCTGGCGATGCGCTCCGCTACCATGGCCGCCGACGCCGTATGGCAGGCGCATGCGAGCGGGCGCGCGCTGCAGCGCCACGAGACGAGCGCCTACACGCGCCAGTTGAAGAAGAATGTCCGCGTTATGCGCGACCTGATCGAGGTGTACTACGAGGCGGACAGCTACGCGGTGTTCATGGCGCCATCCAACCGTTTCCGCCTGTTCGACTCGGTGAACTCCATCGTCGCCGGCAACTCCAGTCCCGGTTTTTCACTGCGCTGGCGCTTCCGGCTTTTCTTATTGATCTGCAGGCTCAATCGCTACCTGAACATCGTGCCGCCGCAAAAGCTGGCCTAGGCCGCAGGCGCCGCCAGCACCAGCCTGCCCGTCGCCAGGCACAGGCCGTCGCCCAGCACCTCGAACTCATAGATCGCCCCCGCGGCCGACTGCAGTACGCAATGCGCGTGCACCGCAAGCTGCACGCAATCCGCGGGCACCTGCGCGCGATGCAGCTGTAGCGACTTCACCGCACCGACAAAGGCAGCCGCCCCGCCGTGCAGGTCGGTGCCGCACAACCCGGCGTGCACCGCGGCGGCCTGGGCGGCGTACTCGACCAGTGCAACGCAGGGCAACTGTCCGTCCACGCGCAGGGGGTTGCCACGCTCACCGTGCGAGTTGCTCACACACTCGATGCCATCCTGCTGCCAGGCGCGCACGCCGTCGAGCAGGCACATGGCGCCAGTGTGGGGAACCAGCGCCGCGATTTGCTGCCGTTGCAACACCCTGTGCGCGCCTCAGCCCACGCTCATCTGCACCCGGACGTCGCTGCCGCAGGCCAGCGCGAAGGCGGCCTCGCAGGATTCGCCGCGCGCCAGTGCGACCAGCAGCGGCAACACGCGCGCCGCCGGGTTTGCCGCCTGCAGGTCCCGCAGTGGCGCGGGGCAATCCGCCGCGGGGCCCCCGCCGGAGGCGTCCAGGGACACTTCCAGATGCGCCATGCTGTTGCCGGCAGGAGTCGGGGACAGCCACAATGCCGCGGCGAAGGACTGGGTTACGGCGCGCTGTTCCCGTAGCGGCGGGCAGACCTCGGGGTCGAACAGCACCAGCAGCACGTCGCGCCCGTCCGCACTGGCCAGGGACACCGCTTCCAGCAGGCCCATGCCGACGCCGAAGTCAAAGGTCGCCAGGCTCACCGAGGGCGCACGGCACTCGCTGGCGATGCTCCAGTAGCCCGCGGGGGCATTGTGTACCGAGTTGTGGAACTGCGTCGGGGAAATCTGTACCGGTTGGCGTAACAGCGCGCAACATATCTGGTCGAGAATCCGGTAATCGCCGCCGGAGGAGGCGAACACCGCGGCCAGGTCACGGGCGTCGGCCTCACGCTGGCGAATCGCGTCCTCACAGGCGCCGAAGGCCAGGCGCACCGAGTCGGTCGCGCGGCGGCGCTCGTTGGACGGCAGCAGCGCGGGCCGGTAGCGCGGCAGCGGTTGCGGCTCGTAGGGGCTGTCGCCGCGCAGCACGGCGAGACTGTCCTCCCAGCCAATCAAGCCGGGGGCGTACAGACCCACGGCCTGCAGGAACACCTCAGTCATCGCCGCGCTCCCCCAGCAGCAGGCTGCAGTTGCTGCCGCCGAAACCGAAGGAATTGCTCAGCACGGTATGCACCGCGCCGGGCAGCGGCTGCAGCAGCACGTTGGCGCCGATGGCAGGGTCCAGCTCGCGCGTGTTCAGCGACGCCGGCCGCAGGCCCTGTTCCATGCACAACAGCGAGAACGCCGCCTCGACGATGCCCGCCGCGCCCAGCGTGTGCCCGGTATACCCCTTGGTGGAACTGCAGGGGGTGCCCTGCGGGAACACGCGCTGCACAGCGAGGGACTCCACTGTATCGTTGCTGCGCGTGCCGGTGCCGTGCAGGTTGATGTAATCGACCGCGGCGCTGTCCAGCCCGCCGCTGCGCAGCGCTGCCTGCATCGCGGCGGCAGCCCCGGCGCCGGCTGGATCGGGCGCCGACATATGGTGCGCATCGCTGCTTTCACCGTAACCCAGGAGCAGGGGCGCGCCCGGCGCGGCCGCGCCTTTCTCCAGAATGGCAAAACCTGCCGCCTCCCCGATCGACAGGCCCTCGCGCCGGGCATCGGCGGGGCGGCAGACATCGCTGGCGACGAGCTGCAGCGAATGAAAACCGTACAGCGTCGTCAGGCACAGGCTGTCCACGCCGCCGATGACCGCCGCGTCGCAGAAACCGCTGTGGATGGCGCGCTGCGCGCTGGCGAACACCTTCGCACTGGAAGAACAGGCCGTGGAGACCGCGGCGCACACGCCTTCCAGACCCAGCGCGAGGCGCACGAACTCCGCCGCGGAGTAGGTATTGTGGCTGCCGGCATAGTGATACCAGCCGGGGAGCCTTGCCGCCTGCTCCTGGGCGGGGGCCAGTTCGCGATAGGCCAGCTCGGTCGCATGGATGCCGGAGGTGCTGGTGCCGATATAGACGCCGATTCGACGCGGCCCGTAACGGGCGGCGAGGCGCCCGACGGCATCGACAAAACCATCCTGCTGCAGGGCGTGCCAGGACAGCCGGTTGTTGCGGCAGTCGTAGGCCGCAAGGTCCGGCGGCACATGCACAGTATCGAGGCCGCGCACCTCGCCTACCCAGGTCTGCAGGTCGTCAATGCCGGCGAAATCGCAGGGAATCAGGCCGCCGCTGCCCGCGACGAGCTTTGCGCGGTTGGCATCGCGCCCCGCGCCGAGAGCGCTGGTTACGGTGTACTCAGTTATCGCCAGGGGATTCATGCAGCCAGAAGTCGTAGAAGTTGAACCAGTTATAGGGATTGCCGCGCAGGACGGTTTCCATTTCCGCGGCGTAGCTGCGAATGCACGCCTGCACCACGGCCTGCCGCTCGCGACGGCGCACGGGATGGCCATCATACACGCGCCGGAACGTCACATTGTAACGGTTTGCGCCACTGTAAACCGCCCAGCAAAGGACCACCGGCGCGCGCAGTACCAGCGCCATGAGCCAGGGCGCGCGCGGGAACCCCGCCGGGCTGGCGAGAAAATCGGTGTGGAACAGCGCCTCGCCAGCGGCGGCGCGGTCGCCCATGATGCCGACCATTTCGCCGCGGTCCAGCGCCTCGCGCACCTGCAGCACCAGGCGCGTGGCATCCATGCCCGCATCGATGACGCCGGCGGCCAGTCGCGGGTTGAGTTTCTCGATTACCGCCATGGCATGCGGGTTGTGCGCGCGATCCAGCAGGATGCGCACCGGTATGGACTCGTCCTCCACCGCCGGCAGGCGCATGGCGTCGAAACTGCCGACATGGCTGACCAGCAGCAGGCAGCCCTCGCCCCTGGCCGCCAGTTCGCGCACACACGCCTCGCCCGACATGCGCAGGTCCAGCGCCTGCGACTTGCCAGCCAGCAACAACAGGCGGTCGGCGGAGACCAGCGCGAAGGTATAGAAGTGTCGGAAGACATTCCCCAGGGTGGGCGAATACGGCAGCACTCGCCGCAGGTATTCGCGCGAGGCCCTGCGCGGCTGGGCTGCAGTGAGCAGGAAGAACCCCGCGATCGGCACGCACAGTACGCGCAGGAACCTCCTGCCGAATACGCGCGCGCACCAGGACAGCGCCGACAGCCAGAACAGGCCGCCGCGATCGCGCTGCTCACGCCAGTGGCTCACGATACAGCTCGCGGCGCATCGAGGGCGAACCTGCCCCTGGCGACCAGCGCCGCGCCCCTGCGCACCTGCAATGAAACCACGGTATCGTGGACCGCGCGTTCCACCTCGACACTGAGCGTGTCCCCCGGGCGCACCGGCTGGAGGAATTTGAAACTGCTCACGCAGCGCAACTCGCAGTCCGGCAGCGAGGTCTGTACCAGGCGTTGCAGCCAGGCCAGCAACAGTGCGCCGGGCACAAGCGGATCGCCCGGGAAATGGCCGGCGAAACAGGGGTGTTCACGCGGCACCGCTAACGCCAGGCAATCCCGGCAAACCTCATCGTGCGTCAAGCCGTCAGTCCCCGGCGGCGAGCGCGCGCAGCAGCAGGGCGCGGGTCGTCTTGCCCAGCGGATTGCGCGGAATGGCGCCAACCTTTTTCAGTGGGCGCGGCAGGAAGACCGGGTCCATCACTCGCGCCAGTTCCGCGGTGATCTCGCTTGCGCGCCGCTGGCTCACCACCAGGGCAGCGAGCCGCTCCTGCCCAGCGGCCGCATCCCCGCGCAGGAAAAAGATGCCGTCGGCGACACCGTCCAGCGCGCGCAACTGCGCACTGAGACTGGCCAGTGACGCGCGCTTGCCGGCGATGTTCACCATATCGGCGCCGCGTCCGAGCAGGCGAAACCCACCCTCTTCCTGTGCCTCGAGGCGATCCTGCAGTGGCACCGGGGCGTCCAGGTGCGGCGCCGACACCGCGTAGCCGCCAGCACGCTGGCGCAACTCGAAACCGTCCAGCCAGCGCCAGCCCGGATCGGCGGTGGTCTGCCGGGTGGCCATGCTGCCCGCCTCGCTGCAGCCGTAGATCTCCAGCACCGGGCACTGCCAGCGCCGCTCCGCCTGCGCCGCCAGCTGTTCATCCAGCGGCGCCGTCGCGGACAGCACCATTTGCAGCGCCGGCAGGGCCTCTCCGGCGCGCAACAGCGAGCGCAAATGCACCGGCGTGGTCACCAGAACCCGCGGGGCGCTGGCTCGCTGCAAAGCAGCGGCGACGTCCGCGGGAAAGAACGGGCGCCCCGCGTCAACGCTGCAACCGCCCTGCAGCGCCGTCATCACCGTGGTCTCGAGACCATACATGTGCTGGGCCGGCACCGTCGCGACGATAGATGCGCCTGCCGCCAGCAGCGGGAAGCGCCGGCGCAGCAGGGCCGCCGTTCCCGCCAGCGCGCCCCAGGCTTTGGTGATCGGCACCGGGTCGCCCGTGCTGCCGGAGGTGAAGACCACCGCGGCGGTCTGTTCCGGGTCGATCTCCGGGGCCGAGCCTGGTCTGGCCGAGCCTGGTCCGGCCGAGCCTGGTCCGGCCGAGCCTGGTCCGGCCGAGCCTGGTCTGGCCGAGCCTGCTCCGGCCGGGCAGGGTGGCACGGTGATATCCAGGCACGCCGCGCGGCGACGCCGCAACAGCGCCACCACCTCGTCCTCCAGGCCCTCGTCGTGCAGGAACAGGACGCCGTGGTAGTCCTCCAGCAGGCGCTCCAGCGTACCCCCCTGGCGGTTTGCCGGGAGCAGGCAGGGCGCGCCCCGCAGCAGCCCGGCGAGCAGCCCAAGCGTGAAGCGATAGCGGCAATCACACAGGTTCGCGAGGTAGCGCACGTCGGCCGGCAGTGCGTCGGCGAGCGCCCGCGCCTCGTCCAACAGCGTGGCGGCGTCCACGCCGCGCTCGGCGACGACGAACAATGGCGCCTGCGCCGGGGCGGCGGCGAGGTCCAGCAGCGGACCGGTCATCGAAACTGCCGCATATCGACGCGCACCACGCTGCGCAGGTACTGCCAGAAGCCCTGGTGGGTCACGTCGCGAAAGCGGTACCGCCGATAGACAAACTCGGCGACAAACAGCAGCGCGATCAGCAGGTAGTTCAACAGGTTGGTGAACAGCGACCACAGCGCCGGCGGCGCGAAAACGGCCAGCAGCATGGACCACAGCGCCAGCAGGAGGAAAAAGCCGCACCACATCCGCGTCACGCCACGCGTGTAGCGGCTCAGTGCCTGCGACAGGCCGCCGCGGACTGCCCGCGCGATGGCCGTGACCAGGGGAGTCCTGCCGGGGCCCAGGCTGCGGGCGAACACGGCCCATAACAACAGCGGCAGCACGATCGGCGGCAGGTAGAGCAGGTAGCGGCCCATACCCAGCAGGTAGGCGATCACGCCGCTGGCCACCAGCGCGAACACAAACATCCAGCTGGCGGCATGGTTGGCCAGCAAGCCGCGGAATATCAGGCCGACGCTGAGCAGGGTCAGCGCCGCCAGTTGCAGTTCCGGCTGCCCGCGCGTGACCGCGAAATGGCAGGTCAGCAGGTAGGCGAGCAGGACCAGGACCTGCGCGACGAGCTTGAGGTCAACGGTTGGCATCTATGTAATTTGACAGGGAACGCAGGCTGGCGAAAGTCGCCTTGTTGTTCTCGTCGTCAGCCTGCAGCTTGACACCGAAGTGCTGGTCGATCGCCAGGGCAATCTCCAGCGCATCGATGGAATCCAGGCCCAGGCATGCGTCCGACTCGATGCCGAACAAGGGCATCTCGGGCCCGATCTCCTCGGGCGCCACGTCCTCCAGGTCTAGCACCTGCACCAGCACGCGCGCCAGCGCAGCCTCCTGTTCACTTTGTTGCGTCATTGCTTTACCTCTCGATTGCGCTGCCCGACACCGTCAACGGGCCGGCTGGCCCGGTACTCGCTGAAAATGCCGAAAGTGACCTGGCGCTCCACACGCTCCAGGCCCGCCTGCTGCATCGCCTGCATGATCGTCTCGGGCGGGACACAGGTCTCGATGGTGTCCCAGTAGTACTGCATCAATTCCTGCGCCTCCGGGCTGCGCCGGAATACCCGCGTGAGGGTGGGTACAACGCGCTTCATATAAAACGCCAGCAGCGCCAGCCCGAGCCGGCCACGCGGCCGGGTAATCTCCAGGATCAACAGCTGCCCGCCCGGTTGCAGCACCCGGGCGAACTCCTCGAACAGGCTGCGCAGGTCGCCGACATGCCGCAGGGCGTAGCTCATCGATACCCGGTCGAACAGGCCGCTGCGAAAAGGCAGGTTTTCTCCCAGGCCCTGCGCCACGCGCCTGACGCCGCGTTCACAGGCCTGCGCCAGCATGCCCCTGCTCGGGTCGAGGGCAACCACCAGCCCCTGCTCGCCCACCATGTCCTGCTCGATCGCCGCGACCACCCCGGTGCCGGAGCCGACGTCGAGCACGCGCATTCCCGGCGCGACTCCGGCGCGGGCAAGCGCCTGGCGGCGGTACCACTCACCCGAACCCAGGCTCATGACGCTGTTGATCCAGTCGTAGTGCCCGGCGGAGGCATCGAACATCCCGTCCACCCGTCGGCGCCGGGCCTCCTCGGTGGGGTAGTACTCGCGTAGCGGCGGGTGGGGAGCGATTCGGTTGTCGATTTCTGTCATCAGATCTCTTGATCGGGCTGCGGCGTCCAGCCGCGCACTTTATCTCCGCACCCTGAACGAAGCAAACCGGCTCGCCCCACCGCGCGCCCCCGGCACCGCGCCCGCGGGCATGACAGTGGCAGGGAGGTTTCGCATAACTTATAATTTCCGCAATAATATCATGGCCTTGGACGCCGGCCATCCACGCGGCGCAAGTTTCACACCCAACCCCCTGAGCAAAGAGTTCCAGTGAGCCTGACAGAGCCTGCCCTACACCATCGCCCGACCCTCGAATGCGGTTACAGCACCCGCCCCGCCGCCGAATTGCTGGCGCGCGATGACGTGCTCGCGCTGGTCTCCAGCGGCAGCGGCTGCCGTCCCGGCAGCGACCCCCGTCACTACCACTGTGGCCTGCCCAGTATTGCGGGCGCACCGCTGCACGAGGTCTGGCACGCCGGCGGCCCGGTGACTGCCGGACGCGATGGCGATATCAGCTGGTCCTGCAGCGAGGGTGTGTTATTCGCCGCCACCTGGATAGATGAGCACCCGCCGCAGCGGCAGGAAGCGGCCGTGCACGACGCCTACCGCGCGTTGCTGCAGTTTGTCGCGCGGCGCCAGTACAACGCCATCGTGCGCTTGTGGAACTACCTGCCGCATATCAACCAGGGGGAGGGAGACAGCGAACGCTACCGCCGCTTCTGCCTGGGCCGCCAGCGCGCGTTCAACGACCTCGGCTTCAGCGCCGCGTCCTACCCCGCCGCCTGCGCCCTGGGACACCAGGACAGCCGCAGCATCATCTACCTGCTGGCCGCGCGGGACCCGGTGACGCACATCGAGAACCCGCTGCAGCAAAGCGCCTACCACTACCCGCGCCAGTACGGCCCCGCCAGCCCTTCCTTCGCCCGGGCCACCCGGGTCGACTGGGCCGGGAGCAGCGCGGTGTTCGTGTCCGGCACCGCGAGCATCCTCGGCCACGAGACCCGCCACGCCGGCAACCTCGCCGGGCAACTGCAGACCACGCTTGGCAACCTGGACGCCGTACTCGCGCGCTGCGGCGAGCAGGCCGGCCCGCACCTGCCGCCGCCGCGCATGAACCTGCTCAAGGTCTACCTGCGCCACGCGAGCGACCTCGCCGCAGTGCGCGACGCCGTACAGCGGCATTTCCCGCAGGTGCCCGCCGCCTACCTGCGCGGCGATATCTGCCGGCGCGACCTGCTGGTGGAAATCGATGGCCTGGCGAGCTTTACCGCGTGCGAGCAGGGCGCGGCGATCGCCGGCTGACAGCAGGCATGCGCGAGTCCTCGCTGCACAAGATGGCCGCCGAGGTCGGCGACGACGCGCCGCTGCTGTCGAGCAAGGTGCTTTTTTCCGGCCTCAGCTTCGCCCTCTTCGGGGTGTGCGGCCTGCTGCTCTCGGTCAGCGTCTTCCCCCTGCTGTACCTGCTCCCCGGGGGCGCGCAGCTTCGCAGGCGGCGCGCACGGCGACTGCTGGGCTCGCTGTTTCCCGCGTACGTGCGCTTTATGGAGCGCTGCGGCCTGATCCGCGTCCAGGCGCTGGCGCCGGAGCGTCTGGGCGGCGGCGGGCAATTGATCATCGCCAATCACCCCTCGCTGCTGGATGTCGTCTACCTGATCGCGCTGGTCGGCGACACCAACTGTGTCGTAAAGTCCTCACTATTCTACAACCCGTTCACCGCCGGCACGGTGCGGGCGGCAGGGTACATCCGCAACGACTCGGCAAGCCTGCTGCAGGAGTGTGCCGCCGCACTCGCGGCGGGCGACAATCTCGTGGTATTCCCCGAGGGCACGCGCACCGACCCACACAAGCCATTCCGCTTCCTGCGCGGCACGGCGAACATCGCCCTGGCCGCTCGTTGCGACATCCGCCCGGTGGTTATCCGCTGCTGTCCCGCGCGGCTGATGAAGCACCAGGCCTGGTACGAAATGAGCACCCAGACACTCGCGGTGAGCCTCGAGGTGCGACAGCCCATCGCCATCGCTCCCTACCTGGCCGACCAGGGCCTGCGCGGACGCATGTCGCGCCGCCTGACGGCGGACCTGGAAGCGTACTACCGGGCCTGCTGAGGGCGGCCCGCGTCACGGGTTGGCGCCGTCGCCGCGAAATCTGTTAATGTAGCGAGCAAATCGCCCCCGCCGAACAAGGAACCCCCACAAGTGCATGATAAAAAAGACATTTATGAGCACCTGCAAAAGGTACTGGTAGATCTCTTCGAGGTGCCGGCGGAGGCCATCAGTCCCGAGGCCCTGCTGGTGGAGGACCTCGATATCGACAGCATCGACGCGGTGGACATCGCCGTGGAGATGCAGGAACTGACCGGCCGCAAAATCCACCCGGAAGAGTTCAAGGAAATCGAGCGGGTGCAGGATGTCGTCGACGCCGTGTTCAGGCTGGCTAACGCGGAGTCGGCCTGAGTCCCGACACGCCGCCCCGCAAACGCCCCGCCCGCAAGCGTCCCCTTGAACCCCACCTGCGTCATCGTTCCCGTCTACAATCACCCCCACACCATCGGGGCGGTCAGCGCGTCTGTCACCGCCCATGGTCTTCCCTGCCTGCTGGTGGACGATGGCAGCGACACGGCCTGTGCGCAGCGCCTGGAGGAACTGCAACGGGCGCAGACGACGGTTCACCTGCTGCGACTGCCACACAATCGCGGCAAGGGGGCGGCGGTCTGTGCCGGCCTGCGTTGGGCCCGGGACCAGGGCTATACCCACGCCCTGCAGGTGGACGCCGACGGCCAGCACGACCTGGCGGACATCCCGCGTTTTCTCGACGCCTCGGCCCGGGACCCGCAAGCCGTGATCACCGGCAGCCGCCGCGCCCAGGGCATATCCGCCCTGCGCCACTACGGCAGGAAGGTCACCGACTGGCTGGTCTGGCTGGAAACCCTGTCCACGCAGATCGACGATTCGATGTGCGGCTATCGCCTGTACCCGCTCGCCGCCACTGTCGCCCTGCTCGATGCCACCCGGGTGGGCCAGCGCATGGACTTCGACACCGATATACTGGTGCGACTGCACTGGCGCGGGGTCGCTATCGCGCAGGTGACAACGCAGGTGATCTACCGGCGGGACATTCCTTCACATTTTCGCATGTTGCGCGACAACCTGCGCATCGCGCGCATGCACACCCTGCTGATCGCCGGCATGCTGCCCAGGGCGCCACTGCTGCTGTGGCGCCGCTGGCGCGATCGCTGACCGGAACGGGCCCTGTCATGGAGAAAACCTTCAGCACCTACATCGATATCGAAGTACCCTTTCACGATGTGGATTCGATGCACGTCGTCTGGCACGGGCACTACAGCAAGTACCTGGAACTGGCGCGCTGCCGCCTGCTGGAAAGCTTTGACTACAGCTACGCGCAAATGCGCGAGTCGGGCTACGCCTGGCCCGTGGTCGACATGCGCCTGAAATACGTGGCCCCGGCAGTCTTCGGCCAGTTCATCCGGGTCGACGCGACACTGGTCGAGTGGGAGTACCGGCTGCGCATCGACTACCTGATCCGCGACAGGGACAGCGGCGCGCGCCTGACCAGGGCGCAAACCACCCAGGTCGCGGTGGACATGGCCAGCGGACAGATGTGCTACGAATCACCCCCGGTGTTGCGCCAGCGCCTGGGTTACGCGCAGTGAGGGCCGTCGCGGCGCTGCTGGTGCTGCTGGCGGGCTGCGCGTCGGCGCTGGCGGACGAGCCGCGCGCGCAGGAAGGGCCCGCGGACGCGGTCGTGGCACGGCTCTCCGCCCAGGTAGCGGTGCGCGGCCGGTTTGAGCAAACCCGCCAGCTGCCCGGCGCCGACAACGTCCTGCGCGCCAGCGGTGAATTCATCTTCTGGCGCGGGCATGGTGTGCACTGGGCCACCGAGACCCCCCTGCAACGGGTGCTGGTCTATCGCCACGACGCCACCCTGCTGGCCGGCGTCGACGGCAGCAGCCCGCAGACTGTCGGCGGCGCGGCGCAGCGCCAGTTTCGCGACGTGCTGCTGACAGTGTTCAGTTTCGACCGCGACAGGCTGGAGGCCCGCTTCAGGCCGCTGTGGCGGTTTGAGGGCGAGGCATGGACGCTGACCCTGGAACCCCGGCAAAAAAGCCTGCGCCGGCACCTCGACCGGGTGGAGATGTGGGGGGCGGAAACGTTGCGCGGGCTGCGCATCCACGGACGCGAACTGCTCACCCTGGAATTCCACGACAGCGCCACACTGCCGGGCGTGGACGCGATCACCTGCGAGGAGGCGTTCCTCTACGCGGCAGCCAGCTGTGCGGAAGCGTACGGTGACAACGCACCGTAGCGCCCGCTACCTGTTCCTCGCGCTGCTGCTGGCGATGGCGTGGTGCGCGGCGCAGGTAGCGCGCCACGACCTGCCGCTGCAGAGTGACCTGCTCGCACTGCTGCCAGACTCCCCGCAACAGCCCGCCACCCGCCAGGCGGCGCAAAGCCTGGCGCGCCACCTGGGCGACGATTTCGTCATTTTCATCGGCGGCGCGCGGCGCCAGGATGCACTGCAGGCCGCGAACACGGCGCTGGCCGCCCTGCGCGATACACAAAACCTGCAGGTGCTCGACGCCGGCGACCAGGCCAGCGCCTGGCTGCACTACCTGCGCTCCCTGCTAGAGCACCGCGCCCACCTGCTCTGCACCGCCTGCGGCGCTGACCTGGCCGACCCGGCGCAACGCCAGGCCCTGCTGCGCGAGGCAATCGCGCGAGCCTACGACCTGGGCGCGCTGGCGGCGCCGTACTCCCCCCTGGAAGACCCGCTTGGCCTGCTGCAGGAGTTCGCCGACGCACAGCAGCTGCCCGGCGCCGCGGTCACCACTACCGGCGAACTGCCGCTCATCGAGACGGCGGACAGGACCTGGGCGATCATTCACGGCCGCGCGCAGCCGGGCAGTTTCAGCCTAGACGCGCAGGCCGCCATGCAGGCCTTCGAGTCCGCTACCCTCGCCGGCCTGGCACAGGGCCCCGCGGAACTGCAGGTCCTGCGCGCCGGCGCCATCTTCCACGCCGCCAGGGCCGCGGCCGACGCGCGACGGGAGATGGCCCTGATCGGGCTGGGCTCCAGCCTGGGCATCGCGCTGCTGTTCTTCGCCAGCTTCCGCTCCCTGACGCCGCTGCTGCTGAGCCTGTCCTCCATCGCCTTCGGTTGCTGCGCCGCGCTGCTGCTCACCTGGGTGACGTTCGGCAGCCTGCACCTGTTGACCCTGGTATTCGGCGCCAGCCTGATCGGCGTCGCCGTCGACTATTCCCTGCACTACCTGACCCGCGGCCGGGCACAGCGCGGACCCGTTCCCGGCCTGCCCCTGGCCATCCTCACCTCGGCGGTGGGCTACGGCAGCCTGCTACAGGCGCAACTGCCCGGTCTGCAGGAGATGGCGGTATTTTCCATCGTCGGCCTGGTCGCCAGCGGACTGTACGTGATGGTGGTGCTGCCGCGCTGCCGCTACCGCGGCGCCGCCGCGCCAGACAGACTGCTGCGTTTGGCGGGACTGCCCTGGATCCTGTGGCGTGCCAGCCCGTGGTTCGCCGTGGCGCCGGCGGCTGCCGTGGTGGCCGGCCTGGCGAGCTTGCACGCGTCCAGCGACGTGCGCGTTTTGCATACACCCGACGCGAAGCTGGTGGCGCAACAGGCGCAGATCGAGTCGCTGTTCCCGGGCTGGGCTCCCAACCAGTTTTTCCTCATCGAAGGCGACTCAGTCGAGGCCATGCTGCAGGCCGCGGAGGCGTTCCGCCCACGGTTGCAGCGGTTGCGCGACGCGGGGGCCATCGGCGGCTACCTGCTACTGAGCGACGCCCTGCCCTCGCTGCAGCGCCAGGCGCAAACGCGCGAACTGTTGCTGGGCACGGTCTACGCCCCCGGTGGCGAGGCGCAGCGCCTGCTGGCGTCGCTGGGCTACCCGCAACAGGCGCAGGCGGCATGGCTGCGCGCCCTGGCGGACTCGACACCACTGCAGGCGGCGGCATGGTTGCAGCGCGCGCCAGCGCAGCAGCGCCTGGCCTGGCTGGGGGCCATCGACGGGCGCTACTACAGCCTGGTGCTGCTGCGCGGTATTCGCGCTACCCAACCCCTGGCGGACGAAGCCGGCGGAGCGGTGCGTTTCGTCGATACCGTGGCCGCCATGTCGACGAACCTGTCCGAGCGTGCCGCGAGCGCGCTGCAGCTGCTCGCCGTGGCCTACCTGGGCGTCGCCGCCCTGCTGCTGGCGCGCTATCGGCGAGCGGATGCGTTGCGCCTGCTGCTGGTCCCGCTGGGGGGCAGCCTCGCGGCGCTGGCGGCGCTGGGCCTGCTGGGAACGCCGGTCACCCTGTTCCACGTGTTCGCGCTGTACCTGCTGCTGGGACTGGGCATGGATTATGGTATATTTCTCCGGGAATCTCGCCAGGAAACCACGGCGTGCCGGCTGGCGATCATGCTCTCCGTACTGACCAGTTCACTGTCGTTCGGCCTGCTGTCTCTCAGCAGCACCTCCATGATTAGCGCCTTCGGCCTGACCGTGATGCTCGGAGCCCTGGGCAACTGGTTACTCAGCCCGCTCGCCCTGCGCGGGCGCGGCCGGCCTCAACGTGGCCAGGGACAGGGAGTGGTACAGGACACACTATGACGCGCTCAGTACTGGTTACCGGCTCCAGCAGGGGCATCGGCCGCGCTATCGCGCTGCAACTCGCGACGCAGGGTTTCGACGTCGTGCTGCACTGCCGCAGCCAGCGGGCCAGCGCCGAGCAGGTGCGGGAACAAATCGCCGGGCAGGGACAAAGCGGCAGGATCCTGCAGTTTGATATCGCCGACCGGCAGGTGGCGGGCGAGGTGATCGCTGCGGATATCGAGGCCCACGGCGCCTACTACGGCGTGGTCTGCAACGCCGGCGTGACCGCGGACAACGCCTTCCCCTCTATCTCCCCGGAGCAGTGGGACCGCGTCATCGGCGCCAACCTGGACGGTTTCTACAATGTTGTGCAGCCGGCCACCATGCCGATGGTGCGCGCCAGGCGGGGCGGGCGCATCGTCACCCTGTCCTCGGTCTCGGGCCTCATGGGCAATCGCGGGCAGGTCAACTACAGCGCCGCCAAGGCCGGCATCATCGGCGCCACCAAGGCGCTGGCGGTGGAACTGGCGAAACGCAAGATCACGGTGAACTGCGTCGCGCCGGGCCTTATCGACACCGAGATGGTGGACGAGACAGTCGCCGGCGAGGCGCTGGGCATGGTGCCCCTGCGGCGCATGGGCACGGCGCAAGAGGTCGCCGCCGTCGTCGGCTTCCTGGTCTCGGACGCCGCGTCCTACGTCACGCGCCAGGTCATTTCCGTCAATGGGGGCATGTACTGATGAAACGCGTGGCGGTCACTGGCAGCGGTGTCATCACCTCCCTGGGCCATGACTGGGACAGCTTTCGCGACGCCCTGGCGCACAATCGCAGCGGTATCCGCTACATGCAGGAGTGGGACGGCTACGATGGCCTGAATACCCGCCTGGGCGGGCCGGCGGCGGAGTTTACAACGCCCGCGCATTTCACGCGCAAGAAGACACGCTCCATGGGTCGCGTGGCCCTGCTGGCAACGATAGCCTCGGAAAGAGCCCTGCGCGATGCAGACCTGCTGGATGACCCGGTGCTGGGCAGCGGCGCCGCCGGCGTCGCCTACGGTTCCTCCACCGGCAGCACCGCGGCCGCCGCCGACATGGCCAACTTCCTGCTGAACAGGGACATGGGCAAGATTACCGCCACCACCTACATCCGCATGATGGCGCACACCGCCGCGGTCAACATCGGCGTGTACTTCGGCCTGAAGGGGCGGGTGTACACGACTTCCAGCGCCTGCACCTCCGGCAGCCAGGGGATCGGCTACGCCTACGAGGCGATCAAGCACGGGCAGCAGACGATCATGCTGGCCGGTGGCGCCGAGGAGCTCTGCCCCACCGAGGCGGCGGTGTTCGACGCCCTCTACGCGACCAGCACACGCAATACACAGCCAGACACGACCCCCAGGCCTTTCGACCGCGACCGGGACGGCCTGGTCATCGGCGAGGGTGCGGGGACGCTGGTGCTGGAGGAGTGGGAACACGCGGTGGCCAGGGGCGCGACCATCCACGCGGAGATCGTGGGCTATGGCACCAACGCGGACGGCGGCCACGTCACCCAGCCGGACGCGCGGACAATGCAGGTTGCCATGGAACTGGCGCTGCGCGACGCCGGGCTGGAAGCCGCCGCGATCGGCCACGTGAACGCGCACGGCACCGCGACGGAGCGGGGGGACATCGCCGAGTCGCTGGCCACCGCAGAGGTCTTCGGCCACGACCAGGCGATTAGCGGCCTGAAGGGGCACCTGGGCCATACCCTGGGCGCCTGCGGCGCGCTGGAGGCATGGGCCAGCGTGCAGATGATGAACGAGCGCTGGTTCGCGCCGACCCTGAACCTGCACAGCCTGGACGAGCGCTGCGCGCCGCTGGACTACATCACCGGCGAACCGCGCGTTATCGATACGGAGTATGTGATGAACAACAACTTCGCCTTCGGCGGCATCAACACCTCGCTGATCTTCAAACGCGCCGGCTGATCCGCCGGCGCTCGCGCTTACCTGGCCAGGGTGACCACCTCACCCTTGAAAGTCACGCCGGCCATGATGGCGCCGTTGCCGCATTCGAACTCCGTGGGACTGCTGAAGTCGTTCTTCTTGTAATAGCTGCGAATATTGATCACTGCGTTGCCGCCCTCGGCGGTAATGCGATCCTGGAAACTCAGCATCGCGGAGAGAAAGGCCCATTGACAGGCTTCTTCATCGGTCTTGTTGAACGCGTTGGTCTTCTTGTTCGACATGTACTCGCCGTGCCTGGCGGACACCTTGCCATGGCTCTGGCTGCCGAAGGCAAAGGTGTATCCCTTGTCCAGCTTTTCCTTGGCCGAGGCGGTGTTCAGGGCATCCTCGATGGAGTACCGGTTGCGGTCATCCCGGGCGACAGAGCCCGCGCTGGCCAGGAGACAGATCAAGAATACGGCGATGCTGGATTTTCCCATGTTCACTTCCCTTTGCTGAATTGGCAGTCAAGGCGGGCGGCACCTGCGCCGACCACGCGCGGCCCAGTATAGGCCAGAGCCGCCGCCACATACACCGTGCACCGGGCACGGCAGCCGCCAGGGCCTTTTCCGGCGAAATCTCCACATTCTTCGCGTATGCGGCCATCCCCGGTTCGCGGCTGGGATATACTCGTCGCTTCGAGCCGGTCACGGGACGGGGGACGTCATGGGACAGGAACGCGACAAGCGCAGGTCGGTACACCCGCGCGGCGCGGGCGACAGGCACGCCGATTTCCGCGCGGGGCCGCTGTTGCTGGCGGTAACCACCGTGCTCGCCTGCTTCGGCAGTGCAGTCGCCCAGGCCAGCGCCGGCGGCCGCAGCGGCTTTTCCGGCGACCCGGGCAGAAACGCCGGCGCCACCTGCAGCGTCTGCCACACCCCTGGCGCCTCGCCCCCCGAACTGGCGTTTGTCGGTTCGACGCAGATACAGGCCGGCGCTACAAACAACTTCTACCTGTTCGTGATGGGCGGCCCGGGCGTCACCGCGGGGGTGAATATCGCCGCCGGCGCCGGCAGCCTGGCGCCCTACGACGGCGACCTGCAACTGCTGGACGGCGAGTTGACCCACAGCGCGCCCAAGCCCTTCGGCCCCGACTACGCGGCCTTCGTTTTCAGTTACACCGCACCCAACTACGACACCGAGGTAAGCTTCTACGCCGCGGGCAATTCCACCGACGGCGAACTGGACCTGCTCGGCGACGCCGTGGGCACCGCGTCGTTCGACATCGCCGTGGTCAACGGCTTCGAGGAACCGCCCCCGCCACCGCAGCCGGCCAGCGGCGAACTCCGCGCCGAGTTGTTCGCCACCGGGCTGAGCAGCCCGGTGGCCATCGCCCACGCGGGCGACGAGCGGCTGTTCGTGGCCGAACGCGGCGGCGCCATTCGCATCGTGCAGCCGGACGGGTCAGTCAACCCCACTCCCTTTCTCGACCTGTCAGGCCAGGTCGACGACAGTCGCAACGAGATGGGTCTGCTGGGCCTGGCCTTCCACCCGGACTATAGCGACAATGGCCAGTTCTATGTCTACTACACGCGCGACCCGGGGCCGGGGCTGGATCGCAGCCGCGTGGCGCGCTTCACGGTGGGCGCGGACCCCGACAGCGCCGCACTGGCCAGCGAACAGGTCCTGCTGGAGTTCGAGCAGCCCTACGCCAACCACAACGGCGGCGACCTGCATTTCGGCCCGGACGGCTACCTGTACATCGCTTCCGGCGACGGCGGCAGCGGCGGCGACCCCCAGGATAACGCCCAGGACACCACCTCGCTGCTGGGCAAGCTGTTGCGGATTGACGTGGATACGCCGGCCGCGTCCGGCACCGGCCCGGACTGCAACATTCATGCGCAACAGAACTACAGCATCCCCCCGGGCAACGCCTACAACGACGGTGCGGGCGGCGATGGCTGCGACGAGATCTTCGCCCTGGGCGCGCGCAATCCCTGGCGCTTCAGTTTCGATCGCCATAGCGGCGCGCTGTGGATCGGCGATGTCGGACAGAACGCCCACGAGGAGGTGCACTACCTGCCTGCCGGCAGTAGCGGCGGGATCAACCTCGGCTGGCGCTGCTACGAGGGTGACCAGCCCTATAACCTGGCCAACTGCGACCGCGACTACCTGTCTCCGGTGCACACCTACGATCACGCGACGTCGGGCTGCTCGATCACCGGCGGTCGCGTGTACCGCGGCAGCCGGTTCCCGCAGTTACAGGGCCAGTACTTTTTCTCCGATTTCTGCCAGCCCAGCATTCGCGCCCTGGAAGGCCCCGAAGGCGATTTCGCCCACCGCGTGGTACTGCCCGCGGGCGAGGTCTCGGCGCCCTCGACCTTCGGCGAGGACGCCGCCGGGGAGCTCTACGTCGGCAGCCTGACTACCGGCCGTATCTACCACCTGTTGCCGGAGCCTCCCCCCGGCTGCTGAGGCGGGCGCAGCCCCTGTGGCCGGTATTTGTTACACTGGCTGCAGTGTTGAAGAGCAGGCCTGCAGACAGGGAGCCCCCCACCGGTGGCAGAATCGAACGATCCCGACAACACCGAGGTGAGCGCACCAGGTGACGACGACGCCACCGAGGCGCCCTCCAGCGACTACACGCAGTTCGGCGGCAGCGACTCGGCGACCACCTCCACCGGGTTCGAGGCAGCCAGGACCCTGGCCGAAAAGGCCCAGCGCGAACACGGCCGCCTGCTGAAAAAGCGCTTCGTGCTCGAGGACGAACTCGGCGCCGGCGGCATGGGCGTGGTGTACAAGGCACGCGACCTGCGCAAGGTGGAGGCCGAAGATAGCAACCCCTACATCGCGGCCAAGGTGCTGGGGGCAAGCTTCCGCGACCACCCCCACGCCTTCGTCTCGCTGCAGCAGGAAGCGGTGAAGTCGCAGAAACTGGCCCACCCCAATATCGTCACCGTGCACGACTTCGACCGCGATGGCGACACGATTTTCATGACCATGGAGTTGCTCAAGGGCGACCCACTGGACAACCTGCTCAAGCTCGATGCGCCGTTCGGCAAGGAAACCTGCGTCCGCTACTTCAGCGAGTTGTGCGCGGGCCTGGAGTACGCGCACAAACGCGGCCTGATCCACTCCGATTTCAAACCGGGCAATATCTTCGTCACCACCGGCGGCGTGGTGAAAATCCTCGACTTCGGCATCGCCCGGGCGGCCAACCGGGAACGCAGCGACGACTTCGACGCCGGTGAACTGGGCGCGCTGACCCCGGCCTATGCCACAGCCGAGATGGTGCGCCGCGAGGAGCCGAGCTTCAGCGACGATGTCTATGCCCTGGCCTGCGTCCTGTACTACATGCTCAGCGGCAAGCACCCCTACCAGAACCGCAGTGCGGTGGAAGCGGAGAAACAGGGTCTGAAACCGGCGCGCCCGGACAACCTGAGCAATCGCGAATGGCAGGCGCTGTCGGCGGCGCTGAGCACCTCGAAGGCGAAGCGCCCGCAAACCGTGGAAGCGTTCCGCAGCGCTTTCATGCCGAAAAAACGCGCCCTCAACCTGAAGACAATAGCCGCCGTATCGCTGCTGGTGCTCGCCGGGGCCGGCTGGCTGGGCTACCAGCAGTACCAGCTGGCCGGCGAACGCGAGGCGACGCTCGCCGGGAAACTGCAGGCCGCCAGGGACTGTTTCTTCCGCCGCGAATACCAGTGTGCCGTCGACAACGCGCGCGTGGTGCTCAGCCTGGCGCCGAACCAGGCGGAGGCAACCACGCTGTTGCAGACCGCGCAGGAGTCACTGCAACAGCAGGCCCGGGAGTCGCGCCTGGCCACACTGCTGCAAGAGGCAGAAGCCTGCCTGGACAGCCGCGATCTTGCCTGCGCACGACTGCGCGCGGCGGAGGCGCTGGACCTGGACCCCGACAACCTGCGCACGCAACAGCTCGTACAGGCCGTGGAAAAGGCACGCCACAACCTGGTGGTCGGCGACTTCCTCGGCGAGGCCCGCGACTGCCTGCAGCGCAACGACCCCGCATGCGCCGGCATCGCCCTGGACAGCGCCGCCGCGGCCGGCGCCGAGCCGGCGGAGTTGTATGAACTGCGCAGGAGCACCGACGAGCTGGCCGCGCGCCTGGAAAGTGAACGCCAGGCGCTGGCCGCGCGCCGCGAACAGCTGCTCGCCCAGGGCCAGTCCTGCCTCGACGCCGGGGACTTCGACTGCGCCAAGGCGCGCGCCGGCGCCGCGCTGGAGATCGATGCCGCTGACAGCGGCGCCATCGCGCTGCAACAGGCAACGCGCGTAGCCAGGCAGCAGCGCGCCGCGGATGCCGCCACCGTCGCGCGTATTCTGCAGGAGGCACAGGACTGCTATAGTGCCCGCAACTATAGCTGCGCAATTGCCAAATCCGAGTCCGCCCTGGCTATACTGCCGGACTCGGGTGAGGCCTCGGCGGCGCGCCAACGCGCGCTGCAGGCGCAGAAAAAAGCCAAACGGACTATAGTCATCGAGTAACCACTGCCCCCCGGGGGGGAGGAGTCACAGCATGCGCAGCATCGCCCTCAGTTTCGCCGTCCTGCTGGCCTGCAGCCCCGCACAGGCGGACTTCTTCAAGGATATCCTCAACGTTATCGAGGAGACCGCCAAGGACACCGCGGAGGACATCATCGCCGACAAGACCGAGCAGATGATCCGCGACATGGTGATCGGCTACGAGAGCGAACAGACCCGTTCCGAGGAGGAGGTGCTCGAGGAGTACGAGGAGGAAACCGGCAGCATCCCCACCGAGGCGACGGTGTCGGGCTACCGCTCACAGATGAGCCCTGGGGCAATGGCCAAACCCGGTGAGAAAATCACCATCAGCTCGGTCATCAAGATCGTGCCCGGCACGGACGGGCGGCCGCCCCTGCTGGAGGAGCGCCTGACCATCTTCGACAACGAGGACACCAGCATGGTCCTCAAGACGCTGACCAAGGAAGCGCAAAAAAGCAGCGGCGGCGAGTTCCGCAGCGAGTTCACCTTCTCGCTGCCCGACGGCATGCCCCAGGGCGTGTACCCGGTGCGCACGACCCTGCTGCTCAACGGCGAACTGGCCGGCGACCGCAAATACGAGTTACAGCTGGTGATGACCGGCGCGCAGGGCGCGGCGCGGGACACGGTGGCACACCTGGACGCTCGCTGAACCGCGCCCGCCCCCCCTACATGCGGGGCGGCAGCGCGCCGCAGCCTTTGCTACACTCCCTGCTCATTTGGCGAGATGTACCCTCAGGAGGTATCCCATGAAGTCTTCCCTCTACCGCGCGCTGGCGCCCCTGCTGTTCACCGTGGTTGCGCTGCTGGCCGGGCCTGCCCAGGCGGGCACGGCGGACGTGACCGACGCGGAAGGCAACACCATGCGCTTCGAGTACCGCGGCGACCTGCTGCGGGTCAACATGGACCAGGAGGGTGCGGCGGGTTACATGCTCCTGCGCGATAACAACCTCTACGTGGTCACCAACTCCGATGGCAACCTCATGGTCATCGACGCCAACCAGGCCTGGGGCATGTTTGGCAGCATGGCCGCGGGCGCAACCCCCGACATGGTGGCCAACGAGGTGGTCGAGCTGAGCGCCACCGGCGAGAAGGAACAAATCGCCGGCATCACCGGCGAGGTCTACCGCCTGCGCTTTCGCGCCGAGGACGGCAGCGAACGCGAGAGCACCCTGGTGCTCACGGACGACCCGCGCGCCCGCGATTTCCGCGACGCCATGCACAACTTCGCCACCACCATGTCAAAAACGGTGGGCAAGGACTACAAGGCCGCGACCGACGATTTCCACGGCCGCCTGGCGGCAATGAACATGGGCGTGCTGCGCTACGGCGATGACATGAAAGTCAGCGCGATCAACCAGGATTCCGTCGACCCGGCGCGCTTCGAACTGCCCGCGGCACCCATGGACCTGAGCAATATCGGCGCCCTGTTCGGCGCGAGCCAGGGCGGCGCGGAAGGAGAGGCGGAGGACAGTTCCGCTGGCGGCCCGCTCAGCACTTTCCTCGGGTCATTGGGCGGCAGCAGCGAAGAGGAAGCCTCGGCCGAGGAGGAGGAAGACGCCGAATCTGGCAGCGCCGCCAAGGAACTGGGCAAGGCCTTCGGCCGCCTGTTCGGCAACTAGGCAGCGCTCGCACCCCGCGAACGGCGGGCGCGCCCGTCGCCCGTCGCTATTGCCGCAGGATCAGGGTATCGCCGCGCTGGGTAAACTCGATGTGCTTGAGAAAGGACATACCCAGCAATACCTCGTCCATGTCCATGCCCGGCGCTATGGTCGCCGCCACCCCGCGCAACTCGATCGACCCCACACTGACGCTGTCCAGGCGCGTGGCGTAACTGGTCGACATGCCGTTGGCGGTCTGCGTCGCCAGGGGAACGCCGCGGCGCAGGCCCAGGCGCGCGGCGAGCGCGCCGGGCACCGCGACCCCGGTGGCACCCGTGTCCAGCAGAAAGGTCACCGGTTCGCCGTCGATGCGCCCCGCGGTCACGTAATGGCCCATGCGGTTGCGCTGCAGCACGACCTCGCGCCGTCCATCCTCGGCGATGCCCGACTGCAGTGTGCGGTTGGGGTTGTGCTGCCGGTCCAGCACATCGCTGAAGAAAAACAGGCCGAGGGCGAGAAACACCAGCCAGGCCAGGGCCTGCATCACACCGCCCATGCGTCGCTGCTGGCGGATCTCCTCGCGCTTGTTCACGTTGTCAGCGGCGGGACTGCGCGGCTCAGCCTTGTGCAGCGGTGTACCAAAGCCGCACGAACTGGTACCAGACGGTATGCGCACCGGCATGCAGTTCGGTATCGCCCGGCCCCTCTTCCTGCTGGCTGAAGATATTCGGCAGCGTCACCGTCTCCACCCGCAGCACATCCACGGGATGTTCCTGCAGCCAGCGATTCATGGCCAGGACACAGCTGTCGAAACCCGCCAGGTCAACCCCGCCGAACAGGCCGCCGCGGGGGGTCTGTTCCGGCAGGAAGTCGCGATACTTGATTGGATCCATGGGCTTCACTCCGTTTGCAACCCGTAAACTAGCCCGCGCCCGGGGCCGGTGCAAGCCCCGGCCCCGGGCGCCGTCCCCGCCGCGAATGGGCTAAACTGGGACCATGGAAGCTCTGCAGGCAAACTGGCTGGAACAACTGGGCGGCGTCACGGTCGCGCTCTTTTCCGGCTACCTGTTGCTGCTGCTGAGCTGGCCGCTGTGGCTACTGCTCGAGCGGTTGACGCCGGTGCGCCCGGGCGTGCCCAGGGAAACCTACACGCTGAACTGGAAGATCACCGGCAGCAACCTGGTGCTGGCGCCAGTGTTCGCCGCCACGGTGATCGTGTTCACCGCCTGGGTGGCGGGAATGACCGGCCTGCCCAGCCTGCGCGTGCCCACTGTCCAGATCAGCGTAGGCCTTCCCCTGCTGGACGTCGTGCTGCAGGGCGCGGTGATTTTTTTCGTCGCCTGCTTTCTCAGCGACTTTTCCTACTACTGGTGGCACCGCGCACAACACACCATCCCCTTCCTGTGGGAGATGCACAAGCTGCACCACTCGGACGAACACCTCAACAGCACCACCATCTTCCGCTCGCATTTTCTCGAGCCGGCGGGCCAGAATTTCGTGCGCGGCCTGACCATCGGCCTTGTGTTCGACCTGACCGAGGGGCCGCAAACCCTGCTGGCGGCGGTGGCGGGCGCGGCGCTGCTGGGCCTGTGGGATTTTTTTATCCACGCCAATGTGCGCATCGACGCCCTGCACCGGCTGCTGCCGTTCTTCACCACGCCCCAGTTCCACTGGATACACCACTCCAGCGCGCCGCAGCACCAGGACAAGAACTTCGCCATCTGGCTGCCCATGTTCGACCTGGCCTTCGGCAGCTACTACCGCCCGGCCGTGGACGAGTATCCCGATACCGGCCTGTCCAGCGGCGAGAAGATCGACACGCTGTGGCATGCCCAGGCCGGGCCGCTGCTGGCGTGGTGGCACGCCTTGCGTGGCCTCGCCGGCGGAGTGCGCGCCCGCGCGATCGAAAAGAGCGCTCCCTGATCCTGTTCCGGCTACAGCGCGAGTAACTCGCCGACCGTCACGAAGCGGTAGCCCCTGCTGCGCAGTTCATCGATCAGGATCGCGCTGGCCTCGACACTGCCCGCACGACTGTCCTGTGCCCGGGGGTCGTCCACATCACCATGACCGTCATGCAGCAGGATGATGCCGCCGGGCTCAACCGACGCCAGGATCGCGTCGGCGATCGCCCGCGGCTCGAAGACCTCCCAGTCAGCGCCCGACGCGCTGGCCAGAATGGACGGCAGGCCCAGTTCAGCCAGGGCGCGCCTGAGACCGGGACCCTGGATGCCATAGGGCGGCCGGAACAGCGCCGGGCGCATGCCGGTGACACCGTGCAACAGATCGGCGGTGCGAGCTACCTCATCGCGCATGAGCGTTTTGTTGAGGGACCACATGGCGCTATGGGACCAGCCATGGTTGCCGATCTCGTGCCCGGCGCGCTGCACCTGTCGCGCCAGCACGGGAAACGCGGCGGCATTGGCGCCCTTGAGGAAAAACGTGGCGCGCACGCCACGCGACTCCAGCAGCGCGAGCAGGGCCTGCGTATGAGGCGGGTTGGGGCCGTCATCGTAGGTCAGCGCCACGACCTTGTGCGCCGTATCAACCGCAGTGACGGCGCCCGCATAACACCAGGACACTAGGGCCACAACGCCTAGGGCGAGCAGCAGCGTAACAGCCAGGAACCTGCGCATGGGGGACCATCCTTGTTGTCGCGGGCCGGGTACAGCCCGGCCGTTGCGCCGCGCACAGGGCGCCGCGCCCATTTTTGACCAACTGGTCATTCAGCCATGGAGGCGTATACTATTTGACCAACGAGAATTCTAACAGGCCCGGCACACAGACAGGCGCCGTGCGGCAGGGCCGGGAGATCGACATGGATCGAAGGCAGCAACTGCAGGCATTGACCTGTCACACAAGCGCGCAGGACATCGCGCAGGCGGTGGCGGCCGCCAGGCGCGGCAGCGGCGAGGGCCGCCTGCGCATGACCGCCGCCGTGGCCTGGGCCGCTTTCGCCTGCCCGGACGCCTGCCAGGCGGTGTGGGACAACATCGCCTCCGCCTGGCTGGGCAGCGGTCCCACCCCGCCGGTGCCGACAGGCCTTGCCGAGGCCCCGATCGAGGACAGTTTCTGGCAGGCGTTCTGGGCCGTGGTGGATGGTCACGACGACGGCTACGACGCGCTCACGATCACCGAGGCGGTAGCCTCCCTGGGCGCGGCCCTGCACGAGGACTTCGGTCCCCTGGCGGAAAATCACGCGCGCAATCACCCCGGCGCGCAGGCCGCCCTGAGCCGCGACATACCCGGCTATACCGATATGGCGGTGCTGCAGCGCTGCCCCCCGGACAGCCTGGGCCACGCGCTGTACCGGCTGATCATCGACAACGGCTACGACCCCGAGGTGCTGCAACGCGACGCCATCGGGCTCGATCAGTTGCCCCACGTGCTGCATTACCTGAATGCGCGCATACTGCAAATGCACGAGGTATGGCACCTGGTGGCCGGGTACGAGACCACCGGCACGGGCGAGATCGCCATCTCCTCTTTCCAGCTGGCGCAGTTCGGCCACAACTATTCCTCAATGTTTCTCGCCGCCGTGATGGCCATCGGCACGTTCAAGGAGCCGCGGAGCTTTGCGGTGCTGATGCAGGTCATCAACGAGGGCTGGCAGCATGGGCGGCGGACGCCCTGGATGATGGATATCGAGTGGGAGCAGGAGTGGGAAAATTCCCTGCCGGACATCCGCGCTCGCTACGGCATCAACCACTACCAGGGCGTATTCCCCCCCGACCTGATGGAGGCCGCGGCACAGGGCAGCCTGTGGCGCAAACTGCGCCTGGGTCTGCAAGTAGTGCGCTGGGCGAGCCAGCTGCGTCGCTCGACAGTGACGACGCCGCCCCTGGTGGCGCAGTGAGCGCGCTAAAACCACGCGCGTATCGCGCATGACACGCGCCGGCGCCACCCTGTTGTCGCTGGCGCTGCTGGCGCCGGCGGTATGCGCCGAACCGTTCAGCGCTGCAGACATCCAGGCGGCGTTGGAGCGCCTGGATGCCGCGGACCAGGATGAGCGCTGGTTCTTCACCATGCACGTGCAGGAAAACGACCAGCGACGCGTCATACACCACGACCCGACGCGCCCGCCCTATGAGCAGCGCACCCTGGCCAGCATTGACGACCAACCCGCCTCTGCCGAGCAGCGACAGGCATTTCGCAAGCAGGAGAAAAAACGCGTCGACGAGCGCGACCCCCAGGCCGGCTACGGCAAGCTGGTGGACCTGGCCAGCCTGCAATGGCAGGGCACCCAGGACAGCGCCGCCAACTACAGTTTCATACCGAACATACAGTCTCTGGAGGAGGCGCGCGACACGCTGCGCGGCGCCCTGGTGCTGGACACGCAGTCGGGGGAGGTGACCCGCATCGAGGTGTTCAACAGCGAGGCGTTCTCCCCCGCAATTTCGGTCACCATGGACGAATACCGGCTGAGCTTCGAGTTTCACGATGAGCAGGGCACGCGCCTGCTGCAGCGCATGGAATCGCGCGCCGTGGGAACGGCGGGCTTCGTGCAGGATTTCGACAAGCGCGTCGTGGTCGATTTCAGTGCTTACCGTCCGGCGGCGGAGCAAGCCGCCGCGGCGGGCCAGGGCGCTACAAACTGAAGCGCAGCACCGCGGCGGGCCCGGGCAGTGACCTGTCCAGCGCCAGGTGCAGCATGCCGCCCTCCTCTTCCACGCTCTCCACCTGCGCACCGAGCACCTCGAGGTCACGCCATTCCAGCCCGGGGTTCTCTACCGTGAAGGCCGCGCCCACCTCGCCGTAGACGATGGCGTACAGCGCCTCGTCCGAACGGGTGTAGCGCAACTCGCGGCCGCCCTGGTTCTTGTAGCGTCGCCAGGGACGCGTGCCGTAAATCGCCTCGCCGTTCACCGCTAACCAGTCGCCCAGGCCCAGCAGCGGCACCTGCTGGATGGCGGGAATCATGCCGAAACTGTCCGGGCCCACGTTGATCAACAGGTTGCCGTTCTTGGCCACGGTATCCACCAGGTAACTCACCAACTCGTCGCCGCTGAGCATGTCCTGCGCGGTCTCCGCGGCATTGTAGGCGAACGAGGCGCCGAGGCCGCGGGTGCTCTCCCACTTGTAGGGCACGATGCCATCGAGGCTGTCGTACTCGGCGGTCTTGAAGCCGATGCGCGCCGGGTCGTCGGCGAGCGGGTCGGCGTTGGCGGTGAGCCAGCGCGCCAGGGCCTTCATCACGGGCACCGCGCCGGGAATCCGCGCCAGCCCGCCGAGCTTGTCCACGCCGCCCCAACGATCGTTGACCGCGCCCTCGGGGACCGCGTCGTAATAGTAAGTGAACAATTCACCCAGGCGTCCCTTCGACGGGTAGCCGATATCCGCCCACAATACATCGGGCCGGTAACGGTCTATCAGTTCGACCATGTGCGCGTGTGTGTAGTCGGCGTAGTCCTGGCCGGCGGGGGCGCTGCGCATCATGTCGCGCACCAGGTCGCCTTCGGCCACCAGGCGAAAGCTCCAGTCCAGGCCGGTGGAGTAGTAGGTGCCGAAACGCATGCCCCGCGCGCGCACGGCGCGGGCCAGTTCGCCCACCATGTCGCGTTGCGACCCCCAGTCCTGGCGATGCGGGTTCTGCACCGCGCTGGGCCACAGCGTGTAGCCGTCGTGGTGCTTGGTCACCAGCACCACGTAGCGCGCCCCGCTGCGCGCAAACAGCTCCGCCCAGGCCGCAGGGTCCCAGTCGGCGTTGACGCGCCGCTCGAACACGGGGCCGAAATCGCGGTAGGGCGCATCCCCGTAGACCGCGCGGTGGTGACGGGCGGTGGGGCTGTCCGGCTGCCGCATGCCGTACAGGTACCACTCGGCGTAGGGCAGGTCCTGGCGCTGACCATCGTGCAGCAGCATCTCTTCGAGCTCACCGGGCTGCAGCGGCTTGCCGGCGGCAAAGGCGGGAACCGACGCCGGCCCCCAGTGAATGAAAATGCCCAGCTTGGCCGCGTCGTACCATTCAGGTGTGTCGCGGGTGCGTTCAAGCAACTGCGGCTCGAGGTTGTCCGAACAGGCGCCCAGCAAGAGGGTGAGGAATAACAACAGGGAGGTGGGGCGGACAAGGCGGCGGGTTTCTCGCATGGTGTTCTCCTTATTAGTTGACACATTAAACCACTCTTCGCGGCTGTGGTGGAGCACCGCAGATTCGCCTATGCTGGGCGCAGAAAATAACAAGGTGAGCGCAATGACAATAACAGCGAACCACCTGTGTGTGGCCGTGCTCGCCGGCGTGAGCGCGCTGCCGGCAAGCACCCTCGCACAGCCGGCCCCAGGCAGCGGCGAGGGGCTGCTGGAGGAACTGGTCGTCACCGCGCGCAAGCGCGAACAGAACCTGCAGGACGTGGCGGTGGGCGTCTCCCTGATCTCCGGCAAGGCGGTCGCCGAGGCGCAGTTACGCAACGCGGCGGAGCTGAGCCGGCTGGTTCCCACCCTCAACGTCCAGGCCAGTTCCGGCCCGGCGACCTCCTCCTTCAATATCCGCGGCATCGGCACGCAGACGCTCAATACGTCGGTGGAGCCCAGCGTATCGACCATGCTCGACGGCGTGGTGATGGGCAACTCGGGCATGGCCTTCGTGGAACTGGTGGACCTGGAACGGGTCGAGGTGTTGCGCGGGCCGCAGGGCACGCTGTACGGCAAGAACGCCTCCGGCGGCGTCATCCACATTATCACCCGCGACCCTACACCGGAGTTCAGTGGCACGCTGGCCGCCACTGCCATCGAGGACGACGAGTACCGGCTGAACGGTACGCTGTCCGGGCCACTGGGGGACAAGCTGTCCTGGCGACTCACCGGCTCGGCGACAGACGACGACGGTTTCGCCGAGAACGTCTACAACGGCAACAAGGTCAATGACGCAGAGGTCTATACCGCGCGCGGCAAGCTATTGTGGCAGGCCACCGGGGAGCTGGAACTGCTGTGGAGCAGCGACTACAGCGAGCGCGACTGCGATTGCACCGCCCTGTCTGTACGATCCATCATGCCCTCCCCTGCCCAGGATGCGCTGCTGCGGGAACAACTGCCCGTGGTGCCATCCAGCTCAAACCAGGACGTCAACAACGACCAGCGCACTTTCTCCGACATCGACGCCAGCGGACACGCGCTCACTCTGAACTGGGGACTGGGCGACTACACGCTCACCTCGATCTCCGCGTACCGCGAATGGAACAGCCAGGGCATCGTCGACCTGGACAACCGCCCGAGCAACCCGCTGGCCCTGAGTTTTCCCGTGCCGCCGAAAACCGAACAGGAGCAGGTGTCGCAGGAACTGCGGCTGGCCTCGGCGCCCGCGGACTGGGGCAACTTCGTGGTCGGCGCCTACTACTTCGACCAGCAGCACGAGTCGGGCAACGACACCACCACCGCGCTGCTCAGCCCCCTGCTGCCGCCGACCACGCGCGTGACACGTACGCAGGTCGACAGCGAAAACCTCGCCCTGTTCGGCGAACTCAGCTACCTCTTCGCCCCGCATTGGCTGCTCACGCTCGGCGGCCGTTACACGCAGGACGATCTCGATTTTCACACCGTGGCCACGGGCACCGACAACCTGATCTTCGGCCCGGAGGGCGAGGTGCGCAACAGCGTCAGCGAGGACGACTTCTCGCCAAAAGTCGCCCTGCAGTGGGACTTCAGCGACGACGCGATGACCTACCTTAGCTACACCGAGGGATACAAGGGGCCGGCCTTCGACACCGCGGTGATCGCCGGCGGCAGTTTCGCCGAACCGGAAACCTCCGATGCCTGGGAACTGGGCCTGAAATCCACCTGGCTGGACAATCGCCTGATCGTCAACGTGGCGCTGTTCCACGCCAGTTACCAGGACTTCCAGGCACAGGCCCTGGTCGACGACCCGGACGACCTGCTGCCGGGCAGTTTCGTGCTGGTGAACGCCGGGGAGGTGACCACCGAAGGCGTGGAGATCGAGTTCCTGGCGCGACCACTGGACAACTGGACCCTCGGTGGCGGCTTCGCCTACACCGACGGCAGCATAGACGATTACCCGCGCGGCAATTGCAGCAACGGGCAGAAGTTTCGCGGCGACTGTCCGCAAGGCTTCCAGGACCTCTCCGGCGGCCAGCTTCCCTATACGCCCGAGTGGAAACTGACGCTCAACACGGAATACCGCCTGGCGCTGCGCGCGGCGCCCATGGAACTGGTTTTCGCCGCCGACCTGCGCGCCCAGGATGATGTCCTGTACGAAATCTCCCAGGACCCGTACACACAGCAGGACGCCTACACGGTGGTCGACGCAAGAATCGCCGTGGCCGGCACGGAGCACGGCTACAGCGTCACGGCCTTCGTCAAGAACCTGTTCGACGAGAACTACGCCACCCTGATATTCGCGCACGGCAACGAGGTCATGCAGCACGGTTACATACACCGCGTACCCAAGTACGCCAATCGCACCTTTGGCGTGGAACTGCGGTACGATTTCTAGCTTGCCGGACCGCGGCGCCCGCCTTTCACACAGGAGTAGAAAAACCATGGCCTATCCTGACAAACACGCACTGCTCGACTGGGCGAGGAACTACCCGGAGTTGTGGAACGCCGGTGACAAACAGGCGTGGATCGACAACTGGCGCAGGGTGGCGCCGGGCAGCTTCACCATGCTAGACCCGGTGGGCACGCCGCCCAAGCACGGTTTCCAGGAATGTTGCGAGGACTCCTGGGACCTGTTCCAGCCACGAGTGCGCTTTCGCATACAGCCCGGCACGCTATTCGTATGCGCCAACGAGGTCGCCTGGTGCCTGGAGAATCACTTCGAGGGACCCGATGGCGCGCAACTGCAGTACAGCGTGGAAACCTACCGCTTCGGCGACGACGGCTCGGTGGACATCCGCACCTATTACCGGGTACCCGCCCACGACAACCAGAACCTGGGGGATGTCTTCCAGTCCTACCTGCCGGAAAACTCGCAGGGCCTGTAGGCCGGGCGCGGTTCACCGCAGATTACCGGCAAGGTATGCTGTTGTGCCCACGATAAAAAAACAAAGGTCACACGCGCATATGCTTCCTGCCGATACCCCTTACCGCTCGCGCAACAACGCAGCCGCAATCGCCCTGCTATTCACCCTGGGCTGCGCCCTGCTGGGCGCCTGCAGCGACGGCAGCGACAACGTCCACCGCAGCCTCGGCGTGCCCGGCTCCGGCGATGCGAACATCATCGCGGTACCGGCCGCCACGCTACAGGGACCAGTCTCCGGGTCGCCGGTGCTGGTGAGCACCTTTTTTTCCCTGCCCGGCGTAGGTTATGAACAGGCGGAGTACTTCGTCACCGGCACCGCCAGTGCCTACGTCAACAGCAACGAGCTGCAAGCCAACGGGCGCTGGCGGGTACAGGCGGACGAGCAGGCGCAGTACCGCACGCGCATCGTGGTCAATCGCCCCTCCGACCCGGCAGTTTTCAACGGCACGGTCATCGTGGAATGGCTCAACGTCAGCGCCGGCTTCGACTCGGCGCCGGACTGGGGCATGCTGCACACCGAACTGATCCGCTCGGGCTACGCCTGGGTCGGGGTATCCGCGCAGCAGGTCGGCGTGGACGCCCTGGTTGACGGCAGCGCGGCGGCCACCATTCCCGGCACACCCATCGACGACCGCTACGCGTCGCTGGTACACCCTGGCGACGCGTTCTCCTACGACATCTACGCCCAGGTCACACAGGCGCTGCGCCAGCCCGCCACGGCTGCGCCCTGGGGCGGCCTGCAGCCACAGCGCTTCATCGCCGTCGGCGAATCACAGTCCGCCGGACGGCTGCTCACCTACGTCAATGCCTTCGCGCCCCTGCACGCCCTGTTCGAGGGCTATCTCATCCACAGCCGCACCGGGGGCAGCGCGCCGCTCAAGGGCGGCTTCGGCGACCCGGAACTGCCCACACCCGAGATTGTGCGCGTACGCGACGACCTCGGCGTGCCGGTGCTGATGCTGCAGACCGAAACCGACCTGTTCATCCTCGGCTCCTGGCCCAGCAACCAGCCCGACAGCGAGTACTTCCGCCTGTGGGAGGTCGCCGGCAGCGCCCACGCCGACCTGTATACTTTCCTGGACAACCGCTTCGACATCGGCACCGACCCCTCCGTCGCCGCGGTCATCGAGGTACTGGACCCGGTGCCGGGCATCATCAGCTGCACCGTGCCAGTCAACGCGGGCCCCCAGCACTGGGTCGCCAAGGCGGCCATCGCCGCCCTGAACACCTGGGTGAGCGAAGGCGTGGCGCCGCCGCGGGCGCAACGTCTGGCAGTGGACGGCGATGCAGCGGCCTTCCGCCTGGACGCGCTGGGCAACGTGCGCGGAGGCATCCGCACCCCCTATGTCGACGCCCCCATCGCCGTGCTGTCAGGCGAGGGACAACCGCAACCCAACTTCGATGAAATCGACCAGATCAGCGTCGACGAGGTGGATTTCTGCTTTCTCTCCGGCACGACCTTCCTGTTCGACGCGGCGACCCTGGGCTCGCTGTACGAGAGCAACGCGGCCTACATCGAGGCGGTAAACGCCGCGGCCGAGGATGCCGTGGCCAGGGGTTTCCTGCTGCGCGCCGACGCCGAGCTGATCCAGGCCCACGCCGCGGGCACGGATATCTTCGCGCCCTGAGCAGCGGGGTTCGCCCCCCGCCCCACCCGGCGCGACACCTGCGCGGCGGGACTAGTTCACTGAAACGGCGCCCACCCCTTTGTTACACTGCCTGAACCGGCGGGCGCCCGGCGCGCCACGTCGTGATTTTTTATCAATAAAAACAAGAGGATGGCGCGATGACGGACGCGCGCCGCGAGAGCGAGAAGAACATGGGCAGGGAACGTTCCCCGGGGTGGGCCATGTCATACCTATTGCGCTTTTTCGACTACTTCCTGCCGGACAGCCTGTGTACCAACCCGTCGGACCTGATGCGCGGGTACATCATTGTCGGCCTTATTTTTGCCAATATTGCGATCTGCCTGCTGATCATGCTCGGGCTGGTCTACCTGCTGGAGCTGGAGTACAACACTCCGATTGCACTGGCGCTCAACGGCGTCTGCCTGCTGGGCTACTGCGTCACACTGGTGCTGCTCAAGCGCACGGAGAACTATATCCTGTGCAGCAACCTGATCATCGCCATACTCGGCAGCGTCATCGTCTGCGGCGTACAGATCACCGGCGGCTACCTCGAGTCGCCGATCCTGCAGTTGCTGCTGCAGATCCCCCTGTTGGCCTTCCTCCTGCTCGGCCTGCGCAGCGGGCTGTTCTGGCTGGGCGGCACCCTGGCGGCGGGCGCGGCGCTGTATGTCAGCGCGATCACCAACGTCGGCTATATACAGTGGCTGCAGAACGAACAGGTGACCCAGGCGATGTACGTCATGCTGCAATTTGTACTGGTGCTGTTGGTCGGCGCCGCGCTGACAGTCTACGAAACGCTCAACGGGCTGCTGAAAAAGGAGCTGCAGGAGGAGAAGGTCAAACTGGAACACTGGGCCAGCCACGACGACCTCACCGGCATCGCCAACCGCTTCGAATTCTTCCGCCGTCTCAGGGCGGGTATCGACGAGGCCCAGGAACGCAATCACAAGGTCGGCGTGGTGTACATCGACCTGGACGGCTTCAAGCCGGTCAACGACAACCACGGCCACCACATGGGCGACGAGGCGCTCAAGGCAGTGGCGGAAAGACTACAGAAAGTGCTGCGTCTGTCGGACACCACCGCGCGGCTGGGCGGCGACGAGTTCGGGCTCATCCTGCCGGGTATCCACGTGCCGGATGATATCGAGAGCATCATGCCGAAGATTCTCGAGGCCATTCGCGAGCCCATCGAGGTCGGCGGCGTCGAGATCAACGTGCGCGGCAGTTGCGGCGTCGCCATTTTTCCCAACCACGCGGAGGACTGCGACGACCTGTGCCGCTACGCCGACACGGCCATGTACCGGGCAAAAGAAATCAGCGACGCCTACCTCGTATACAAGGACGACATGCAATCCCAGGGCGCCTGAACTTCAGAAACGCAACTTGACCCCGAGTGAGACGTCGACGTCGGAGGTATAGGCGCCCTCCAGCGACAGATGCTCATCCAGCCGGTACTCGAGCCCCACGTGGTAACGCTCCGTGGTCTCGTACTCGGCGTGCAGTTGCAGCCTCGTGGCGAGCTGCAACTCGGTCTCGAACTCGGCCTCGATCTCGCCATCCGTGGTGACAAACACCTCGGTTTCGATCAGCAGGGGCAGCACGTAGCGCAGTCCCAGCCGCCCCTCGGCGCTTTCGTCTTCTTCCTTCTCCACACCGGCGAGCAGCTGCGTCCAGCGGTCCAGCCGGTACAGGGCATTGGCCTCACCGCGCTCCTGCTCGTAGTCGCGCGATTCCAGTTCACCCTCGAAGCGATAGCGGTTGTTCGCCGTCCACAGTGACAGGCGCGCGAAATCGTCCAGCGCCTTGAGTTCGCCGGCGGCATAGAAATCGTCGTCCTTGATGTCGCTGCTGCGCTGCCGCGCGGTGTCGAACTCGCGGTTGCCGGCGTAGTCGTCGTAGCGGATCACGCGGGCCATACCGGTCTTGGCGTGGTACAGGTTGTGACAGTGGAAAAACCAGTCCTTTTCCTCGTTGGCGAGAAACTCGATGCTCACCGTCTGCATCGGCCCGACGTCAACCGTGTGTTTGAACGGACCGCCGCCGTCGTCGTTGAGCACGCGGAAGAAATGCCCGTGCAGGTGCAGCGGGTGATGCATCATGGTCTCGTTGACGAACCTGAAGCGCACGGTCTCGCCGCGCTTTACCAGGATCTTGTCCGCACGCGAGAGTGGCACATTGTTGAACGTCCAGTTATAGGTTTCCATGTCACCGGTAAGGCGCAGGAGAACTTCCCGCGGCGGCCCCTGCCCGGCATAGGCCTGGTCGTCCACATTGCGCAGCGAACGGTAGTCGAGACGGCGCGGGGTATGGTGCATGGCGTGGTGATGCGCGTGTCCGCCGGCGTGTGCGTCGTGTTGGCCATGCGCTGCATAGAGGTCGGGCCGCGGCATGTCGGGCGCCGCGCGGCGCTCACCGCTGCCGATAAACACGGAGGCGTGGCCGGAGCCGTCCTGGGCGCTGGCGCGCAGTTCCAGGGCGCCCACCGGGGGAACCGTCACCACGATATCGTAGGTTTCGGCGACCGCGTGCAACACCTCATCGACCTGCACCGGCTCGACCGCCAGTCCATCCGCGCCGATTACCTCGAACGGCAGTCCGGCGCTGTGCAACAGGAAATACGTCGAGGCGCCGGCGTTGATAAAGCGCAGCCTGATGCGCTCACCGGGTCGCGCCTCGGGGAACAGGTGCCAGGAACGCCGCCCGTTGATAAAGAAGGCGTCGTAGCCCACGTCGGCCACGTCCATGCCACCCATGCGGTTCCAGCGGTTCTCCAGCCAGGTACCCATGGCGCCGCGTTGCAGGTAGCCGGCAATGCTGGTCACGCTGTGCTTCTTCAACGCGTAGTAATCGCCGTCCTTCTTCAGGTTGGCCAGCACCTGGCGCGGCGTCTCGTTGGTCCAGTCCTGTAACACCAGCACCGCCTCGCGATCGTAGGAGACCGTCTCGCGCAAAGGCTGGACCACGATGCCGCCGTGTACACCCGACTGCTCCTGCAGGTCCGTGTGGGAGTGGTACCAGTAGGTCCCCGCGTGCTTGAGCGGAAACTCGTAGACGAAGGTCTCCCCCGGGCGGATCGGCAGGTAGGAGAGGTAGGGCACGCCATCCTGCCCGGGCGGCACGAGCAACCCGTGCCAGTGCACCGAGGTATCCTTGTCGGTGTGGTTGGTCACCGATATCCTGGCGGTATCGCCCTGGCGGAAACGCAGCACGGGCCCGGGGTAGGCGTCGTTGACCAGCATGGCGGTGGCGGGCGCACCGGCCAGTGCCAGCGAGCGCTCGGTGATCGCCAGGTGGTACTCGACCACCGCGGCCCTGGCGACGGTGGAGAAAATCAGCAAGCTCAGTAGCAAGGCGTGGCGCATCGTTGCATGATAACGCGACACAGCTGGCCGCACAGACCAGCAGTGTGACGATTCTGGACAGAATCACGCATGGATGAGTACACGCCCAGGCAAGGTTGGGTGTTGCCTACGGCGTCTGCGACGTACTGTAGAGAGGGGGAACGCGATGCAAACCCTGCGCATGCTGATACTGCTGCCGGTTCTGCTCCTGCTCCCGGCACAGGTCGGCGCGGCGGGTTTTTTCGCCGCGCAATTGACACAGGAAAACCTGCACCGGCTGCCCGCGGGAGGGCTGGACGCCATCGGCGGCAGCGGCGACTGGCTCCTCACCGACGGCGAGCTGTGCGCGGTGGTGTCCGGCGCGGACCACCCCACCTACCTGGCGCTGCACGGCGGGGCGCTGGTGGACCTGTGGCACTGCGCATTGGCCAATGACCAGTGGAGCGTCGCCCACACCCAGCTGAACATGCAGAAGGACCAGATTCCGCCGACGACCGCGATCCAGGCCGGCTACGACCAGCGCCAGGCCTGGCTGCAGGTGACGGGGGCGAGGGACGGACTGGAAGCCAGCGTGCGTTACCGGCTGGAGGCGGACCGACCGGGCGAACTGGCGGTGGAGACCACCGTCACGCGTAGCGGCGCCGGGGCGCGCATGGGCACGTTCGCCTCGCTGCTGCTGCACCCGCGCGCCTCGCTGACGCCGTTCACTGTGGACAGCGCCGGCGGCGCGGGGTCACTGGGCTTCGACCAGCCCGACATCGACACCAGCGATTTCCGTTCCGTGCTCGCCGCCGTGGGCGTGGCGGACCTGCAGGTGCTGCTCGGCAGCCGCCACCTGCAACCCACGATCAGCTACGCGGTGACGCTGGAGGGGGCGTGGTACCGTGATCCCGACGGACATGAGCGACCCGTGCACACCTTCCTTATCAGCGGCCGCACGTTTTCCATGTTCGGCGCCTTCGCGCGGCCATTTCCGGGCATCTGGCCGGACAAACCCGGCATGCTCAGCTTCGCCCTGGGGCAACTGCTGGACCTGGAGCAGGGCCACAGCCTGATCTTTCGCCAGCGCATCAGCGCCAGCCCGCGCGGCGACGCCGCCTCGCTGCTGGACCGCGTGTACGCTGGCGCCCGTGTCAGCGGCCAGCTCGATACGGCCGAGGCGGGCATCACGGTGCGCGACGCGGCCGGGACGGCGCTGACCTTCGCCCGGCCCGACGCACGGGGGCGCTTCGACTTCCGCCTGCCGGCGGCGGTGACAAAGGCCAGCGCCGACGTGCGCACGCCCTGGGGCGAGGTCAGCGTGCCCATTTCCGTGTCCGGCGCGGCGCTGGACCTCGGGCTGGTCTCCACCGGGGCCGTGGCGACCCTGGCGCTGCCGCAAGGAGACGCCATGAGCCTGGTCCTGCAGCGCGATGGCGCGAGCCCGGTGTTCCACGACGAGCTCACCGGCGGCACCGTCGCGGGCCGGCGACAGCTGATCGGGCCGGAGAGCCGGCGCCTGAGCCTGGCCGGTGTGGCGTCAGATCCCGCCACGCTGCAGCTGGCGCCGGGCCGCTACCGGGTGCTCGCCTCCCGCGGCCCCGAGTTCAGCGTGAGTGAGGCCCGCGTCGAGCTGCGCGCCGCGACGACGACCGCCCTGCGCATCGCGCCCCCGCGCAGGGTCGTGGCGACGCCGAACCTGCTCGGCGCGGACTTCCACGTGCACAGCGGCGTCAGTTTCGACTCCAGCCTCTCCCCACAACAGCGGGTACGCGATTTCGCCGCCCAGGGCGGCGAACTGCTGGTCGCCACCGAACACAACATCACCTACGACCTGGGCCCGGTGGTCGAGGACATGGGCCTGGACGGCATCATCGCCACCCTGCCCGGGGTGGAACTGACCGGCATGGCGCGCAGCGCCGCGACGCCGACCACCATCGGCCACAGCAACGTCTTCCCGGTGGCGCCGGATCCGCAGGCCTTCATGGGCGGCACGCTGCCCTTCGAGGGCAAGCGCCTGGGCCAGGTGATCGGGGACTACAAGCGCGCCTTCCCGCACAGCGTGTTCCAGCTCAACCACCCGCGCAGCGAGGCCTACGACGACGACATCAGCTTCTTCAATCACCTGTCATTCGGCAGCGCCTTCGACCCGTCACGCCCTCTTTCACAGGCGCCAAACCACGTACTGCTGGAGCGCCACGCGGGCAGCGCCTACCGCGATATCGACTTCGACAGCATGGAACTGCTCAACGGGGAGTCCCTGGACCTGTACCGCCGCGTGCGCAGCGACTGGTTCGCCCTGCTGCGACAGGACCAGTACAAGGTCGCCACGGCGAACAGCGATTCCCACGCCAGCAGCCAGCTGGTCGCCCTGCCGCGCTCCTATCTCGTCGTGGCGGACGACCCGGCAAACCTGGATACCGGGGCCGTGCTGGCCGCGTTGCGCCGCGGCGCGCTGTACGGCAGCACCGGGCCGATTCTGCGTATTGACCTGTCCGGCGCCGGCCCCGGCGACACCCACGCCGGCTCCCGCGCCACGCTGCAGATAGCGATAGACGGCGCGCCGTGGGTGGATGTGAACGAGGCCAGGCTGTGGTTGAACGGCGAGCTGTGGCAAACCCTGCCGGCCACGCCGGGCGCACGCCTGTCCGTTCCCGTCGCGGTGTCCCGCGACAGTTTCCTGTTCGTCGAGGTGGCGGGCGAAGCCGGGGACATCTACCGTGTGGTGGCGCCCGGGTTCACTCCCTTTGCCTTCGCCAATCCCGTGTTCCTGGACGTCGACGGCGACGGCTGGCGTTACGGCGAGGCGGCGCGCCAGGCCGCCGGCGCGGACTAGGGCTGCAGCGAAGCCAGCAGGCGCTCGGCGTCCTGTCGTCCGGGAAACTCCCCCGGCTGGCCGAGGGCCGCGCGCAGCTCCGTCTGCGCCTCTTTCTCCCTGCCGAGAGCCAGCAGCGTCACCCCGGTGTGGTAACGGATTTCCGCGTCGCGCGAGTTCAGCGCGTAGGCCTGGCGCAGGTAAGGCAGCGCCTCTTCATGCTGTCCCTTGCGGGTGAGTATCCAGCCGACGGTGTCCAGCAGCGCCGGGTTTTGCCTCTTGGTCAGCTCAAGCGCGCGCATGGCGGTGGCCAGGCCCTTGTCCAGGTCATCCGCCGCGTAGAGGTTGGCCAGGTTGTTCAGGACACCGGGGTCGGGCTGCAGTTGCGGATGCTCCAGCAGCAGCTCGTAGTACACAATGGCCTTGCCGGACTCGCCCTGGACCATGTAGCTGTCAGCCAGCATGCGCACCAGCGCGGGCGACAGCGCGGTCTCGCGCATGCTGCTCTCCAGTTCGGCCGTGAACTCCTCGCCACCCACACCCTGCAGGCTCAGCCGGTACAGGGCCATGACCGCGGCGTCATTGCGCCGGTCCAGGCGGTAGGCCTGCAGGTAGTTGGCCTGTGCTTCCTGCGGATCGTCCTGCGCCATGGCCAGGTCACCGCGCAGGCGCGACAGTTCCGCGTGCTGGCCAATTTTCCCTTCCAGCGCCGACAACCCCTCCTCGGCCTGCTCCAGCTTGCCCTCGGCGATGTCCAGCCGCACCAGGGCCAGCCGCGCATCCAGGGACGCGGGATTGGCGTCCAGGGCGGCCCCCAGGGTCAGTCGCGCCTCGGGCAGGTTGCGCGCGCGCACCTGCATCTCGGCCAGGCCCACCAGGCTGTCCGCGTCACCCTCCCACAGCGAGGCGAGCCGGCGCAGCGGGCGCTGGGCGACCTCGAAGTCCTGCAGCTGCAGGTAGATTTCCGCCTGCTGCACCAGGTAGTCGGTATTCAGCGGATCGGCCTTGGACAGCGCGAGGCAGGCGGTGAGCGCGTCGTCCCAATTGCCCTCGCGCGTGTACACGTCCAACCTGAATTCGTCGGGCAGCGGCGATTCCTTGTCGTAGGCGTAGACCTTCTTGCTCCAGTCCATCGCCGCTTCCTGTTGCCCCTGCAGGTAGAGGATGCGCGCCATCAACATGATGGAATTGATGTGGCTGGGACGATCGACCAGTATCTCGTTCAACAGGGTCGCGGACTGCGCGAGCTCACCGCGCTGCTTTAGCACCATGGCGCGATTGAAACGCGCCTCGACATCGAAACGCGACAGGGCCAGGGCGCTGTCGGCCGCGGCCGCGGCGCGCTCGAGATCGCCGGCGCGCAGGTAGGTGACCGCGGCGAAATTATGCGCTCGCACGGCGTCCGGGTAGGCGCGAACGACCTTGGCGGCAATATCCTGCGCCTCCTCCTCACGACCGAGATCGTGCAGCAGCGCGCCGCGCAGTAACCAGTAGGACAACGGCGGCTCGCCCGCGAACTCGGCCTGGCTCAACACGCCCAGCGCCTCGCGCGCCTGGCCGACGGAGCGATTCAGTTCCGCCTCCAGTACCGCGATGTACGGACTGTCCGTCGACTCACGCAGTTCGTCCAGCAACTCGCGCGCGCTGAGCACGCTGCCGTTGTCGATGTACAGGCGCAGCAACTGCAGCGACAGGCTGCGGTCGGCGAGAATGATCTGGCGCTTGCTGCTGAGCAGGTCATTGGCGCGGCGCGACTCGCCGTTGCGCAGGTACAGGTCCGTCAACATGCGAATGGCGGCGAGGTCCGAGGGATTGCGCGACAGGTAGGTGTTGAACAGGGTCACCGCGCTCTGGTCGCTGCCGCGCACGTAGTCCGAGGCGGCCTGGATGAACAGCATGTTGTCGCTGGACTGCATCATGATGGTGTCCAGCTCGGACAGGGTCTGGCTGAGCTCCGACAACATGTCATTGCCCGTTTCCATGTCACCCTGGCTGATCATGACGATGGCGCTGAGCAGGGTTGCCGCGGGATCCTGCGGCGACTCCTCCAGGATAAGCTCGAGGTAGCGCTCCAGTTCCTGCTCCTCGCCGCGCATCAGGTGGACGCGGGCGAGCGCGCGCAACACCCGGATATCCTTGCTGTCCAGCGCATGGGCCGTTTCCAGGCTGCGCAGCGCGGCGTCGTAATGGTCCTCGGCAATGGCGAGTTCCGCCTCCAGTTCCAGGGTCTTGGTATTGTCCGGGTCGAGCACCCGGGACCTGGCGATCAGCTCGCCCGCCTCTTCCAGCATGCCGCTGCGGATATACACCGCCGCGAGGGTATTATTGGAGCGCACATCCGCCGGGAACATCGCCGCCGCTTCCTCGAACTCGCGCCGCGCGCGGTCGGTCTCTCCCTGGAGCAGGTAGCCCTGGCCCTTGAGCAGGGCCCACTCGAAGCGACTCTCCGGGGTGAACTCGGGGTAGGCTTTTTCCAGCTCGAACAGCTTGTCGACACGTTTTTGCAGCACCAGCGCGGTGCCGTAGATGGGCAGGACGAGGTTGATGTCAGCCCCCAGCAACAGCGCCTCCTCGGACTCCTTGGCCGCCCCGTGCACATCGCCGGCGTTGAAATGCACCTTGGCCAGCAGCAGGCGCGCGGAGACCATGTTCGGGTCCACCTGCAGGGCGTTTTTCAGGTGGATATACGCTTCCGCGTACTCCTGCTCCGCGTAGGCCTGCACACCCTGCTCGTAGTACTCGTTCTTGTCCTGGGACAGGCCAGGCGTAGAAAACGCCAATGCCACACTCAGCGGCAATACCTGGGTGAAGAGTCTGCTCAAAAGTCGTCCTCCGCCGGGCCCGGCGCTGCCGCCGGACAATGGGGAGGATGGTAACGCAGGCATAAAAAAAGCGGAATTTGTGAATTCCGCTTTTTCGAAGAATTGAGAACTGGCGCGTGCCGATCTAGGCAGCAGCCCTCAAGGCGGCAAACCGGCCGCGCAACAACACCAGGCCCAGCAGCATCAGGGGCAGGCTGCCCGGCACGGGCACTTCACCCGGGGGCTGGTCGTCGGGTGTCGAGGTCTTGATCAGGCTGAGCTTCATGCCGTCATCACCACTATCCAGGCCGGAACCGCTGCCGAAGACGGGATTGTACACACCCACCAGCCAGGCAGTGGAGGTGACATCGGCGCCGTTGACCGCGTAGTAGCTCAGGCCGACATTGTTGTAGTTGCCCACGGAGTTGTAGTTACCGCCGTTGCTGGACAATACATCCGCCCAGGTCCCGCCCAGGGGGCTGAAACCGCCCGTGCCGTCGTAGGCGAGGATGGAAACGTCGGCGTAGTTACCACCGCCGTCGGTCGCCCAGCTCAGGTCGATACCCTCGAGGTTGACCTCGGTATCGAACTCCAGCAGCAGCATGTCGAACTCGCCGTCGGAGTCGCCGGACACGCTGTCGATGGAGTGGTTCGGCGAGCTGGTGTTCTCGTCGTCGTTCTGGATACCCAGGGCGGAACTCTGCGCCCACAGCAGGCGCGCGGCCTCCACGATATCGTCACCGCTGACGTCGCCGGTGTCGGAATACGCGCGTACGGTCAGGCCGACACCACCACTGGACATGGTGAGCGTATTGCCGTTGCCGTTGCCCGAGAAGCTCTGGCTGCCGCTGTCGAAGTCGAAGGTCTGCATCGCGGCCATCGCCGGGGCGCCCTGCAGAAGCGCCAGGCTGCCCAGCGTCGCGAGAATTGTCCTGATCTTTAAAGTGGCCATGTCCCTGAATATCCTTAGCCGTTACCTGTAGTGTAGCCCGCCGCGAGCCAAAAAACCGCTGCGGGGGACAGGAAATAAAGCAATTATCGAACCAGAATTACCAACCTGTTGTTTTAAAACAATAAAATTTAAATACCGCCACGCCCCGCCGGCGCGCCCTCGGCCATTTGTAAAATTTCCCGACAGCGCCGGCAGCCCATAGTGTGAACCAGTTCACAGGGCGGGCTCAGCCGCCGCCGATGCGGTACAGCGGCAGGGGGTCGGCCTGGGCGAAATGCGCCTGCAATTCGTCCACCCCCAGGGGCTGCGCCGACTCCAGTACCTGCTCCTCCACCGGCGAGCGCCACAGCGCGGTGCGATAACCGCTGAAGGACAGACACTGGCCGTTACAGCGCACCGCCGCGTCGCTGGCCAGCCAGACCAGGCCCGCGGCCACCTGCTGCGGCTCGCCGAAGCCCAGTTCCCGCGCGGTCTTGCCGGCGCGGTCGATCAGCGGCTGGGTCATCTCGGTGTGTGCGTAGGGCCACATGGCGTTGCAGCGGATGCCGTAGCGCTCCAGTTCCTTCACCGCGGTGTACATCAGGCCCATCATGCCGGCCTTGGCGGCGGCGTAGTTCGCCTGCCCGAAGTTGCCCACCAGGCCCGAGGCGGAGGTGACCTGGATGATGTGCCCGCCGCCCTGCTCCCGCATCACGCGCCCGGCCTCACGGGTGCACAGGAACGGCCCGCGCAGGTCCACCGCGATCACCTCGTCGAACTCCTCGTCGCTCATTTTCAGCAGCGTGCGATCGCGTACGATGCCGGCGTTGTTGACCAGCACATCGATACCGCCGAAGTTGTCAACACAGGCCTCCACCAGCGCGCGACAGACGGCACTCTCCGCCACGGAGCCGCGCACGGCCACCACCGCCGCACCGGCCGCGCGCAGTTCCGCCTCCACGGCGGCCAGCGCGGCGCCGTCGGTGCCGTTGATGACCACGCTGGCGCCCTCGGCGGCGCAGGCCAGGGCGAAGTCGCGCCCCAGACTGCGCGACGAGCCCGTGATGACCATGCGCTTGCCCTGTAATCTACCCTGTTTCCTGTCCACCGCCTGCCGCTCCATTACCTGTCTGTGAAAACGGCTGCCATTATGCCGCCATTGCCCGCAACACGCACCGCTTCGCCGCGCGGCAGCCCGGGCTGCGGGACCGGCGCCGCGCCAGTGGCAGAGGCGGCGAAAACCGGGTTTCCGCCAGCGAGTTGGGATACACTAGGGCATCCCTGAACAATGGCAAGGTATTCAGGTCGCAACGCCCGCTGCGCAATATCGCGATTGTCCAGGGGCGCTGCGCACCTGGGTGGAAGACACAGGCAACCGAGTTGAAACCCGCTCCCAGAGAATTCGCCGCCGACACCCATGCGGGCCTGGTTCGCAACCACAACGAGGACTGCTTTGCCGCCGAAGCCGACCTGGGCCTGTGGCTGGTCGCGGACGGCGTCGGCGGACATGCCGGCGGCGAGGTGGCCAGCGGCATAGTACGCGACACCGTGCGCGCACAGGTTGCAGCAGGGGCGACCTTGCCCGAGGCGATCCTGCGCAGCCACGAGGCGGTGCTGGCGGCACTCACCGGGGGCGATGACGACCGCGGGATGGGCTCGACCGTCGTCGCGTTGCGCACCGACGGTGACGACTACGAACTGTGCTGGGTGGGCGACAGCCGCGCCTACCTGTGGAACGGCCAGTTGCGACAACTGACCGAGGACCACAGCCGCGCGGGAGAACTGCTGGCCAGCAACGCCATCACCGCGGCAGAGGCCAACACACACCCGGAGCGCCACGTACTGACGCAGTCTCTGGGGGTATCGGGCTCCATGAGCCTGCACCCCGGCCGCGTCACCGGCACGCTCAAACCCGGGGACCACCTGCTACTGTGCAGTGACGGGCTAACGGACGAATTGTCGGACAGCCTCATCGCCCACCTGCTGGGCGACCACGACTCCCCCAGGTCACAGGTCGACGCGCTGATGAGCGCCGCTCTCGACGCCGGTGGCAAGGACAACGTCACGGTGCTGGTGGTCGGCGCGGTGCAAAGCAGGGACGGCAATACGCCGTCCGCCGAACTGGAGACGACAAAGAACACGCGGCGCAGCGCCAGCGGGGGCCGGCCGAACGACGGCAAGTTCCCGCTCAGGGCGCTGGCGCTGGTGACGACGCTGGCGCTGCTGGCAGTTTGGCTGATGCTCTGACAGGGAGGAACGAGTGGACATCATAGGCAGGAAGATCGGGCGCTACGATATTCAGAGCCACCTCGGCGAGGGCGGCATGGCGCATGTCTACCGCGCCTTCGACCCGGGCATCAACCGCACCGTCGCCCTGAAGATACTCAAGTCGGAACACTGCCAGGACAAGGAGCGCCGCAGCCGCTTCATCAAGGAAGGCAAGGCGGCGGGCGCCCTGACACACCCGAACATTGTCACGGTGTACGACGTGGGCGAGCTCGAGGGCCAGCCCTACATGATGATGGAGCTGCTGGAGGGCCAGACACTCGAAGACGTGTTGCGCCAGGAGTCGCGCCTGCAGATCGAGTCGATCATCGAGATCGCCATGCAACTGGCCACCGGCCTGGACTACGCCCACGGCAAGGGCGTGGTACACCGCGACATGAAACCCGAAAATGTCGTGCTGTCGCCGGATGGCCGCTCCGTGAAAATCGCCGACTTCGGCATCGCGCGCATGGAAAACGCCGGCGACAAGGAGACCACCCAGGTCGGCATGATGCTGGGCACGCCGCGCTACATGTCCCCCGAGCAGGCCGGCGGCGAGCGGGTAGACGGGCGCTCCGACCTGTTCTCGGTGGGCGTGATGATGTACGAGATGATCACCGGGAAAAAGGCCTTCGACGCCGAGTCGATGCCGACACTGATCATGCAGATCATGCAGAAAGACCCGCTGCCCATCCGCCAGATCACCGCGGACGCGCCGGTCGGCCTGCAAAAGATCGTGGACAAGCTGCTGCAGAAAAAGGCCAGCCGGCGCTTCCAGAGCGGTGCGGAACTGCACGCGGCCCTGGCCAGGGAACTGCAGGCGCTGCGCGAGGACCGCGAGGAGACCGCCGGCTACCTGCCGCTGCAGGTGAAGTGGACGGCTATCCTCTCCGCACTGGTGGCCGTTACCATGACGGTGAGCGCATTCCTTGTGTTTCGCGCGCAGAGTAACGTGCTGACCCAACAGGCTATCGACGCCGGGGTATCACTGAGCAAGTTCGTCGCGGTGCAGGCGGCCATTCCCGTGCTCGGCGAGGACTGGGTCAGCCTGGACGCCTTCGTCCAGGACGCCGCGGCGCGCGAGAGTTTCCGTTACCTGATGGTGTCGGACCACACCGGCACGGTGCGCGTCGCCAGCGAGCCGTCACTGGTTGGCGAACCCTGGCTGGCCGGGGAGGACGCGCCGACCATCTTTGTCCAGGACCAGGTCGAGGTGACCGAGTCCGGGGACGTTTTCAATTTCAAACTGCCCGTGTTGTTCAACGAGACAGTCGTCGGCGAGGTCAACATGGGGCTGGACACGCGCCAGCTGGACGCCGCCCTGGGCACCACGCAGCGCATGATGGTGGTGCTGGGATTTGCCGTGGTGCTGGCGGTGGCCGTGGCCATCTATATTTTCAACAAGCAGATCGCCAAGAACATCCTGCTGGCCACGCGCGCCTTGCGCCTGTTCGGGCAAGGCCAGCTGGAGACGCGGATATCCAAGCACAGGGCCGACGAATTCGGCGAACTGTTCGCCAGCTTTAACGCCATGGCCGACTCACTGGAATCGATGGCCGATACCTCCACCAGGCCCGCCGAGGGCGGCGACAGGATCAAATCGCCGCTGGAGAGCACGGACATCGATGTCAGCGGCATCACCCGGGCGTCGGTGGAGGAACACACGGTAGTGCGCGGGGTCGACGATGGCGACTGACTGGCGCACGGCCTTCGCGACCCTGCTGCTGGCACTGGCCGGCTGTAGCTCGCAGCCCACAGGTGAGCCGGGTATGGCGGACCTGGACATTGTCGCGCGCAACGCCGATCACGCCCTGGTGCAACTGCGTCCGGGACAGGATATCGAGGACCTGGCGCGAATCTTCTACGGCCACCCCGGCGAGGCGTGGCAGGTGCGCGAGGTCAACGCGCCAGGGCGCGGACGCAGCGGGCAACTGGTGGCGGTGCCGCTGCGCCCGGTCAACCCCTCCTCGGTGTACTTCAACGGCTACCGCACCGTGCCGATACTCTGCTATCACCAGTTCACCGCCGCGGACAGGGCATCACACCAGCTCGAACTCAGCGCGGCGGCTTTCGAGGAGCAGATTCGCTACCTGCTGGACAACGATTTCGTCATCCTCTCCTTCGCCGACGTGGAGGACATCCTGCGCGAGGGCCGGCCCATCCCGGAAAAATCCGCCGTGATCAGCATCGACGACGGTTACCGTTCGGTCTATGACGTGGCATGGCCCATCCTGAAAAAATACCGCGTGCCGACCACGCTGTTCATCTACACCGATTTCATCGGCGCCCCCGCCGCCCTGACCTGGGAGCAGATCGACGAGATGGCGGCCTCGGGCTTGATCGAGATCGAGTCACACGGCAAGAGCCACGCCAGCCTGTCGCGCCTGGCGGGCGAGCCCGCCGGCGCAGCCTACGGCGCGCGGGTCGCCGCCGAGATCAGCGGCGCCAACGCGGCCTTCCGCCGGCACACCGGCGCGGAACCGCGCTACCTGTCCTACCCCTACGGCAACAGCAGCGACACGGCGGCACGCATCGCGCGCGAGGAAGGCATGCTGCTGGCGGCCACCGTGACCCGCGGCGACAACACCGTCTACGCCGACCCCTACCTGCTGCATCGCACCATGATCTACGACAGCCACGACCTGGCGCAATTCCGCAAGCTGCTCAGGGTGTTCAGGGAAAAGAATCTGCAATGAGCCGGCTGTGTCTACTCGCCACCTGCTGGCTGTGTCTGTACTTGTGCGCCTGCGCCACCCTCCCCGGGCGCGAGGCGGCGACCCTCGCGTTCGTCGAGGCGCAGAAAACCCAGGCCAGGGAGCTGCGCCAGCAGGACAGGCTGGCGGACTCCCTGGCGCTGTGGCGCACCCTGCTGCCGCTGGGCGCGCCGGACGAGGAAACCCGTCGGGCCATCGCCGAGCTGGAGAAAGAGATCGCCGCGCAAACCGCGAGCAACCTGCGCCGGGCGCGCCGCGCCTACGCCGGCGGCAATACACGCCAGGGTGACACCTGGCTGCTCAAGGTGCTGGCCCTGTCGCCGGGGCACCCGGAAGCGCTGGAGCGGCTCGGGCACACCGCCTCGGAGCGCGCGAGCGCACAGCAACGCAACAAGAGCGAACAGGAAAACCGGGCGGCGAAACAGCGCGCGGCGCCGCGGGCCGCGTACGCGCCGCCGGATGACAGCGGCAGGATGCGCACACTGTACGAGCAGGGCGATTTCGAAGGCGTGATAGCGCTGGGACGCCAGGCCGCCCCCGCGGCCGGCACGCGGCAGGCGGCGCTGCTGCGCCAGGCGCACATCGCGCTGGCCGAACGCGCCGGTGGCGCCGGCCGCAACGAACTGGCGCTGGAGCACCTACAGGCGGCGATGATCGCGCAGCCGGAAGAGGACGACCCGCTGCTGGCACGCAGCCTCGAGTTGCGCGGCGCGCTGTCCCGGCACTGGTACGAACAGGGCAGCCGCCTGCTCAGCAGCGACCTGGACGCGGCGGTGGTGGCGCTGGAAAAGGCGCTGCAGTACAACCCCTACAACGCCAATGCGCAGCGCAAACTGGCACAGGCGCAGACACTGCAACGCAATCTCCAGCGCATTGAGGGAGCGCGCTGATCGGGATCAGGGTTTGGGGTCAGGTTCCGGTGGCTCCTGCGGCGCCTCCGGGAGCAGCGTATCGTCGCTGGAATCGGTGGTGTTGATAAAGGTCGTCTGCGTCATGCTGTCCTGCTCCTGGCGCGGCCGCGAGTAACTTTCCGTGACGCGGAAAATCACGTCGTGCAGGCGCACCTCGTCCTCGTGGCGCAGGATGTGGCGACCCTGGATGGGCTTGCCGTTGACCACCGTGCCGTTGGCGGAACCCAGGTCCTCCACCACCAGCGCGCCGTCCTCCAGTTCCAGGCGCGCGTGCTTGCGCGACACATGGGGGCTGACGATTGCGATGTCGCACTCCAGTGACCGCCCCATCTCGACCGCATCCTCGATACCGAAGCTGAGGCCGGTAAGCGGCCCGGTCTCGGCAGAAATGATCCAGCCGAAATCCTTGCCCCCGCTGTCCTTCTGGAAGTAATTGGCCACGCGCGAGTGCCGCCGATCGTTGATCGGCGCCATGTTGCGCAGGACCCGCCGCTCGACGAAGGACGTGGTGCGCACGATGCCGCGCGGGGTGACCTGGAAGTACCAGGCGAATATGAACGTGACGGGAAAGCCAAGAATGGCCGTGAGTAGCAGCAGGCGCGACGCCTGCTCGTCGTCCAGGCCCAGCGGTTCGAACAGTACGTCACCGACCTGCAGGGCGACCCAGCAGACGATGATGTAGTAGATGCAGGTGCGCACCACCCTGCGCCGTTTCAGTTCGCGCAGGAACGAGCCACCCCTGTTGTCCCCAATTATCTGCATCGGTCCGCTCAGAGCAGGTTGCTGAGTTTCCTGCGCAATTCTACCGCCTGGGAGCGGTAGAGGCGCGCATTCTCGTGGTCCGGATCCGCCGCCAGCACCTCGTCCCAGAGGCTGATGGCACGGTCCAGGTCCTGGGCGCGGTAGGCATTGAGCGCCTCGCGGTGCAGGGCTTCCACCCGCTCGCTACTGAGGGGAACCTGCGCCGCTGCCGGTGCGCTCACCGCTGCCGCCTCCACCGCGGGCTGCGGTTGCGGCGGCGGAGTCGCCGGCTCTGCTGCGGGCATCGCCTGCGGCTCGGCGGAGACCTCGACCTCGCTCACCGCCTGCGCTTCGTCCGCGGGTTCAGCCGCCGGGGGCGATTCGGCCTCCAGGGCAGGCTCTGCCGGCTCCGTGGCAGGCATTTGCGGCTGCGTCTCGGTGGCGTCATCGGCGGCGAAGGCCACCCGCGCTTCGGCGGTGAGCGGAACACGGATGGTCTGCCCCGCGGTGAGCTTGCGCGGCTCGGCGATGCCGTTGTACTTGGCCAGGGCGTGAAACTTGAACACGCTGCCCAGGTAATGCTGGGATACGCTGGACAGCGACCAGCCCGAGGTCAGTTCGATTTCGCGATACTGCGGCGGAAAGTACTCGTCGGCGGGCAGGTCGATCTGCCGCAGCAGGTCGCGGCCGACTTCACTGTTCGGCTGCGACTGCAGGTAAAGCGACAGCTCGACGCGGGCGTGGCCGGGTTCGCCCTCCTCCAGCAGGTAGAGCACCTCCCTGAAACGTTCCTTGTCGGAGAGTCCCTGCTGTGGGGTGTAGGCGGTTTCCTGCACCGCCGTCGCTTCCGCCTCGTCCGCCACTTCGCCTCCCGGCATGGCGCAGGACTGCAACAATAGAGCTGTGAGAAGCACGATCCCGGCAAGGGGTCTCACTGCTCCCTCCATTTCGGCGGTTAACAAGCCACTCAATATAGCCAAGAAATCCAGTAACTACAAAGCCTTATTGCACTACGCCGGCATCGGGTTCTGACCCGTTCGGGCCAGTTCACGCGCACCGGTCGCCGCCGGGGTAGTGGCGCAACCCCATTCCCTGGCCGGCGCCGACCTGCCGGATTCGGCAACCGAAGTACGACGCGCGCGCCAGGCAGTCTATACTCGGGGCATCAATTCATCACGGAGCTTCACCATGGATATCATCGCAATCGGTACGCAACTGCTCAACGAACGGCTGGGACTGTCGGTCGACGCGGACACCATCGCCTCGGCCCTGCGCTCACTGCTGGGCGACGGCGATGGCAACATCGACCTGGCGGGGCTGGCCAGCCGCATGGCCGGCGGCAATCTCGACGCCATCCTGCAGACCTGGCTGGGCGACGGGGACAACGCACCGGTCTCGGCACAGGACATCCTCGGCCTGTTCGGCCAGGGCCAGGTGAGCGAATTCGCCTCGACGGTAGGCACCGATACCGACAGCGCGGCGGCGGGACTGGCCGATGTCCTGCCCCGGCTGATGGACCAGGCGAGCAGCGGCGGCAACCTGCTGGACTCCCTGGGCGGCGCCGGCGGCCTGCTCGGGGCGGCGAAATCCCTGCTCGGCTAGGCGGCACAGCAAAACGGCAAGCGGCGCGCGGCAAGCGGCGTGCGGCAAGCGGCGCGGGCCTAGAGCCCGCCAAAGGCGAGACCCTGCACGATGTAGGCCTGGTAGTTGATCCCGGAGTACTGCCCGGGTTCGTTCTGGGTCATGATCACCCCGACCAGCCCCGTGCTCGGGCTGACGAAGAAGGTCGTGCCGTAGTAGCCCGACCACCAGAAGTCGCCGTCGCGGTCCGGCATCGCCGAGGCCTCGGCATCGGCCACCACGGCCATGCCCAGGCCCCAGCCCACGCCGTCCACGCCGCCGGAACCGTCCGGCCCGCCGCTGGCGAGCACGCCCTCCGGCACGTGCAGGCGGGTCATCTGGTCCACGCTGGCTTGCTGCAGAATCCGCACTCCCTGGTACTCGCCGCCGTTCCACAGCATCAGCGCGAAGCGCATGTAGTCGGAGACGGTGGACACCAGCCCGCCCCCGCCCGGGTTCCAGGCGGGGTCGTAGTGCGTCCGGGCTGCCACCAGCTCACCGTCGGCGTCCTGGGTGTATACCGTCGCCATGCCGTCGCGCTCGTCGGCGGGCGGCTCGTAGCGCGTTGCGGTCATGCCCAGCGGCCCGAAAATGCGTTCGCGCATGAAATCGCCGATTATCTGCCCCGTCACCTCCTGTATCACCGCCGCCAGCAGGTCGGCGGATACGCCGTAGCGCCACCGCGTCCCCGGGTCCTCGAACAGCGGCAACTCGGCCAGCGCCGCCACGCGCTCACGCAGGCCGCCGCTGGCCTGCTGGTGCAGGCCGTTGGCCGCCCAGTGCTCCTGCAGCGGCGAGGCCTGCATGCCGGGCCCGGTGCCCGAGGCGAACATCAGCAGGTGCCGCACCTGCATTTCCACCGCGGGCGCGCGCGTCGGGAAGGCGCCGTCCGGGCCGGGCTCATGGCTGCTGGCGACGCGCACGCCCGCGTACTCTGGCAGGTACTTCGCCACCGGGTCGTCCAGCCCGAGGCGGCCCTCCTCGACCAGGATCATGGCGGCGACGGCGGTGACCGGCTTGGTCATGGAGGCGATACGCACCTGCGTATCCAGCGTCATCGGCTGCCTGCCGGCAATGTCCTTCCAGCCCGCCGCGTCGCCGTGGATGACCACGCCGTCACGGGCGAACAGGGCGATATAGCCGGAGCGCTCACCGCGCCAGGCGGACACGCGCATGTACGCGTCCATCGCGGCGCGGCTCCACCAGGACAGGTTGTCGGGTTGCGCCAGGCCAGCGGCGGCCGGCGGCACGTCGAATTCCTCAGAGGCGCCGCTGCAGCCGGCCAGGACGATGGCCACGGCCAGCAGCAGGAGTCGGAGTTTATGCATTGTTGTTCCCCGTGTCGTGTCAGCCGCCACAACATAGCAAATCGCCGCCAATCCCGCCCGTTCCCGCGGTGCGCACGATCAGGGCACACCCGTCGCGGGAGGCGCGGGCTTGTCGCGGGCGCGTCGCTGGCGCATGATGCGCCGGGTACGCTGTTCGTCGATCCCCCGGCAAAACGACCGGCCAGAAAAAGAAGGAGAACCCGCATGTCCGTGTCCACCGAAATCCTCGCCCCCGTCGTCGCGCTGCTGTGCTGGACCAGCGTGATGTGGCTGTGGATGTACGCCACCCGAATTCCAGCGATCCAGAAGGCGGGAATGCAACTCGACCCGCAACGCCCCAGCGGCCAGCAGATGGCCGAACTGCCCGCCAGCGTGCGCTGGAAAGCGGACAACTACAACCACCTGATGGAACAGCCCACCATGTTCTACGCGGTGGCCTTCGCCCTGGCGCTGCTGGGGGAAGGCAGCGGCCTGAATCTCAGCCTGGCCTGGGCCTACGTCGGCCTGCGCGTGGTGCACAGCCTGCACCAGTCTCTGTGGAACAAGATCGAGGTGCGCTTCGCCATCTTCTCCCTCTCTTCGCTGGTGCTCATCGCGCTGGTGGTACGCGCGGCACTGACGCTCTGGTAGTGCGCCCGGCGCCGCCCCGGAAGCGGGCCAGAACGGGGCAAGCGCCCGCCGGACATTCCCGCTGCCACCAGCGGGCGCCACTGCGACCACGATGCGCATCACGCCACTACTAGCGAGCCTGTTGCTCACCTGCCAGGCAGCGGCGCAGTCCGCGGGCGAGGCAATACGCTTCGAGGACGCCAGCGCGGCCATGGGCATACGGTTGTCTTCGGCCACCTTCTCCATCGTGGCCACAGACCTCGACCGCGACGGGATGGACGACATTCTCCTGGGCCGCCACAGCCGGCCGCCCGTACTGCTCCTGAACCGTCCCGGCGGTTTTACCGACGCCTCCGCGGCGCTGCCTGTCAAACATCCGGCCGACCGCCACGGTTACACCGTCGTCGACCTGGACAACGACGGCGACCTGGACATCGCGATCGCCGCCGGCGGCGCCGACGGTTTCGGCATCGGCAGCCCCAACCAGTTACTGGCCAACCAGTTGCGGGAAACGCGCCGGCTGGCTTTTAGCGACGTGTCGGCGCACTCGGACATCGCCAGGCCCCGGCACCGTTCACGGCAGCTTTTCCCGCTACCCACGAAAGACGGCTCAGCGCTGGATCTCTACCTGACCGCCGTCCACCAGCATCGCGAGGACTCCACCAACCTCCTGTTCCGCAACAGTCGTCGCGACGGCGTCATCGCCTTGCATGCGCTGCCCAACGCCTCACTGGCGCGCCGCCTGGAATCCGACGGCAAGGACCTGTTCTTCGACTTCGACCGCGACGGCGACCTGGACTTCCTGCACCTGGGCAATCTGCAAACCCGCCTGTATCGCAACGAGGGCGGCGAATTCACCCACTACCCATCGCGCCTGGACGAACTGCACGGGGTGCGCAGCGCCGCCGCGGCGGACTTCAACAACGACGGGTACGCGGACCTCTACTTCGGTGGACGCAGCGGCAAGACCGACTCCGACCGCGTCTCCTTCGGCAGCGACAGGCTGCACTTCAGCGTCTACGCACAGCAGGGCGACACCCAGGACAGCCTGTCACTGGCCGCCGCTTCCGCCTCGCTATCCTTCGACCTGTCCCAGCACAATCCCGAGATCGGCAGGACCAGCGCCTCGTCCGGGGACATCTTCCTCGGCGCCGGCCGGCACAACCCGGACAGCCGCAAGGGCAGCGTCAGCGCCGAGGCGGCCGCCGGCGCACCGGCATCCACCGAGGCGCCCGGCACCTACATCTGGTTCGACAGGGACAGCGCCCGCTGGACAGTGCTGTGGCGTCACCACAACAGCGGCGGCAGGCGCAACGGCATGTTCGCGGCACACGGTATCGCGCAGCTGCGCCTGCAGGATATGGAACAGACGCAACCGCGCGAGGTGTACGACTACCTGCTGGTCAACCGCGCCGGCGAGGATTTCGAACTGCGCCTGCTGGATTCACTCAGGCACCGCCAGTGGACCAACTATGTCACCGCCGCCGACTTCGACAACGACGGCCTGGTCGATATCGCCGGCGTGCGCTCGCGCGAGGAGTCAGACTACAACGGCGAGGCGTTTATCGCCATCAACCGCGGCGACCTGCGGTTCGACAGTGTGCCCATCATGCCCGGCACGGCGGACGACCTGTACCGTTCCGGGCTCGTCGTGCACGGCTTCTTCAACGACGACGGACTGCCGGACCTGTTGCGCAGCAACGGCATGGGGCTGCCGCCGAACAACCGCGGCCCCTACCAGCTGTGGCTGAATGCCAGCGCCACGGACAACGGCTACCTGCTGCTGGAGCTGGAGGGCGGACGCGCCAACCGCGACGCCGTCGGCGCCTGGGTGGACCTGTTCGACCGGGACGGCACACTGCTGGGCCACCGCCAGCTCGGCCCGGGTTACGGGCGCGGGCAGGACAGCCACAAACTGCATTTCGGCCTGGGCCAACAGCAGGGTCCGTTCAGGCTTGCGATACGCTGGCCGGGAGACACCGCAACCCGACAGGTGCTGCTCGCCGGGAGCGGTTTCTACCGGCTGCGCCAGCCGGAGTGAGAACGCTCAGGCGACCAGGTTGCGGCCGCCGTCCACGGTGATCACCTCGCCGGTGATGAAGGGTGCATCGCAGGCCAAAAACGCCACCGTACGGGCAATGTCCATGGGCTCGCCCAGGCGTTGCAGCGGCGTGGCTGACACGGTGCGCTCGCGCTCCGCCGCATCGTAGGCCTCCTCGCCCTCGGGCCAGATAATGGCGCCGGGCGCGATGCCATTGACGCGTACCCGCGGCCCCAGTTCCAGCGCCAGGCTGCGGGTCAGCGAGGCCAGGCCGGCCTTGGCCGCCCCGTAGGCGTTGTAGTGTCGCAGCGGGCGCTGCACGTGTACGTCGAGGATATTGACGATGCTGGCGCCGGGACCAAACCCGGACAACAGCCCCTGTACCAGGAAGTAGGGTCCGCGCAGGTTGGCGCCGAGCATCTCGTCGAACTGCCCCGGGGTGCATTGCTCCAGCGGCGTCGGTGCAAAACCCGAGGCGTTGTTCACCAGCAAGTCGACGCGCTCCCGCTGCGCGAGAATGTCCGCGGCCAGGGCGAGCGCCTGCTGCGGGTCGCCCAGGTCGGCGCTGAACAGCGCACAGGACTCGTTACGCAGGCCGTTGAGCTCCGCGGCCAGTTCCCGCGCCGCGGCGGCGGAGGCGCGATAGTGCAGGGCGATATCGAAGCCCAGCGCATGCAGGTGTGAGGCGACGACGCGGCCGATACGCCGCGCGCCGCCGGTGACCACGGCCAGCCTGCCGGACCCGGTCATCAGCGCGGTCCCCGCTCAGCCCAGCAGCAGCGGGCTGAGAAAGAGAAAACACAGCCCGCCGTCGATCAGCAGCGGCGCGATGGAGGCCTGCAGGCCGATACCGTCCACCGCCAGGGACCAGAAGCGCGCCAGCGTCACGCCGCCCCAGCCCATCCCCAGGGCGGTGAAGATCACCGGGTCGCCCAGGCCCAGTGCGGCGACGGCCATGCCGAGGTTGAGCCCGCCGAACACACCGCGCGCCTCGGACCAGCCCGCGGGAGTCTGCAGGGCGATACCGACCTGGTCCAGGAACAGCCGCGGCCGGAAGAAACCCACCAGGCCGATCAGCAGGGTGATGCCCGCCCCCACGCGGGGCAGCCAGTACACGACAGTTTCCATGGTGCGCCTCCTTTAGCTACTGCGCCTCAACATACGCACAGGACGGGCCCGGGGCAACGCGGCGGCGCGTCCCACGGTCCACTGGCTTGAACCAAGGGCGTGACAGGCCGCGGAGCACCCCCCGCTGGCCGTAAATAGTCCCGTATTTTTCCCTTTGAAGGCCCGCCCGGCCCCCTTAGCATGGGCGTAATCCCTCGAGTGAGAAAAGGGAACGTTCCGTTCGTACTACCCGCAAGGAGACTGACATGTTCAAGAAAACCGCACTCGTCGCCGGCATCGGCCTGGCGATTTCAGCAACCGCCCAGGCTGATTACCGCTGGGAAGCAGGGGGCGCCATCACCGGCGGCGATGTGAGTTCGCTGGGAGTCGACGGCACCTTCTACCTGGACCGCGTCGACGACACCAAGGGCCCCCTGGGTGAGGCGGATTTCATCGACCGCGCCTCCTCCATCTCCCTGGGTTACACCGACGGCGAAACCGACTCGGACGACACCCCCGACCTGGACATCTCGCGCTTCGCGGCCGACAGCCGGCTGGTCTTCGGCGACGGCGGCTGGATCGTCGACCTCGGCTACGAGTACGGCGAACCTGAACTGGCCGACGGCCCCAACCCGCTGGACACGGAAGTGACCGTGGCGAGCATCGGCTTCGGTAAGTACCTGTTCGAGAACACCACGCTGAGTGTTTCCTACATCTACACCGACGTCGAGGTGGACGTCGATGGCGGCAGCACCTTCGAGGGCGACGTCGACAGCTACCGCGCCGACGTCGACCACCTGTTCCAGTGGGGCGACGGTGCGGGCCTGAAAGTGCACGCCGCCTACGGCTTTGTCGATGTGGAGAACAATGACGACATCGACATCTACGAGATCGACGGCACCTGGTACATCTGCCGCGACCTCGGTATCGGTGCCGCCTACCGCCTGACCGACGACGACGGCCTGGAACTCGAGGAGTACGGCGTCAGCGCCGAGTACTTCATCACCGAGCAGGTGGCGGTGACCGTGAGCTACTTCGAAGGCGAGATCGACGACGCGGACCTGGAGACGGATTCCTTCCTGGTCGGCGTGCGCGCACGCTTCTAGCAAACACCTTGCAGTACACGGGGGTGGCCTTGGCCACCCCTTTTTTGTGCCTGCCCACGCGACGCGTGGCGCGGACAGCTTCCCAGCTCGGGTCGTTCTCGGACCCAACCGAACCTTCCGCGGGGGAGCGGTTTTATTGGTCGTTCTTGGGCCTAACCGAACCTCCCGCGGGGGAAGTGTCCCGGTCGGTCGAAAAGCAGACTCCCTCCCCGGGACACTTCCC